>Ga0207770_100189_pt1 | contig 44271 bp, 37 predicted proteins | sample A23E2SouthBayCA_FD_187729 | JGI IMG/M metagenome (GOLD analysis project Ga0207770, IMG submission 187729) | Aerobic enrichment media microbial communities from Eden Landing Ponds, California, USA - A23 E2 (SPAdes) | ecosystem: Environmental > Aquatic > Marine > Unclassified | place: Emeryville...
GAGGGCGCCGTCGCGACGGCACGCCAGCGCCTCGGTCGCAAGGCACGCTGGCCGGTCACTGAAGTGGTCGTGGAGACGACCGAAGCCACGGTCGAATCTGCCCTGTCGACCTACCGTGAAGTGTTTACAGATCGCGTAAATACGGACGCGGTTCGCGTCGTCGAGGCGTACGCCGGCCGGGAGCGGGTCGTCGACCCGGACATGTCGGCGCTCGGTCCCGCGATGGGTTCCGACGCCGAAGCGGTCGCCGACGCGGTCGCGGGTCGATCGGTCGCCGACCTCCCGCAGACCGTCACCGTCGAGGAGTGCGAGTACACGGTATCCGACGAGCATGTGGACGTCCGAGAGCACACGCCCGAGACGGTGGCCAGCGTCGCCTTCGAACGCGGGACCGTCCACGTCGACGGTCGGGTCACCCCGGACGTGCGCCGCCGTGGACTGGCCCGCGACGTCGTCCGGCGGGCACAGGAACTGCGCGCGGAACTGGACCTCGACGTCGGCGAGGCGGTCCGACTGTGGGTCGACACCGACGACCCGGACCTGCGCGCTGCGGTGGAGGAACACCGCGACCAGCTCCGGGAGGCGGTACGGGTCGCCGCGTTCCTCGAGGACTCGCCCGCCGAGACCCGGGAGTGGACGGTCGACGGCGTGCGACTGGAACTCGGACTCGAACCCGTCGCCGTGGACACCGCCGTCGAGTGACTCGGTCGGCACGGAAAGGAAGGATGGGATGGTCCGCCGAAGGCGGGGAACGGGAGCGTGTGACCGCACCGCGCCCACGGCATCCCCGACTCGCAGGCCGGGAGGTATAAAATGGCGTCAGACTCCAGGCATACGATCGGCTGACGTCTTGCGATTTCGAGGTGAAACGGGGGTCGAGAGGGGACCGATACTCGCCAATGTATGTGATTATACACCTAATATACCTACTATATCAGTTCTGTATAATGATTCGGGGTGACGGCCGCAGATTACTGGAATAATCCGGATTATTTTTACGATGAGCAGATGTTCGTCCAGTCATGGCAACCGACGTCAATCCGTTCGAGAGCCTACAGGAACAGGTCGACGACGCCGCAGTGCATCTCGATATCGCCGACGGACGGCTGGAGCGGCTGAAAAACCCGGAACGGATCCTGGAGACGAACCTCTCGGTCGAGTTGGACGACGGCTCGATCGAGGTGTTCCGAGCGTTCCGCTCGCAGTTCAACGGCGACCGCGGACCGTACAAGGGTGGTATCCGCTATCACCCCGGCGTCGACCGCGACGAGGTCAAGGCGCTCTCGGGCTGGATGGTCTACAAGTGTGCGACCGTCGGGATCCCGCTGGGCGGCGGCAAGGGCGGTATCCGCATCGACCCCGACGACTACTCCGAAGACGAACTCGAACGGATCACGCGCTCGTTCGCCAAGGAACTCGCGCCACTCATCGGCGAGGACCGCGACGTGCCCGCGCCGGACGTCAACACCGGCCAGCGGGAGATGAACTGGATCAAAGACACCTACGAGACGCTGGAAGACACCACTGAACCCGGCGTCATCACCGGCAAGGACATCTCCAGTGGTGGCTCGGCCGGGCGCGTCGAGGCGACCGGCCGCTCGACGGTCGTCGCCGCTCGCGAGGCGTTCGACTACCTCGGAGAGGATATCGAGGACGCGACCGTCGCCGTCCAGGGCTACGGGAACGCGGGCTGGATCTCGGCGAAACTCGTCGACGAGATGGGGGCGACAGTCGTCGCCGTCTCCGACTCCAGCGGCGGCATCTACGCGGAGGACGGTATCGACCCCGTCGCCGCGAAAGACCACAAACACGAGACCGGGAGCGTCGTCGGTTACCACGGGGCCGACGAGGAGATCACCAACGACGAACTGCTGACGCGAGACGTCGACCTGCTGATCCCCGCCGCCCTGGAGAACGCGATCGACGAGGCCCTCGCACAGGAGGTGTCGGCCGACGTCGTCTCGGAAGCGGCCAACGGCCCGATCACTCCGAACGGCGACGAAGTGTTGGCGGAGAAGGACGTCCTCGTCGTCCCGGACATCCTCGCCAACGCCGGCGGCGTCACGGTCTCCTACTTCGAGTGGGTGCAGAACCGCCAGCGGTTCTACTGGGACGAGGAGACCGTCAACGAACGACTCGAGGACATCATCGTCGAACAGTTCGGGACTCTCGTCGACGCCTACGAGAAGCACGACCTCCCGAACTTTCGGACGGCCGCGTACGTCGTCGCTATCCAGCGTGTCGTCGACGCCGCCGAGCAGGCCGGCACCTGGCCCTGACCCGGCGATCCGCTGTCGTCCCGACTGGGCCGCAACAGTTACACTAGCCGTTCGATTTATGTCCGTCCCCCACACGTATCAGGATACAGACGAGGAATATAGAGTACGTTCGGGGATTTCTGGGCGAAAAATCTGGACGTTTCCGAAACAGGCGATTCGCCCGCCGTCGTGACGGCGATACGATCAGCTCCGTATACCTTAAACACCCTTATTTGGGTTTAATATACCCTTAGCCCTTCAGGGATACGCTCTTATTCGACCGGTCGAAACGATACGAGGATGACTGAGCGACACGTATCCGACCCCGCCGTCGACGGGCTCGCCGACCCGTCCGACGAGCGGTCGAACTGCGGTGTCGGGCTCGTCATGGACCTCGACGACGACGGCGGCCACTGGGTACTCTCGGACGGACTGGAACTGCTCGAAAATCTCGAACACAGGGGGACGACAGGCGCCGAGGAGGCGACCGGCGACGGCGCGGGCGTCACGGTACAGATGCCCCACGAGTTCTTCGCCGACGAGGTCGACGCGGACCTCACCCCTGGCGAGTACGCCGTGGGCGTGCTCTTTCTCCCGAAAGACGACGACGCACGCGAAGAGCTGAAAGGAGTCGTCGAGGAGACGTTCGCCGACGAGGGCCTCGACGTGCTCGAGTGGCGGACGGTCCCGACCGACAACGCCGACCTGGGGGCGACGGCGCTCGAATCGGAACCCGAAATCGTCCAGGTATTCGTCGAATCGAGCGACGGGCACACGGGTGCCGACTTCGGTCGCCAGCTCTACGCGGCCCGGAGCGTCCTCGAGGCCCGCGTCGAGGGCGAACAGCCGCCGGGCCACGAGCGCTTCTACGCCGTCTCGCTCGACCAGGACATCGTCGTCTACAAGGGCCTGCTCAAGGGCGAACAGGTCGCAGACTACTATCCGGACCTGACCGACGAGCGCGTCGAGACGACGTTCGCGATGGTCCACGCGCGTTTCTCGACGAACACGCTCGGCGCGTGGCACCTCGCCCACCCCTACCGCCGGATCATCCACAACGGCGAGTTCAACACCATCCAGGGCAACATCAACTGGATGCGCGCACGCGAGACTGACCTCGCGACCGACGCGTTCGACACGGGGAAAGTCACGCCGATCATCGACGACCCGAACCAGTCCGACACCGCCAGCGTCGACAACGCGCTCGAACTCCTCCTCATGGAGGGCCGTGACCTGCCCCACGCGCTCCGGATGCTCATCCCCGAGGCCTGGCGCGGCGAGGAAAACGCCGTCAGCGACGAACGCCGCGACTTCTACGACTACCACGCCTCGCTGGTCGAACCGTGGGACGGTCCCGCCTTCGTCGCCGCCACCGATGGCGAGCGCGTCGGCGCGGTGCTCGACCGAAACGGCCTGCGACCCTGTCGGTACGACGTCCTGGCGGACAACACGCTCGTGATGGCCTCCGAGATCGGCGCGCTCGATACGGACCCGGCCGAGATCGAAGAGCGCGGCCGGCTCCAGCCCGGGCAACTGTTCCTCGCCGACCCCGGCGAGGGCCGTGTCATCCCCGACGACGAGGTGTTCGACGACCTCACCGACCCGAAGTACGGCGAGTGGGTCGACGAGGAGCAGACCCACCTCGACGACCTCGTCGACGCCCCGAGTAACCTGCCGGGCCACGAGTTCGAGGCGCTGCGTGCCTACCAGGCCCAGTACGGCTACACCTACGACGAGGTCGACCACCTCATCGAGCCCATGGCCGAGAAGGGCAAAGACCCCGTGGGGTCGATGGGTGACGACACCCCACTCTCAGTCCTCTCGCAGTTCAACCGCCCCCTGTTCACCTACTTCAAACAGCTGTTCGCGCAGGTCACGAACCCGCCGCTCGACTACATCCGCGAGGAACTCGTCACCTCCCTGGAGTCGCGGCTGGGCCACCAGCGCAACCTCCTCGACGAGACGCCCGGGCACGCTCGCCAGCTCGTGCTGGACTCGCCCGTCCTGACCGACCAGGAGACCGCCGCTATCCGCGACCTCGACGGTGGCGAGGGCGAACTCGCCTCGAAGGTCGTCGACATCACGTACGACCCCGACGAGACGGACCTCCGCGAGGCCGTCGAGGACGCCCGCGCCGCCGCGACCGAGGCCGCCACCGACTACGACGTCGTCGTCCTCTCGGACCGCGACGCGGGCCCGGAACGGATCGCCATCCCGAGCCTCCTCGCGGTGGGCGGTATCCACCACCACCTCGTGCGAAACGGCCTGCGCAACCACGTCGGCCTCGTCCTCGAATCGGGCGATCCCCGGACTGTCCACCAGCTCGCGACGCTCGTCGGCTACGGCGCCGGCGCCGTCAACCCCTATCTCGCCTACCAGACCATCGAGGACCTCGTCGCCGGCCCGGACGGCGCGGAACTCTCGACGGCCATCGACGCCTACATCAACGCCCTGGAGGACGGCCTCCTGAAGACGATGGCCAAGATGGGCATCTCCACCGTCGAATCCTACCAGGGCGCCCAGATCTTCGAGGCCGTCGGCCTCTCCTCTGATTTCGTCGCCGAGTACTTCGAGGGGACGGCCAACCGCACGGAGGGTATCGGCATCGAGGAGATCGAATCCGACCTGCTCGACCGCCACGAGGTCGCCTGGGGCGACGAACCCGACCTGGAGCGCCAGGGCGAGTTCGAGAACCGCTCCGGCGGGATCCACCACCAGTGGAACCCCCAGACCGTCGGCACCATCCAGCAGGCCGTCCGCAGCGGCGACTACGGGAAGTACAAGGAGTTCGCCGCGATGATAAACGACCAGAACGAGCAGCTCCAGACGCTGCGCGGGCTCCTGAAGTTCGACTCCGACCGGGACCCGGTGCCCATCGAGGAGGTCGAACCTATCGCGGACATCGTCACGCGCTTCGAGACGGCCGCGATGAGTCTGGGCTCGCTCTCCCCGGAGATGCACGAGAACAACGCCATCGCGATGAATAGATTGGGAGCGCACGCCAACACCGGCGAGGGCGGCGAACCGCCCGAACGCTTCGACACCGAGAAGAACTGCAAGACCAAGCAGGTCGCCTCGGGACGGTTCGGCGTCACCTCCGACTATCTCTCGTCGGCCGAGGAACTGCAGATCAAGATGGCACAGGGATCGAAGCCCGGCGAGGGCGGCCACCTGCCCGGCAAGAAGGTCAACGAGATGATCGCCCACGTCCGGTATGCGACGCCCGGCGTCGGCCTCATCTCGCCGCCGCCGCTGCACGACATCTACTCTATCGAGGACCTCAAACAGCTCATCCACGACCTCAAGGCCTCGAACCCCGAGGCCGACGTCAACGTCAAACTCGTCGCCGAGGACGGCATCGGGACGGTGGCGGCGGGCGTCGCCAAGGCCAACGCCGACAAGGTCCACATCTCAGGCCACGACGGCGGGACGGGCGCCTCGCCCAAGACGTCCATCAAGAGCGCCGGGCTCCCGTGGGAGCTCGGCCTCGCCGAGGCCAACCAGATGCTCCGCGCGACGGGGCTTCGCTCGCGGATCACCGTCACCACCGACGGCGGGATGAAGACCGGCCGCGACGTCGCCGTCGCCACCCTGCTGGGCGCGGAGGGGTACGCCTTCGGCACCGCGTCGATGGTCACCTCCGGCTGTGTGATGGCCCGGCAGTGTCACGAGAACACCTGTCCGGTCGGCGTCGCCACCCAGAACGAGAAACTGCGCGACCGCTTCCCCGGCGAACCCCAGCACGTCATCAACTACATGACGTTCGTCGCCCAGGAACTCCGGGAGATCATGGCCGAACTCGGCTTCACCAGCGTCGACGAGATGGTCGGCCGCCCGGGTGTCCTCGCCCAGCGGACGGACGTGACCCAGCCCAAGGCCAGGAAGCTCGACCTCTCGGGGATCATCGCCGAACCCGCGGGCGACGACGACCGGTACAAGACCCGCGAGCAGACCCACGAGATCGACGAGTCACTCGACTGGGACCTCATCGACGCCGCCGAACCCGCTCTCGAATCGGGCGAACCCGTCGCCGTCGACACCGAGATCGACAACGTCGACCGCGCCGTCGGTGCGACCCTCTCGAACGCCGTCTCGACGGAGTACGGTGGCGCGGGCCTCCCCGACGACACCATCAGCGTCCGTCTCGACGGGACCGCCGGCCAGTCGTTCGGCGCCTTCCTCCAGCAGGGCATCACGATGGACCTCGTGGGGACTGCCAACGACTACGTCGGCAAGGGCCTCTCGGGCGGGAAACTGCTCGTCCGGACGCCCAGCAACGCCGGGTTCGAGGCCGACGAGAACATCGTCATCGGCAACGTCGCCCTCTACGGCGCGACCCAGGGCGAGGCCTACGTCAACGGCCTCGCCGGCGAACGCTTCGCCGTCCGCAACTCCGGGGTCACGGGCGTCGTCGAGGGCGTCGGCGACCACGGCTGTGAGTACATGACCGGCGGCGCCATCGTCGTGCTCGGCGAGACGGGCAAGAACTTCGCCGCCGGCATGTCCGGCGGTATCGCCTACGTCTACGACCCCGACGGCGAGTTCGCCCGCAAGGCCAACACTGGCATGGTCTCGCTGGAGTTCACCCTCGAGGACAAGGACCGCGAGATGATAACCCGCCTCGTCGAGAACCACGCCGAGTACACCGACTCCGAGCGCGCCCGGGACCTCCTCGCCGACTGGGACGCGGAACTCTCGAACTTCACGAAGGTGATGCCCGACGCCTACGCCGAGGTCATCGCCGACCGCGAGCGCGACGACGTCCGCAACGAACTCCCGCCCGCCGCCGGAGACGCCGGCGCCGTCGCCGAACCCACGCAGGGCCAGGCTGACGACTAAGCAACGACCTTTTTTCCCTTCGGGTTTCCTCGCGCGCTCTGCGAGCGCGCTGTGGGAACCACTCAGGGAAAAAACGCTCGGCCAAAACAGCGCGAATCGCAGAGCGATTCGCGTGAACCGCACGCTCCCTGCGGTCGCTCGTGCGGACGTTTTCTCTGTCCGTTCTTTCTCAGTCTCTGCTCTCGGACTCGTTGCCGGTGTCTCGCCGAACCGCCCGCTCGGCGCTTGCGCGGTCCATCCGCCGAGTGTTCTCGGTCTCTCTGTCGACGAGGGAGTAAATGACCAGCGGGACCGCGACTGCGAGCAGCAGACCGACCAGGAAGACGAGCGCGACGCCGGCGGCCATCAGCCCAGGAACACGTCGATGACGTCGTCGCCGCGCGAGCGGTCCGCGCGATAGAACTCCGTGTACCCGCAGTTCGTACACGAGACCGCCTCGAACTTGTTCGTCTGGATGTCGAAGAACTTCCCGAGGCCGTCGCTGGTCATCGCGACGCCGCCGACGTCGGCCTCGTCGTGTCCGCACTTGGGGCAACCGTCAGAACCGGGGACCTCCGAGTTCATGTGCGAGAGTCGACCGCCCGGGGTGGTAGGTCTTGTGGCCGGAGGGACAGGTGTCGGGGGCGAGCGTGTCACTCCACGAGTCGGTCGGGGCGGATCCGCGAGAGGCGCATCGCGTTGCCGGTGACGCCGAGGCTCATCCCCATGTCGCCGACGACGACTGCGACGGCGACGCTCACCAGTCCCACGGGGACGCCCATCGCGAGCAGCGCCTTCACGCCGAGACTCGCCCAGATGTTCTGCCGGATGACGCCGTTGGCGGTGTGGGAAAGCCGGTAGAGGTACGGGACCGACCCGAGGTCGTCGCCCATCAGCGCGACGTCGGCCGTCTCGATGGCGGTGTCCGTCCCAGCGGCGCCCATCGCGACGCCGACGTCGGCGGCCGCGAGCGCGGGGGCGTCGTTGATGCCGTCGCCGACCATCGCCACCTCGCCGTGCTCGCCGAGTTCTCGGACGGCCTCGACTTTCTCCTCGGGGAGGAGACTCGCCCGGTAGTCGTCGACGCCGACCTGCTCGGCGACCGCTCGCGCCGTCGCCTCGTTGTCGCCGGTCAGCATGACGACCCGCTCGACGCCCAGGTCGTGCAGGCGATCGACTGCCGACGCGGCCGACGGGCGCACCTCGTCGGCGACGGCGATCGCACCGAGCACCTCGTTTTCCGTCCCGACGAGGACGACCGTCTTCCCGCCCGCCGCGAGGTCGGCGACGGTCTCCTCGACGCTCCGGACGCCGGTGGCGACGCCACCGTCGGTAGCTGTCCCGTCTGTCCGTTCCGACCCGGACAGGTCGATCTCCATGTCGGCGAACAGGCCCGGTTTGCCCGCGTAGTAGCCCTCACTGTCGACGACGGCGCGAACACCCTCGCCGGGGATGCTCTCGAAGTCCGAGACGGGACGGTCTTCGACCCCGCGGTCGTCGGCGCGAGCGACGACCGCCTCGCCGATGGGGTGTTCGCTCCGGCGTTCGAGCGCGGCGGCGAGCGCCAGGACGGCCCGCTCGTCGTGGTCGCCGATGGGAACGACGTCGGTCACCGCGAGTTCGCCTTTCGTCAGGGTCCCGGTCTTGTCGAACGCGACGGTGTCGACCCGCCCCATCGCCTCGAGGTGGCGCCCGCCCTTGACGAGGACGCCGTTGCGCGCGGCACTCGTGATCCCCGAGACGACCGAGACGGGAGTGCTGATGACGAACGCACAGGGACAGGCGATTACGAGTAGCGTCAGCCCCCGGACGAACCACGGGCGCCAGCCGGCAGGCAAGACCACGGCGACGCCCGCGAGGTCGACCGAGACGGGGCTAGCGATGACGAGCGGCGGGACCGCGGCGGTCAGTATCGCGAGTGCGACCACGACGGGCGTGTAGTAGCCCGCGAAGCGGTCGACGAACTGCTCGGTTTCCGTTCGCTCGGCCTCGGCGCCCTGGACGAGTTCGATCACCCGCGCGAGCGTCGAGTCGCCGGCCGTCGCCGTCACTTCGACTTCGAGGTAGCCCTCGGCGTTGATCGACCCCGCGTACACGTCGTCGCCACCCGTCTTGTCGACGGGCACGGATTCGCCGGTGATGGGTGACTCGTCGACGGCGCTCGACCCCTCGACCACGACGCCGTCCAGCGGCACCTTCTCGCCGGGCGAGACGGCGACGACTTCGCCGACCGATACGTCGTCGACCGGCCGGACCTCGGTGCCCGCCGCTGTGACGACGGTCGCCTCGTCGGGCGCGAGTTCGACGAGTTCGCGCAGCGAGTCCCGCGCGCGGTCCATCGCGTAGGTCTCCATGAGTTCGGCGATGCTGAAGAGGACCGCGAGCGTCGCCGCCTCGACGAAGTAACCGATACCCGTCGCCGCGAGAATCGCGACGCCCATCAGCAGGTCGATGTCCAGACTCCGGTTGCGGGCGGAGTAGTACCCCCCCCGGACGACGGGGTAGCCGCTGACCGCGGCGGCCACGAGGAAGGCGGCGTCCGCGACGCCGAGAGAGGACGAGAGGACCGTCGCCACCTCGACGTTCAGACCGGTGAGTACGAACTCGACCAGTAGTCCCACCACGAGAAAGACCGCGCCGGCCCAGGTCTTGAGCGCGCGTGGACTCGTCCAGACCTCGGCCGGTGGGGCGACGGAGACGCCGTCACCACTGTCGTCCGCCCCGGAGTCGCTGTCCGCGTCGCCGCCCCGGTCGACCACCTCGTAGCCGGCACCTTCGATGGCGGTGACGACGGCCGCTTCGTCGGTCACCCCGGGGTCGTAGGTGACCGTCGCGACCCCGCTGGTCGGCGAGAGTTGCGTGTCGACCACGCCCTCGACGCGGTCGAGCGCCCCGCCGACCTTGCCCGCACAGGACGCACAGTCCATCTCCGGGACCGACAGGCGGATCTCGACCGTCCGCTCTGACGTCTCACTCATTACGTCCACGTAGGTCACGGGGCAGAATAAGCGTTCGTTGGAATGTTCCAACCGATTCGTGGCCCCTCGACACCAGAGTCAGGTGCGGTCGGGCGTCTCGTCGCCCGGATCGCCGACGTGCCGGGCCGCGAGAGCGGCCTCGGCACGGCGCAGGCGGTGCGTGACGGTCGACCGCGGGCAGTCGAGGATCGCTGCGAGTTCCCCGGCGTCGACCACTCTCGGCGTCTCGTAGTAGCCGTGTTCGACTGCGGCACGGAGTGTGCGCTCCTGGTTTTCAGATAGCTCCGTCGAGCGTGCTTCGGGCGGGCCGGCGTCGGTCACCCGGTGGACGGTGACGTCACCCGTGTGGGCCACGGCGGCGTCCACCGCGTCGAGGAACGCCCGCACGTCGCCGGCGTCGTGGAGTACCCGCCACCTGTAGCTCCGTCCGGTGCGTCGCGTCTCGAACAGCACCCCCTCCCCGAGGTGCTCCAGCGCAAAGTGCGGGACCGACGCACAGGTCGGGGTCCGCGCCCAGTAGGAGTAGAGCACGAGGGCGTCGCCGTCGTCGAGGACCTCCGTTCGTTCGGTCGCGCCGCAGTTCTCCGGCACGAGACAGTCGGGGTAGTAGTCGCCGCCGCGAAACGCCGCCTCGACGGCCGCGAGCGCGTCGGCCGAACCGGTGGCGTGGTCGACCCGCCAGAGACTCGTCTCCGTGGCGTGCAACGAGAGCGACCGCACGCTCGCCTCAGGGTACTCCGCCAGCGCGTCCGCCACCGCGTCACAGCCCGGCTCGTAGTCGACGGTGAACGCCACTTCGCGCATACACTCTCTCCGGGCCGGCGTCCAAAGAGCGTATCGCGCCCAGTCCGGCTCCCCACTCGCTCACGCGGGCTTTATCCGCCAGTATGCCCGAGGGGAACCCATGTCCGACCACGCGCTCTTCCTCGGCGGTACGCGCTTCATTGGCCGACACACGGTCTCGGAGTTCCGCGACGCCGGCTACGACGTGACGATCGTCTCCCGGGGCGAACACGAGAACCCCTTCACTGGTGACGACGGTGTCGACCACCTCCGGGGCGACCGCGATGACGAATCGACGCTCGACGCGGCGGCCGACCGCGACCCCGACGTGGTCGTCGACCTCGTGGCCTACCACCCCCACCAGGTCCGCGAAACGACCCGTGCGTTCGCCGACGCCCGCTACGTCTACGTCTCCAGCGGCGGCGCCTACGGCGCCGAGGAGATCCCAAAGCGCGAGGGCGAGACGGCGCTCGAATCATGCACCGAGTCCCAGGCTACCGACGACTCCCGGGAGTCGTACGGCCCCCGCAAGGCCGAAGGAGACCGCGAGGTGTTCGCGGCCGCCGACCGGGGCGTCCACGCCACGAGCGTCCGGCCTACCGTCGTCTACGGCCCTCACGACTACTCGCATCGGTTCGACTACTGGGTCCAGCGCGTGGCGAACTACGACCGCGTGCTCGTTCCGGGCGACGGATCCAGCCTCTGGCACCTTGCCTACGTGGGAAGCGTCGCGCGAGCACTGCGAACGGTCGCCGAGAACGGGGCGCCCGGACAGGCGTACAACGTCGGTGACTGGACGCTCCATACCCTCGAAGGAATCATCGAGGTGATAGCCGACGAACTCGACGAGACGGTCGAACTCGTGACGGCGGGCGAGCGCGAACTCGCCGCGGGCGGACTCGAGCCGACCGACTTCCCGCTGTACCGGGAGACGCCACACGTCCTCGACACGCACCGGCTTCGGTCGCTGGGCTGGGAGCCGATCTCGCCGTCCGAGGGGATCGCCGAGACAGTGGCCGCGTCCCCGGCGACCGACGCGACGAGTGCCGAACGGGGACCCGAGCGCGCCGACGAAAAGCGGGTGCTGGGCGTGCTGGAGACCGTCTGAGGACTGGTCCGGTCGCGAAACCGGTCACGGTGCACGACAAGCGTTTTCCCCTGCCCCCGCGGAGAGACGGCCATGTTCGACAAGTCGACGTGGATCCGCCTGCCGCGCAACGTGGTGGTGGGCCACGGTGTCCTGGACCAGACGGTCGCGGCCGTCGAGGAACTCCACCTCGCGGGTCGCCCGCTGGTCGTCACCAGTCCCACACCGGGCGACGTCGCGGGGGAGCACGTCGTCGAGCTGTTCGAGGCGGCGGGGGCCGACCCGGCGAGTCACTACATCGACTCGGCCTCGTTCGGGGCTGTCGAGGACGTCATCGCCGCCGCCGAGGAGATGGAGGTGGGCTACCTCGTCGGCGTGGGCGGCGGGAAGGTCATCGACGTCGCGAAGATGGTCGCCGAGGACGTCGGCGTCGGCTTCGTCTCCGTCCCGACGGCCGCCAGCCACGACGGCATCGTCTCCGGGCGCGCCTCCATCCCGGAGGGCGACACCCGTCACTCCGTCGCCGCCGAACCGCCGCTGGCCGTCGTCGCCGACACGGACATCCTGGCCGAGGCTCCCTGGGAACTGACGACCGCGGGCTGTGCCGACATCATCTCCAACTACACCGCCGTGCGGGACTGGCAACTCGCCAACCGGCTCAAGAACGTCGAATACTCGGAGTACGCCGGCGCACTCAGCCAGATGACCGCCGAGATGCTCGTCGAGAACGCCGACTCCATCCGCCCGGAACTGGAGGAGTCTGCGTGGATCGTCGTCAAGGCGCTCGTCTCCTCGGGCGTCGCGATGAGCATCGACGGCTCCTCGCGACCCGCCTCGGGCGCCGAACACCTCTTTTCCCACCAGTTAGACCGGATCGCGCCCGACCCGGCACTGCACGGTCACCAGGTCGGCGTCGGCTCCATCATCACGGAGTATCTCCACACCGGCCCCAAGGGACGCTGGCGCGAGATCCGCGACGCGCTCGCGAGCATCGACGCACCGACGAACGCCGACGAACTTGGTATCGACGGCGACGTCGTCATCGAGGCACTGACCACCGCCCACGAGATCCGCGACCGCTACACGATCCTCGGGGACGGCGTCAGCGAGGCCGCCGCCCGGGAGGCCGCCTCGGTCACGGGCGTCGTCTGATCACTCGACGGAGTAGCCCGCGAGTTTACGCGTGGCGTGACGGTAGGAGAGTGCGGCGAGTCCACCCGCGAGGACGAGACTGACGCCGACGCCACCCAGGAGCACGACCGGTTCGAACGTCCCCGCCAGCGCGTACTGGCCGAGTCCGGCGAACCCGGGGAGCGCGACGGCAGTCATGCCGACCGTGTAGAGGAAGGACGCGGACTTGTCGGGCACCTTGACGCTGCCGCCCATGAGTTCCTCGTGGTCGGGCGGGTAGTGCACACCGAGGGCCTGCGAGAAGAGTACGGCGAGTGCCACCATCGCGAGCGCGTAGGCGAGCGTCGCGACGAGCACCACCGGTGGTAACCCGCCGAGTGCGACCCCGATACCGGTAGTCGCTCCGACGACGAGCGGGCCGCCCGGGACGGCCGCCGCGAGCGCCTTCGCGCGGACGAACCGCTCGCTCCCCGCACCCGAGGTGAGTACCGTGGGTAGCGCGTCGCCCTCGGTCCCCAGTGGGTTGAGCGTGAACCCGCTCCCGATGGCGGTCGCGCCAGTGAAGCCGACGATAGCCGGGTACATCGCCATCGAGAAGGGGCCGTGCAGGACGAGCTGTTCGGCCATGACGAGCCCGATGAGCGCCGACGGGTAGACGTAGAAGAGCACCTTGGGGGTGCGGCGAGTCCGCCGCCAGGTCAGCGCGACGAGCGCCGCGGTCCGGGGCGCACAGACCCGATGGAGCGACGCGCCGAACGTCTCGACCGTCCGGGTCGTCTCGTCGTCCTCGTCGTCGCCCTCGTCCCCGAAGGCGGGGTCGCTGAACCACGTCAGTCCGGCCAGTTCGACGCAGGCGGCACCGGCGACGGCCACGAACGCGAGACTGCCCACCGCGAACCCGGCCGCCTGCGGGAGCGCGGCGCCCGCACCGGGGACCGTGAGCAAGAGCAGGTCCCCCGCCCAGGCGACCGGCGTCACACCGAGGACGCCCGCGACGAGTTCCCGGCCGAACAGCGCGAGGTAGAACAGGCCCAGGACGACGACGCCCAGGCTCGCCCGGGCGTTACTCGAGAGGTCGTAGCCGACGACGACCCAGTTCGCGACCAGCCCGAATGGGAGGGTCACGACCGCGGTCACGACCAGTAGCCAGAGCCCGCCCACGCCGAGCGAGAGGGCGCTGGTGGGTGCGCCGGCTCCGACCGCGAACGCCACGGCCGCGGCGAGCACCGCGGGACCGAAGAGCACGAGCGCGCCGACCGACCGACGGACGAGCAGGGCGACGACCACCGCAGCCGTCGACGTCGCGGTCAGGAACGCCACCCGACGGTGTTTTGCCTTGCCGTCCGAGGCCGCTCCCAGGAGTTGCATCACCGAGACGAGGACGACTCCCGCCAGGACGGCCTGTCTGACCCGTTCCCCGACGGACCCGGGTGACGCGGCGAGTGACTGGCCGAGCTGGTAGGTGCCGTCACCCGCGAGACCGACGAGCATCGCACCGACGAAGCAGTTGAAACCGACGACGACCGCGACCAGCAGCGGCGAACTCCGCTGTTTGCGGAGCAACTGGACGACCGTCACGCGCGTCACGACCGCCGCCGACCGACAGACGCCGGTCGGACCCCCACCGAGGGGTGGCTCCGTCGACCCGTCGGTCGGTGTCGGATCGCCGGCCCCGTCGCCGGTGCTCATCGCCCACCAGCGGCGTCGGCGGCCGCCCGGTCGGTCGTGAGTTCGACGAACGCGTCCTCGAGCGAGTCGCCCGCCAGTCGGCGCTGGAGCGCCTCGGGGTCGTCCTCGGCGAGCAGTCGCCCGTCGTAGAGGAGTCCGACCGTGTCGGCGAGTTCCTCGACCACCGGCAGGATGTGCGTCGAGAGGAAGACGGTCGTCTCACCCTCTCGCAACTCGACGAGCAACTGTTTCAGCGTCCGCGCGGCGTTCGGGTCGAGCCCACCGGTCGGTTCGTCGAGGAAGACGACCGCCGGGCGGTGGAGGACGGCCTGGACGACGCTCGTCTTCTGTTTCATCCCCTTGGAGTAGGTCTCGATACGGTCGTCGGCGGCGTCCAGTTCGAATCGGTCGATCAGCGCCGGGACACGCTCCGCTTTGATCTCGGGATCGAGCCCACGGACGTCCGCCACGGCTGTCAGCTGCTCGCGGGCGGTGAGTTTCTCGTACAGCGGCGGTTCGTCCGGCGCGTAGCCGATGTGCCCACCCAGTTCGTCCCGGTCGCGGACGTCGACACCGTCGACCGTCGCCGACCCGTCGGTCGGTCTCGTCAGTCCCGTCAGCATCCGCATCGTCGACGTCTTCCCCGCGCCGTTGGGCCCCAGAAACCCGTAGATCGTCCCCCGCTCGACGGTCAGGTCGAGTCCCCGCACGGCCGCTGTCTCCCCGTAGCGCTTCGTCAGCGCCGACGCCTCGATGACTGCCACTACCGCCTCACTACAGGGAACGTCGCTCCTAAGCGTTGCGATTGGTATTCACTGTTTGATATTTGGGGCCGTCCGTCGTCGACAGTCGACGGACGAGGTCAGTAGCGGGGGAGCGCGGAATCGGGGAGTTCGGAGTGCCACGACGCGTCCTCGTCGGGCGCGCCACCGGTTCGGCGGGCGGCGAAGACGGCGACGAGTCGGTAGACCGTCGCGCGGTCGAGGTCGTCCTCGTGACAGACACCGAGTATCGTGACACGTTCGAGGTCGGTGACCTCGCACTCGACGCCGGTGTCCTCGGCGAGTGCGCGACAGACGCCGAGTTCGAGCGGAGCGTCCGACGGCGGATTGACGCTCGGGACCACCCACTCCCGGTCACCCTCGACGAGCAGGACGTCGTCGTCATCGTCGTAGATCTGGACGTAGACGTCCGCGAGTCCCTCGGTGAAGTGGTCGCGGGCGCGCCGGTACGCCTCCGGCGGCACGCTCAGCGTCGTCTGGTTGACCGCGAACGACTTGTAGGCCTCCTCCAGTGCACCCAGGCGCTCCTCGACCACGTTCCGCGACAGGTCGGCAACTGCCATCGACCTACCCACTGGATCCGGACAGATAAAGCCGCCTGTTCGTTCATCCGTGTTTCGCGACTGAATTCGCCCCTCAGCGCCTCTGAGTGCGGTTTCCGATAATCGGAGAGAGGGCGGGATCCGGCGACCGATCCGTCAGATCCGCGCCGTTGTGGTCGACATTCGCTCGCGAGTCCCAGAGTCACGCGGGGACAGATTCGCAACGAGAACGACCGGCAGTCGGGTCACTCCCCGGCCGGGAACGGTCGTTCGGCGACCGCAGGATAGCCCACCCTCTCGGGCGGGGTGTCGAACCAGTCGACGGCCGCGATCTCTCCCTCGCACGGGCGCGGTGTCGGATCCTCGGCGACCGGTTCGCCGGTGAATAATCCTCGGCGACCGCTTCGCCGGTGAATATCGCGATCAGACTGTACAGCGTGGATCGCTCGGGGTCGGTAGCGTCGACGAGTTCGGTGACGTGAGCCGAGAGCAGACCCCTGATCTCACACTCGATTCCGGCTTCCTCGCGGGTTTCACGGTGGGCAGCCGCCTCGAATGACTCACCCGTTTCGCGCTTTCCACCGGGGTCGACCCACCCCTCGTCCCCCTCGTCGCGCACCAGGAGGACCGACCCCCCGTGGTTCGTGACCCACAGCCCGGCACCCCCGTTCTCGCCGGCCTCGACCCGCCGACGGTCCGCCTCGTAGTGGTCGGGCGCCAGCTCCATCCGGTCTCCGACCACCTCGAATCGTCGTAGCGCTCGCGGAACGCCTCGACCCACTCGTCCACCCGTTCGCGGGACTCCGCGGTGAGCGACATATCCGAACCCGGCCGGGGGACAATATAGGCGTGTCGGGACCGTGAGTTCGACCCGCGAACTGGGGTTACGAATGCTGTAACCGTCAGACGTGTCGGTCGAGGAAATCGACGACGGCGGTGTAGGCCTCGATCCGGTTTTCGAGTTTCGTGATGCCGTGGCCCTCGTCCTCGAAGATCAACTTCTCGACGGGGACGCCCTGGTCGCGCGCCTCGTCGGCGATCTGCTCGGCCTCGTCGACGGGAACCCGGGGGTCGTTGGCGCCGTGGAGGACGAACAGCGGCGCCTCGATGGCCTCGATGTTGTTGATCGGCGAGACGGATTCGAGGAACGCCCTGTCGTTCTCGAGCGACCCGTACTCGGCCTCGCGCAACTCGCGGCGCCAGGAGCCGGTGTTCTCGAGGAAGGTCACGAAGTTGGCGATGCCGACGACGTCGACGCCGGCGGCCCACAGGTCGGGGTACTCGGTCAGCGCGGCGAGTACCATGAACCCGCCGTAGGATCCACCCATCGCCACCACCCTGTCGGGGTCGACGGCCCCGTGGTCGGCGAGCCACTCCACGGCGGCCTCGATATCGGCGACCGAGTCCAGCCGGTTTTCGACGTCGTCCATGTGGGTGTACTCGCGGCCGTAGCCCGTCGACCCGCGGACGTTCGGTTCGAAGACGGCGTAGCCCCGCGAGAGGAAATACTGCGTGAGCCCCGCGAAGGAGGGTCGGCGCTGGCTCTCGGGACCGCCGTGGATGTCGACGATCACGGGGGTTTCGCCGGCCTCCCAGTCCTCGGGCAGCGAGAAGTAGGCCGGGATCTCGCGGTCGTCGAAGGTCGGATAGCGCACGAGGTCTGGCCCGACGAACGTCTCGCGGGGGATCCCGGCAGTACCTGCCTCGGTCCAGCGTTCGGTCTCACCGGTCTCGACGTCGACGACGTAGACGTTCGTGTTGTCGGTTCGCCCCGACGCGGAGAGGGCGAAGCGCTCTGCGTCCTCGTCGAAGGCGACCCCGCCCGCGACCCCCTCCGGGAGGTCGGGCGCCGGGAACGCCGAGATCGACTCGCCGTCGTCGTCGAGTTCGCCGACCGTGAGTTCGGTGTAGCCGTCGACGTTGCGCGAGTAGACGAGGCGGCCGGTCTCGTCGTCCAGCGCGACGCCGTCGATATCCCAGTCGCCCCCCTCCTCGACGACGCTGAGAGCCTCGCCGACGTCGTCGGCCGTCGCGACGGCGGCCACGTCGATGCGCGCGAGATACGAGGTGTCGGCCCCGTGGTCCGTGACAAGGTAGACCGATTCGCCGTCGGGGCTCCACTGGGCGCTCACGAAGCGGACGTCCCCGTCGTGGGGGGTGAGATGCGTGAGCCCGCAGTCACCCTCGACGTCGAGCACGTACAGGTCCTGGTCGAAACTCCAGTGGGCTTCGGAGACGAGCAGACGGTCGTCGGCGGGCGACCAGCCGCCGACTGAGAGCCAGCCGTCGCCCTCGTGGACGAGCACTGCGTCGTCGCCGGTCTCCTCGCGGCCCTGAACGTAGACGTCGAAGACCGCCTCGTCGCGGCGGTTCGAGGCGAAGGCGAAGCGTTCGCCGTCGTGGGACCAGCCGCCCCAGCGGTGTTTGGCGTCGGGCATCGCGGTGAGGTTCGTGACGGTGCCGTTATCGGGGTCGAGCCGGAAGAGCTGGGCGCGCTCGTTGCCGCCCTCGTCCATGCCGAAGACGAGTTCGCGTCGCTCGGGCGACCAGGTGACGAACGTGACCCGCTCCTCGTAGAAGGTGTGCTGGTCGGGCCACTCGGCGGGTGCGTCCATCGTCCAGACCTGCGGGACACCCGTCGGGTCGTGCAGGAAAGCCAGTTCCCCGTCGGGCGCGAACGAGGCGCCGTAGGCGCTCCTGACGTTGAGATAGCGTTCGAGGTCGTACACACCCACGAAAACGGCGGCACGCCAATAGCTGTTGTGGGGGCGAGCCGTCGTCTAAGATCGGCATATCTGCGGTCGAGACCGCCACGACGGGACGATCACGGGCTCGCAAGAGCGTCCCGCCGTTCGTATCCTGCCTGCGAGGTACCTGCGTCTATGTTCGGTCCTGTTTCCGTCCTGTGTGGACGGCACTCGGGCTACTTTGCGAAAGTTCGCGTATAACGATACGGTTCTCACGGCACGCCCGAGGTGCATGTATCGCATCCTCGCAGCGCTGTGTGTCGTCGTGACCCTGCTCGCCCTCGCGGGGTGTGGCGGCCCCGGACCGGCCGTCGACAACACGACGGACACCGACGGTCTCGCCCTCACACCGACGGAAACACCCGGAATCGGCGACGGGACACCCACGAGAGAACCCCCCACTCCGACGCTGACACCCGAACCGACGGCCACCACCGGCGAGAGTGCCGGGGCCCACGAGGGGACCGAACCCGTCACCGGACTCGGGTCGTCCGACCGTTCAGCCGAGTAACGCCGCGAGCGCACACGGCGAGTACCGCAGGTCGAGGCGGCGCTCCGTCCCGGGTTCGGGCGTCGGATAGGCCCCGCCACAGGCGTTCGTCGCGCCGAGGTAGCGTCGTCGCCGCTCCGCGGGGAGCCAGAGGTAGCTCCCGACCATCGGGCTCGCGGCGACGCCGTCGTCCGTGACGGTCGCCGGCGTCTCGTCGACCGCACCCATCTTCGCGACGTACTCGCCGCCCGTCACCGCCGCGACGTGGGGGCGGCCGAACCCCGCCGGTTGCCTCGTCGGGTCCCCGTCGGTCACCAGGAGGTTGACGCCGGTCGTGGGGTTCACGTCGGTTTCGGTCGCGAACCCCTCGAGGACCAGTCGGAGCCAGTGCCGGGCCAGCACGTCCCGTCCGTTCTCGGCCGGGAGTGACACGGTCCGGTCCGCGACGCGCACCTCGACGTCCGCCCGGGCCTCCGCCAGTGCCGCGTCGAGATAGCCCGCCACCCGCGTGCCGAGCGCGTCGTGTTCGCTGGCGCGCTCGCTGAGCCAGACCCGCACGCGAAGCGCTTCCCCGGCGAGCGCGCGACTGCCGACGACCCCACCCGAAGCCAGCAGGCCGACGCTCCCCAAGAACGCCCGTCAATTCCCGATTGGTAACATAAGCTTTCCGGGAGGGCAGGACTGTCCTACTACAGAGAGACGACCGACAGGAGCCACGACAGTGACGGGCCCGGATCGCCCTCGTGGGAACGTACTGGACGTCGGTACGGCCGGGATATCGCTGCGACCTCGTGCCCGACGGCGATAACAGGGATTTTTGAGCGGCGGTGCCTTCCTCGGGTGTATGCAGGTCGCGTTCGTCTCGATGGAGACGACCCACCACCGCGACACCGACGGGGCCCGTCGGGTCGAACGCGTCGCCCGCCAGCTCGCCGACCGCGGTCACGACGTCACGATCTACTGTACTCAGTGGTGGGACGGCTACGCCGAGGAGATCACCCGCGACCACGTCGACTACCGCCGCGTCACCGTCGATCCGGCGGTCTTCTCGTTCGTGGTCCGCATCCCGCCCCTGCTCGCCGTGCACCGCCCGGACGTCGTCCACGTCCGGCCCGCCCCGCCGTCGGGCGTCCTCGCGTCGTCGCTCGGCGGGACGCTCGCCCGCGCCCCGGTCCTCGCCGACTGGTACGGCGACGAGTCCGTCGAGGACGCCCGGTTCTACGAACGCGCCGTGACGTCGCCCGACGCCGTCGTCACCCCCTCGGAGATGGTCCGCACCGAAGTCCGCGAACTCGGCGCGACGGACGACGCATCGCACGTCATCCCCGAGAGCATCGATATGGGCCTCGTCCGCGAGATCGAACCGGCCGAGGACGTCGACGTCGTCTACGCGCACCCGCTCGACAGTTCCGCCAACGCCGAGAGCCTCCTGCTGGGACTCGCCGAGTTGCGCGACCGCGACTGGGCGGCGACGATAATCGGCGACGGGCCCGAGCGCGAGCGCTACGAGGACCAGGCCCGCGACCTGCGCATCGACGACCGCGTCACGTTCGCCGGAGCCTGTGACATCGAGCGCCGTCTCGCCCTCTACAAGGGCGCACACACGTTCGTCCAGACGGCCTACCGGTCGTACTTTCCGATCGAGTTCCTCTGGGCGCTCGCCTGTGGCTGTGTCGGCATCGTCGAGTACCAGGCCGAGTCCAGCGCCCACGAACTCGTCAGGGAACACGAGCGCAGTTACCGCGTCACCGACCCCGAGAGCCTCGCCGACGCCATCGTCGACGCCGCCGAGTTCGACCACCTGACCGTCGACGAGGACTGGCGCGAATACGACCACGCGTCCGTCCTCGAACGCTACCTCGACCTCTACCGGGACCTGCAAGAGGAACACGGACTGCTGTAGGACTCACCGCCGTTCGATCCCCTCCCGCCCTCCGTCAGCGGCCGTCCGCACCCACGGCCGAAACCGGAAACAGAGGGCGCCTACCGTAGCGGATTTGTCCGTCCTCACGGTAGCGCCATCCAGTGAGGGAGTACTTCGCTTCGGACGGCCGTCAGCGACTCGTCATCGCCGTCTCCGGCGCGACCCGCTTCATGGCCGGCATCCTCATGGGAACCGGGATGGCCGTCTACGTCGGCGACGCCGGCGGTTCCGCCTTCGCCGTCTCGATGGTACTCACCGCCTACTTCGTCGGGATGACCGTCTTCGCGCCCGTCTGGGGCGCCATCGCCGACGTGACCGGCCGGCGCCGCGCCGTGATGGTCGTCACCGGGACGCTCGCGTCGCTCGTGATACTCCCGATGGCCGCCATCGGCGAGATCGGTCCCTCCCTCTCGTTCGGTGGACTGACCGTCGGCGGTGTCTGGGTCCCCATCGCCTTCCGGGGGCTGTACGCGGTGTTCGCCGTCGGGTTCATCCCCGTGATGCTCTCGGTCGTGAGCGCCCGCGGCGGCGCGGACGGCCGCGGTCGCTCGCTGGGCTTTTTCAACAGCGCCCGCGCCGTCGGCTTTTCGGGAGGCCAACTCGCTGTCGGGGCGTTGCTCGGTATCCTCGTGCCCTCGTCGCTGTACCTGCTCATCGCGGGCGTGAGCCTGGTCTCGACGGTCATGGCGGTCCTCGTCGTCGACCCGACGCCCTCCCCCGCGACGCAACCGACGGCTCGCGACGTCGCGACCGAGGTGCGCACGCGACTCCTGCCGGCCGTCGGCGACCGCGCACACCTCCGGACGAACGGGTTGCGCTGGCTCTACGTCGCGCTCGCGCTCCGGAATATGACTGTTCTGGGCGTGATGAGCCTGATGCCCGTCTATCTCACGGGCCCGGTCGGCGTCACGACCGCCGTCATGGGGATCCTGCTCGCGATCAACCCCACCGCACAGGTCGTCTTCATGTACCTGTTCGGGCGGGTCGCCGACCGTGCGGGCCGCACGCTGCCGATCGTGGTGGGGATCGCCGGCAGCGGCGTGTTCGCGGTCGTGGTCGCACTCGTCCCGTTCCCCGAGAGCGCGCTCGTCCGACTGCTCGTCGCCGGCACGGCGTTCGTCGTCATCGCGGCGGCGTTCTCGGCCATGACGACGGGCGCGCTCGCGTTCATCGGGGACGTGGCCCCGCCCGAGCGCGAGTCCGAACTCATGGGACTGCGCTCCACGGCGAAGGGCGTCGGCGGGATCCTCGGTCCGCCCCTGATCGGCACGCTCGCGACGGCGACGAGTATGCAGGTCGCTTTCGCCGCCGGGAGCGCCCTCGCGCTCGGTGCCACCGCACTCGCCGCGGTCGGCCTCACCGAACCCGAACACCGGTCGAGCGAAACCGTCACGCCCCCGGCCGAGGCCGAACCCACCACCGACTGACCGGCGACGTGATAGTTTACGCCAGAGATAAACCGGCACTCACCCCTCGTCCGGTAGCGGGTGCAGGAACGTCTGGATCTCGACCGTGCGTCCGTCCGGATCCTCGGCGAAGAACTGATAGATGTCGTACTGTTCGTTCGTTTCGGGCGGGCCGCCCGCGCAGTCGGCGAGGTCGTCGTAGACCGCGTCGACCGCCGCGCGGTCCTCGACGTAGAAGGTCAGGATGCCACAGTCCTCGGTGGTGTCACGCTCGCAGAAGCCGAATTTGAACTCGCCCCGCCGGAGGATCGTACAGCCGTCCTGGTCTACCCACACCTCGGCGTCGAGGCGCTCGCGGTAGAACTCGACAACCCGGGACTCCTGTTCGGTCCGGAAGAAGACGATCCCGTCCATGGAGGTGCTCCGGATTCCCGGCGCCTAAGCGTTGGGTCGACCTCGGGAGTCCAGTTCCGACTCCGACCGGTCGAATTCCTGTGGCCTGCTAGCAGGTGTCGGTCAGGTCACTGATACGGGGGTCTCGCCGTCCGGCGATCCGCCGAAATACCTGTCATCAGGGCCAGCAATGCGGGAACCGTGGTGGTTATCCGTGGGTAGTGGTGAGGGTACGTGTGACCGGCGCAGACCCAGATCAGTCGCTGACGAGCGAGGCTTACCACATCACCGTCGACGGCGGTCGCGACTCGTTTTACGCGCTCAGCATCGAGCGCGAGAACAGCGAAACCGCCTACCTCATGTCCGACACCGTCTACAGTCTCGCCGAGATGCGATAACGTCGCTTCGCGAGCCCTCCACTCCGCTCGCCAGACCCCCCGGGCCCGACCACCGATGATGGCCCGGCGAGTGGGCAGTTCCTCTCAGAGCGACCGTCCTCACTCGTCGAACGTCGCCGCGGTGAACCCGTCGTCGACGGTCACGATCTCGCCCGTGGTGTAGCTCGCAGCGTCGCTCGCGAGGTAGACCATCGCTCCGACGATCTCGTGGGGATCCCCGAGTCGCTCTCCGGTCGTGCGCTCGCGTATCGTCTCGAAGCGCGGTTCGCCCTCGGTGTAGGTTCCCTGGGTCTGTTCGCTCCGGACGAAACCCGGCCGGACTGCGTTGACTCTGATCTCTGGGCCGAGTTCCTCGGCGGCCGTCCGCACGAGCGCGTCCAGTCCGCCCTTGGCCGCCGAGTACGCCGTCAGGTCCGGGATCGCCACCTGCGAGGAGAGCGACGCGACGTGGAGGATCGACCCCTCGTCCATCGCGTCGGCGAAGACCTGCGTCGCGCGCCAGGCGCCCTTCAACTGGACGTCGAAGACGCGGTCCCACTCGTCCTCCTCGAGGTCCACGACTGATCGACGGGCGATGTAACTCGGTGAGTACACTAGGACGTCGACGCCGCCGAACGCCTCGACAGTGGCGTCCCGGAGCGCCTCGACGTCCGCGCGGTCGGTCGCGTCACAGGTCACTTCGAGCGTCTCGGCGCCGCGCCCGCGGACCTCCTCGGCGGTCCGTCCGACACGCTCTTTCGAGCGGGAGGTGGCGACGACGTCTGCCCCCTCGGCGGCGAATCCCAGCGCGATAGCCCGACCGATCCCGCTCGTCGCGCCGATCACGACCGCCGTCTTCCCGTCGACCGTCACCGGTTCGTGCTCGTAGTCGAGTGGCATCGCCGAACAGTCGGCCGGCCGGCGCATATACGTTGGCACGCCGACCACCGGTTCGAATGTTTACGCCTTTCGTAAACAACGACGCCCTCACTCCAGGTCCGGCGCGTCGGGGTCGCTCACGGCCGTCGCGACGCGGACGGCGGCGACGTTCTCGGCGGCGTCGTGGACTCTGATCACGTCGGCACCCCGGTCGGCGGCGATGGCCGTCGCCGCGACCGTCTCGTCGAGCGCGTCGCCGGCGTCCCCACCCACGAGTTCGAGCATCGACTTGTGGGAGTGACCCACCAGCACCGGACAGCCGAGCGCCCGTAACTCGCCCAGGCGGCCCAGCAACTCGAAACTCTCCCCCGGTGATTTGCCGAAGCCGAGGCCGGGGTCGACGAGGATCTGTGAGCGGTCCAGTCCGGCCTTCTCGGCGAGCAGGACGCGCTCGGTGAGGTACTCGATCACGTCGTCGACGACGTCGTCGTAGTGGATGTCCGAGGCGGGGTCGACCGGCGTCTCGATGCTGTGCATGACCACGACCGGCACGTCGTAGTCGGCCGCGACCAGTCGCATCTCGGGGTCCTCGAGGCCGGAGACGTCGTTGAGCAGGTCGGCACCGGCGTCCAGCGCCGCCCGCGCGACCGGGGCCTTGCGAGTGTCGATGGAGACCATCGCGTCCAGGTCCGCGAGGGCTTCGACGACCGGGACGACGCGGTCGACCTCCTCGTCGACGGGAATGACCTCGGCCCCCGGTCGCGTCGACTCGCCACCGACGTCGAGTATGTCCACGCCCGCCGCGACCATTCGCTCGCCGCGCTCGCGTGCGTGTTCGACGGTGTTGTACTCGCCGCCGTCGTGGAAGCTGTCCGGCGTGATGTTGAGGATGCCCATCACCGCCGTGCCGTCGGTCCACGGATAGGTCCGACCTTCGCCGTCGATTTCGGAGACGGCGTCGGGTACGCTGTCGGTCCCTATCGAGAGTGTGGCCCGCAGTTCGTCCGCGAACGGGGCGAGGCCGTCCGCCCGGCCGTCGAGTTTCTCGACGAGCCCCCGGAACTGTGCGAGCGTCCCCGAGAGGACGACCTCGACGTTCTCCTGGTCCTGGTCGTCGAGCGCCGAGACCGCACACGACCCGCCCAGTCCGAGTAGTTCCGCCCTCAGTTGCCGGGCCTGCCGCGGTCGGACGCGCGTCCGGACGACACGGTGGACCGCCTCGTCGGCCGGTCGGAGGTCCCCCGGGTCGGCGACGTCGGCGTCCGCCAGGACCGCCTCGGCCTCTGCCGGCGAGTCCACCCGCTTGGGGACTCTGGGGCGGGCCCAGCGGGTGCGGGCCTCGGCGACGGCGTGGAGCGACCCCGCGACGAGGACCGCGTCCACGTCGTCGGCGGCCGCCAGCGCGTCGTCGAGGGCCCCGGCGACGTCACGCCGCGTCTCGACTGTCGCGTCCGTCTCGCGTTCGAACGCCCGCGCGACGACGGCCTCGTCCTCGGCGCGCTCGTGGTCGGGCCGGCACGCGGTCACGTATGCGGGGTCGGCCTCGCCGAGCGCGGCGGCGATACCGCGGTGGTCCTTGTCGGTCATCGCGCCCGTGACGAGATGTAACTCGTCGTACTCGAAGGTCCCCAGTACCTCGGCCAGCGTCTCGCACCCGCCGGGGTTGTGTGCCCCGTCGAGGACGACCAGCGGGTCCCGACCCAGCACCTCGAACCGACCCGGCCAGTGGGCGTTTCGCAGACCGCGTTCGAGTGCCGCCGTCGCGTCCGGGACGTCCTCGGCGACGGGTTCCGACGGGAGGGCGGCGTCTTCGAGCACCCGTTCGACCAGCGCCGTCGCGACGCCGGCGTTGCGAGCCTGGTGAGCGCCCAGCAGCGGCAGACGCGTCTCGATCCTCCTGGTGGCGGTCTCGACGGTCACGACCCCTTCCAGTCGCTCGCGACCCCCGTACGCGACCCGGACGTCGGGGTCGGCATCCTCGCCGTCACCGGGGGCGGCCTGCCCGTCACCGGTCCCCACCCGCAACACGTCGTCGACGTCCTCGCGGATGGCCGCCAGCGCGTCGCCGTCGGCGGCGGTGACGAGCGGACTGTCGGCGGTGGCGACCCCGGCGAGGTCGCGGGCGATCTCCGCGACCGTATCGCCGAGGACGGCCGTGTGTTCGAGCGTGACGGCCGTGACGGCGCTGGCCGCGGGGTCGACGACGCTCGTCGCGTCGAGGGTCCCGCCGATGCCCACCTCGAGGACGGCGACGTCGACGTCCTGCCGCTCGAACTCCCACAGCGCCAGCGCGGTGACCGTCTCGAAGAAGGTGGGCGAGTCGCCGTCGGCCGCCCGTTCGGTGGCGTACTCGCGAGTCTCCTCGACGAACTCCGTGAGGGCGGCCTTCGAGATCTTCCGGCCGTCGACTCGGATCCGCTCGCGGACGTCGTCGAGGTGGGGTGAGGTGTAGAGCCCGACGGAGAAGCCGGCTTCCCGGAGCGACCGTTCGACCATCCGTGCGGTGCTGCCCTTTCCGTTCGAGCCCGCGACCTGTACGCAACACAGGTCCTCGTGAGGGTCGCCGAGTTCGGCCAGCAACTCTCGCGTCGGGTCCAGCCCGGGCCGGGGGGCAAAGCGCCGCAGGTCGAAGAGGAAGTTCGCGGCCTCGTGGAACTCCATGCCCGTGTCATTCCGGGCGCCGCGCTTAGGCCTGTCGGACACCGGAGGACACCGGAGACACCGTCGACACGGTCGGCCGTTCGCCCTGCGAACGCGGCGTCCTCAGAGTTCCCGCCCCTCGACGGTCGAGTCGATCCCCGCCGCGTCCAGGTCCAGCCTGACGCGCTCGCGTAGCGGGTCCGGCACCGTGGCCCGTCCCACGGGCACCGCCGTCTCGCCCCCGTCTTCCGGCGGGACCTTCCAGTAGAGGACGCAGTCGCTCGGTTCGTAGTACTCGACGCTGTACTGGTCGGTCTCGCCACGGTAGTGGACCCGTGCCGCCCGCCCTTCGACGTGCCACCCCTCGCGCTCGCCCAGCGCGTCGAGTCGCTCGCTCATACCGCTGGTGGGTGGCGGCGACCAGTTACGCCTGTCGGTCGCGGGACACGGAAGCGAGAAGAACGGGTTACTGGTCGTCGTCTGCGACGTCGTCGTCCTCGTCGAGCGGCCCGTCGACGAGCGGGTCGTGCGGACGTGTACGCTCCTCGTCGTACTTGCGGACAAGCGCTGCGACGAGTGTGAGCACGCCGAGGCCGACCAGCGCGCCCAGGTCGAAGTCCTGACCGGGTGTCTCGACACCCTCCTCGTCGCGGTCTGGCCGGCGTCGGGGTGGCGTCTCGCGCGCTCCGTCCTCGGCGTCCGCGTCACTCTCGGGTGCGTCCCCAGTGGCTTTCGCGCGTTTCCTGGCGGGCGAGACGTCGTCCTCGTCCCCTGTCCCGGGGCTGGGGGAGTCGATGTCGAACTCGTCGGCGTCCTCGTCGCCCCGGCCGGGAACGACCCCGGCGAGGCGGTCCTTGTACCGGTAGACGACCACGCCGACGGCCGCCAGCGCGGCGAGCGCGACGGCGACTTTGAGCAGGAGCCACTTGTGTTTCGAGAGGAAACTCGCGTCGCCCTCGCCGTCGTCCTCGTAGCCGCCGGTGCCCAGTCCGGCACCGGAGCCGAAGCCGGTCGATTCCCCGTATCCCGACTCCGACCCGTAACCGGACTCGTCGCGGTCCGTCGACGGCGGCGGCGAAGCGGGCGAGGGCGACCACGAACTCGTCCCGGACGAATCAGCGTCGGACTCGTCGTCACCGCTCGACTCGTAGGTGTCGTCCGAGACGCGCCAGTCGTCTTCGCGGTCGCCGTCCTCCGCGTCGGCATCACCGTCGTCACGCCCGCCGTCGGGGGCGGTGTGGGCCCCCGGCGCACCGCCGTCGGCGAGTTTCTCCAGTTCCTCCTCGGTGAGCAACTTCTCGATGAGGCCGCCAAAGGGCGACTCCTCGAGGTCGACTCCGTAGACGGTCCGTCCCATACCCCGCCGTAGGTCTACCGGTGGCATATAACCCGGTGGCCCGGGTGCACAGACTCAGTCGTCGTCCGAACCGACGGCCAGCGCGTCGTCCAGCGCGGAGGCGTCGGCGTAGCCGACGTCTTCCTCGTCGAGGATCGATTCGACGCGCTGGTCGAGTTCGACCTCGGAAATGTCGCCCGCGAGATATAGGTCGTTCAGACGCTCGATGCGGTCGTCGACTCGTTCGTCGTTCGAACGCGGGTCGACGACGCTGGCGACGGCCGAGACCGCCGGCAGGTGCGCGAAGCGCTCGTCGCGCTCGAGATCCCTGAGTTTACGACCGAGCCAGAGGACCACCCGGGAGCCAAAGCGCGTGGCGTCGGCGAACAGGTCCTCGACGGCGAGGCGGACCCGGTGAGCGGTGTGGCGCGTCCAGGGCACGAGACGGGCGACGACGCCGTATCCCAGCCCGAGTACCGCCAGCCAGGTGACCGGGACGGCGACGAACAGTCCGACGACGAACGCGGGCACGAGTGCAGCGAGCGTCCCGCCGACCGGGCCGCCCCAGCCCAGGACGGCGAAGACGCCCCGCGCCAGCAGGCAGACGAGCGAGACCGCTCCGACGACCGACGCGGCCAGGAACAGACCGGCCGTCGCGAGCAGGTTCTCCCGTGCACGGTGCGCGAGTGACATGGGTCACCGTTGAACGGGTACCTACCTAAGTGCAACGGCCGCACCGAGGCCGCGCAGAAACTGCTGGTTGCCGGGCCGGTCAGTCGTGTCGGAACGCCCGCTGGCCGGTCATGACCATCGCCACGTCGTGTTCGTCGGCCGCTTCGACCACCATATCGTCGTTTTTCGACCCGCCGGGCTGGACGACCGCCTCGATACCCGCCTCGGCGGCCTTCTCGAGGGCGTCCGGGAACGGGAAGAAGGCGTCCGAGGCCATGACCGCGCCCTCGGCGGACTTGCCCTCGGCGTCGCTCTCGGCTTTCATCGCCGCGATGTCGACGGCGTCGACCCGCGAGACCTGCCCCGCACCGACGCCGACAGTCTCCGTACCGGTCGCGAACACGATGGCGTTGGACTTGACGTGCTTGATCGTCTGCCAGGCGAAGAGCAGCGACTCGACCTGCTCGTCGGTGGGTTCGCGCTCGGTGACGACTTCCAGGTCCTCGGGCGTGAGCGACTGCGTGTCGCGCTCCTGGACGAGACGGCCGCCGACGAGTTTCTTCTCGGTCAGCGCCTCGGAGACGTCGTACGCCTCGCCCACGTCAAGGACGCGCAGGTTCTCCTTCTCGAAGAGGGTCTCGAGGGCGGCGTCGGTGTAGCCCGGCGCGACGACGACCTCTTTGAACGAGTCGATTATCTGTGCGGCCGTGGCTTCGTCGCACTCGCGATTGAGGGCGACGATCCCCCCGAACGCGCTCTTGGCGTCGGTCGAGAGTGCGTCGGCGTAGGCGTCGGCGAGCGTCTCGGCCGTCGCACAGCCTGCGGGGTTCGTGTGCTTGATCACGGCCGCGGCCGGACGGTCGAACTCCTTGACCAGGTTGAGGGCGGCGTCGGCGTCGTTGTAGTTGTTGTAACTGAGCGAGCGCGCACCCTCGTTGAGCTGGTCGGCGTCGACGACGCTCGCCTCGTCGGTGGTTGGGTCGGCGTAGACGCCGGCGTCCTGATGGGGGTTCTCCCCGTAGCGCAGGTCCGCGGCGAAGTCGTTCGAGACGAGGCGTCGCTCGGGGAAGTTCCCCCCAGTGTCGCCGTCGACCGTGACCTGTTCCGCGTCGAGGTCGACACTCACGCGGTCCTCGGCGAACCACTTGACTGCGCGGGGGTAGGCGCGGAACTCGCCCTCGGAGAGGACCCGCTCCTGCAGGTCCTCGCGGTCGTCGCCCTCGTAGACGGGGATCGGTTCCTGCGTGACGACGGGGCCGCCGTCGACCTCACCCTCGAGTATCGAGCCGTCCTCGGCGACGGCGTTCGTGACGACGTGGACCGTACACCCGACGAGTTTCGTCCCGTACTCGAGCGCGTCGCCCCAGGCGTCCATGCCGGGGAACGCCGGGAGCAACGAGGGGTGGACGTTCAGCGTCGTCGGTTGCGCGTCGAGGAACACGTCCGAGAGGACGCGCATGTACCCGTCCAGACAGACCAGATCGTAGTCGTAGCCATCGAGTGCGTCGACGACCCGGCGCTCGTGGTCGCGTCGGTCGTCACCGTTTCGCTCGACGACTTCGGTGGGGATCCCGCGCTCGGCCGCCGCCTCCAGTACCGGTGCGTCGGCGTCGTTCGTCAGTATCACCGCGAATTCCGCGCCTCCGGGCGCGCGGTCGGCGACGTTCAGCAGGTTCCGTCCGCGATTGCTCGCCATCCCTGCGAGTTTCATATCTGAGTGGGGACCGCGCCCGCGCAAAGTAGTTGCGGAGTGGAGTCCACCCGACCGTGACAGCGGACACCGTCGACACTGTCGACAACGACTACTTCGTGGTATTCCAACTAGAATTTCGGCCGGTTTCAGCGTTCACTGCAGGGACGACACGTACCAGCGACTGTGGGGTATCGACGTATCGAAAATCGACTGGTGGCCGTCCCCGCCGTCGCAGCTCGGGGGGATCTGCGCAGGTCGGGAACGGACACGACTGCGGGATAGCATGTCAGTTACTGCGGCGGCCTGTGGTATCCACGACAGACCGGTCGAGACGCGACGGGCGATTGTGTCCTGCGTTCACCTCCACCCGATATCGGGCGACTCCGCCTGTTAACCGTTTCCAACATATTGTATGCACCGTCCGTATCCCCTCCAGCGGTTCTAGGACATATTCACCGCTCTGTGTCGAGGTTTCCTGTGTCTCGGGACGCCTGCGTGCCCGTACGTACTGATTCGATTTGCCGTTCGATATATCCGGCACTCAGTACCGAAAATTGTATTAGGACACTATATCAGTTCATGATTCCTAGCCTATCTGGACGAAAAACAATATATTCGGTCGGAAATAAGGCAGTCGTGTGAAACGGACGAGTTCCGGCGAGGGGTCGGCTCCGGTAGCGGCTCCCCCGGACGTGGCGATAGAACGAGTGTGGACGATAGCTGACATCACCGACGCGGCTCCCTCCAGCAGTGTGCGGGCGAGTCGGCGGTGCGCGCGAGGGGTGGGGCTGGCGTGAGCGACGCGAGGCCACATCCGCGGGTACTGGAGTTGCCCCGTGACGACGACGGGCTCGCGACGACGCCACAGGCGCGGCGGCGCCTCCGGGAGTTGCTCCCGGCGTTTCTGGGCGACCTGACTGAGGACGCGGGTGCCGAGCGACTCGTCGTGGCGCTCGACGGAGGCGTCGACACGGCGGTGGCGGCGACCCTGGCCGCCGAGGCGGTCGGTCCCGACCGGGTGGTCGGGCTCGTGATGCCGGTCCACAAGAGCCACGAGGTGGCCGCCCGGGAGGCCGAGGCGTTCGCGTCGGCGCTCGGTATCGACGCCCGGCGCTGTAACATCCGGCCGATACTCGGGGCCTTTCGGGAGGTTCTCGGGACGGTCGCCGAGGACCCCGAGGACGTGGTCGCACTCGCCAGCGCCCAGGAACGCTTCCGGATGGCGTGTGCGTACTACCTCTCGAACACCGAGAACGGACTCGTCGTCGGGACGGTCGACCGGACCGACCGGCTCCTGGGGGCCACCGCGAAGTACGGTGACGGCGGTGCCGACTGCCAGCTCCTGGGCGACCTCTACCGGACGGAAGTCAGGTCGCTGGCTCGCGGCCTCGACCTCCCCGAGGCGTTCACCGACGACTCGGGCCGTGGAGGTTTCGAGGCGGGATTCGGCGAGGGTGGCGACCTGGACGTCGACGACCGTACCCTCGACCGGGTCCTCAGGCGCTGTATCGACGAGGGCTACAGTCCCGAGGCGACGGCCGACCGGGTCGGCGTCGACCCGCGGGTCGTCCAGCGTGTCCTCCGCTGGTGTCGGAGTACGCGCCACAAGCGCCACACCCCGCCGAAACCCTCGATGTCCGGGTAGGTCTGTCGGGCCATCGACGTCCCACGTGGATTCGACACGCTTTCGTGGCGACTCCGCGGAGGTGCGGACATGACCGACCGCTCCGCGCTGTCGGCCGTCTCGCCGCTCGACGGCCGGTACGCGCGTTACACCGAACCGCTCGTCCCCTACGCCAGCGAGCAGGCGCTCATGCGAGCGCGCACGCAGGTCGAAGTCGAGTACCTGATCGAACTCGCCGACCTCGACGCGACGCCCCTCGAGATGGACGCGACCCAGCGCGAACAGTTGCGAGGGGTCTACGAGGACTTCGACGCCGTCGACGCCGACCTGATAAAGCGCATCGAGACCGAGGGCTACGGCGAGTACGCGGCGACCAACCACGACGTCAAGGCCGTCGAGTACTTCGTCCGCGAGCACCTGCCCGAGGACCTGGACGCCGCCCAGTGGATCCACTTCGGACTCACCAGCGAGGACGTCAACAACCTCGCCTACCGGGTCCTCGTCAAACCGGCCGTCGAGGAGGTCCTCCTCCCCGAACTCCGCTCCGTGCGCGACGCGCTGGTCGAGTTGGCCCGGGAGTACCGGGACGTGCCGATGCTCGCCCGCACGCACGGCCAGCCGGCCACTCCGACGACCTTCGGCAAGGAGATGGCCGTCTTCGCCTCCCGACTCGGGCGAGCGCTCGGCCGTATCGAGCGGGCGACCGACGACCTCTCGGGGAAACTCGCCGGCGCGTCGGGCACCTACGCCGCCCACCACGCCGCCTACCCCGACGTCGACTGGCGCGCGTTCGCCCGCCTGCTCGTGCGCGACCTCGGACTCGCTCACGAACCGTTGACGACACAGGTCAACCCCTCGGACGACCTCGCGGAACTGTTCGACGCGCTCAGGGGCGCGAACAGCGTCCTGATCGACCTCGACAGGGACGCGTGGCTCTACGTCTCGGACCGGTATCTCGGCCAGGAGGCGACCGCGGGCGAGACGGGGTCGTCGACGATGCCCCACAAGGTCAATCCCATCGACTTCGAGAACAGCGAGGGCAACCTCTCGAAGGCCAGCGCTGACCTCGTCTTTCTCGCCGACTACCTCACCACTTCGCGTCTCCAGCGCGACCTCTCGGACTCGACCGTCAAGCGCAATATCGGGTCCGCCTTCGCCCACTGTCTCGTCGGCTACGGGAAAGTCCAGAACGGCCTGGGGAAGGTGGTGCCCAACGAGCAGGTGATGCGCGCCGAACTGGACGACACGCCCGAGGTGATCGGTGAGGCCGTCCAGACGATCCTGCGACGCGAGGGCGACACCGAGGCCTACGAGCGGGTCAAGGAACTCACCCGGGGCCGTGACGTGACCATCGAGGACTTCCACGAGCTGTTCGGCGAACTAGACGTCCCCGAGTCGGTGCGTGCGGAACTCCGCGAGCTGACGCCGGCGGGGTATACAGGTATCGCCGACGAGATGGTCGACGACGTCCGCGAGTGACCGTCCGTCGCCACCGCCCGCCCGTCACGAGACTGTTCGTCGCGACCGATCGTCCGCCGTGACGACTGTTCGTCGCGACCGATCGTCCGCCGTGACGACTGTTCGTCGCGACCGATCGTCCGCCGTGACGACTGTTCGTCGCGCGGCGGGCGCCACGACTGCTGGCCCGTATCGTTAAGCCTCGACGGGACGACGTCAGCCCGAGAGGATGGGACTGTTCTCGTCACCGGACAGCAGGCGACGGGTCGCGCTGCACCTCGGACTCGCGCTCGTCGTCGCGACGGTCGGCTACCTGCTCGCTCGACAGTACCTGCCGTTCCTCCGGACGCCGGAGGCCTTTCGTGCGTGGCTGCTCTCCTTTGGCGTCTGGGCGCCGCTGGTCTTCGTCGTCGTCCAGGCGGGCCAGGTGGTGGCCGCGCCGGTCCCCGGGCAGGTCGTCGGCGTCGCCAGCGGCTACGTGTTCGGAGCCTGGACCGGGACGCTCTACAGCATGGCCGGGACGCTCGTGGGGACGACGCTCGCGTTCGCCCTCGCGCGTCGCTACGGTCGCTCGTACGTCGAGCGCGTCCTGAGTGCGGAGACGATTTCACACTTCGACGACGTCGTCGCCGACGACGGCCGGCTCGCCCTCTTCTTGCTCTTTCTCATCCCGGGCCCGCCCGACGACGCGGTCTGCTTTCTCGCCGGTATCACGACGATCCCGCTGTGGCAACTCGTCGGCATCGCGTTCGTCGGGCGACTCCCCTCCGTGTTCCTGCTGAACCTCGCCGGGGCCCAGCTCGCCAGCGAGGGGATCGTCTCCGCGGTCGCCCTCGTGCTCGCTCTCCTCGCGGCGACGCTCGTCTTCTACCTCCGGCGCGAGCGGGTACTGGCGTTCGTCGGGCGACGCCGCCGGGATCCGCCACCGGAACCCCCGTCGCGGGAGCGACGCGACTAATCCGTCTCGGACCGGCGCAGCGGTTTCCGGTGGTCGTCGACCACCGCGAGCGCGAGGGCGACGAACACGACGGCAGTCGGGAGCATGAACAGCCACGCGACGGCCTGCCAGAACCCAAGCGCGACCAGACCGACGGCACCGCCGAGAGGCAGGGCGCGCCGTCCGGTCGCGACGCCCGCCACCCCGACCCAGCCGAGCGCGACGACGACGGCGACGAACGCGGCCCGATTCGCGGTGAACCCCGGCTGGACGAGCAGATACACCATCCCGGCCGTGAGGTACGTCGCGGCCAGCGCCGCGACGCCGACCACCGCCCTCGCTCGCTTCGGGAGCATACCCGACCTATCCGGTCAGCGAACAAAAGTGACGCGCCGATCCACAAGCGTGGGAGGTATGGCCCTGGAGTCGAACTGGAACGTAGTGTTCGACACCGACACCCGCGTGTTGACCCTCGGGATGGCCCGTATGGCCGACGCGCTGGGTAACTCCTTTCTGATCATCGTCCTCCCGCTGTACATCGCCAGCGGTCAGATCTCCCTGGAGGGACTCGTCGGCGTCGAACTCGCGGGCTTCGTCCTCCGCGAGGAGACGCTCATCGGCCTCGTTCTCTCGCTCTTTGGCCTCCTCAACAGTTTCGGCCAGCCCGTCACCGGTCGCCTCTCCGACCAGTGGGGACGACGCCGTGTGTTCGTCCTCGTCGGTCTCGCCATCTTCGCCGTCGGGAGCGCTATCTACCCGTTCGTCACGAGCTACTGGGCCGTGCTGGGCGCCCGCGCACTCCAGGGGATCGGTGCCGCCTTCACCGTGCCCGCGACGGTCGCGCTCGTCAACGACTACGCCGTCTCCGACCGCGAACGGGGCGGTAACTTCGGCGTGTTCAACACCTTCCGGCTGATAGGTTTCGGTTTCGGTCCCATCGTCGCCGGCATCGTCATCACCGGCGGGATCGGCGGCCAGGACGTCGTGACCTACACTCTCCCGAACTGGCTCGGGCCGCTCGCCGACGCCCCGCTCTCGGGGTTCGTCGCCGCCTTCGCCGTCGCGGTACTGGGTGCGGCGGTCAGTTTCGTCCTCGTGGTCGTCTTCATCGCCGACCCGCCCGACCTGGCCGACGAGGCCTCGAAGGACCTCTCGCTCGCCGTGTTCGACCGCGACGGCGGTGGTCTGGACCCCGTCTTCGTCCTCGGCGTCGGCACGTTCTTCATGGCGACGACCATCGCGCTGTTCGCGACCCTGGAGGGGCCGGTGCGTGCGCGACTCGACGAGTCGACGTTCCTGTTCTCGGTGCAGTTCGCGGCCGTCGTCATCGCCAACGTCGTCTTCCAGGTGCCGCTGGGTCGCGCCAGCGACCGGTTCGGCCGCCGGCCGTTCATCCTCGCCGGGTTCGCGATCCTCGTCCCCTCGGTGTTCGCACAGGGCGTGGTCACCTCGCCGCTGGGGATGCTCGCCGCCCGGTTCTTCCAGGGCGTCGCCGTCGCCTGCGTGTTCGCCCCCGGACTCGCGCTCACGGGTGACCTCGCCGCCGACAGGGGGTCGGGGACCACGCTCTCGGTGCTCACGATGGCCTTCGGACTCGGCGTCGCGCTCGGCCCGCTCGCTTCCGGCATCCTGTTCAACGTCGGCGGGTTCGCCGCGCCCTTCACCTTCGGGGCAGTGCTGGCGGTGCTGGCGCTCGGGTTGACCTACTGGCAGGTCGAGGACACGCTCGACGCCCCCGACCCCGGGGGAACTCCCGGTGATTGAGCAGGGTTGCAACGCTCCGGGCGGACTCTCACCGGGAGAACTGGGCGAACCGTTTTCACGACGACGGCCGTCTCTCGGTCGATGGAGTGGCACAACGAACCCGACGACTGGCACGAGGACGGGGACGGCCTGGCGCTGACCGTCGAGAGCGACACCGACTGCTGGCGCCACACACGTCACGGCTTCGTCGCCGACGACGCGCACTGCTATCTCCGCCCGGTCGCCGGCGACTTCACCGCGACCGTGGCGTTCAGCGGCGGTTACGACAGCCAGTACGATCAGGCCGGACTGATGGTCCGCGCCGACGCCGAGACCTGGCTGAAGTGCGGCCTCGAGTATCTCGACGGCGAGGAACTGGCGAGCGCCGTCGTCACCCGGGAGTACTCCGACTGGTCGGTCTCCCCCCTCGACGACGCCGAGCGGGTCTGGACCCGCGTCGAACGGATCGACGAGACCGTCGAGGTCTCGGTCTCGACCGATGGCGACGACTACCGGATGGTCCGCCAGGCGTACCTGACCGACGCCGGCGAGTTGCGCGTGGGCCCGATGGCCGCCGCGCCACAGGGTGAGGGCTTCGACGTCACGTTCGAGGGGTTCACAGTCGAAACGGGGTAGCGTCGATGCCGCCGGGTGGTCGTGCTGGCCGACCGGCGACGCCTTCGCCGCCACCCGATCCCTTTTCTCTCGGGCAGTCGACTCCCCGCCCATGACGGACATCGCCATCGCCGGGATCGGGTCGGTCGCCGAAGTACACGCGCTGTCCATCGGTGACATCGACGGCGCGGAGGTGGTCGCCGGGTCCTGTCGTACCGAGTCGCGTGGCCGGGCGTTCGCCGAACAGTTCGACTGTACGTGGTACGCCGACACCGCGGAGATGCTCGACGCCGAGGAACCCGACGTGCTCACCGTCTGTACGCCCAGCGGCGCACACCTCGAACCCACACTGGCGGCCGCCGAGCGCGGCGTCGACGTCCTCTGTGAGAAACCCCTGGAGATCACGACCGAGCGCATCGACGAGATGGTCGTCGCCGCCGAGGAGGCGGGGATCGTGCTCGGCGGGGTCTTCAACCAGCGGTACAACCCCGTCGTCCGCCAGCTCCACGAGGCCGCCAGCGAGGGCCGGTTCGACGACCTCGCCGTCGCGAACGCCTACGTGCCGTGGTGGCGCGAGGACGACTACTACGACGGCGCCTGGCAGGGCACCGAGGAACTGGACGGCGGTGGTGCCCTGATGAACCAGTCCATCCACGGGATCGACGCCATCCAGTGGCTGGCGGGAGCGGCCGGCGCCGCCGGTGAGGGCGGACGTGGGTCGGCGGACGCGAACCCGAACCCCGTCGAGGAGGTGTTCGCCTACACGGACACCCGCGCCCACGACGACGACATCATCGACGTGGAAGACACGGCAGTCGCCGTCCTGCGCTACCGCGACGGCACGCTGGGGCAGATACTGGGCGCGACGTCGATGTACCCGGGGTCGCTCAAGCGCCTGCAACTGGCGGGGCGGGGCGGCACGGCCGAAGTGCTGGAGGACGAACTCGTCACCTGGCAGTTCCGCGAGGAGCGCGACGACGACCCGGCCGTCCGCGAGCGCTTCGGCGAGACCGAATCCGGGGGCGGCGCGGCCGACCCGATGTCCATCGACTACGCGAACCACCGGCGCAACATCGAGGCGTTCCTGGAGGCTCGCGCGAGCGGCGAGGACTACCTGCTCGACGCGAGCGAGGCCCGCAAGGCCGTCGAGATCATCGAGGCCATCTACGAATCTGCCGAACGCGGCGAACCAGTGCGGATCGAGTAGTCCCGAACAGCCCGAAGGCGTTATTTCCGACTGTTCTTCCAGTTTCGTTACCGAGAGGTCGAACTATCGGCACCGAGTCTCGGGAGCAAGCCTTAATACACCTTGTAGTCATAATATACTATTATGCACGAGTGCTCCCGGTGTGGGCGACGGATGAGCCACAACGACGAGACGACGAAGCTCACAGAGTGGGTGTGTCCCCGGTGTCACAACACCGAGATCGAGCGAAAGGAGACGTATCGCGTGACGGCCGAGGCCGACGCCGCCGCGCCCACCGCGGACGACGACTGAGATAGCCAGTCACTGGGACTGCGATCCGATAGCTGACTGTTTGTTCTTCCGCGAAAGGAGAGGGTCCGTGTTTCGTCTATAGCTGTCGGAGCGTTCTCAGACCTCGACCCACTCGCCACGCTCGTCGCTGTCCTCGATCGCGGCCAGTAGATGCTGAACGCGCAGGCCGTCCGCGAAGTCCGGGGAGTGCTCGCCGCCCTCGGCGACGGCACTCAGGAATTCGTAGTTCTCGTGGACGAAGGTGTGTTCCCAGCCGACGATGTGGCCCGGCGGCCACCAGTGGTCGATGTAGGGGTCGTCGGGGTCGGTCACGAGGATCGTCTCGTAGCCCCGCGAGCCCTCGCGCAGATACTCCAGTTCGTTCAGCCGTTCGAGGCTGAACTTGATGCTGCCCTTCGAGCCCTCGATCTCGACGGCGTGGTCGTTCTTGCGGCCGTTGGCGTTGCGCGTGGCCTCCAGCGTGCCGATGGCACCGCCCTCGAAGGCGATTTGGGCGGTGTAGGCGTCGTCGACCGTCACCTCGCGCATCTCCGTCGAGTCGCCGCTCCCGCTCTCCAGCGTGCCCTCCTCGCCGCCGGGGACGGGGCGCTCCTCGGTGAACGTCTGGAGGTGGCCACTGAGTCGCTCGATGTCGCCCGCACCGTCGGCGTCACCCAGCAGGAAGCGGACGAGGTCGATGGTGTGGGCACCCAGGTCCCCGAGCGCGCCGCTACCGGCGACCTCCTCGGAGTTGCGCCAGGACCACGGCGCGGTCGGGTCGACCAGCCAGTCCTGGAGATAGCGCCCGCGGACGTGGTAGATCTCGCCGAGTTCGCCGTCGGCGATCAGGTTCTTCGCGTACTGGATAGCCGGGATGAACCGGTAGTTGAAGGCGATCCCGGCGGGGACGTCGGCCTCGGCGGCGGCCTCGGCCATCCGTTCCGCGTCGTCGGCGGTGTGGGCGAGGGGTTTCTCACAGAAGACCGGCGTGCCCGCGTCGAGCGCCGCGATCGACGGATCCGCGTGGAGGTTGTTCGGGCCGAGGTTGTAGAAGACGTCGACGTCGTCGACGACCGCCTCCCAGTCCGTCGAGGTACGGTCGAAGCCGTACTGGTCGGCAGCCTCGGCGAGTGCCTCCTCGTCACGCCCGATCAGGACGTCCCGGTTGACCTCGGGGGCGTCCGGGAAGAACATCGGGAGTCGCGCGAGTGCGTTCGAGTGGGCCTGGCCCATGAATCTGTACCCCAGCATTCCGACGTCGAGTGGTTCGTCTGCCATGGTTTGTGTCGTGGTTGGTGATGGTGTGAGTAGTGAAACGCCGATGCGTCGGGTCGGTCGTCAGGCCCAGTAGGCCTCGCCGGGCGTCGTCTCGAAGACCGCTCGCGAGAGGACGTCGACGGCTTTCTCGAGACCCTCGTTCGCGGAGGTGAGCGAGTCCTCGTGTTCGATGGAGAGGGCGCCGTCGAAGCCGACCATCCGTAGCGTAGAGACGACGTCCTTCCAGTGCTGTTCGCCGTGGCCGTACCCGATCGAGCGGAACAGCCACGAGCGGCTGGGTTCGTCGGTGTAGGGGGCCGTGTCGAGGTAGCCTTTCACGTCGGCGTTGGACTCGTAGAGACCCGTGTCCTTGGCGTGGAAGTGGTGGATGGCGTTGCGCTCGCCGAGGTGACGGATGGCCTCGGTGACGTCGATGCCCTGCCAGTACAGGTGCGAGGGGTCGAAGTTGGCGCCGATGTACTCGTTGGTCTCCTCGCGGAGGCGCACCATGCTCGTCGGTTCGTAGACGAGCATGTTGGGGTGCATCTCGATGCCGATGTTCACGTCGTGGTCGGCGGCGTGGTCGGCGAGGTCCGACCAGACCGGGACGGCGACTTCCTCCCACTGGTACTCGAGCGCTTCGGCGTGCTCGGGCGGCCACGGCGCGGTGATCCAGTTGGGTACGTCGCCGGCCTCGCTGCCCGCCGGGAGTCCGGAGAACGTGTTGACGACGTCGACACCGAGCTGGTCGGCGAGTTCGACGGCCTCTCGAATCTCGGTCTGGGCGCGTGCGGCCCGCTCTTCGTCGGGGTGCAGCGGGTTGTTGTGTGTGGAGATCCCGCTGATATCCATGTCGTACTCGTCCATCAGGTCGTGGAGCTCGGCCTGTGCGTCGTCGTCGCCGAGATACTCGTCGCGGGGGAGATGGTCGTCGCCGACGAACCCGCCACAGCCGAGTTCGACGGCCCCGACGCCGATGTCGTCGAGGTACGCGAGTGCGTCTTCGAGATCCTGGTCTGCCAGTGCGACGGTGAGGACACCTACCTGCATACGCGAGTCCACGCAGAGTCGGCTCAAAAAGCTTGGCGCGCCGGAAAAGTGCAACCGCGAGCGAGCGTGGTGAGCCGCTCGGGCCGATTGCGACCCGAGACGGATGGGGACGGACGGTGACCGCTCAGTCGGTCTGATAGCGCTCGAAGAGTGCGGAGAGCTGTTCGGCGCGCATCGTGAGCATCTTCGCGTTGACGTACATCTCGCCGAGTGCGAGACTCTGTTCCTCGGCGATAGCGGCGACGCGTTCGGCCTCGTCGACGTTCTCGTGGCTGGTGTCGGCGGCCTCGTCGGCGATGGCGGCGACCTCCTCGGCGGTCGCGGCCTGGTCGTCGGTCGCGTTGCTGATCTCCCTGATCCCCGAGGAAGTCTTCTGGACGTGTTCCATGATCGATTCGAGCGCGCCGAGACCGTCACCGACGGTCTCTTTGCCCTCGTCGATGGTCGCTTCCATCTCGGAGATCTCGTCGACGGCCTCGCCGGTCTGGTCCTGGATCTCGCCGATGAGGCTCTCGATCTCGTTGGTGGCCTCCTTTGTCTCCTCGGCGAGGGTCTTGACCTCGTCGGCGACGACGCCGAAGCCGTTGTTGTTCGCGCCGGTCGAGGCGTGGGCGGCCTCGATCGAGGCGTTCAGCGCGAGGATGTTGGTCTGCTCGGCGATGTCGTCGATGATGCCGACGATCTGGCCGACCTCGTCCATCCGCTCGTCGAGTTCGTCGACCGTCTCGACGACCCGCTCGATCTGTTCCTGGGCCTCGTTCATCGTGTCGCGGGCGGCCTCGCCGGCCTCGATACCCTCGACGGTGCGTCGTTCGGTCTGGTCGGCCATCTCGGCCACCTCGTTCGAGGAGGCCGCGACCTCTTCGACGGTGGCGGACATCTCGCCCATCTCCTCGGAGATCTGGCTGATCTGCTCGTGCTGGTCCTGGAAGACGGTCGCGATGTCGTCGACGGTGTCGGCGACGTTCTCGCTGGACTCGGTGACCGCCTGCGTCGCCGTGGTCACCTGCTCGGAAGAGCCGGCGACCTCGCCGCTGAACTCCGCGGCCGTGTCGATGGTTTGCTGGAAGGCCTCGGCCATCTCGTTGAACTCGTTCGCGAGGCGGTTCAGCGCCTCCGAGGGGTTCTCCGTCTCGAGTCGTCGGGTGAGGTCTCCCTCGCCCGCGGCGTCGATGGTTGTACAGAACTCGTCGACGAGGTCGTCGTACTCACCGATGCTGACGTTCCCGGCGGTCGCGACGCCCCCGTCAGAGCGTGCCGGGCCCGTCGGACTGGGCACGGTCGGCGGTTCGTCGAGTCGGGCGGACAGTTCCTCCCGGGCCGCCTCGAGGTCGGCCCGGACCTCGGCGAGTTCCGCGTCCAGGTCGTCGCGCTCGGCCCGGACGTCCGAGAGTTGCATCTGCAACCGGTCGCGGTCGCCGGCCAGTTCGTCGACGAGAGCTTCGAGGTGTAGATAGGCGTACCCCAGTCCCGCGGCCGCGGGGACGACCCCGACGGCCGCCAGCACTGGCCACAGTCCCGGCGGCGCCACCAGGGAGATCCCCACCTGATAGAGCGCGTGGACGAACTGGCCGCCCACCGCCAGACCGATCCGTCTCTTGAGGGTCGCTCGCATACGCAACGACTTACCCGATTTCCTTTATAGTTCCACCCCCCACGGTACAAAATCTGAGAATGGGATTCAGTTTCGGTGATAGAACCGTCACCGGGCCGGTCCGGCCGCCCCAGTCCCGAGAACGCGTCCCGATTCGACACCCCCAGTCTGTCGGGGTCGACCGTCCCGCCCGGCCAGTCCCGGCGACTCTCGACAGCACCCAGCGACCGTCGCCCCGCTCCCGACACTCTTTTATCGATGGACAGAGTTGTCCGTTGTAGAACGAAAGAGTCCATCAGTGATCCACATGCGAGAGTACATCGAACCAGTCACCGACGGCGAGGACCTGACACAGGAACAGGCACGCGAGGCCGCGACGGCGGTCTTCGAGGGCGCGACGGAGGCACAGATCGGCGCGCTGCTGGCCGCGTTCCGCACGAAAGGCGAGACCGAGGCGGAGATCGCGGGCTTCGCACAGGGGATGCGCGAGGCCGCCCACACCATCGACCCCGACCGGCGGCCGCTCGTGGACACCTGTGGCACGGGTGGGGACGACTACGACACGATCAACGTCTCGACGACCAGTGCCATCGTCGCCGCCGGCGCCGGCGTTCCTGTCGCCAAGCACGGCAACTACTCGGTGTCCTCTTCCTCCGGGAGTTCCGACGTCCTGGAGGAGGTCGGACTGGACATGGATTCGAGTCCCGCGGCCGTCGAGGCGACCATCGAGGACGTGGGCATCGGGTACATGCACGCGCCCGCGTTCCACCCGGCGATGAAGGCGGTCATCGGGCCGCGCCGCGAACTCGAACTCCGGACGATATTCAACGTGCTCGGTCCGCTCACCAACCCCGCCGGCGCCGACGCGCAGGTGATGGGCGTCTACGACGCCGACCTCGTCGGACTCGTCGGCCGCGCCGTCGCCGAGATGCCCGTCGACCACGCGCTCGTCGTCCACGGGTCGGGCATGGACGAGATCACCGTCCACGACGAGACTGCGGTGGCGGAGGTCGCAGACGGCGAGGTGACGGAGTACACGATCACGCCCGAAGACCTCGGGCTGGAGACCCACCCCATCGAGGCAGTCTCGGGTGGCACACCCGGGGAGAACGCCGAGGACCTCCTCGGCATCGTCGAGGGCGAGGTGACCGGCGCGAAACGCGAGATCATCCTCGCGAACGCCGGCGCCGCGGTGTACGTCGCCGGCGAGGCCGACTCGTTAGAGGCGGGAGTCTCGGCCGCCGCCGACGCCATCGATACCGGCGACGCCGCCGCGAAACTCGACGAGTTGCGCGGGGCGAGCGCCCGCGCCGCCGCCGACGGGGGCCGATGAACGACGGACGAGGGGGGGACCTCTTTCGGTCGGCGAGCGTCCGCCCCGACGGCGGCGAGAGCGCCCGCACTCGCGTCAAGGTCTGTGGGATCACGAACCCCGAGGACCGCGACGCCGTCGTCGCCGCCGGTGCCGACGCCGTCGGCCTCATCGCCGGCGTCACCGTCGACACGCCACGCGAGATCACGCTCGACGAGGCCTGCGACCTCGCCGGTGGCGTCCCGCCGCTGGTGTCGTCGGTGCTGGTGACGATGCCCGACGACGCCGCGACGGCACGCGAGCGCGTCACACGGGTCCGCCCCGACGCCGTCCAGGTTCACGGACTCGACCCGGGCGAGGTGGCCGCTCTCGTCGACTCGCTCGACGGCGGCGATGGACCGAGTGCGTCGGTCGTCGCCGCCGTCGACGCCGAGAGTGACGCGACGACGCTGTCGGCGTACGCCGACGCCGCGGACGCGCTCCTCGTGGATTCGGTCGACGAGGACGGCGGCGGCGGCACCGGCCGCACTCACGACTGGGAACTGACTCGCGAGCGTGTCGCCGACCTCGAGACGCCCGTCGTCCTGGCGGGCGGGCTCA
>Ga0207770_100191_pt1 | contig 43415 bp, 41 predicted proteins | sample A23E2SouthBayCA_FD_187729 | JGI IMG/M metagenome (GOLD analysis project Ga0207770, IMG submission 187729) | Aerobic enrichment media microbial communities from Eden Landing Ponds, California, USA - A23 E2 (SPAdes) | ecosystem: Environmental > Aquatic > Marine > Unclassified | place: Emeryville...
CTTTCGGGTCCGAGGGGTTCGCGCCGTTCTGGTGCAGTTCGTGCATGATAGACTGCAGGTGGCCGGCGTCGTCGGCCTCGACGATCAGGCGCGCGTACGATTCCTCGGTCTTCTGGCGACCTATCTGGAACTCCTCGACCTCGAAGGAGCCGCCCATGTCCATGATGATGCCGAAACAGGACTGCATCATCCCCGAGTCGATGATGTGCCCCTCCAGCTCGACCTCGCGTGCTGCTGTCATTGCCTCCGAGAAAGCGGGGGTCGAGTAAGTCGTTTTGGATGTGCGAGGCTGTGACGAGACTCACTCGAAGTCGGACCGACAGTCGACGCGCCAGTCACACACTGAGCGCTCGACGACGCGGTCGTAAAAGCGACGCAGTCCCTGGGAGTCCGTCTCGGGCAGGACGTGCAACCGTATCGTCCCGTCCCTGATGGCGACCCGGAAGACGTCCCTGGTCTCGTCGTCGCGGACGAGGTAGAGCTCCATCGGGAGGTCCATGAAGTCGCCCGAGTGGTACGGCCCCTCGTCGAGCACCGCCGAGACGAGCGAGTCGAGGGCGGCGTCTGTGAGCTCGTCGTCGGGGTCGAGTTCGAAGACCGTCTCGCCCTCGTACTCGACGCCACCGCCGCGCGGGTACGTGCGCCGGGGCCGACCGGGGATGGCGAACGAGGGGTCACGCGCCGTCATCGAGTCTCACCCGTCGTTTGGGCGCGATACCTTTTAAGTTCTCGCGGGGACCGGACGTGACGGGTCGCCGCGTGCGCGTCAGTCCGACCCGGCGAAGACCGTCCCGTCGACGACGACGGGGTTCGTCCGGACGAAATCGGGGAACGAGTACGTCCAGCGCTCGGCGCCGTCGTCGGTCCCCAGCGCGTAGAGCGTGCTGTCGTCGCTGCCGACGTAGAGCGTGTCACCGTCGACCGCGGGCGTCGAGCGGACCCACTCGTCGGTGTCGAACTGCCAGTTGGGCGACCCGTCGCGGACCCGCATCGAGAAGACGGTACTCCCCTCGGTGCCGACGTAGATGGTGTCCTCGACGACGCGCGGCGGCGCGCTCACGGTCCCGTCGAGCGTGCGCGTCCAGGTCCGCTCGCCCGTCTCTGCGTCGATGGCCAGCAGGCTGTCGTCGTTCGTTCCCGCGTAGACTGTTCCGTCGGCGAGCGTGACACCGCCCGGCACGCCGCCGTCTGTGGACTCTCGCCACACCTGCGACCCGTCGGCGCCGACGGCCGTGACAGCGCCGTCTGTGGACCCGGCGTAGGCGGTGTCGTCGGCGACCGCGATCTCACCTCTGACCGCGCCACCGACGTCGACGCGCCACCGTCGAGTCCCGCTCTCGGTGCCGACTGCCCCGAGTTCGCCGCTGTCGTCGCCGACGTAGACGGTGTCGCCGTCCACCGCGGGTGTGCTGCGTACTTCGCCGCCGGTCGGGAGTCGCCAGAAGAGCGCCCCCGCCTCGGCCGCCAGCTTGTAGAGGGCACCGGCGTTGGTCCCGACGTAGACGGCGCCGTCGACGATCGTCGGGTCCGACCGGACCCAGTCCTCGCCCCCGCCACCGAGACCCCGGTCCCAGACGACGCTGCCGTCGGCCCGACTCACGCCGTAACAGTGCGTGTCGTCACTGCCGAAGACCACGACGTCTTCGCCCACGGCCGGCGACGAGCGGACCCAGTCGTCGACGGTGACCGTCCATTGCTCGCTCCCGTCGTCAGTTTCGAGAGCCGCGACGACGCCGTCGTTCGCGCCGGCGAACCCGCTGACGAACGAACACCCGGCGAGACTCGTCGCGCCGACGACACCCGCGGTCGCCAGGAACGACCGTCGCGTCTGTTCCATCGGGTCCGACTATTCGGGGGCCTGATAAAAACCTCGTGAAACTCAGTCGTCGGTCGCGGGTTCCGGTTCCGGTTCGACGTCGTCACCGCCCGGACTGGGGCCTGGAGCAGTGGGGTCGTCGGTGAGGTCGACGTCCCGCCAGGTCCCGCGCATGTACCAGCCGTACGCGATGAGCGCACCGGCGACGTTCGAGACGGTGAAGGCGATCCAGATACCCTCGTAGCCCATCGAGAACGTCGCGAGCGCGCCGATCGGCGCGCCCACGAACTCGGCGAGACCGCCGGGGAGTGCCGAGACGATCCCGTCGAGCCACGACCCCGCGTAGGCGAGTTCCTGCGAGGCGACGGCGGCGACGGGCAGGCGGACGAGTCCCAGCATCGTGATCGAGATGACGGCGGCGGTCATGGTCTTGCCCGCGCCCCGGAACGCGCCCTTGTAGGAGTGGAAGATCCCCGTGAAGCCGAAGGTGGGGGCGACGTACCGCAGGAAGAGGCGGCCGACCTCGACCACCTCGGGGTCGTCGGAGAAGATCGCGACGATGTTGCCGGCCCCGAGCCACGTCAGGACCCCCACGGCGGCGAGGACGACGAACATCGCGCGGGCGGCGAAGTGACTCGCCGTCGCGGCCCGGTCCTGTTTTTTCGCGCCGATGTTCTGGCCGGCCATCGTCTCGACGCCCCGACCGACCGCGATCGCGGGCAGGAAGATGACCGAGAACATCCGCACCCCGACGCCGTAGGCCGCGACGACGGTCGTGGGGAAGGTTCCGACGATGATGAGCATCAGGTTGACCGCGATGGCGTTGCCGGTCCCCTCGATCGACGCGGGGACACCGACGCGCAGTATCTTGCGCATGTACTCGGGGTCGGGGACCATGTCCCGGAGGTTGATCTGGACGCCGCGGTTCCCGCGGAACATGATACTCAGTCCGATGACGGTCGCGAGTGCGCGCGAGAAGACCGTGGCGTAGGCCGCGCCGACGACGCCGAGTTCGGGGAACGGGCCCCACCCGAAGATGAGGAACGGGTCCAGCGCCATGTTGACGACGACGGTGACGAACATGACGAGCATCGGGGTGATGGTGTCGCCGTACCCGCGCATCAGCGACATGAACACGAAGAAGGCGAACATGAACACCATCCCGAGCGAGATGATCTGCAGGTAGTCCGTCGCGCCGACCAGCACCTCGGGCGAGGCACCCAGGAACCGCAGGATGTCTTCGACGGCGACGTAGCCGAACGCCCCCAGGACGAGCGAGAGTGCGATGGCGAAGGTGACAGTCTGTGAGGCGGCGAACTCGGCCTGGCGCTCGTTGCCGGCGCCGGTGTTCTGGGCGACGAGGATGCTCCCCGCGATCGAAACTCCGAGTCCCAGCGAGATCAGGAAGAAGACGACCGGAAACGCGAAGCTGATTGCCGCGAGCGCCTCCGTGCTGTACTGGCCGAGCCAGATGGTGTCGACCAGGTTGTAGGCGGTCTGGAGGAGGTTCGTGACGACGATCGGGATCGAGAGATAGAACAGGGGTCGCGCGATGTCGCCCTCGGTCAGTTCGAACTCCTCGCGGCCCTTGAACACCATGTTGACCCGGCGTCGGACACCACCGGCTAGACGGCCGAGCGGCCCGTCTTCGCCCCGGCTCACGCGCCGGCACCTCCGTCACGTTCCGTCGGTGTCGTCTCCGGGCTGTCGTCCGACTCGTCATCGCCCGACCAGTCGTCGACGGTCACGTCTGCACCGGGGGCGACGAGGTGCTCGCGGACGTAGGCGAGGAACGTCCGGCGAGTGCCGCCGCCGGTGTCGCCGATGGTCGTCCGGCGGGTGTTCACCCCGTCGATGAGCGTCGCCACGAACGCCGCCGAGTCTCCGGGGTCGACGTCTTCGCGAATCGTCCCCTCGGCGATACCGTCTGCGACGACACTCTCGACGCGGTCCGTGACGAACGCGTCGAACTTCGCCAGTCGCTCCCGATAGGCCGCGTCGTAGGGCGCCTGTGCCCGGATCTCCAGCAGCGCCGTCTGGAACCCTTCCGGGTCGTCCAGGTTCGACTGACACAGGATCCCGTCGACGAACCCGACGAGACGCTCGACGGCGTCGTCGCCCTCGACGTCGCCGTATTTCTCGGTGAATCGCTCGTAGAGGTGCTCGAGAAACGCCAGCAGGAGCCCCTCTTTCGTGTCGTAGTGATAGTGCAGCGCCGCCGTGCTCTTGTCCGACTCGTCGGCGATGTCCTGCATCGTCAGCGCCGCGTAGCCGTGGTCACACAGCGCCCGATACGTCGCCCCCATGATCTCCTCAGACGTGTCCGTAGACGTCGCTTCCGCTGATTCGCCACTCATTACACGATCTAATTGACTGGTCAGTCAAAAGCGTTGCGACCTGACTGACTCCAGTGTTAGTCACTCGTTGGCATACGCCCCGAGTGGGCGACGGCGGCCCGTCGACGGGACCGGCGACGGCCCGGTCTGTGGGAGTTTTGGTGGTGGCGGTGCTACCCGCTGGTATGTGTGGCCGCTACAGTCTGTTCACGCCGCCCGACAGGGTCGAGTCGCGGTTCGACGCGACGTTCGCCGACCCCTTCGAACCCACCTACAACGCCGCGCCGGGGCAGTCCCTGCCCGTGATCACGAACGACGAACCCGAGACTATCAGGCGCTTCGAGTGGGGACTGGTGCCCTCGTGGGCCGAAGACCGGTCGGACTTCGAGTTCATCAACGCTCGCGCGGAGACGGTCTCCGAGAAGCGCTCGTTCGCCGAGGCCTACGAACGTCGCCGGTGTCTCGTTCCCGCCGACGGGTTCTACGAGTGGGTCCAGCGGGAGGGTGGCAAACAGCCCTACCGCGTCGCTATCGGCGACGACGACCCGTTCGCGATGGCCGGGCTCTGGGAGCGCTGGGAACCGCCACAGACCCAGACCGGTCTGGGTGATTTCGGTGCTGGAGGCGGCCCCTCGACGGACCCCGACCCCGTCGAGACGTTCACCGTGATCACGACGGAACCCAACGAGCTCGTCGCCGACCTGCACCACCGGATGGCCGTCGTACTCGACCCTGAGGAGGAAGAGACGTGGCTCACCGGCGATACAGAGGAGGTGGCCGACCTGCTCGACCCCTACCCCGCCGAGCGGATGCGGTACTACCCCGTCTCGACGGCCGTCAACAGCCCTGCCAACGACTCGCAGGCACTGATCGAGGAAGTCGAGGTCGGGTCCTGACCGGACTCGCCGGAGGTCCGTTCCCACGCGCCGAGAGACAGTGCCCCGTTATATCCTCGTACGAGACCTCTCGGTGGTATGACCGAACGTGGACGGAGTTCGCTCCGCGTCGTCGTGGTCGCCGTCCTCGCGCTGGTGGTGCTGGTCGGTGCGGGCTACGCCGCTTTCGCGTTCGTCCTCGCCGCTTTCGACCAGTCGACCTACACCGCGAACGCCACCGCCGACTACGACTACGAGGGTGTACTCGAGGCGGCGCGAGAGCGGGGGTACGACGTTCGGACCGTCGACTCCTCCGCCTTTCACCCCGGGGGCGTGGACGAACTCGACGCCGAACTCGGGGCCGATTACGAGGTCGTCGGCGTGACCTACTACCACGACAGCGGCCTCCGACTGGAGGTCGACCCCTTCGAGGAGACGACCGAACTGGCGGTCTACGGCCCGGCCTACGACCCCGTCGCCGCGGACGAACTCCCCGAAGATTGGCTCGTCGAGCGTCTCACCCTCGCGCTCGGCGTCGACGAGGACACGGCGAGAGCGTACGTCGACGAGATGCGTGCCGCGACGACCGACGACGACCTCCCGATCCCCGAGACCGACGCCGACGAACGCCTGCAGTTCGCGGCCGTCTACGAGGAGTTGCGCGTCGCCGGCCCCCCGGACACCCGGACGTGGGGTGGCGGACAGGGTGGACTCGTCTACAACTACACGACCGACGGCGACGCGGTCGGGCGGATCACCTTCATCGTCGGTCGCGCGGAACTGACCGACCGCGAGGGTCGGTACCGGTACGTCTTCAACGTCGACCGCGTCGGCGGCATCGGCGTCACCGTCCACGGACCGGTCGGGAGCGAGACGCCCGAGTCCGAACTCCGGGCGGCGATCCGCGAGCGCTTCGTCGCGGTCGGCATCCCCGGCGACGCCGCCGAGGCCCTCGAATTCGAGTACGACGGCAGCGTCTGGTGACGAACTGCCGGGAATACGGTACCGCGAGGAGTCAGTCCGCCGGCTGTGGCCCGCTCTCTTCGGAAGCGCCAGTGCCACCGGCGAACTCCCGCATCCGGCGCATCCGCTCGGGGATCGGCGGGTGGTCGTAGTGGAACGTCTCGTACCAGGGATGGGGGAAGAGACTCGCGAGGTTCTCGGCGGCGAGGCTCGCGAGCGCGTCGGCCATCGCGTCCCCGCCGACCGTCTCCGCGGCGAAGGCGTCGGCCTCGCGCTCGTACGCCAGCGAGAGGTAGTTGTCCAGCGGCGAGGTGAGGCGCTGGAACGGCGCGACCACCAGGAACGCGAGCACGAGGCCCGCGTAGGCCGTCCCCGGCACCCACGCCGGCGCGTAGAGCCACTGCGCTCCGACGAGATAGCCCAGGACGGCGAAGACGACGGCGAAGCGGACCGCCGCGAGGCCGATGAACTTCCAGATGTGGCCCTCCTTCCAGTGGGCGAGTTCGTGTGCGAGGACGCTCTGGACCTCCTCGAGACTCATGTCCTCGATGAGCGTGTCGAACAGGACCACCCGCTTGGTGCGACCGAAGCCCGTGAAGTAGGCGTTGGAGTGGCCCGACCGACTGCTGTAGTCCATCTCGTAGACCTGCTCGCAGACGAAGCCGGCGCGCTCGAAGACGTCGTCGACCGCCTCTCGCAGTTCTCCCTCCTCGATCTTCGAGAAGTCGTAGAAGAGCGGGTCGATGACTCTCGGTTTGAGGATCTGCATCACGAGCACGAACCCGACGAACAGCGCCCACCCGGCGGCGGGCCAGTAGGGGACCGACTCGACGAACCAGACGACGGCCGTCAGCAGGGGCACCGCGATGACCAGTCCCAGTACCGTCCCGAGAACCTGGTCGCGTGTCCAGAGGCCCAGCGACTGGTTGTTGAACCCCCATATCTCCTCGATCACGAACGTGCTCACGAGGTCGAAGGGGACGTCGAACAACCGTGCGGCGACGATGGTGCCCCCGAAGAACACCGCCGCCTGGAGTAAGAGTGGCCACCCCGTCGCATCGAGTGCCCCGACCACGTCGGCGAAGACACCCGAGAAGAGCACGAGCAGGACGACCAGGAGCGTGATCCACTGTTTGAGCAGGCCCAGTCCGGTACTGGCGCGGTTGTAGTCGAGCAACGTCTCGGTGTCCTCGATACCGAGTTCCGCGGTCACCCACTCCCGTTCGGCTGTCACAGTCTCCTCCTCGTGGCGGAGGTTCAGGACCGACAGTGCGGTGAAAAACGCCTCCGTGCCCACGAGAAGCACCGCGAGTCCGGCGGCGACGAGCGAAACCATACCCGGGGTTGTCCCCTCAGGGTCGTAAATTCGGTGGTCAGTGCCTGTCGGCGGACGGGCCTGTCGCCGAAGCCCCGCCGCTCAGGACTCGCCGTAGACGGGGACGGCCGCCCCGCTGGTCACCGAGGCGGCGTCCGAACAGAGGAACATGATGACCTCGGCGATGTCCGCCGGGTCGACCCACTCACCGAAGTCGGCGTCGGGCATCATCTCCCGGTTCATCGGCGTGTCGATGACGCTCGGCATCACCGCGTTGGCCCGAACCTCCCCGAGGTTCTCCTCGGCGATCGTCTCGGTGAGGATGCGCACGCCCGCTTTCGTCGAACGGTAGATCCCGTCACCCTCCCCGCCCTCCAGCGAGGAGCGCGCGGAGATACTGACGACTGCGCCGCCCTCTTCGCTCTCGTTTGCGGACTCACGGAGGTGTGGGATGGCGTGTTTCGAGGCGAGGAACATCGTCTTGAGGTTGACGTCGAAGAGGAAGTCGAACGTGTCGACCTCGGCCTCCTCGATGGGCGTCCCGCCACGCCAGGTCCCCGCCACGTTCACGAGGTAGTCGATGCCGCCGTGGTCGTCGACGACCGCATCGACCGTCTCTTCGACGTCGCCTTCCTTCGTGAAGTCGCCCTGGTGGAACTCGATGACGTCGGGGTCCAGCAGGAAGTCCTCGCTCTCGGGCGTGACCAGGTCGGCGCCACAGACGGTCGCGCCCGCCTCGTCGAAGGCCCGACACACCGCGCTCCCGAGTGCGCCGCCGGCACCGGTCACGAGCACCACGTCCCCGCCGAAGTCGAAGTCGACTGGCATACCCGAAGGGAAGGACGCGCCCGGCAAAGGGCTTTCCCGGCGGACGCCGAACCGTTCGCCGTGAACTGCATCGCACACCGTGGTTTCGCAGGCGTGAATCCCGAGAACACGCTCCCGGCCGTCCGTGACGCCGCGGATACTGCGGACGCGGTCGAGTTCGACGTCCGCCGGTGTGGTTCGGGCGAACTCGTCGTCTGTCACGACGACACGGTCGACCGGACCACCGACGGGTCCGGCGCGGTGGCCGACCACACTGCCGCGGAACTCGCCGCGCTCTCCGTCGAGGGGTCCGGCGTCGGTGTCCCGACGGTCGAGACGGTCCTCGACGCGATTCCGGGAGGGGTCGTCCTGCACGCCGAACTGAAAGAGCGAGTCGGCGTGGACTTCGAGGCGCTCGTCGCCGAGGTCGACCCCGACTGCGAGGTCGTCGTCTCGTCGTTCGACGCCGGGGCGCTGGAACAGGTCGAATCGCTCCCGCGGGCCCTGGCAGTCGCCGACGCCGACGGCGTCGTCGGTCGTGCCCGCAGGCTGGACTGTGCGGCGCTGCATCCGGCAGTCGACGTCTGCGACGCCGCTCTCGTCGAGCGGGCCCACGACGCCGGACTGTCGGTCAACGCCTGGACCGTGACCGACCCCGCGGAGACGCGACGACTCCGGGACCTGAGCGCCGACGGCGTGATCACCGACTATCCGGCGTGCTGTCCCGACCGTGCCTGAGGAGGCGGGGGACGTGCGAGCAGCCCACTGGGGCGGAAGCCCTTTAGCGAACGCACGTGGATCGGGGGGGGGGTATGAGCGAGGGCCGTTCGACGTCACGATACAGGTCGCCGAGGTGGAGCGCGCCGAACCGTTCCCGGAGGCGAACAAGCCCGAACTGGTCAAACTGTGGCTGGACCTGCGCGAGGAGACGCGCCAGTCGGCCGCGCAACTGGGCTATCACCACGACGCCGCCGACCTCGTGGGTCGACAGGTGCTCTGTGCCACCGACCTGGGCTCGGTCCGTATCGCCGGCTTCCGTTCCGAGGCGCTGACCGTCGGCGTCCCCGGCGACGACGGAAATCCGGTACTGGTCGTCCCCGGCGACGAGGTGCCACTCGGTGGGGAACTGTACTGACAGGCGTGGTCGCTCGGCGGGGCGCTGTACGGCCGCGTGGTCGGTTCTCTGTCTGTCGGCACCACTCACAGCGTCGCGAGGTTCTGGCGGAGTTTGATCGTCGCGGTCATGAGTGCCGTGGCGGTCATGATGACGAACACGACCTGGAGGTGGATGACGACGACGCGGTCGAGGCCGGCGACGGTCGCGAGATCCACCGCGGGCACGAGCGTGGCGAACGCCAGCACCGGCAGGAGGTGGCGCAGGAGCGAGTCGAGCATCGTGCCCTGAACCATCGCGGCGGCAGTCTGTCGACGGCCGAAGTGAAAGCCGTAGCCGGCGAAGACGAGCGCACCGACCCCCTGCAAGGCGAGCAACTCGCGGCGGAGGCCGAGAGCCGCGATGCCGAAGACGACCACGGCGACGACGGCGACGAAGGCGAGTTCGAGCGCCCGTCGGCCGCGGAACTCGCTCCGTCCCTCGGCGTCGGTCGAGAGGGCGGCGTTGTAGTACACCTCCCTGACCGCGAGCGCCAGCAGCAAGACGACGGCGAGCAACACCCCCTGTTTGAACGTCGCGCGAATCGAGGTGACGATCTCGAGGACGCCAACCAGCGCGTAGACGGTCGCGACGGCGCCGACCGCGAGGAGGGACTCCCAGAGGACGCCGTCGCCGGTCCCGACGCTCGCACGGCGGTTGCGCGCGGCGTAGAACGCGAACCGGACACTGATCGCCGCCAGCAGGACCATCGCGACGAACGCGACGAACGTGAGGCTCGGGTCGTCGGCCAGGAGGTGCAGTCCGACCTCGAACTCGGCCACGCTACCGACACCTCCCGCCGCTGTCGGCGGCGTACCGGTCTCCGTCCCGCTCGGCGTCGTCACGCATCGTCTACCTCGGCCAGGAGACGGTCTCTCGCCGCGTCGAGTTCCTGTTCGAACGCTGTCACCGTCTCGTAGCGCTTTATCTTGCGCGTCGCGGTCGCTTTCCCGAGGACGCGCCGGAGCGACTCCGGGAGGTCGGGATTGGCCTGCAGGGGGTCCGGTGGCTGCTCGGAGAGCACCTTCCCCCTGACAGTCTCCGCGTCGCCAGTGTAGGGATGGCGGTCGGTACAGAGCCTGAAGAGCAACGCACCCAGCCCGTAGACGTCCGTGGCGGCGTCGACCCGGCCGTAGCTGTCGTCGTAGTGTTCAGGCGCGGCGTACCGCGGGTCCAGACCGCCGGCTTCGATTCTCTCGCCGGTGTCCTCGCCGGACTCGTCCACCGACCGGTCGCCGCCGGCGGGACTGTTCCCCGAGAGCGCCGCGATACCGGGGTTCGTCAGGAGCGGCTGGCGGCGGGTGTCCACGTCCAGCGCGGCGTCCCGGTAGACGACGTTCCCCGGGTCGATCGCACCGTGGACGAGTCCCTGCTGGTGTGCCCGGCCGACCGCCGTCGCCACCTCGAGGACGGTCCACAGTGGTTCGACCGGCACCGCCGGGAGCGTCGCGAGCGACTCGTCGACGTACTCGACGGCGGCCCACGGGCGTGGGCGGACGCTCCAGTCGTAGACCGGGAGCATCGCCGGGTGGGATCCGAGCTCCTCCCAGGCCGCCATGACAGTGCGAAACCCGGCGGCGAACGACTCGTGGTCGTCAGGCAACCGGTAGACCCTGAGCGCGACGGCGTACTCCTCGCCACCCCGTCGGGACGCCGACCGGTAGGTGACGCCGTATCGGTCGCGTCGCCCCTCGGTCAACACGGTCAACTCGTCGAAATCGCTGGTCTCGACGACGTCCGAGAGTCGTCGCGAGACGGCCCTGAGCGCCACGCTCGTGACACCCGACGGCTCGCCGCTCTCGACGGTCGTCTCCCCCGTCCCCTCGGCGCCCGATGTCGTACTCCCCGATCCGTCTCCGGCACCGTCGACCGCCGTGTCTCCGGTCTCCCCGTCCGTTTCCGGTTCGTCCGGGTCCTCCTCGTCGTTCGTATCGACCTGTCTCGGGTCGTCGACGTCGGTTCTGCCGGCCACCCGCGTCCGGCCCACCGGCCGCTCGCTGCTCGAGACGCTGTGATACTCGCTGCGGGTGAAGCCGCCGTCGGACTCGCCGACGAGTCGCTCGCGCGCTCGCCGCGCCGTCTCGTCTCCGAGGTCCGACAGCGCCGCCTCGACGGTGTCGGGGTAACGCGTCGCGAGATACGCCAGCGCGTGGGGGACTTCGACCGGTGGCTCGCCATCGAGTCGGTCGAGCAGGCGCTCGACGACCACCTCGCGCACGTCGCTGTCGGCGCCTGCGACCAGACAGAGGGCCGTCGCCGCGGCGAGTCGGTGGTCGGGGTCCCCACCGTCGAGGACGCCCAGGAGTTGCGGGGTTCGGCCGGCGTTCCCCGCCGGGTCGGACAGCGTCGCCACCAGCGCGTCCAGCACGGCGTCCCGTCCACCCGTGTCGTCCTCGTCCATCGTCGACTCCGTCGTCTCCCGCGAGATTTCTGCTCGGTCGACATGATGCTTTGGGTCCGGTTTTCGGTCCTGAGATTCGTCGCCGTCGACGCGGTATCGGTTCAGGAACCGAGGGGACGGCGAAACCGCCGGGAGGCTTAACCGCTCGCCCCTCGACTGCGCGAGCATGTCCGTACGTCTGCCGACGCCCGAAAGAGACGACACGCGTCGATCGGCCAGCGGCGGTGTCCGGTCGTGCTGACCAAAGCGATGGAGTCGGTGAAGGTGTTCGCCGAGAACACCCCGTCGCTCCGCGAACTCGCACGCGGCCGCCGTCGCGTGTTCGACGACGTCGAGTGTGTCGTGCCCTCCCGCGTCGGGGCCGGGGAATCGCTGTCGGCGACGGTCTCGCTGTGGGACGAGTACCTCCGACTCCTCGGAGAGTACGCGGGAACGTTCACGCTCGCCTCGACGGACCCCGAGGCGCGCTTTCCCGATCGCCTCGTCGTCGCCCCCGACGACGACCCGGTCCAGACCCTCGACGGGATCGCCTTCGAGACGCCGGGCGTCCAGTACCTGACGCTCACCGACGGGTCGGGCCGGCGGTTCGTCTCGAACCCGGTCCGGGTCACGGCCGCCGAACCCGAGACGCGCCTCTACTGGGGCGACATCCACCTCCACTCGCAGTTCTCCGACGGGGCCGGGACGATGACCCGCGGGTTCGAGTTCGGCAGAGACGTGATGGACCTCGACGTCGTCGCCTACACCGACCACGATACGATGGGGTTTTTCATCCCGCCCAGACTCCAGCAGCGCCGGATGCACCGGACGTACTTCGACCGCATCCGCGACGTGACCGAGGCCCACAACGACCCCGGCGAGTTCGTGACGCTGTTCGGCTACGAGTGGACGAAACAGCCCAACATGGGCGGGCACATCAACGTCTACTTCGAGGACCCCGACGACGCCGAGCTGTTCGACTCCATCACGCCCGAGACCAACCGCTACGAGAAACTCTGGCGTCGACTCCGCGAGTGGCAGGAGTCTCACGACTCTGACGTCCTCACTATCCCCCACCACCCCGCCGAGACGATGTACCCGTTCGACTTCTCGGCCGTCGACTACGACGACGAACTCGCGCCGCTCGTCGAGGTGTACTCCCAGTGGGGCTCCAGCGAACTCCCGGGGAGCGAGGGTAATCCGAAGCCGGTCACGATGGGACAGGGCGAGATGAACCAGCCGGGTCACTACGTCCAGGACGCCCACGAACTCGGCTACCGCGTCGGCGTCATGGGGTCGTCTGACTTCCACGCGCCCCGGCCCGGTCGCTCGCACATCCACCTGCGACCCCACCTCCCGTCGCTGTCGGACGTCTGGCGGGACGGCATCGGCTGGGGTCACATCTGGCGCATCTGGGACGAGGGGAGTTACACGGGCGGCCTCACCGGCTTCTACGCCCCGGAACTCTCCCGGGAGGCGATATTCGAGAGCCTGCGCTCCAGGCGGGTGTACGCGACCAGCCAGCCCCACCGTATCCTCGTCCAGTTCGCCGTCGACGGGACCGCCGTGGGCGACGCCGACAGCACTGTGACTGCCGACGGCCCGCGCGACGTCTCGTACAGAGTGGCCGGCACCGCCCCGATCGACCGCGTCACGGTCGTCAAGAACAACGAGAACTGGCACGTCGCACACGGCACGACAGACCCCGACGCGGGGCTGTCGACCTACACGCTCGCTGGCGAGGTGACCGACGACGAACCGGTCACGGGACTGTACTGGGACGACGACCGGGGCGAAGACGCTGACGTCTACTACCTGCGCGTCGAGCAGGCCGACGACGGCATGGCCTGGGCCGGCCCTGTCTGGGCCGAACCCGTCGAGTGACTCCTCCACCGCTCCCGGTCCGGCGACGACCGCCACGTCGCTCACTTATCAGTGCTGAGAACTGCGGAGGAACGCTTTACAGGGATTAGTGCCCGATTTCTGGCAATGACAGCAGACGCACCGTCGTTGCTACCCGAGTCCGTACGGACGTCGTACGCGGCTCGACTCGGCGTCGCGCTGGCGGTCGCCGTCGTGGTGATCGTCGGGTTCGGCGCCGTGATCAGCACGCAGGCGTCGGCCACGCTCCAGGAGGACGTGGAGGGCGACCTCCAGACGCTCTCGGAGACGCGGGCCGACCAGCTGAGCACGTGGCTCGACTCGGTCAGACGCGAGACGGTACTGGCGGCAGACCACCAGGCGGTCCGCTCGGGTGACCCCGACACCGTCGACCGGTACATCGAGGGACTCGTCGCGGACGGGCAGGTTCCCGAGGACGTCGTGGCGGTCCACTACCTCGACACCGGGTCGATGACGTTCGTCCGCAGTTCGATGGACGAACTGGAGGGCGCCAGTCCCGCCGAACAGGGTGCGCCGTTCGCGACCGACCCGCCCGACTTCGACTCGGCCGACGACGTGGTCGTGACCGAACCGTTCAGTGTCGGTGTGGTCGACCATCCCGTCGTCGCGGCGATCACGCCGGTTCCCGGCGCGGAAGACCGAGCGCTCGTGTTCATGACCGACATCTCGGCGCGCTCACAGGCGCTGTCCGACTCCCGGGGCGACACCTCGACGATGGTCGTCAACGCCGACGGACAGTACGTCGCTCACCCCGACGAGAGCAGGATACTCGGCGACCACGACGGGCACGCGAACGTCTCGGCGCTCGCGCCCGGCGAGAGCCGGTTCGTGGAACACGGCGACACCCTGATGGCCAGTACCCGGATGCCCGGCAAAGACTGGGTCGTCATGATCCACTCGCCGAAGGCGACCGCCTACGCGCTGGGCTCGCAGATAAACTCCGACCTGGTCGGACTCGTCTTGCTCGCGGTCATCAACCTCGGACTCGTCGGCGTCACGATCGGGTCGAACACGATCATCTCGCTCCGTCGCGTCTCACAGCGCGCGAGGGCGATGGCCGACGGCGACTTAGACGTCGACCTCCAGACCACGCGCGACGACGAGATCGGGACGCTCTACCGGTCGTTCGCGGACATGCGTGACTCGATCCGCGAGAAGATAGCGGAGGCCGAACAGGCCCGCGAGGACGCCGAACAGGCCCGGAGCGAGGCCGAGGAGGCGCGTTCACGCGCCGAGCGCGAGGCCGGCGAGATGGAGGCGATGACGAGCCACCTCGAGACGAAAGCCGACGAGTACGGCGACGTCCTCGGGGACGCGGCCGCGGGTGACCTCACGCGACGGGTCGACCCCGCGAGCGAGAACGACTCGATGGAGACGGTCGGGCACAGCATCAACGACGCGCTCGACGCCCTCGAGGGGACCATCGCGGAGATGAAGACCTTCGCCGACGACGTGCTCGACTCCAGCGACCAGGTCGGGACCAGCGCCGACCGGGTCGACCGCGCCAGCCAGCAGGTGACCTCCTCGATCGGCGAGATATTCGAGGGTACGACCGAGCAGTCCGAGCGACTGGACGAGGCCGCCGAGGAGATGGAGAACCTCTCGGCGACCGCCCAGCAGGTGGCCGCCTCCGCCCAGCAGGTCGCGACCACCTCCGAACAGGCGGCCGACGCCGGCGAGGAGGGCCGCGAGGCCGCCCAGCGCGCCATCCGGGAGATGAACGCCATCGACGACGAGACGACAGAGACCGTCCGGGCGATCAACGACCTCGACGACGAGCTCGACGAGATCGGCCAGATCGTCTCGGTCATCACCGACATCGTCGAGCAGACGAACATGCTGGCGCTCAACGCCTCGATCGAGGCGGCTCACGCCGACGGCGACGGTGCCGGTTTCGCGGTCGTCGCCGACGAGATCAAGGGCCTCGCCGAGGAGACCAAAGAGGCCGCCGGGGACATCGAGGACCGCATCGAGGGCATCCAGGACCAGGCCGGCGAGACAGTCGAGCGCATGGAGACGACCAGCGAGCGCGTCACCGAGGGCGTCGAGACCGTCGACGAAGCCGTCGACGCGCTGGAGGAGATCGTCGAGTACACCGAGGAGGTCGACACCGGTATCCAGGAGATCGACGGCGCGACCGAAGAACAGGCCCGCTCGGCACAGGAGGTGATGGGCCTGATCGACGACCTCTCGGCCATCAGCCAGCAGACCGCCACCGAGGCGGACACTGTCGCGGGTGCGGCCGACGACCAGTCACAGTCGATCGGCCAGGTCGCCGACTCGGCGCGTGACCTGCGAGAGCGGGCCAACGAACTCGAGACGGCACTCGAACAGTTCAGGACGCGCGACGGCGTCGGCGCGACGGCGACGACTGCGGTCGCGACCACGGACGAGACTGCGGCCACGGACGACTGACAATGGTAGCGATATCACTCTGGTTCACGATCGGTACGCTGGGAATGGTCGTCGGGACGGCGATGCTCGCCTACGGGTTCCTGCTCGTCCCGCGAGAGAAACGCGGCCTGCTGGCCTGGATGGTCGGGGTTCCCGCCATCGCGGCGGTCGCCTACGGGCTCATGGCGCTCGGGTTCGGCGGTCTCACGACGGGGCAGGGCACGACCGTGTTCCTCCCGCGGTACGTCGACTGGCTGTTGACGACGCCGATCCACGTCGCCATCATCGCCCTCGTGGTCGGGGCCGGCCGGTCGCTGGTCGCGCGTCTCGCGGGCCTCCAGGCGCTGACTATCGTCTTCGGGTTCCTCGGGACGCTCGTCGCCGCGCCGCTGAACTGGCTTTTCTTTCTCCTGGGCGGGGCCTGTTTCGTGGGCGTCGTCTACACGTTCTATCGCGACGTCGAGGCGCTCGCGGTCGAACGGGACGACGAGACCGAGGCCCTGTTCCGCAAACTCCGGGCGTTCGTGGTCGTCCTCTGGCTGGTCTACCCCGCGATCTGGGTCCTCGCGCCGTCTGGCGTGGGCGTCATGGACGGCGAGACGACGGCGCTCGTGGTCACCTACATCGACGTCGTCGCGAAGGTCGGGTTCGGGCTCATCGGGATCAACGAGTACGTCAAGATGGCCGCCGTCGAGGGCGAGACCGCCGACCCGACCGCGGTGGTCGGTGACGGCCGCGAGTCCGTCGACACGCCGGCGACCGGCGACTGACGCTCGGTCACGAGTGGCCGGTGCCTCGGGGGCACCAGTTCAGGAAAGCTGCACCGCTACGTGCTGGTCGACAGCGGAGAACGCGGGACGGCCCGGGGCCGTCAGTGAATGCCCATCGCTTCGATCTGTTCCTGGTAGCGGTTCCGGATGGTGACTTCCGTCACCTGGGCGACGTCGGCGACTTCGCGCTGTGTCTTCTTCTCGTTACACAGGAGCGAGGCGGCGTAGATTGCCGCGGCGGCGTAGCCGGTGGGCGACTTGCCCGAGAGGAGTCCCTTCTCGGCGGTGACGTCGATGATCTCGTTGGCCTTGGCCTGGACCTCCTCGCTGAGTCCGAGCTCGGAGACGAACCGGGGGACGTACTGCTTGGGGTCGACCGGCTCCATCTTCAGGCTGAGTTCCTGGGCGACGTAGCGATAGGTTCGGCCGATCTCCTTCTGTTCGACGCGGGAGACCTCCGAGACCTCCTCCAGGGAGCGCGGGATGTCTTCCTGGCGGCAGGCGGCGTACAGGCAGGCGGTGGCGACGCCCTCGATGGAGCGGCCGCGGATGAGGTCCTCGTCGAGCGCGCGGCGATAGATGACGGAAGCGACCTCCCGGACCGAGCGTGGAACGCCGAGCGCGGAGGCCATCCGGTCGATCTCGGAGAGCGCGAACTGGAGGTTGCGTTCGCCGGCGTCTTTGGTTCGGATGCGTTCCTGCCACTTTCGCAGTCGGTGCATCTGGCTGCGCTTCTCAGAGGAGAGCGAGCGCCCGTAGGCGTCCTTGTCCTTCCAGTCGATCTGGGTGGTCAGGCCCTTGTCGTGCATCGTCTGGGTGGTCGGTGCGCCCACCCGGGACTTCTCCTGGCGTTCGCTGTGGTTGAAGGCCCGCCACTCCGGGCCACGGTCGATGTTCGCCTCGTCGATGATGAGTCCGCAGTCCTCACAGACCACCTCGCCCCCGTCCGCGCTCGTCACCAGGGCGGACGAATCACACTCCGGGCAGGTCTGTTCGGCCCGCTCGTCCTCTGACTCACGTGCTTTCTCCTCGGACTCCGCGCGCTCACGCTGACGGCTCGGCCGTTCCATTGTTCTTATATAGACAAATTTTGCCCACATTTAAACCTTTCGTCCGTATTTCGTCCTGACCGATGGGTCAGGAATCGTGTATCGCCGGGATACACCGCTCTGATAGCTATATGCCGGTGTTCGGGCAACAGATAGGCTATCTAACCGGTTCACAGTCCGACCCCCGGTCGAACCCCGACCTGTCAGAAGTGCAGAAGGGGCGTGCATCCGGTGGCCGGGTGGGCGGAAACGCTTAATCGGGTCCGGACGCCCATGTGAGTATGAACGTTGCCGTACTGGGTGTCGGTGGGGTGGGTCCGGCAGTGGCGCGACTGTGTGCGGTCGCGGGTCACGACGTCGCGCTCCACGCCGGGGACGTCACCGACGTGATGGACGCAGTCGACGCCGTCGAGGCGGACATAGACGACGCGGCGGCCGCGGGCGAGCTGTCGGTTCGCGACCGCGACGCAGCGGTCGCCCGTATCGAGGCGACGACCGGTCTCGAGGGGGCGGTGGGCGACGCCGATGTCGTCGTCGAGGCCACCGACCGGAAGGACAGAGAGGCGCTGTTCGCCGACGTCGAGGCGGTCGTCGACGGCGAGACGCTCCTCACGACTGCCGCGACGGACGTCTCCGTGACGGCAGTCGCCACCGGTCTCCGTCGTCCCGGTCGAGCTCTCGGCCTGCACGTCGTCGACCCGCCAGACGCACCGCTGGTCGAGGTGGTGCTGGCCGAGCAGACGACGGCGGACACGCGAGAGCGCGCCGTCGCATTCGTCGACGGCCTCGGTCGCGAGTCGGTCGTCGTCCGCGACACGCCGGGCTTTGCGGTGTCTCGTCTCACGCTCGCGCTCTCGGTCGAGGCCATGACGATGCTCGACGAGCGTGTCGCCGGGGTTTCGGCCATCGACCGCGCGCTCGAGGTCGGCGCCGACCACCGGACCGGGCCACTGCGGGCCGCCGACGAAGCAGGCCTCGACGCGCGACTCGCGGAACTGGACCACCTCTCGGAGACGCTCGGCGACCGCTTCGAACCGCCGCCGGTCCTCCGCGAGAAGGTCCGGCGGGGCGAACTGGGGCGCAAGACCGGCGAGGGGTTCTACCGGTGGGAACGCGGCGAACCCGTCGAGCCGAGCGATCCGAACCCGGTCCCCGACCCCCGGACGGAGGCCGCCGGGGACCCCGACGCGAGCGAGTCGGGCGGCCTCGGCGGCATGGGCCCCCGATGAGTGACGACAGCGACGACAGGTTCGCCCGCGACAACACGTTCGCCGGCGATGGCGGTGCCAGTGAAGACGTCCCCGGCGAGGAGGCCGGGATGGCCGACCTCTTCGACCAGCTGGAGGAACTCGAGGAACTGGTCGACAGCGAGGCCGAGCGCGAGCAGGTCCGCGAGACGATCCGCGCGGCGATGGAGGCCGACCAGTCGCAGGTCTTCGGCCGGGTCGTCTTCGGATTCGACCGCAGTGACGCCGCCGAGTCGCTGCTGGGTGCGCTCCTCTTCGGCATCCCGATGTTCGTCGAGGGCGGCACCCAGGAAGTGGGCACCTACGTCTCTACACAGCCCGTGTACTTCCTCGCGACGAACGCGCTCACGGTCGCGCTCGTCGTCGGCATCCTCTACGTCGCCGACATCCAGGACGTCCGCGTGATGAACCCCATCCTCGGGATATTCCCGCGGAAACTCGTCGGCGTCCTCGCCGTCTCGGTGGGGACCGCCCTGTTCATGATGACCGCCTGGGGTCGCGTGGAGTGGGCCCAGCCCTGGCTCGCGGTCTGTCAGATAAGCGTCGCCTGGGTACCCATGGCCATCGGCGCGGCGCTCGGTGACCTGTTGCCAGGGTGAGCACCCGACGAGACCCGGGGGCGTCCGACAGCCACAGCCACCGCCCGTCAGTGTTCGACGAACTCCACGAGCACCCCTCCAGTAGACCCGGGATGCAGGAAGGCGACGTCGTGGCCCCACGCGCCCGGTCTGGGTTCCTCGTCGACCAGTTCGACACCCGCCTCGCGGGCAGTTTCGAGCGCCGCGGTCAGGTCGTCGGTCCGGAGCGCGAGGTGGTGAATGCCCGGGCCGTGGTCGTCGAGATACCGGGGGATCGCCCCGTCGGCGTCCGGGAGCGGTTCCAGCAGTTCGAGATAGCTCTCGCCCGGGTCGAGAAAGGCGACTCGCAGTCCGTCGAACTCCTCCTCGTGGGCCAGCGGCGCGTCGAACAGGCCCCCGTACAGGTCGGCGACCCCCTCCAGGTCGTCGGTCGCGATGCCCGCGTGGTCGAACTCCATACCGGCGCTGCTCGCTGCAGGGACATAACGGCGGCGGCGACTGCGTCCCACGCCGGTTCCAGACTCCGTCGGCAGCCGGCCTGGCTCTGCCGCGGGCGGGGGGCTTAACAGCCCTGCGTCCGTGGGATCACGCGATGGATCCCGAGCAGTTGCGAGCCGATATCCCGGCGCTCGACGAGGTCGTCTACTTCAACACCGGTGCGGGGAGTCCGAGTCCGCGCCGGGTCGTCGAGGCCGTCCAGGCGGAAGCGGCCTACCACGAGTACGAGGCCCCGGCGGGTGCCGGCACCTACGGCGCCCTCGCCGAGGCACTCACGGAGACGCGCGAGACGGTTGCCGACCACGTCGGCGTGGACCCCGACGCCGTCGCGCTCACCCAGAGCACGACTGACGGGATCAGCCGCGTCGCCGCCGCGATGGACTGGAAACCCGGCGACGTGGTCGTCCGCACCGACCAGGAGCACTCGGCGGGAACCGTCCCGTGGGAGCGTCTCGAACGCGAGGTCGGCATCGAGGTACGGGTCGTCTCGGCCGAGGGCGGCCACGTCGACCGCGGGGACTGGGCCGACGCCGTCGCCGACGCGAAACTCGTCCTGTTCAGTTCGCTGCTGTGGACCGACGGCTCGCGCCTGCCCGTCGCGGAACTCACCGAGGTCGCACACGACGCCGGGGCGCGCGTGCTCGTCGACGCGGTCCAGTCGGTGGGCCAGCGCCCGGTCGATTTCGCCGAGTGGGACGCGGACGCCGTCGCCGCCGCCGGCCACAAGTGGTTGCTCGGCCCCACCGGCACCGGCTTTCTGTACGTCGCCGACGAGTTCGCACGCGCCCTCGCGCCCGCACAGGTGGGATACATGGGCATCGACGACCCCGGTGCCGACGACTGGGATCTCCGACCGGACGCGCGCCGTTTCGAGGTCGGGAGCGTCTCGCCGGTCCCCTACGCCGGCCTCCGAGAGGGGATCGCCACGATAGACGAACTCGGGTTCGACGCGATCACCGACCACGTCGCTCGACTCACCGACCGCCTGAAAGACGGCGTCGCGGACGACCGACTCGTCTCCGCACGCGAGTACGAGTCGGGGCTCGTGGCCATCGAGGCCGACGACCCCGGAGCGACCGTCGAGCGCCTCGCCGAGGAGGATATCGTGGTCCGGGATATCCCCGGGACTGGGACGATCAGGGTGTCGGTCCACGCGTTCAACAGCACAGCCGACGTCGACGCACTGCTCGACGCACTCTGAATCCGCCGGTCTCTGTGCCCGCCTGCCCGCTCGCCGCCGCCGACTCGGCTACCGGCTATCGCGCCTTTTAAGCGACCGAGTCCGCTACGCACGACAATGGCACAACCGGGCGTCCCAGGTGGTGACGACGACATCGAGTTGCCCTGTGGGGAGACGATCACCGTCCACGACCTGGACATGGGGTTGCGCGACTACGCGTGTGACTGTGGCGAGGTCCACGCCGTCGTCATGGACGTCCACCCGCTGGGCCGGTTCGTCCCCGAGTTCCTCGCGGACATCCTCCGCGAGACCATCGAGACCGCCGACGAGTTCGAGGAGTTCACCATCGCTCACGTCATGGGTATCGTCCGCGAGGAGTTCCCCGACCAGACCGTGAGCCAGGACGTCTCCGAGGACGGGTCGGTGGGCTACTCGCTGGTCTGGCTCACGGACTTCGACTCCCGCCGACTCCACGAGGTGGTCGTCGAGTTGCTCGTCGAGTTGATGGACCACGCGGTCGGCCACGCCGAGGACGACGAGGCCAAAAGCGAGTTCGACCGGTGGCTCGCGCAGTTCGACGTCTCCGAGTTCGTCGAGCAGTACCGTGCGGAACGCGACCTCGACTCCGAACACGACACCGCGATATAGAGCGAGCCTGTCTCGGGCGGTTCAGCCGTACACTTCGCCGAGGAACTCCCGGAGTATCTCGTTGACAGCCGCCGGTCGTTCCAGATTCGATGGGTGGCCCGCCCCGGCCACCGTCTCGAAACGCCCGTCCAGTGCCTCGACTGTCCGACGGGCGCGCTCGGGCGGGATGGACTGGTCGTCTTCGCCGTGGACCGCCAGCGCCGGCAGGTCGAGTTCGGCGAGGTCGTCGAGGACGCCGGGTTCCGTCCGCCAGGACTCGATCTCGGCGGCGACGGCGTCGCCGGGGTAGGTGTGCCAGCGGTTGCGCCACTTCTCGACGAGGTCGGACTGTTCCTCGTGAGCACGTTCGGAAAACATCAGGTCCGCCGAGAGGTCGGCGACTTCCATCGGCATCCGGTCGGCGCCCCTGACACCCTCGGCGAGGTCGCCGTACTCGGCCTGCTCTTCTTTGGTGTAGGCCTCGGCCATCGAGTCGACGAACACGAGGCCGTCGAGTCGGTCGGGAGACTCGATGGCGAAGCGCGCGGCGACGAACCCGCCCATCGACATCCCCGCCAGCACGCAGGTGTCGATCTCGAGGGCGTCGAGCACCGTCCGGCAGTCCTCGACGAGGTCGTCGAGGTCGTAGGGCCCTCGCCATCGGTCGGTGCGCGCCCGTCCGTCGTAGGCGACGACCCGATAGCCGTCCGAGAGCGCACGCGCCTGTGGCGCGAACATCGTCCGGTCCATGAGCGTCCCGTGCAGGCAGACGAGCGTCGGCCCCTCACCCCGCTCGTCGACCAGTGCGTCGGTTCGGTGGCGGTACATCGCCTGTCCTGGGTCCTCGTCCATACCCGACACTCGGGCCCGGCGCGACAAAACCCCACCCCCAAACTGGTGGGTATCCAGCTCTCGGTCCGGGTGTCAGAACAGGCCGATAACACAAAGCATATACGCGGCTGTCTGCCGGTGCGTATGACACACGGTGACGCGAATCGTCACGCCGTCGTCCTGCGGTTTTCCGAGATCGGGCGTCTGACGGTTGTCTGACGGCGTTTAATGAGGGATCGGGCCTAGAGTAGAGGTATGCGCATACGTCGGCGCGAGTTCGAGCGCATCCGCTCCGTGCTAGAGGACGCTGACGCCGACGAGCCGATGACGGCCCGGGAGATCCTGGACGTCCTAGAGGACCACGGAGAGGAGTTCGACAGCGCACACCGCGTCGCGACGGTACTGGGTCGACACGCCCAGTCAGGCGAAGTCGAGGTCATCAGAGACCAGCCCTACCGCTACCGGTTCGACGACGAGAACCAGTGATACGGCCGGTTGCAGGCAACGACCGGACCGACCGCACGCAGGGTGCGGTCGGAACGGTACATCGCTACAACCGACCGTATGAGGCCGTCACCTTCTGGGGAGGAGGACGGGGCCCGTCCAGCCGCTAGCTCGGCATCTGTCGACGCACTACGCTGCGTCGATCACGGGGTTTTCGACGATGGGGTCGACGCGGAAGACGTAGCCGTCGTAGACGCCGTCCAGATTCGTCGGGGCCTCCTCGGCGGTGTGGTCCCGGCAGAGCAGCGCCTCGGCCTCGACCGCACCGTGGCCGGTCTCCTCCTGGTATCGTTCGAGGACGACGAACGCCGCGAGTTCCTCACACCCCCGGCGGTGACACCTGAGCGACGCCTCCGAGAGATCCCGGTCGTCGGCCTGGTCCGCGTCGGCGAGACCCTCCCCGGAGGTTTCGGCGTCCCCTTCATCTGGGGGTTCGGCCTCGTCGGCGCGTGCGCGCGCCTCCGCGACCTCCCGTTCGCGCTGGCGTCGGTCCGCGTTCCTGGCCTGTTTCTCGCGGCCGTCTTTGGTGTCAGCCATCGGTAGACCTACGCGCGTGGACGGGATAACGCTATGGTCGACTCTTACAGTCCACCGTGGTCGGGTTTCACCAGCTTCGGGCTGAGCCGCCGGTGTACCCGTTCGCCCACCGGTCCATTCCGTCGCCGTTTTATCGTACGGTCGTCTCCCTCGAAGCGAGCACGGGTCGGACGACTCGCCGCCACAGAGCGTTACGATTTTCGAAATCCGGGTTCGATGTTCGTATTTTATCGCCGGGCTTATTACGATGTGCGGACTCGGCCCGAGTAATGACGGACACCGAGGACCGGACGATACTCCTGATCGGGAGCGGTCCGATCAAGATCGGACAGGCCGCCGAGTTCGACTACTCGGGCGCGCAGGCGTGTCGCGCGCTCCAGGAGGAGGGCGCCCGCGTCGTGCTGGTGAACTCGAACCCGGCGACGATCATGACAGACCCCGAGATGGCCGACGCCGTCTACATCGAGCCTATCACGACGGAGGCGATCTCGGAGATCATCCGCCAGGAAGAGCCCGACGGCGTCATCGCCGGCCTGGGTGGTCAGACCGGCCTGAACGTCACCGCCGAACTCGCCGAGGAGGGCGTCCTCGAAGAGTACGACGTCGACGTCATGGGGACGCCCCTGGACACCATCTACGCCACCGAGGACCGCGAGCAGTTCCGCCAGCGCATGCGGTCGATCGACGAGCCGGTCCCCTCGTCGGTCACCATCGAGTCCATGGACGAGGTCGAGGAGGCCGTCGAGTCCGTGGGGGGACTCCCGGTCATCATGCGGACGACCTACACGCTCGGGGGCGCGGGGTCGGGCGTCATCGGTGACATGGACCAGCTGAAAGAGGCCGTCCGCAAGGGGCTGCGCCTCTCCAGAGACGATCGGGTGATGATCACCGAGTCAATCGACGGCTGGATCGAACTGGAGTACGAGGTCATGCGGGACGCCGACGACTCCTGTATCATCATCTGCAACATGGAGAACCTCGACCCGATGGGGATCCACACGGGCGAGTCCACTGTCGTGACGCCCTCGCAGGTCATCCCCGACGAAGGTCACCAGGAGATGCGCGACACCGCACTCAAGGTGATCCGCGAACTCGGGATCCAGGGCGGCTGTAACATCCAGTTCGCCTGGCGCGACGACGGCACGCCCGGCGGCGAGTACCGCGTGGTCGAGGTCAACCCGCGCGTCTCGCGCTCGTCGGCGCTCGCCTCGAAGGCGACGGGCTATCCCATCGCTCGCGTGACCGCGAAGGTCGCGCTCGGCAAGCGCCTCCACGAGATCGAAAACGAGATCACCGGCGAGACGACGGCGGCGTTCGAGCCGGCCATCGACTACATCGTCACGAAGGTACCCCGCTGGCCCAAGGACAAGTTCACCGACGTCGACTTCGAGATCGGCCCCGCGATGAAGTCCACGGGCGAGGCGATGTCCATCGGGCGCACGTTCGAGGAGTCGCTACTGAAGGCGCTGCGCTCTTCGGAGTACAACCCGGCGGCGGACTTCGCGGAGATCTTCAACGACGAACTCGAGGACTACTACCTCGAACGGCCGTCGCCCGACCGGCCCTACGCCATCTTCGAGGCGTTCGACCGCGGCTACTCGGTCGAGGAACTCCGCGAGATCACCGAGATCCGCGAGTGGTACCTCGAACGGTTCAAACGCATCGCCGACGCCGCCCGCGCCGCGGGGGAGGGCGACTTCCAGGCGGCGGCCGACGTCGGCTTCACCGACCACGAGATCTCGGCGCTCACGGGGAGTGACTTCACCGACACCCACGCCTCGTGGATCCCGGCCGTCGACGGGACGGCCACGGACGGCGGCGAGACGGCTGAGGCCGACGGCGGCGAGGTCTCGTCGGGGGCAAGCACCGTCGAACCCGAGACCGTGCGGAACGTCTCGGTCGACGAGGTCGACGAGGCCACGTCGGACCGCGATTTCAAACTCGTCGACACCTGTGCCGGCGAGTTCCGCGCGACGACGCCGTACTACTACTCGGCACGTGACCCCATCTCCGGGCTGGGCCGCAACGAGGTCCAGGTCGACCGCGACGCCGAGTCGGTGGTCGTCGTCGGCGGGGGGCCGATCCGCATCGGGCAGGGCGTCGAGTTCGACTACTGTTCGGTCCACGCCGTGCGCGCGATGGAGGAACTGGGCATCGACGTCCACGTCGTCAACAACAATCCTGAAACTGTGTCGACGGACTACGACACCTCCGACGGCCTCTTCTTCGAGCCCATCACTGCCGAGGAAGTGGCGGACGTCGTCGAGGAGACGGGCGCCGACGGCGTGATGGTCCAGTTCGGTGGCCAGACCTCCGTCGACATCGGCCACCCGCTCGAGGCCGAAATCGAACGCCGTGGGCTGGACTGTGAGATCATGGGCACCTCCGTGGACGCGATGGACCTCGCGGAGGACCGCGACCGCTTCAACCGCCTGATGGACGACCTGGGCATCGCCCAGCCCGAAGGTGGCTCTGCGACCAGCGAGCGCGAGGCACTCGACCTGGCCCACGAGATCGGTTACCCCGTCCTCGTGCGTCCCTCCTACGTCCTGGGCGGCCGTGCGATGGACATCGTCTACAGCGACGAAGACCTCAAGGAGTACATCGAGGAGGCGGTCAGGGTGAGCCCGGACAAGCCCATCCTCGTCGACGAGTTCCTGGAGGACGCCGTCGAACTCGACGTCGACGCCGTCTCGGACGGCGAGGACGTCCTCATCGGCGGCATCATGGAACACGTCGAATCCGCGGGTGTGCACTCCGGGGATTCGGCCTGTATGATCCCGCCGCGCTCGCTCGGTCGGGACGTCAACCGCAAAGTGCGCGAAGTCGCAGAAGACATCGCCCGCGCACTCGACACGGTCGGCCTGCTGAACGTCCAGCTCGCCGTCCGCGACGAGGAAGTGTACGTGCTCGAGGCGAACCCGCGCTCCTCGCGGACTGTGCCCTACGTCTCGAAGGCGACGGGCGTCCCCATCGCGAAGGTGGCGGCGAAGGTGATGGCCGGCGAGTCTCTCGAAGACCTCGATATCCACGAGCAGGTGCCCGAGCAGGTCTCGATCAAGGAGGTCGTCCTGCCCTTCGACCGGTTACCGGGTTCGGACCCGCGCCTGGGCCCGGAGATGAAGTCCACGGGCGAGGTCATGGGCACCGCCGACACGTTCGGCAAGGGCTACCAGAAAGCCCAGATGGCCGTCGGCAAGCCGATCCCCCTCGAGGGGACCGCCGTGGTCGACCTCTCGGAGAACGAGTTCCCCGGCGCCGACACCCAGGCGGGCGAGGAACTCGTCGCCGAGTACGACGACCACTTCGACCTCGTCGAGTACGACACGACAGCGGCGTTCGTCGAGGGCATCCAGCACGGCGAGGTCGATATCATCGTCTCGCGCAACCGAGAAGCCCTCGAGACGGCCGTCGAGGAGGAAGTGACGTACTTCTCGACGCTGCCCAGTGCGAAGGCAGCGCTGGAGGCCATCGAGGCTGCCGACGAACCCCTGGACGTCGCCCCCGTGGGGAGCCGCAAGAAGCGCGACGAGTACTGGGGCCAGCCCAAAGGCGAGTGACCGACCGCGACGGTCGTATTAGGTCTCCCGTACGGTTTGGTGTATATTAGGAGCAGCCTCAAACGGGAGGGACTGATACCATGGCTCGATGGTGGAGTCAGTGCAATCACCACAGGGTGATAGACGTGACAGTCCCACAACCAGGGGACACGCCGATATCGTGAGTGGCAGGTTGAGTCAGTCCGGAACGGACGTGACGATCCACTGGTGCCCGAACTCGTTCCCGGTCCGATCATGAGCGACCGGCAGGTCACCGACCGTGCGATGACGCTCGCCGAGATGGCTCCCCACCACTCGGTCACAGTCGGTGTCCTCTGTGGACAGGAGGGCCAGTTTCCCGACTCGCGGACCTGTCGAGCGCCGGTCTCGTATCTCGAAGACACGGAGGCCCCGGCGTACGTCCTGACGAACAGCAAGCGCGGTATCGGACTCGGTACGAAGCGGAACACGACGTCGCCGGTGGACGACAGAGGCGCTGTGGCCCTCGTGACCGGTCGGCGAACACTCTGTCTCGTCGGTGGTGCGGGCGAAGCTGAGGACGGCGACGTTGGCGGCACCGAAGACGCGGACGGCGGCGGGGGCACGGACGAGGTGATCGAGATCCCCCACGCATCGGTCAGCGAAGTCACCTACAGGTCGGGGTTCCTGCGCAGTCGGTTCGTCCTGAAGACGCCGTGGCGACAGTACCACGTCTGGGTCCCACGTGATACCGACGAATCGACCCTCGCCGCCGCGGCCGAGTACGTCGGCGAACGGATGCACGACGACCCCGAGGAACTGGAGACCGACGACGGGGCGAACACGCTGACCTACCGCGGTCAGCCCGTCTCCCCGGAGAACCACCCCGGTATCCAGACCGGGGGTAGGGAGGACGACGTCGATACGGACCTCTCGGCTGTCGACTCGTCGGATTCCGGAAGCGAGCGCCAGCCGCTGACCTATCGAGGACGCGAAGTCTCGCCGGAAAACCATCCCGGCGTCCGGACGAACAGCGACGGGACCTCCGCTGACGAGGAACACGACTGAGCACCCGGGGTCAGCGGGTGGTGACCCTCAGCCGATTTCGCCGCGGGACGTAGCTATTTGAGGCCGCCGTTCGTCCCCACGGGTATGGACGACATCTTCGTCGCGCGATTGATGACGACGGACCTCCAGACAGTCCACCGCGACACGCTCGTGGAGGACGCCGCGAACAGGATGCAGGACAACAGGGTCGGATCGCTCGTCGTCGTCGACGACGACGGCCACCTCGTGGGCATCCTGACGACCACCGACTTCGTCGACATCGTCGCCAAGAGCAAACCCAAGGCCGAGACGACCGTCGAGCGCTACATGACGACCGACGTCGTGACGACCCACGCCCAGGCCTCTATCCGTGAGGTCGCCGACGTCATGCTCGAACACGGCTTCCACCACCTCCCGGTCGTCGACGACGAGGAGGGTGTCATCGGGATGATCTCCACGACCGACATGGCGGCGTACATCTCGACCGTCCAGACGCCGTCGCCGGCCTGAGGCTCGCGTCGCCCTCGCGCTCGGAGGAGTCGCGAGGCTCGTGGTCCCGAGACCATCGGCTGGCCGGACCTCTCGAGGAATCAGTCGGTCAGTTCCGTCGAGCAGTCCCGACAGTACGTGAACTCGACCTCGTTTTTCGTCCCGCACTCCTCACAGAGGCGGTAGGCGGTTCCGTCCTCGTACGTGGTCGTCGGCTGTGGTGTGGTCGGCCCCTCCGACGGAATCCGGTAGCCGAGTTCCTCCAGTCGCGACGGTCCGGAGAGAGTGTACTCGACTGGTCCCGGCGGTTCGACAGAGCGCCACTCCAGCGTGTCCGGAGCGACGCGCCGGGCCGCGAGCAGGAACCCGGTGCCGGCGACCACCGCGAGGAGGTCGACTACCCCCAGCAGCGCGAGGTTGTTGCCCGTGACGGCGAAGTACCCCCTGACGGCCACGACGAACACCAGTGCCAGCCCCCCGACGAGCAGGATACTGCTCGCAGTCCCCCGGAGGATGACGCGCGTCGACTGTCGCATCTGCGGGGACTACTACCTGCGGGGTTCAGAAAATCGGTGCTTTCCAACCGTACGACGAGTCACTCGACGGGACCGCACTTCCCGGATCAGTCGGTTCCGGGTGTCTGTTCTGCCGCCTCGCCCGGACCGCCCGGGTCGACCGTCGCCGCGATCTCGGCCGTGAGTTCGTGGACTGCCTGCCGGTGCTGTGCTTTCGGACGGTGGATCGACGCGGGACTCGCGGTCTGGTTCTCACAGTCGAAGGCGCCGGTTTCGAACTCGTCCCGGTTCTGGATGTCCTCACGCAGGAGCGTACACAGCGCGTGCAGGTGGACGAGACCTTGTTTTCGCATCGGCGGCGTGAAAGGCGGGGTCAGGGTGGACTGGGGTGGGGTCGGGACGGACGTAGCGTCGGCAGGCCTGCCGGCCCGCCAGTCCGACAGCATCCGTGTGCGCCACGTCCATGGCATGTCACGGACTCACACAAGATAAAACCTGTGCCTACAATACGAGGGCTCTCCGGGGGAGCTACCGACAGTCGGGGGAGTTCAGCGCTCCTCGGCGAGGGCGAGGACGTCGTCGAAAAACGCCAGGGAGTCGTTGGGGCCGGGGTGGGCCTCGGGGTGGTACTGGCGGGTGATGATACCCAGGTCGCTGTTCTCGAGGCCCTCGGGCGTGTCGTCGTTGACGTTGACCTGTGTGACCTCGAGATTCTCCCCGGGGTCGGCGACGGTGTAGCCGTGATTCTGGGTGGTCATGACGACCTGGTTCGTCCGGAGGTCACGGACGGGCTGGTTGACCCCGCGGTGGCCGAACTCCATCTTCTCGGTCTCGCCGCCCAGCGCGCTGGCGACGACCTGCTGGCCCAGACAGATGCCCGCGATCGGCAACTCCTCGACGTAGCTGTCGACGAGTCCCCTCGCGCGCTCGAAGTTCTCGGGGTCTCCGGGTCCGTTCGAGATAAAGAGCAGGTCGGGGTCGTAGCTCGCCACCTCCTCTTCGGTGGCGTCGTAGGGCAAGAGGTGGACGACTGCGTCGCGCTCGACGAGTGACTCGATGATAGAGCCCTTCGCACCGCAGTCGATCAGCGTGACGGTCGGGCCGTCGCCGCCCTCGTTGTAGGTGACGGCGTCGGGCGTCGAGACCTTCGCGCCGATGTCAGTGTGGTCGGACATGTGCTTGCAGTCGGCGAGCGCGTCCAGCGCGTCCTGCTCGGTGACGTCCTCGCCCGCGGCGATCCCGCACTTCATCGCGCCGGAGTCCCGGATCTCGGTGACGATGTCCCGGGTGTCGAGCCTGTCGACGGCCGGGACGCTCTCGGACTGGAGCCACTCGGTGACGTCGTCGGTCAGGTCGCGTGCGACGACGCCGTTTGGTTTGACCGATTCCGACTCGAAGCGCTCCTCGCGGACGCCGTAGTTGCCGATCAGCGGATACGAGAAGGTGAGGATCTGTTCCTCGTAGGAGGGGTCTGTCAGGCTCTCCTCGTAGCCGGTGTAGGCAGTGGTGAAGACCAGTTCGCCCGGCGTCGTCCCCGGGGAGCGACAGCGCGCCTCGATGACGCGCCCGCCCTCGACCGCGACGTATGCGTCCGTCATTACGAGATGCGTATAGGAGGCCGGGCCATAAGCCTTGCTTTCGAAACTGAGTTACGATTTTCGTAATCGTCAAGTGGGGGCCGGCGCAACTGGGCGTATTCGATGGACGACCTCGACGAGCAGATCCTCCAGATACTGCGACGGGACGCCCGGACGCCCTACACGGAGATCGCCGACCGGGTGGGGACCTCCGAGGGGACGGTACGAAACCGCGTCGACCAGCTGGTCGACGACGGGGTCATCGAGCGCTTTACCGTGGCGACGCGGACGGGGAACGTCAAGGCGATGATCGAGGTCGGCGTCGACGTCAGCGTCGACACCCACGACATCAGTAATCGAGTCGTCGAGTGGCCCGAGGTCGACTTCGTCTGGCAGGTCTCGGGCGAGGAGGACATCGTCTTCGTCGTCGACGCCCAGGACACCGAGCGAGTCAACGAGATCATCACCCAGACGCGGGAACTCGACGAGGTCGTGAGTACGAAGACTCGCCTGATTCTGGACGAACGAGTGGGATGAGGCGGGATCGTCGGACGACGTAGCGAGTCGAAGACGGTATGTGATGGCTCTCCGTTGTGCGGGGTATGAGTACCGAAGACGCCGGTCCGGCCGACACCGCTCCGGGGGAAGCGGAGTCGTCGGAGGACCACCCGAACGCGGAACAGTCGGTCGTCGTCGTGGACGAAAACGACGAGGAACAGCGCCTGATGAACCGTCTCGACGCCCACACCGGCGACGGGACGCGTCATCGCGCGTTCACCTCGCTCCTGTTCGACCAGGAGGACAACATCCTCCTCGCCCAGCGCAGCCCGAAGAAACGCCTCTGGGACACGTTCTGGGACGGGACGGTCGCCTCCCACCCCATCAAGGGCCAGACCCAGGTCGAGGCGACACGCGAGCGTCTGGAGGAGGAACTCGGTGTCACACCCGACCAGTACGAGAACCTCAGGGTGACCGACCGTTTCGAGTACAAACGCTACTACTACGACGAGGGCGTCGAACACGAGGTGTGTGCGGTCCTGAAAGCCACGCTCCACGACCGCTCGCTCGCCCCCGACCCCGAGGAGGTCGCGGGGCTGATGTGGGTGCCCTACGAGCGCCTCTACGAGAACCCGCGCTGGTACCGACAACTGCGACTCTGCCCGTGGTTCGAGATCGCGATGCGTCGCGACTTCGAGTGACCAGCGTCGGGTGACTGACGCTCTGCAACCCAGCAGTCGGAGTCATAGTGCTTATTGTAGATTATTTCCGGATCGCGCCGACCCCGGGGTCGGCGCGGACCGGTAAATCGCTACAATAATCACTATCAGGCCGTCGACTCCGGGGGAGGGCTCTCGGCTCCGGTCCGTTCGGCGGGGAGTCTGACCAGGACGGTCGTCCCGTCGTCGCGGTCGGCGAACTCGACCGTGCCGCCGTACTCGCGGACCGCCCACGCGACGAGCCACAGGCCCACGCCGCTGCCGTGTTCCAGCGCCGTCTCGCGGCCCTTCTCGATGACGGCCCGTTCCTGCCGGGCGATGCCGGAGCCCTCGTCGGCGACGCGTAACGTCACGTAACCGTCCCCGGCAACCTCTGCCGTGACCTGTACGTTCGTGCCGGCGTGCTCGAGACTGTTCTCGACGAGTTCCTGAACCGCGAGTTCGAGCGACCGGCCACCGGCGACGGCCAGTCCCTCTGGCACGTCGACGGAGACGGTCGCGGTGGGGTCGCGCGCCCGGACCCGCGAGACGGCGTCTTTGACCGTGGGGGCGAGCGGGACGCGCTCCGCACCGTCGTCGTCCAGGTCCCGCGAGAGACGGCCGATCTTCTCGCCGCGCGTGACCATCGTCTCGACGGTCTCCTCGATGTAGTCGAGTCGCTCCCGGACGGTGGGGTCGGTCGCGTCGAGTTCCTCGGCGAGCAGTTCGACGTTCCCGCCGACGACGTTCATCTCGTTGCGCAGGTTGTGCCGGAGGACGCGGTTGAGCACGTCGAGGCGCTGCTCGCGCTGGCGACGACTGGTGACGTCTCTAAGACTGACCACCCGTCCGCTGGCCCCGCCGAACGAAGCGTCGAGTCGCGACACTCTGGCGTCGTAGTACCTGACACCGTCCGGTCCGTCGAGTTCGAGTTCGGTCTGGCCGGTCTCGAGCCCCGAGATCGCCTCCCCGAGCGGGGCGTGGACCGCGACGAGCGGTTCGCCGACGGACTCGTCGGTGGTCGTCCCGAGCAACCGTTCGGCCGCCGGGTTCAGGTCGACCACGCGGCCGTCGGCGTCGAGGATGAGCACCTCGTCGTCCATGTCGTCGACGATGGTCTCCCGGCCGAGTTTGCGAGTCGCGGGCGCGACGGCGAGCAGGTCCTTGCGGAAGAGCGCGGTCGCGACGGTCGTCCCCGTCACGACGAAGCCGATGGCGGTGAGGTCGTACTGCGCGCCGACGAGTTTGAACACCGAGGCCCCGTTCGCGAGCAAGGGGACACACGCCGCGACGAGCAGCGCCGTATTCTGCCACCGGAAGCGGCGGTTCGTCCGGAAGTTGAGCCGCACCAGTACGACGCAGCCGACGGCGACGACGAGGTAACTGTAGGCGGTGTGTGCCCAGAACGCCAGCCCGAACTCCCGCGTGAGGACGATGTAGCCCGCCGCGGGTTCGGTCGCGAACGCGCTCCAGACGAGGCCGTGGCGGGCGTTGGTCCAGACCAGCGCGAAGAAGACGAGCGGTTCGAGCGACAGGAGTGTGACCCTGCGCGCCTCGAGTCGCCAGTCGTGGTCCGCGTGGGCGAACACCGTCCCGAGCCATGCCAGGGGCACCAGCCCGGAGACGCTCCAGGTGACCTTCGTCCAGAAGACCTTGCCCGCGAACGTCGGACTCGCGAGCGCGAGGCCCTCTCCGAGCGCCCAGAGGCTGACCGCCCCCATGAGGAGCGCGAGAAAGCGAGCGCCGGGTCTGTCGCGAAAGAGCACCGCGAACAGCCCCACGCCGCTCGCGACCACCGCGGCGAGCAGGACTAACGGTGTGTGGGGCGGCACCGCCATGTCTACGGACACCGTTTCGCTGTCCACCGAATAAGTGTTCCACCCCAGAAACCATTCCTGATAACGGTCACGTCGGAGCCATTGATGGCGTCTGCGCGCTCTGCGAAGCACCAGGACGGTCGTCCCGGCAGTCAGCTCTGGCGGCGGCGATACGCGACTGCCGCCCAGACGGCGAGTGCGCCGAGCCCGACCGCGGGGATCATCGGCAACACGAGGTAGGCATCCCGGAGTCCGAGGCCCAGCGACCCGAGCGCCCCCTGGATCTCCGGGAGGAAGACGATCGCCCACGGCACGAGCACCATCGCGACGATCAGGCCGCCGACGAGCACCCACCCCCGCCAGCCGAGGCCGTCTGAACTCGCCTCGTGGGCTGCCTCGGCCGGGTCCGCAGGCCCCCCCTCATCACCGGCGGAGTCGCCGAGACCCTCGCCGACACCCGCCGACGGCGACGCCGTCTCGTCCGTCCCTGCGGTGACGCTCGGGAACTCCTCCTCGAACTCCGGCGTCACCGACGACTCGTCGTCGCTCCCGTCCGCGTCGCCGTCTCTGTCCTCGCCCGTCATGGCGAGTACTCACTGTCGGGGACGACGACGACCTTGCCGAACCCCTCGCGGTCCTCGAGCAGTTCGTGCGCACGGGCGCTCTCGCTCATCGGGAGCGTCTCGCGGACGCGCACCTCGTAGGTCCCGTCCCACACCTTCGCGAGGACGTCGTCGACCTCGCCGGGGGTCGCCATCGTCGACCCGAGGACCGTCAGCTGATTCCCGAAGATCCTCGGGATGTCGGTCTGCGGTCGGGGACCGGCGGTCGCACCGCAGGTGACGAGTCGGCCGCCCCGGGCGAGACACCGGAGCGAGTCCGACCAGGTGTCGCCGCCGACGTGGTCGACGACGACGTCGACGCCTCGTTTGCCCGTCGCCTCGCGGACGGCCGCGGGGAGGTCCCGTTCCTCGTAATCGATGCCGTGGTCCGCTCCGAGTTCGCGGGCGTAGTCGAGTTTCGCCGCGCTACTGGCGGTGGCGAACACCTCCGCGCCGGCGTCGGCGGCGATCTGGACGGCGGCGTGTCCGACGCCACCCGACGCCCCCTGGACGAGGACCGTCTCGCCGGGCGAGACGTCGGCCCGGGTCACGAGCATCCGCCAGGCGGTCTGGAAGACCAGCGGCGCCCCGGCGGCGGTCTCCCAGCCGACGCCCGCCGGGACGGTCACGAGGTTGTCCTCGTGGACGACCGCCAGTTCGGAGTGGACGCCGGTGGTGTGCTCGCCGATGATCTCGAAGTCCACACACAGCGAGCCGTCGCCGTCCCGGCAGAACTCACAGTCGCCACAGGAGACGCCGGCGGTGACGGCCACGCGGTCGCCGGGCGAAAAGCGGGAGACGCGGTCGCCGACCGCCTCGACGACGCCCGCGGCGTCGCTCCCGGGGACGTGTGGGAGGTCGAGATCCAGGCCCGGGAGGCCGTTGCGCGTCCAGACGTCGAGGTGGTTCAGCCCACCCGCCCTGACGTCGACGAGCACCTCCTCGGGTCCGGGTTCCGGGTCCGGAACGGACCCGTACTCGACGACATCGGGGCCGCCGTGGTCGGTGAACTGGACTGCCTGCATACCCGGACGGTGGCGTCGCTGTCGCAAAACGGTGGCGAAACCCGCGGCGACCGTCTTCCAGTCCGACGCAGCCCTGGACCCGTCTCCAGTCCGGTGCCGGCGCACACGTTTTTGTGCGGCCGCTCGCTACCCCGGGTATGGTCGACTTCCAGTCACGCGACACCAGCCGGGGGCTCTCCAGCGACGACGACGAGGACGAAGCGGACGAGTCGACGGCGTCTGAGCCCGAGGAACAGGCCGAGGACCCCGATCCGGCGGACGCGGAGACGGGAGCGACGGCCGCCGAATCGGACCAGGAGGAGCCAGCGGACTCGTCACCGACAGCGGGCGGTCCTGCCTCCGGGACCGACCCGGACCACGATGCGCACGACCACGCAGACGACGACCACAACGGGGACGGTCACGACCACACCGACGGGGACGGTCACGGCGCCGATCACGAGCACGGGCACGCCGACGACCACAGCCACGCCGACCATCACCACGGCGACGTCGAGCAACTCGGGGTGGCGGTCGTGACGGTGTCGTCCTCGCGGGACCTCGAGACGGACCCCAGCGGCGACGCGATACAGTCGCTCGTCGAGGCTGACGGACACTCCGTCGTGGCACGGGACCTCGTCGGTGACGACCTCGACGGTGTCCAGCGGACGGTACTGGCACTCACGGGACGCGAGGACGTCGACGTCGTCGTCACCACCGGCGGGACGGGGGTGACCCCCGACGACGTCACCGTCGAGGCGGTCCGTCCGCTCTTCGACAAGGAACTCCCCGGCTTCGGCGAACTCTTCCGGATCCTCTCCTACGAGGAGGTCGGCACTCGCGCCCTCGGGTCCCGGACCACCGCCGGTGTCAGCGAGGGCGTCCCCGTCTTCTGTCTCCCCGGGAGCGAGGACGCCGTCCGGACCGGCGTCCAGGAATTGATCCTCGCCGAAGCCCCACACCTCGTCGGCCTCGCTCGCGACGAGTGAACGCTCTCCCCGACGACCGGCCATTTACCCGATTCGACCTGTTTCCCCCTCGCCCTCGCCGATACCCGACGTATTAAGTCGATCCTGACTAAATAGTCAGTCAGATGGCGACCGATATCCCTCACTTGCTGGACGCACTCACACTGGCGGAGAAAGTCTCGCTCGTCCACGGGGCGACCGACGAGGAGGGCACGGCGACGGGCTTCGTCCCGGGTGTCGAGCGTCTCGACATCCCGCCGGTACGGCTCTCGGACGGGCCCCTTGGCGTGCGGACGGACGAACCGGCGACGGCGTTTCCCGCGTCTATCGCGCTGGCGTCGTCGTTCGACCCCGACCTGGCTCGGGAGTTCGGCGAGGCACTCGGCCGCGAGGCCAACGCCCGAGACCAGGACGTGATGCTCGCGCCCGGCCTGAACCTCGTCCGGGTGCCACACTGTGGCCGCAACTTCGAGTACTACAGCGAGGACCCCGTGCTGTCGGGGTCGATGGCCGCCGCGGTGGTCTCCGGGATCCAGTCCCGTGACGTCGTCGCGACGCCGAAACACTACGTCGCCAACAACCAGGAGACCGCTCGCGCGAGCGTGAGCGCAGAGGTCGACGAGCGCGTCCTCCGCGAGCTGTACCTGCCGGCGTTTCGCGACGCCGTCGACGCCGGCGCCGGGTCGATCATGTCCTCGTACAACCGCGTCGACGGGACCTACATGAGCGAACACCACCACCTCCTGACCGAGGTTCTCAAGCAGGAGTGGGGCTTTTCGGGCTACGTCGTCTCGGACTGGTTCGGCACCGAGAGCGTCGTCGGCACCGCAAACGGCGGACTCGACTGCCAGATGCCCGGCATCTCCGCGCAGGAACTGTTCCAGTCGATGGGCATGGGCGAGGGCGACGAGGACGGAGACGGCGAGGGGACGGACGCCGACGAGGAGATGGCCGAGATGGACCCCGGCGACTTCGCCTTCGCCGACGGGATGCCCGACCCGACGACGGGCGGGCTCTACGCCGAGGACCTGGCCGACGCCGTCGAGTCCGGCGATGTGCCCGAGAGCCGACTCGACGACATGGTCACCCGCGTACTGACCGCGCTCGACGACGTCGGCCACTTCGACGACAGCGAGCGCGAGGGTGCCATCGACACGCCCGAACACCGCGACCTCGCCGAATCTATCGCGACGCACGGGACCGTCCTCCTGGAGAACGACGGGACGCTGCCGCTGGCCGACGACGCCGACGTCGCGCTCGTCGGTCCCAACGTCGACGAGTCCATCCTGGGCGGTGGCGGGTCCTCGGAGACGACACCGTTCGTCGAGACGAGTCCGGTCGAGGGCGTCGAGGCGCGTGCGGAGGGAACGGTGACTGTCGAGCGAGGCGTCGACCGCGTCGAGGATATCTCGCTGTTCGACGCGTTCGCACCCGAGGAAGACGACGACGTGGGGCCGACGCCCGAGATCGAGGACGCCGTCGCCGCGGCGGAGTCCGCCGACGTCGCGGTCGTGTTCGTCCGTGACCAGGCGACCGAGGCCGCCGACCGGGAGAGTCTGCGACTCCCCGGTGAGCAGGACGAACTGGTCGAAGCGGTCGCCGCCGCGAACGACGACACGGTCGTCGTCCTGAACACGAGCGGCCCGGTCGAACTCCCCTGGCGAGAGGACGTCGCCGCGGTGCTCGCGTCGTGGTACCCCGGACAGGCCCACGGCGCCGCCGCGGCGAGCGTCCTCTACGGCGACGCCGATCCCGGCGGCCGGCTCCCCGTCACGTTCGCTCCCGGAGGGGAGTACCCCGCGAACACCGAGCGCCGGTTCCCCGGCGTCGACGGCGAGGTCCACTACGAGGAGGGCCTACTCGTCGGCTACCGCCACTTCGACGCGACCGACGCCGACCCGACCTACCCGTTCGGTCACGGCCACTCCTACACCGGGTTCGCGTACGGCGAGGTCACGGCAGTCGACGACGCCACCGTCGAAGTGGCCGTCGAGAACGTCGGCGACCGCCGCGGCCGCGAAGTCGTCCAGGCCTATGTCGAGTCTCCCGGGGCGCCGGACGATCTCGAGCGGCCGCCACGCGAGTTCGCGGGCACTGCGACGGTCGACCTGGATCCCGGCGAGTCCACCACGGTGGCGCTCGGACTCGACGAACGGGCGTTCGGCCGCTGGACCGACGACGACGGCTGGACGACCGACGCCGGGAGCTACGTCGTCGAGGTCGGCCACTCCTCGCGAGACCTCCGAGGGTCGGCCAGTATCGAGCGATAGCGGGCCATCCTCCCGCCCCTGTCGTCACCGATTTGACGTCCCCGGTCCTACCGCGGGTATGTTCACGAAACTCCGGGAGGGCATCTGGTGGCTGGACCTGGGTGGCGTCAACGCCTACCTCGTCGACGACGGGGGCGACGTCACCCTGGTCGACACGGGGCCGCCGTGGCGGTCCGGTGCCGTCCTCGACGCGCTCGTCGGGGCGAACTACGCGCTGACCGACCTCGACCGGGTGCTTCTCACCCACTACGACGCCGACCACGTCGCCGGCCTCGCGAAACTCGGCGGTTTCGACGTCGAGGTGTACGCCGGCCGCGCCGACGCCGGACTCGTCGACGGCCGGGAGTCCCCGGGGATCGACACCTGGAAAGGGTTCACACAGACGCTCATGTCGCCGCTCGTGGGGTCGTCGCCCCACGCGGTGACGCCGGTCGACGACGGCGATACCGTGGGTACGTTCACCGTCTACGAGACGCCCGGCCACACCCCCGGCCACGTCGCCTACGTGAGCGAGTCGCTCGACGCCGCCTTTCTCGGGGACCTCGTCAGGGAATCGAACGGCCGGCTCGTGCTCGCCCCCCGGGTGATCAGCGACGACACCGACGAGATGGCCGCGAGCGTCCGCTCGCTGGCCGACCGCGCGCCCGAGTTCGCCATCGCCGGCGTCGGCCACGGCGTGCCGTTCGAACGGAACGGCTCCCGACGACTCCGGGACCTCGCCGACCGGCTCTGACCCACCGAGCCCCGAAACGTTAACTCCCAGTGATGATCTTTGACCGACCGGTATCTGTCGCCGGCATCTGGTATGTGAACACCTGTTCGAGGCGATAGACAGGTATGCGCCGGAGAACCCGACGCAGCGGCTGGGGGTCGCCGTTGCCGCCGCCGTCGTGGGGATCCTGGCGCTGGGGGATGCACTGAACGTCATTTTCTTCCCGATGTACCAGCTCGGGTTGCCGAACACGTGGTGGGCCAACGCCGTCGTGTTCGCCCTGGGCGTCGGGTTACTGGTCGTCACCTACAGGCTGTTCCAGGTGAGCGTGGGGGACGTCCAGGGGTCGCCACCGACGCCGCCGGCCGCCGACGGGGGATACGACGACCGTGACCCCGAGCAGATACTGAAGGCCCGCTTCGCTCGCGGCGAACTCTCCGGGGCCGAGTTCGAGGAGATGAAAGCCCACCTCGCCGAGTTCGGCGGTGAGAGCGCGACCGGGGGGTCGACGGACGCGGCCGGGTCGCCGACCCGGAGGTACGACAGCGCCCGGGAGTTCGCCGAGAACCACGAGCTCCACGACCGCGAGACGATCATCGACTGAGGAACCCGACCGGCACACGGCAGCCGGTCACCGCGGCTTTTCCGACTACCCGACTGGAGGCAGCCTGTATCGCCTATGTCTTGCGTCTTCGGGACTCACTCGCCGGTGAGTTCCTCGGCGACGGCCTCCGGGCCGAGGAGCTGGGGGTCCATGGCGACGACGCGCTGGCCGCTGACGAACTCGGGGAGCGAGTCGGCGGTGTAGGCGACGACGCGGACGTCGGGGTTCAGGTCGCGCGCGACGACGATGGAGGTAGCCTGGCCCACGTCGGTGATCAGGAAGACGTCCGCGTCGTGGATGCCGGCCTCTTCGAGCGCCGGTCGGTTGGCGATACCGTCGATGTGGGCCACGTCGGCGCCTCTGTCGAGCAGGGCATCGCTCAGCCCGGCGGTGTCGGCGCCCGCGAAAACGACGTTCATGTCACTGCCGAAGGGGGCAGGGGGTTTGTGTCTCACGTTTCGCCCGCGTCCGGAGCAGTCGACGGATCGAGGAAGTCGCTACTCGTACTCGATGGTCGCGGGCGGCTTGTGCGTCACGTCGTAGAGGACGCGAGCCACGTTCTCGTTCTCGCCGGTGATGCGCGACTGGATGCGCTGGAGCGTGTCCCAGTCGATCTCCTGTGCGCGAGCGGTCATCCCGTCGCGTGACTCGACCGAGCGGACGGCGACGACCCAGCCGTGGACGCGGTTGTCGCCTTTCACGCCGGTCGCCTTGCCGATGACCGCCGCGAGCGCCTGCCAGGGTTCGTACTCCTCGAGTTCTTCCTCGACGACGTGGTTGGCCTCGCGTGCGACCGCGAGTTTCTCCTCGGTCACCTCGCCGATGATCCGCACCGCGAGTCCCGGACCCGGGAACGGCATCCGCTCGGAGACGATCTCCTCCAGTTCGAGCGCTCGGGCCACCTCTCGGACCTCGTCCTTGTAGAGGTCGCGCATCGGCTCGACGATGCCCTCGAAGTCGATGACGTCGGGCAGCCCACCGACGTTGTGATGGGACTTGATCGTGCCCTCGCTCTCGATGCGGTCGGGGTAGATAGTCCCCTGGACGAGGTAGTCGGCGTCCACCTCGCGGGCGACCGTCTCGAACTCGCGGATGAACTGCTCGCCGATGGCGTGGCGCTTCGCCTCGGGGTCGGTGACGCCCGCGAGCTCGTCGAGGAATCGGTCTTTGGCGTCGACGATACGCAGCGAGTCCATGTAGTCGAAAGTCTCGCGGATCTGGTCGGTCTCGCCCTTGCGCATGAGACCGGTGTCGACGTAGACGGGGGTGAGCTGGTCGCCGACGGCCTCGTAGGCCAGTGCGGCCGCGGTGGAGGAGTCGACCCCGCCCGAGAGGGCGATCACGGCGTTGGCGTCACCGATCTCGTCGGCGATCTCCTCGATCTTCTCGTCGATGAACGACTCGGCGTCGACCATCAGGCCTCGACCTCCTCTGGGTCGCTGTCCGGTCCGTCGCGCTCGGACTGCAGGTGCAGTGCCGCCTCGAGCAGCCCGACGAAGGGCGGACTCGCCCGGGTCGGCCGCGAGCGGAACTCGGGGTGGAACTGCGTCCCGACGAAATATGGGTGGTCGGGCAGTTCGAGGATCTCCATCCGGCGGCCCGACTTGCCCGAGAAGCGCAGGCCGGCGTCCTCGAGGTCGTCGATGTACCCGGGGTTGACCTCGTAGCGGTGGCGGTGGCGCTCGGTCGCCGAGGTATCGCCGTAGACCTCGTGGGCGACCGTGCCGGGTTCGATCTCGGTGACGTGGGCGCCCAGGCGCATCGTCCCGCCCATGTCCTCGACGCCCTCCTGTTCGGGCAGGATGTCGATGACCGGGTGGGGCGTGTCCCCGTCGAGTTCGGCCGAGTGTGCATCTTCCAGCCCGAGGACGTTGCGAGCGTACTCGACGACGGCCATCTGGAAGCCGAGACAGAGTCCGAGGTAGGGGACGTCGTTCTCGCGGGCGTACCGGATGGCTTCGATCTTGCCCTCGGTCCCCCGGGAGCCAAAGCCGCCGGGGACGACGACGGCGTCGACGCCCTCGAGTTCCTCGTGGGTGCCGTCGGCGAAGTTCTCCGAGTGGACCCACTCGGTGTTGACGTTGACGTTGTGTGCGAGGCCCGCGTGTTTCAGCGCCTCGTAGACGGAGATGTAGGCGTCCTCGAGGCCGTACTTGCCGACGAGCGCGACGTCGAGTTCGCCGGTCTGTTCCTGTGTGACGAGGTCGCGCCAGCCGTTCTCGCGCTCGTTCTCGGGGAGTGCCCGACCGGCCAAGTCGAGTTCGGACATGACGTACTCGTCGAGGCCCTCGTCCTCGACGACCAGCGGGACCTGGTAGATGTCCTCGACGTCGGGGTTCGAGAAGACGGCGTCCGTCGGGACGTCACAGAACAGGGCGATCTTCTCTCTGGTCTTGGGGTCGAGCGGGTCGTCGGCGCGCCCGACCAGCACGTCGGGCTGGAGGCCGATAGAACGGAGTTCCTTGACGCTGTGCTGGGTGGGTTTGGTCTTCTGTTCGCCGTTTTTCGAGTAGGGGACGAGCGTGACGTGGACGAAGAGGATGTCCTCGTCGTCCTGTTCGTGGGCGAACTGTCGCAGCGCCTCGAGGTAGGGCATCCCCTCGATGTCCCCCACGGTGCCCCCCACTTCGACGATACAGACGTCGTTGTCGGCGCCCACCTCGCGGATGCGCCGTTTGATGTCGTTTGTGATGTGTGGGATGATCTGGACGGTCTTGCCGAGGTAGTCGCCCGCCCGTTCTTTCTCGATCACCGACTGGTAGACCTTCCCCGTGGTCACGTTGTGTTTCGAGGTCATGTCGATGTCGAGGAAGCGCTCGTAGTTCCCCAGGTCGAGGTCGACCTCCCCGCCGTCTTTGAGGACGTACACCTCCCCGTGCTGGAAGGGGTTCATCGTCCCCGCGTCGACGTTGAGGTAGGGGTCGACCTTGACCGCAGTGACGTCGAAGCCGGCGTTCGAGAGGAGTCGGCCGGTGCTGGCGGCGGTGATGCCCTTACCCAGTCCCGACATGACGCCCCCGGTGACGAAGATAAACTTGTTCCCCAGAGTCTCGTCGTACTCTGTCTCCGGTTCGGTCGGCATACTGACCGTGCGCCGTCGCCCCCCAAAACCGTTTCGGGACCCGCTGATTTCTCCACCGACTGTCAGGGGAGACGCGCCCGGAATTGGCGGGCATCGGACCTGTCGGCCGCTCTCGATCTGTCGGCCGACAGTCGCTCCGGCGGTGAGGTCGACCCGGCCGATATCGACGCACCGCCTCCCCGGGGTGGCACGCTGTGTGTCGTCGAAGGCCGTCGGTCGGACGGTCAGTCGATCCGCACCCGGCGGGTCCCG
>Ga0207770_100195_pt1 | contig 42896 bp, 47 predicted proteins | sample A23E2SouthBayCA_FD_187729 | JGI IMG/M metagenome (GOLD analysis project Ga0207770, IMG submission 187729) | Aerobic enrichment media microbial communities from Eden Landing Ponds, California, USA - A23 E2 (SPAdes) | ecosystem: Environmental > Aquatic > Marine > Unclassified | place: Emeryville...
GCGGGGAACGAAGTGACCCGCGAGCAGCGAGGCCGACCGCAGGGAGGCCTCGGCAACGAGCGAGCGGGGAACGAAGTGACCCGCGAGCAGCGAGGCCGAGCGAAGCCTCGGTCCCGGGCGGGCAGAACTCGACGGAGCGATAGCGGACAGACAGCCGTCGAGTCGCGATTCAGTCGCCACAGCGCACGACGCGGTTCACGAACGGGCCCTCGTCGCGCTCGTATCTGACTTCCCGGAGGACCGTCGATTCGTTGACGAAGTATTCGAGGTACAACCTGTCGGAGAAGTTGCCGTCGGCGTAGTCGAACGCGTACGTCTCCTCGAAGGAGACGGTGTAGCCGTCCCGCTCTCGCTCGACGACCGGGTCGGTGAACGACTGCTCGAACCCCTCGACTGTCCTGTCCCCGACGACGCCGATCCGGAGGTTCCGGAGGTGGGTACGCTCGAACGAGACCGCGTGCTCGCCGACGGTTCCGTCGTCCACCATCGCGGGTGGGTCGGGATACGTCGTCGGTTCGAGGGCCCCGTTCGGTTCGAGACTCGCCGGGTCCGTACTCGTCTGGAGGCACGTCTCGTTGGCTGGTGGGACCGAGTCCGGCGGCGACGGAGACCCGACAGCGAACGAACAGCCCGCCAGGATCACGAGACACGTCACGACGACGAGCCGAAGCTGATACACGAGTATCAGGTCACGTGCAGAGACGCAAATCCCTTGTGGGCCTGGGGGACCTACTCGTAGTGGTCGGTCACGAACGGCCCGAACGCACCGGCGACGGCGTGTTCGAGCGACGACTGGCGGTCGACGGCTCCCCCAGTGAACACCCCCGCAGCTCCCGCTTCGTGTTTGAGGCCGTCGGTCCCAAGCAACTCGTCGAGGAGGGGACCGAGTTCAGCACCCTCGCGCACTGCGGTGGCGACGTCGGCGGGGAGTCGAATCGTGGGCCCGCCACCGCGTTCGATTCGGTCGCCGTCGGTGACCGCGGCCCACATGATCAGCCACAGTCCGTCGGCCGGGTCGAGGTCGGCGACCCCGCCCTCGATACCGACGCCGAATCCCGCGTTCTCGTCGACTGCCAGCGCCCGACGTGCGCGGTTCTCGGCTCCGGTAACGGTCTCCGTCCGTCCCCGGGGTTGTTCCGAGACCCCAGAGGCCACGCTCACCGGTTCGACCACCGTACCCCCCTCGGTAGCCGACTCCGCCGATGCCGTGAGTCGCTCGACGACCCGATCCGTCGCCGCGACCTTCACTGGATTCGTGCTCCCGACGACGACGCGTTCCATACCCGTCCCCATGGAACCGGGCCGCCTGAATCTTCCCACCGCGACCGAACCCACCCGAGCCACGAGACCGACGGTCCGGAAAGCAACCGACAGACCATATAAATAAGACACACGTTCACACACCTCAACCGGCCGTATCGGCACTGTCGTGGCCGTCCGTCAAAACCGACCGAAACGTTTATAATTAAGGACTCCCACGTAAACGTACATCGATTACGCGTCCGGGTTTTCGCGGTATCGTCTCTCCCGGATAGCGCGCGCCCAGCCATGAGCGACTCCAGACTCAACACCCGACGGACCGACGTACAGGAAGAAACGACCGACGCGGCCGAGAGCGAGGTCTGCCCGGAGTGTGCCGGCGACCTCGTGGTCGACGACGAGCGCGGCGAGACCGTGTGTGCCGACTGCGGCCTGGTCGTCGAGACCGACGAGATCGACCGCGGCCCCGAGTGGCGAGCCTTCGACGCCGCCGAGAAAGACGAGAAATCCCGCGTCGGCGCGCCGACGACCAACATGATGCACGACAAGGGACTCTCGACGAACATCGACTGGCGCGACCAGGACGCCTACGGCAACTCCCTGTCCTCGAATCAGCGCCAGAAGATGCAGCGCCTGCGCAAGTGGAACGAGCGGTTCCGCACGCGGGACTCCAAGGAGCGCAACCTCAAGCAGGCACTCGGCGAGATCGACCGCATGGCCTCGGCGCTGGGTCTCCCGGAGAACGTCCGCGAGACCGCCTCCGTGATCTACCGCCGCGCGCTCGACGAGAACCTCCTGCCCGGCCGCTCCATCGAGGGCGTCTCCACCGCGGCGGTGTACGCCGCCGCCCGCCAGGCCGGCGTCCCCCGCAGCCTCGACGAGATCACCGAGGTCTCCCGCGTCGAGAAAAACGAGATCGCCCGGACGTACCGCTACGTCATCCGCGAACTCGGCCTCGAAGTCCAGCCCGCGGACCCCGAGAGCTACGTCCCCCGATTCGCGTCGGCCCTGGAGATGAGCGACGAGGCCGAACACCGCGCCCGGACGCTGCTCCAGAACGCCAAAGAACAGGGCGTCCACTCGGGCAAGTCACCCGTGGGACTGGCCGCTGCGGCCGTCTACGCCGCCGCCCTGCTGACCAACGAGAAGACCACGCAGGCCGCCGTCTCGGAAGTCGCGGACATCTCCGAGGTCACCATCCGCAACCGCTACCATGAACTGCTGGAGGCCGAGCAGGGCCTCCCGATGGCCTGAACAGGTAACGTCCCAGTTTTTCGCGCCACGTCTCCCGACGAGCGCCGCAGCCCGGACCCGCCAGTCTCGTCGCCTTCCGTCGATAATCACCACTGATAACTGCGGGGTCACGTTTAATCCGAATCCGATATCGTGTAGGCGTATGGCTTCGGAATCGGGGTCCTCCGGCGAGTTCGGTGTCGGTGGACACGACGACCAGACAGTATCGGAGTTGGGCAGGTCGGTCGACGAGTTGCTCCGGGTGGCAGAGAGCGTCTCGCAGAGTTCCCGACAGATAAGCGACCTCGCGGACGAGCAGTCCGACAACATGGACGAGGTGGCCGGCGAGGTGTCGAACCTGAGCGCCACCGTCGAGGAGGTCGCGTCGTCGGCCAGCCAGGTCAGACAGGTCAGCGACGAGGCGCGCGACCTCGCGGGGGAGGGGCGCGACGTCGCCGACGACGCCATCGAGGCGATGGAGGCCGTCGACGAGGCCAACTCCGAGGTGTCGGAGGACGTCGAGCAACTGCGCGACCGCATCGACGAGATAGACGAGATCGTCGACGTCATCAACGACATCGCCGACCAGACGAACATGCTGGCGCTGAACGCGTCGATCGAGGCGGCTCGTGCGGGTGAAGCGGGCGAGGGCTTCGCCGTCGTCGCCAACGAGGTCAAGAGCCTCGCCGAGCAGTCCCAGCAAAACGCCGCCGAGATCGAACAGCTCGTCTCGAACATCGAGGCCGACACCGAGGAGACCGTCGAGAGTATCACCCACGCCAACGAGCAGGTCGAGGAGGGTATCGACCAGGTCAGCGAGACGGTCGACATCCTCCGGCAGATAGACGAGGCCGTCGAGGAGGCCGCACAGGGCGCCCAGGAGGTCGCCAGCGCCACCGACGAGCAGGCCGCCTCCACCGAGGAGGTCGCCTCGATGGTCGACGTCACCGCCGAGAGCGCCCAGGAGGTCGCCGACGAGGTCGACCGCATCGCGGCCGCCAACGAGGAACAGACCGACCAGATAAACGAGATCCAGGAGCTCATCCGCCGACTGGAGTGACCGGACGGTCCCGTTCTCACCTGTTTCGCTTCCCGCTCCTTTTTCAGACCCCCCGGCATAGCGGCGCACATGGCGATCGATTTCGGGTCGTTCACGCTGGTCGCGGCGACCGCCGACCTGAGCGACGAACCCGCGGCTCGGGGTGTGGCCGACGCCGTCGAGTTCCGCATGGACATGGCGAGTGCTCCCCTCGCAGCGCTCTCCGGGTACGACGGCGACCTCCCGCTCGTGGCGACGAACCGTCCGACCTGGGAGGGTGGCAAACGTGCCGACGGACCCGACAGACTGGCCGAACTGGAGCGGGCTGTCGAGCACGAGTCGGTCGGTGCCGTCGACGTGGAACTGGCGGCACTGCGCGGGGCCGACGCGAGCGAAGTCCCCGCTTCGAGGGTCGCCGACCTCGTCGAGAGCGCACGCGAGACCGACACGGCGGTGGTCGTCTCGACACACGACTTCGACGGGACGCCCTCTCGAGAGACGATGCGAGACCTGCTCGCGGCGGCCGGCGAACGCGGTGACGTCGCCAAACTCGCCGTGACGGCGGCCGACACGGCGGACGCACTCGACGTCCTGACGGTGACCCAGCGGGCGACGGCGGCCGCCGAGACGGTCGCGACGATGGCGATGGGCGAGGCCGGGCAGCACACGCGAGCGGTCGCACCGGTCTACGGGTCGCGGATCGGCTACGCGCCGGTCGACCCCGCCGAGGCGACCGCGCCCGGGCAGTACGACCTCGCGACGCTCGCCGAACTGGTCGACCGACTGGGCGGGCGGTGAGGAGGGTCGCCGATGTCCCCGAGACACCGGGAGACCGGCGAAAACCCGGGAGTCCGGAAGGTTAACAACCCGTGACGTCCCACGACGAAGTAGTGAGCGCTCGCACGACCAAGCGGCCCTGGCTGGCGGTGTTGCTCGCCTTTCTCTACCCCGGGCTGGGGCACATCTACCTGCGCGAGTGGCTGCGCGCGCTCGTCTGGTTTTTCCTCGTCGTCACGGGGTCGACGCTGTTGATCCCCGCCTCCGCGGTCCCGCAGACGCTCTCGATCAACGCGTTCATGACCGCGGCCGAGGCCATCCCGCCCGAGAACGGACTGGCGCTGATCTCGATCACGTTCTTCAGCATGGCCGACGCCTACTGGGTCGCCAAGCGGCGCAACCAGGTCTCGATGGTCGAAGAACGCACGACCTGTCCCAACTGCGGCAAAGACCTGGACGACGACCTGGAGTTCTGTCACTGGTGTACCGAGCGGGTCCGGACTCCCGACCACGACGCGGAGAACTGACCCCCCACTGTCGGACGGTGATCCGCTCACACGGTCGGCCGAGTCTGCCCCAGAGTTATGAGACCACTACCCCTATTGTGGGCACTATGGGTACGATCCAGTCCCTCGAGACCAGACACTGCGACGCGGGATGGCGAAACTACCACTTCGTCCGTGTCACTACCGACGAGGGCGTCGTCGGCTGGAGCGAGTACGACGAGAACCTGGGCGGCACCGGGCTCACGACAGTCATCGAGGACGTGGGCTCGCTCGTTACCGGGGAATCGGTGGACGCGGTCGAGCGTGTCCGTGCGAAACTGGTCGCCGAGGCCCGCCAGTCACTGACCGGCGTCATGGCGATGGCTATCGGCGCCGTCGAGAACGCCCTGCTCGACGCGAAGGCGAAAGAACTCGGCGTCCCGTGTGTCGACCTCCTCGGCGGGGCCGTCCGCGAGGAGATCCCCGTCTACTGGTCCCACTGTGGTACCTACCGGATCACCCGTCCGGAGTACTACGACCCGGTCGAGACGCTCGACGACGTGGTCGCGCTCGGCGAGGAGGTCCGCGACAGCCAGTTCGGCGCGCTGAAGACCAACATCTTCGACTTCCGTGGCGACGAGCCGACGGGGTGGGCGCCGGGGTTCGGCCGACCCTTCCATCCGTCGCTGACGGTCGAGGACGACCAGCTCGCGGCCCAGCGGGAGTACCTCGAAGCGCTCCGGGAGGGCGCGGGCCCGGACGTCGACATCCTGCTGGACCTGAACTACAACATGAAGCCCGAGGGCTACATCCGGTTGCTGGACGAACTCGCCGACTTCGACCTGTTCTGGGTGGAACTGGACACCCCCAGTGCGACGGCACTGGCGGACGTCCGCGCGGAGAGCCCCCATCCGATCGCCTCCTGTGAGGCGCTGGTCCCACACGAGTCGTTCGTACCCTACCTGCGGGAACAGGCGATGGACGTGGCCATCGTCGACGCGCTCTGGAACGGCGCGTTCCACGCGACGAAGATCGCGTCGATGGTCGACGCCCACCAGGTCCACGTCGCCCCGCACAACTACTACGGTCACCTGGCCACGTTCACGAGCGCACACTTCGCGGCCGCCGTCCCCAACCTGCGCATCATGGAGACCGACATCGACCGCCTCCCGTGGGACGACGACCTCTTCACCGCGACGCCGGAGTACCGCGACGGGAAACTGCACTTGCCCACCGAACCGGGCTGGGGCTGTGAGCCCGACGAAGACGCGCTCGACCGGCACCCGCCGAGCGCCTGATTCACACGAGACGACGCCGCTGGCGGTCGCTGACGGGGAGCCTCATGCGGATCGGCCGCCAGTCAGACCAGCCGTTCGTAGAGAGAGACCAGTTCCTCGCCGACCGTATCGAGCGTGAACTGTTCGCTCGTCGCTGCGGCCGCCTCGCCGACCTCCGCACGGAGAGCCTCGTCCTCGCAGAGGCGACGTAACGGTTCGACGAATCCCGAAACCGGATCCGTCGCGTCGGCGTCGACTTTCAGGCAGGCCTCGCCGTCCGTAAGCCAGTCGTAGGTCGGGATCGACCGGACGACAGGGGGGATCCCGCAGTGCATCATCTCCAGTAGCGCCATCCCCTCGTTCTCGTTTTTCGAGGGCCAGAAGAAGACGTCACCCGCCGCGGGCGCGCCGCGAGGGTCGTCGATGTACCCCGTGAAGGTGCAGTTGTCCGGCGAGTCCGCGACGAGTTTCCGGGTCTCGCGGGGCTGGAGGAAGCGGTCGAAGCGCCCGCCGGTGGGGGTGAGGTAGCCGAACCACGCGAAGTCGGTGTCGGGCATGGCGCGGGCCGTCTCGACGAAGGTACGCAGGCCCTTGCGCTTGATGACGTGGCCGAACATGAAGACCACGGGCGGGTCGAGGTCGTAGCGGTCGAGGTACTCCGTACGCAGGTCCGGGTCGTCGTAGCCCTCGAAGCGACTGCCGTCGAAGCCGTTGGAGATCACGGTCGAAGGCGTGTCCGTGTAGTCGGCGATCACCGCCTGGTTGTGCGCGGACGGACAGACCAGGTGGTCGGCCTGGCCGTAGGCGTAGGCCAGCCACGGTTTCAGAGGGTAGGCGAGCGCGTTCGAGAAGACGAAACTGTCCCGGAAGTCGGCGGCGGTGTTGTGAGTGTGTGCGACGACCGGAACGCCCGCGCGCCGGGCGCGTTTCGCCCAGTAGACCGACCGGGGACCCATGTTGTTGAGATGCAGGAGGTCGGCGTCGGTGGTGATGTCCGTCGTGTAGTCGATGCCGTAGCGCTCCATGATCGCGCGCTGGTTGCGAACCGACTGGGCGAACCCGCCGGTGACGGCGTCCTCCCACTCGAAGTAGTGGCTGACCTTCATTGCTGGCGATGGCCGCGAACGGGGACGACCGCGCGGCCGGCGTGTGGGCGCGGCCGGAGCGGGACGGTCACTTCTCGATGATGGACTCCTCGACGGCCTCGCCGAAGTGGCGGGCGGTGTCCTCGTAGTAGACGAGCATCTCGTCGCCTTCCTCGAGTTCGGTGACGGCCCTGCGGCCGTCGCGGGTGGCGACTTTGATCGTCTCGGCGTTCTGGAGGAGCGTGCCGATCTGGTCGACACCGTCGTCGGTCTCGACCTCGGCGTCGACGCGGAACATGGGGCGTTTCTCGATCTTCGCGCGGCCGACGATGGCCTCGCGGGTGTGGCCGTCGGTGTCGACGATCTGGACCTCGTCGCCGCTGCGCAACTCGGAGAGGTACTTCGTGCCGCCGTCGGGCGTGCGGACGTAGGCGTGGACGGCCCCCGCGTTCACGCGGAAGGGGCGAGAGGCGACGTAGGGCGATTCGGCGGTCTCGGCGTGGACGAAGAAGAGGCCCCGGGACATCGACCCGACGAGCATCCCCTCGTCGTGTTCCATCAGACTCCCGGTGTCGATACAGACGCGGTCGGCGGAGCCGGTCTGTTCGATGTTCGTGACCTCGGCGTAGGTGAGTTCGAGGTCCTCGCGGCGCTGTTCGTCCCGTACTGCGACGGTCTCGCGGATCTCGTCGGGGTCGTCGGAGTCGAGCAGGACGGCGTCGGCGCCGATCTCGAGCGTCTCGTAGGCGGTCTGGGCCTCGGCGGCGGACTGGACGCCAGCGACGAGCGTGGTCTCCTCGCCGATGCGGGCGATGAGGTTCTCGAGCGGGATGATCTGCCAGTCCTCGCCGACGACGATGGTGTACTCGGCGTCTTCGGCGACTGCTTCGGCGAACTCCTCGTAGCGTTCGTCGAGGATGCGGACGTAGCCGGCGTCGGCTCTGTCCTCGCGGCGCAACACCGAGAGGTCCGCGGACCCGGCGAGGTCCGACGGGTAGTCCATCGTGCCGTCGCCCTCGCCGTCCTTGCCGACGACGGTGACGTCGGGTTCGTCGCTCTCGTCGGCCTCGGCGTCCATGACGTGGACGTCGCCGTCGGAGAAGGCCGCGACGTTCACGACGCCCAGGTCCCGGACGCGAGAGACGTCGCGCTCGTCGACGAGGACCCAGTCGACGCCGGCCTCGAGACCGGCGGTGATGCGGCGCTTGCGCGCCTCCCAGTCGCCGACTTCGTCGTCGGCCTTGAGCCAGACTTCGCGTGTCATTGTATCCCCGGTCGTGGGGGTTCGATTTGAACGTGGCGGAAGCGGGGCGCGAACGCAGTGAGCGCCCCGGATAGCGAGCGGGGAGCGAAGTGAGCCGTGAGCAGCGAGGCCGACCGCAGGGAGGCCCCGAATACGCGAACGGCGAACAAAGTGAGCCGTGAGCGAACGGAAGCGAGGTGTGAGCGTAGCGAGCACCTCGAATACGCGAGCGGGGAGCGAAGTGAGCCGTGAGCAAAACGAGCGCCCCGGAGAACGAAGCAAGTATCGCGGACCGCGAACCCTCGACGGCGGTTCCCGTGGGGTGAGACACGCCCCAAGACACTTTTCCGAGGCGTCCTCACCGACCGACCATGCAGGAAGCCTGGATACAGCTCAGGTGTCCGGCGTGCGAGACGCAGTGGGAAGCGAATCCGGCCGACCTCCCGGCCCCACAGGAGACGCAGACCTGCGACAGTTGCGGGGAGACGCGCCGTCTCTCGGAGCTGGCGAAGACGGCGCGCGATCTCGAGGTCCTCGAGGAGTTCCACGGAGAGTGAAACAATCGAGGTACGGGCGGCGGTGCTCTGACGCGCCGACGCGGGTGAGACCTCGCCCGCTCCGTCGAAGTTTCGCGCGAATGCAAAGCGACTGATGGCCTCCCCGAGAACTCGAAGGGGATGACCGAGTACGACGCGGTCGTGTTCGACCTCGACGGCACACTCTGTGTCGCCGACCAGGACGACGAGGACATCCACGACGCGATCTTCGAGCGAGTCGGTCGCGAGGAGTTGTTCGAACCCACGGACCTGTACGCCGTCGATATCACGACGCTGCCCGACGTCGAGAGCGACCGCGACCACTACGCCAAGCTCTACCGGGCGGCGGCCGAGGAGGCAGGCGCCGACCCCGAGGAGGGCGTCCTCGACGCGCTGGCCGAGGCGACGCTGGACGTCTACGACAGCACGCTGGTCAGTTTCCGCGAGGGCGCCCGCGAGGCGCTGACGTACGCCAGCGAGCGATACGCTGTCGGACTGCTCACGAACGGTACTGAGGACACCCAGGGGGCGAAACTCGACCGACTGGGGATCGGAGACACGTTCGACGCGGCGGTGCTCTGTGGAGCCGGCACGGACTACCCCTCCAAGCCCGATCCGAAGCCGTTCGCGGCGGTGCTGGACGGACTCGGCGTCGTCCCCGGGAACGCCGTCTACGTCGGCGATCGACCTGACGGCGACGTCGCAGGTGCCAGTAGCGCCGGCATGGATTCGATGTGGGTGCCGACGGGCGACCCGCCGGCCGACCCGGAGCCCGAACCGACCTATCTGCTGAAGTCGCCGGCGGCGCTGTCGGAGGTTCTGTAGCGTGGTCGAGTGACCGGACGAGAAACAGCGAAGCGCGGCTCAGAGGTAGTTCGAGTTCGCCAGCTCGCGGACGTCCCGGCGGTTGCGCGCGGCCCAGTAGCCCAGGCCGGAGGCGATGACCGCGGCCGAGAGGAGGTAGACGAACAGGTGCGAGCCGACGACGGTTTCGGGGTAGCGCACGGCGTAGACGACGCCTTCGGTCCCGAGCGAGACAGTGACGAAACAGACGACCCCGACGGCGACGGCGCGAGCGAGGATCGTCATCCCGTGGGTTCGGGTGTGGTCGGCGACGAGCAGGACGGCGAGGAAGGCGACGGCCGTCGCGAGCACGTACAGCGGGAGGCGCCCGACCAGGCCGGCGGTCTGTCCGGAGGCGAGCGCGACGACGCCGACGAAGACTGCGGTCAGCACGAGCGTACACCCGGCGATCGCCGCCACGAGCGGGGCGGTGCCTACGAGGCGTCCCTGTCCCCTGTCGAAGAGTGAATCCCGAGAGGTTGCCATCGGTCGGATATCACCGTTCATCCCACAAAAACGCCCGTCAGCCGCTCGTCTGACCAGTATTGGGCGGACGACAGGAACGGTCAGTGATGGCCGAGCCGGATCGGCGAGACTCAGGCCTCGACGGCGAGGCCGGCGGCCTCGGCGGCCTCGGCGGCGGTGGCGTCGTCGTGGAGGACGGCGGCGATGGCGCTGGTGATCGCCTCGGGGTCGTCGTGCTGGAAGATAGAACGGCCCATCGAGACGCCGTCGGCGCCGGCGTCCATCGCGCCCCGGACCATCTCCAGCGTCTCGCGGTCCGTCCCACGCGAGCCGCCGGCGATCACGACGGGGAGCGACGTCGACTCGACGACGCGGTCGAAGCTCTCGGCGGTGCCGCTGTAGGCGGTCTTGACGACGTCCGCGCCGAGTTCCTCGGCGAGGCGGACGGCGTGGCCCAGATCCTCGGCGAACTCGTCGGGGTCGTCGTCGCGGACGTCGTGCCCTCGCGCGTAGGCCATCGCGAGCGTCGGCATCCCGTAACGGTCGGCCTCGCTGGTGACCTCCGAGAGCCCGGTGATCTGGTCGGGTTCGTGCTCGCTACCGACGTTGATGTGGAAAGAGACGGCGTCGGCGCCCGCGCGGATGGCGTCTTCGACGCTCCCGGTCGCGCGTTTGTCCATCTCGTCGGGACCGATCGACGTCGAGCCGTTGACGTGGCAGATGTACCCCGCGTCGTTCTTGTTGGGGTGGACGCGGTCGGCGACCCCGCGCTGGGTGAGGACGGCGTCGGCGCCGCCCCGCGTCACCGCGTCGACGGTCGATTCGAGGTCGACGAGGCCTTTCACGGCCCCGAGTGTGATGCCGTGGTCCATCGGGACGACGAGGTACCGCCCCCCTGTCCCGATGCGAGCCAGACGTGCGGCCTTCCCTGCGGTCATATCGTGTGACGGTGTGGCAAGAACGGTTAATTGCCTTCCGGTTTCGGCCGATTTCGCACCGACTCCCCGCGCCCGCCGCGACCACCGCCCGCCGGGTCGTGACACCGGCGCCCCGACGCCGGTTCTGGCCAGTTTCGTACCGGGCACCCCTATTTTTATTATCGATATTTTGTACGACACGACTTAGTGCTGGAGGACCGATCGTTACACGTGAGGTCGACTATTTCTGGATTTTTCCGTGCCACTTACTCGCCGGATGTCGTCCGGATAGTGGTCGCTATATTGCTATCCATATTGATTCTACTCGTGAGCGTCCCCGGTATCGAGGTGGTGGCCGGGGCAGGGATCGACGCCGGTGGCGACGGGACCGTGGCCGACAGGACCGGCGAAACGGTCGGATCGGTCGTGGACCCGTCGAGTAGTGGCGTCGGGGTGACGGTCACGCGGGTCGACGGCGTGGTTCGGTACGAACTGACGGTCACGCCCGACGAGGACGTGAACAGGCTGTGGCTGGTCGTCGGTGGTGCGCGCGTCGTCGAGGCAACTGGGTTCGAGCGCTCGCGGACAGACGGGCGGACGCGACTGACCTGGACGGGCGCGGCGTCGGCGCGTGTCGTACTGGCGGTTCGACCGCCGCGCGAGGGGGGCGCGGACGGACCCGGGAGACGCGAATCCGTCGCGACCGAGGACTGGACGTTCGCCCCGGTGCCGTTCGTGGAACTCCAGCGAGCGAGCGACGGCGCGGTCGAGCGCTCGTGGCCGCTGACCGAGCGGGCGGGTACCCTCGCGGACGCACGGGGTATCTACGGTGACCGCTACGCGCTCACCGGGCCCACAGCGGTAGTGACGCGGTCGGCGAACGGTCGACGAGTCAGCGTCGTCGTCCCGGCGGGTGCGACGACGGGCGAAGATCCCGGGGCGATCGCCGACGCGCTGGCGACGGCGACCCGCCAGTTCGACGTCGGCGACCGCGACGGGGCGGTCCTGGCCTACGCCGTGCCGGGTGTCCGGCGCGGTGGCGAGAGTGTCCCCGCGCGCGACGAGTTCTGGGTCGACGCCGACGCGCGACTGGACGACCCCGAGAACGTCTGGCTCCACGAGTACGTCCACACCCGCCAGTCGTTCCAGCTCACCCCCGGGATGCGGTGGTTCCGTGAGGCCAGCGCCGAGTACTACGCCGCCCGCCTCGGCTACGAGCAGGGAACGGTTTCGGAGCGCTCGTTCCACCGACACCTCGACGGTGGCCCCTCCCGGGCGACGCTGACCGACCCGGCGGCCTGGGAGCACGAGGACGTCCCCCACGACAAGGGGGCGCGCGTCCTGGCGGTCCTCGACGCGAAGATCCGGGCCGAGACCGACGGTCACCGCTCGCTCGAGGACGTCTTCCGGCGACTCAACGGCCACGACAGAACGGTGACCTACGCCGTCTTCGCACAGACGGTGAGCGAGGTGGCCGGCACTCCCCTCGACGCGTGGCTCGACCGCCACGTCGACGGCCCGGCGCCCGTCACCGGGCAGTACGCCGCCGGGACCGGCCACGGGTCACTCTCCGACGCCGTGGCGACCGTCCAGTCGTCGCCGGCGCTCGCCTTCTTGCTCACCTCGGTCGGGTTCAGTTTCGTCGCGACGGCCCCGCTGTACCGGTTCCTCGGCCGGCGCGAGCGGCGCGCCTGCGAGGAGGCCGACCGGACGCGCCAGACGCCCGGCGCGCGGTGATGCCTCGCACGCGGGTCACCCGTCGTCGACTGCGGCCTCGATGCGCCTGGCGAGCAGGTCGTCGTGCCCGCCGATCCCCCGCTTGTGGAGGAAGCCCGTGAGCAGGCTGGCAGTCCCGTCGAGCGGGACCGTCTCGCGTGGCTGTCCGGTCACGAGCACGAACGGTCGATCGGGGTCACGCGACCGGACCTCGGCGAGGAGGTCCAGTCCGGTCCCCGCCGGGAGCTGGAAGTCCGAGACGACGCAGTCGGGCTCTGTCTCCGCGTACGTCTCGGTCGCGCCGGCGAGGTCGGTCTCGGTCCGGACGACGAACCGCTCGCGCCGGTGTTCGAGGAGCGTCGCGGTCGAACTGAGCCAGGACTCGTCGCCGTCGACGAGCAGGATCTCGACGCACCAGACGTCGGCCCCGGCGACGACCTCACGGCGGTGCTCGTGGACCGACTCGACGGATTCACACCGGAGAGCAGCGACGTCACCGGCAGTCTGGACGATACGACCCACCGGACGGCCGGGGGCGATCGCCACGTCGAGACGCGCGTCTCGACGCTGACCGACCGGGCGGGCGAGGAGTTGAGTCGCGCACTCCTGCTCTACGACGTGACCGATCGCGAACGTCGCGAGCGGGAGCTCCGCCGCAAGAACGAATTCCTGGACGAGTTCGCGAGCGTCGTCTCCCGCGACGTCGCCACGCCGCTGGGCGTCGTCGAGAACAGGGCTCGCCTCGTCGAGATGACCGGCGACACCGAACACGTCGAGGACATCTACGAGGCGACCGACCGCATCGAGGAACTCGTCGACGGCCTGCTGGCGCTGGCCCGACAGGGCCGCGAGGTCGGCGAGACGCGCCCGGTCGACCTCGACATCGCGACGCGAGAGGCCTGGCAGTCGGTCGACGGCGGGCGAGCGCAGTTGACCGTCGCCGACACCGCCCGGGTCGAGGCCAGCCCCGAACGACTCCGCCAGCTGCTGGAGAACCTGCTCGTCAACGCCGTCGAGCACAGTTCCGGGACAGACAGTGTGACGCGGCCCGGGCGCCAGAGCGCGCCGGCCGGCACCGACGGACAGTCGCCAGCGGACGGTCCTGTCGACCGTCCCGGACCATCGGTCGACCGTCCCGAACCGCCGGTGCGGATCCGCGTGGGTCCCCTCGCAGACGGCGACGGGTTCTACGTCGCGGACGACGGCCCCAAGGTCCCGGTCGCGGAGCGCGACGAGGTGTTCGAACAGGGATACACCACCGAAGAGGGTGGGACGGGACTCGGCCTCGCCATCGTCCGCCGGATCGCACAGGCCCACGGCTGGGAGGTCGCCGTGACCGAAAGCGATGCGGACGGCGACTCGGAGGGTGGAGAGGGGTTCGGAGCCCGGGAGACGGTGTCTCACGGCGCTCGCTTCGAGGTCCGCGGCGTCGATACCCCGGACGAGTCACCGTAGTCTGCGACCCGAGAACGGGAAGACCCGGTCCGACCGACTCCGGGCAGGGCTACTCGGCTTCGAGTCGGGCGGCCCCGGCCAGCGCGCCCTGCTTGAGTTCGCGGGCCTTCGCTTCGAGGCGGTCGGCCACCTCGGCGGTCGCGTCGCCCGCCTCGTGGCCCTCGGCGATGATGTCCACCAGGGCGGAGCCGACGATGATCCCGTCCGCGCCGGCGGCGACGATCCGTTCGGCGTGGTCGCCGGTCTTGATACCGAAGCCGACCGCTTTGGGCACGTCCCAGTCGGCGATCCGCCCGAGCGAGGCCTCGGTCTGGTCGGAGACGTCGTCGCGTGCACCGGTCACGCCCAGTCGCGCCTGCACGTAGACGTAGCCGGAGACGTTCGCACGCATCGACTCGAGGCGTTCACCCTTCGTCGTGGGCGCGATGATAAAGACCAGGTCGAGGCCGAACTCGTCGCAGGCCTCTCTCAGGGGTCCCGCCTCCTCGGCGGGGAGGTCGACGACGACGAACCCCTCGATCCCGACTTCGGCGGCGCGCTCGACGAACGCCCGGGGCCCCTGCTCGCCCGTCTCGGAATCGCGGAACTGGTAGACGAGGTTGTAGTAGGTCATACAGACCAGCGGTACGTCCACGTCCAGGTCCTCGACGAACTCGAAGTACCGCGCGGGAGTCATCCCGGCTTCCAGCGCGCGGACGACTGCCCCCTGGATGGTCGACCCCTCTGCGATGGGTTCCGAGAAGGGCAGGCCGAGTTCGATGACGTCCGCGCCGCCCCGTTCCAGCGCCTCGACGTACTCGATGGAGGCCTCGTAGGAGGGGTCGCCCGCCGCGACGTAGGGGACGAACGCGGGTTCGTCGGCGAAGACGCGTTCGAGCGCCATCAGAGTCCACCTCCCTGTGTGGCCTCACGCAGCACCGACATGTCCGGCGCGAGGTCCAGGTCGCGCTTCTCCGTCTCCTCGAGGACGGTTTCGAGGTCCTTGTCGCCGCGCCCGGAGACGTTCACGATCACGAGGTCGCCCAGTTCGTCGTGGTGCTCTTCGAGGTAGCCGAAGGCGTGAGCCGTTTCGAGCGCGGGGATGACGCCCTCGTCCTGGGAGAGCCGGTGGAACGCCTCGAGGGCGCTGTCGTCGTCGACGTTCACGGGGGTGACGCGGCCCTCGTCGACCAGATGAGCGAGTTCCGGGCCGACGCCGGCGTAGTCAAGCCCCGCCGAGACGCTGTGCGATTCCATGATCTGCCCGTGGGAGTCCTGCAGGAGTTTGGTGCGCGCGCCGTGGAGGACGCCCTCGGCACCCGTCGACAGCGACGCCGAGTTGGGTGCGACGCCCTCCGCCTCGTCGACCTGGAGGGAGGAGCCACCGGCCTCGACGGCGTACAGGCCCACGTCCTCGTCCGGGACGAAGTGGTGGAACGTGCCCATCGTGTTGGACCCGCCGCCGGCACACGCGAGCACCGAGTCGGGGAGTCGGCCTTCCCTCTCCTGGATCTGTTCACGGGCCTCCTCGCTGATGACCGCCTGAAAATCGCGGACCATCGCGGGGAACGGTGCCGGGCCGACCACGCTCCCGATGACGTAGTGGGTGGTCTCGACGGTGGTCGCCCAGTCGCGCATCGTCTCCGAGATGGCTTCTTTGAGCGTTCCGCGCCCGGTCGTCACGGGGTTGACCTCCGCGCCGTTTATCTTCATCCGGAAGACGTTGGGGCGCTGGCGGCGGATGTCCGTCTCGCCCATGTATATCTCGCAGGGCATGTCGAGGTGGGCGGCGGCCATCGCCGTCGCGGTCCCGTGCTGACCGGCACCGGTCTCGGCGATGATCCGTTCCTTGCCCATGTACTTCGCCAGCAGTACCTGCCCGAGTGCGTTGTTGAGTTTGTGTGCGCCGCCGTGGAGCAGGTCCTCCCGCTTGAGATAGACCGTGGTGTCGTACCGCTCGGAGAGCGATTCGGCGTGCTGGAGCGGGAGGGGTCGGCCGCCGAAGTCCCGGAGTCGAGCCCGGAACTCCTCCACGAACCCGTCCTCGTTGTTCAGCACGTACCGCTCGTAGGCGTCTGTCAGTTCCTCGATCGCCGGCATCAGCGACTCGGGGACGTACTGCCCCCCGTAGTCGCCGAAGGTCTTGTCGGTGCTCATGCGTCGTCTCCTGTCGGTGAGTCCGTCGCGTCCGCGGTCGCCTCGGTGAGTCGCTGCGTATTCTCCCGCACGTCGCCGTCCATGATGGCGGAACCGACCAGCAGTGCGTCGGCACCCGCCTCGCGCATCCGTCGCACGTCAGTCGTCGTGGCTATGCCGCTCTCCGCAATGAGGGTGACGCTCCTGTCAGTCCCGTCGCCGTCGCGATCGCTCCCGTCCGCGCCGGCCCGTTCGCTCGCGAGTCGTCGCGCCTCGGGCGCGACCCGCTCGAAGGTCCCCAGGTCGACGTCGAGTTTCGCGAGGTCGCGGTTGTTGACGCCGACGATGTCGGCTCCGGCGTCGAGCGCCCGTTCGACCTCTGCGACGGAGTGCGTCTCGACGAGGACCTGGAAGCCACGGTCGCACGCCGCGGCGAGCAGGTCCGCGAGGTCGTCGGTCCCGGGTTCGTCGAGAAAGCGGACGATGAGCAGGACGACATCCGCTTCGACGGCGTCGAGCTGGTTCTCGTGGACGAGGAAGTCCTTGCGCAGGACCGGAACGTCGACGGCCTCGCGGATCCGTTCGAGGGCGGCGGTCGACCCGCCGAAGTGCTCGGGTTCGGTCAGCACCGAGAGCGCGGCCGCGCCGCCCGCGACCATCTCCTCGGCCAGTTCGACCGGGTCGTCGTCGCGTTCGCCCTCGGTCGTCGGACTCGTCGGCTTCACCTCGGCGATCAGCGGGACGCGCCCGTCGGTTTCTGCGGTTGCGAACGCCGCCGGGAGCGACCGCGCGTCGACGTCGACGCGCTCGCCGCCGCCCGACCGTTCACGCGCCGCGTCGAGTATCGACCGGACCGCTGGATCGATTTCTTCACCAGTACCCATTACTGTCCACTAACGCACAGAGTTGCACATAAGCCTTGCGAGACAGGCGAGGCCGAGCACAGCGAGGCCTCGAAGCGAACGGGGAGCTTAGCGACCCGTGAGCAGGGCGAGGCGCGACTGCAACAAGGCCTCGAAGAGCGAGCGATAGCCGGGGCGAAAGTCGAGCAGAAGTAGTGGACGTCCCGTTCCGTGGGAGAGCGGCCGGTCGTGGCGTCACCGGAACGCGACGAGTCCGGAGCGGTCCCGCTCGGAGTCGTGCCCGACGCCGAACAGCGCGTCCGACCCGAGAGCGAAGTGCTCGCCGCCGGTCCGCGTCCCAGCCCTTATGACGACTCGCGGCAAGAATTGCGCATGGACTTCACCCTCCCCGACGAACACCGGATGATCCGCGACTCGGTCCGGGAGTTCTGCGACGCGGAGGTCGCCTCCATCGCCCAGGAGATCGAGGACGAACACCGCTTCCCTGCCGAGGTGTTCGACCAGCTCGCCGACCTCGACATGATGGGCGTGCCGGTCGCCGAGGAGTACGGTGGGCTGGGGGGCGACCAGCTCATGTACGCCCTCGTCACCGAGGAACTCGGTCGGGTGTCTGGCTCTATCGGCCTCTCGTACGCCGCCCACGTCTCGCTTGGCTCGAAACCCATCGAGAACTTCGGCACGGACGCCCAGAAAGAGCGGTGGCTCCGCCCGCTGGCGACGGGCGAGGCGATGGGCGCGTGGGCACTGACCGAGCCCGGGTCGGGCTCTGACGCCTCGGACATGGACACCACTGCGGAGCGAGACGGCGACGAGTGGGTGCTCAACGGCACGAAGCAGTTCATCACCAACGCGAACGTCGCGGGCTCGGTCCTGGTCAAGGCCGTCACGGAACCCGGCGCGGGCTACGACGGCATCTCGACGTTTATCGTCGACCCCGAGGACGACGGCTTCGAGGTCTCGACCGTGTGGGACAAGATGGGGCTGAACGCCTCGCCCACCTGCGAGATCCAGTTGACCGACCTCCGGATCCCCGAGGACCGCCTGCTGGGCGCGGAGGGTGAGGGCTGGACCCAGACGAAGAAAACGCTGAACGGAGGTCGTATCTCCATCGCAGCGCTCTCGGTGGGACTCGCTCAGGGCGCCTTCGAGGCGGCCCTGTCGTACGCCAAAGAGCGCGAGCAGTTCGGCCAGCCCATCGGGCAGTTCGATGCGGTGCGGGACATGCTGGTGGCGATGGACCGCAAGATCGAGCGGGCGAGACTGCTGACACACAAAGCCGCCGTCGAGTACGACCGCGGCGGCGACGACCTGACGCGACTGTCCTCGATGGCCAAACTCGACGCCAGCGAGATTTCCCGGGAGGTGGCAGAGGACGCGGTTCAAGTACTCGGGGGGTACGGCTACACGACCGACTTCGCGCCCCAGCGGTTCTACCGGGACGCGAAACTCATGGAGATCGGCGAGGGGACCAGCGAGATACAGCGGCTGGTGCTGGGGCGGGAACTGGGCCTCTGAGTGGCGGGCGCGGTCACTGCCGGTCGAACCACTCGTCGACGACGACTCCGAAGCGATAGACGTCGACGTACTCGCCGTCGACGAAGGCCTGGTCTCGGTGGACACCCTCGCGTTCGAAGCCGACCTTCTCCAGCACCCGGGCGGAGGCGTCGTTGAACGCGAACGTCCGGGCGTACACCTTGTGCAGGCGTCGGGCAGTGAACGCGTAGTCTGCGACCGTTCGGGCGGCGTCGGTGGCGTAGCCGTTGCCCCAGGCGTCGGGCGCGAAGAAGTAGCCGATCTCGCCGTTCCCGTGGGTGGCGGTGACGTCGTGGAGGCCGATCGTCCCGATGCGGTCGCCGTCGGCCCGGACCAGGAACTGCGTCCCGTCACCCTCGCCGACCGACTCGACGTAGTCCTGCTCCTCGGCGAGTGACGTCGGTTCCACCGTCCCGATACCGCGCCGGACACGCGGGTCGTTGACGAGTCGCTGCAGGAAGTGGGCGTCGTCTTCCTCGACCGGATGTAACGTCACCGTCTCGCCGTCGAGGAACACCGGGCTGGGCATACCCGAAACTCCGTGGCAGCGAATATCAGCGTTCTCCCGGACTGTTACGGTGTGACACGGGGCGCCACCGGGCCGCCCAGTCAGGGGAAGTCCCGCAACTCGTCCAGCATCTCGTCCAGGTCCGTGGGACAGACCGCGAGCGAGTAGCCGTCGACGCGCGCGAGGTCGTCGGCGTGGTCCCACAGGCTCGCTTCGTCGAGACCGTGCAGAACGACGGCGGTCGGCGTGGGGTTGGCGACCCGGAGGGCGACGAGCGGCCCCTCGCCGCTGGTGACGTTCGTGAACACCAGCGCGCGGTTGGTCGACTGGCCGTACAGCCGGTAGAACTCCTCGGAGGAGAGCCGCGAGATGGCCTGGATGCTGTCGATGACGGTGTGGCCGGCGACGGTGTCGGCGGTCCCCTCGGCGACCTCCACGGCCCCGATGGCGTCGTAGAAACTGTCGAGCGAGACCGCAGTCTGGTACTCCCGGAGGTCGTGGACGATGTCGGCGTCGAAGCCGGCCGAGAGCACGCGGGCGTGCTGGCGGATGTGACTGCCCCCCCTGCGGTCGTCGATGGACAGTAGCGCCTCGACGGAGCGTTTGACGACGCCGATACCCGGACTCTCGCGGCGGCCGCTCTCGTAGTCCGAGACCACCGACGGGGAGACGGCGAGTTCGTCGGCCAGTTCGGTCTGGGCGATCTCGAAGTCCGTGCGCCACTTCCTGAGCGTCCCGCCCGGGTCGTCGCTGAGTGTGATCTCGCCGGCGATCTTCTCGGCGAGTTCGCGGCGCTGTCCGCCCTCCATTGGCCTCTCGATGTGCCAGCGGCGACAAAAACGTACCGGAGACGGCTGCGCGGCGTTCTCCTGCGGTCGGGTGGTGTTCTCCGTGGACGAGTCGGGGGCGGCTACTCCCCGGAGACGACGGCGGTGGCGACCCCGCCGACTACACCGAAGACCAGCGGGTAGACCAGTCCCGCCAGGAGGACGGCGGTCACGAAGACCGGCCCGGCGACGGCGTCACCGACGCTGATCCGGACGGCGAAGGCGGCGACGAGCGAGGCGGGCAGATAGCCCGCTGTGACGGCCGCTCCCTCTTTCGCCGCCTCGGCAGTCTCCGTCGTCCCCCGGGCGACGAACGCGCCGACAGCCACCAGCACCAGCGGTGGCAGGACATACAGGACGAGCAGCGTGGCCTCCTCGGCGCCCGAGAGCAGGTTCGTGGTCGAACTCCCGAACAGGCCCGGGACCGACGCGTCGACGAAGTGGGCGTTGAAGTAGAGCCACCCGATCAGCTTCCAGGTGACCGGGTCGCCCGCGAGAAACTCCAGGATGGCCGTTCCCAGCGCGTCGCGGACGTTCCCGCTGTGGAGGAGGTACGTGACCAGGTAGCCCAGCAACCACGCGGCGACGCCGACGAGACCACCGCGAGCGAGCACCGGAGCGACGTCGGGGACTGAACGGGTCGACATACTTCGGGCGTCGGCCGGACGCGGAAAGTGTCTTCTGGAGGTGGTCGAACTCTGCCAGACACGACTGTGGCTGTCCGACCAGCCGCCGATGGAAAAGTATTCATTTTCGGGGAAGGTTTTTATCGCCGCCCACGGCACTGTGTCGTGTGTCTGACACCACGCTCGACGACCGCGGCCGCCTCACGCTCCCAAAGGAGTTGCGTGAGCGATACGGCGACCGCTATCACATCGTCGAACTCCACGACGGTATCAAACTGATCCCGGTCTCGGAGGACCCCCTCGACGCGCTCCGGGACGAGTTCGCCGACGTCGAGAAGACGGCCGACGAGTTACGGGAAGCCGCACGCGAGGGCGCGACTGACGAGGCCGGGCGATAGATGTACGCCGAAACGGATTTTCTGCTCGCTCTCGTCGAAGACGAGGACTGGCTCGGGACGGCCGCGGAAACCGTCTATCGGGACCGCCGCGACGATCTCTGGACGTCGCAGTTCACGCTCATCGAACTCCTACTGGTCGCCTACCGAGAGGACCTGGATGCAGAACGAGTCGTCACGAACGCCAGTAGACTCGTCGACGTCCGGGGCGACGTCGAGACGGTCGTCGCGGCGGCGACGTACGTCGAGGACCACGGATTCACTCCGTTCGATGCGTTCCATCTCGTCGAGTCCGGTGGGGACACTGTCGTCTCCAGCGACGAGACGTACGACTCGTTCGCCCCACGACTCGACCTGCGGTCAGTCGACGAGGAGTGACGGTCCGAAACCACTAACCCCCGCACGCGCCTGTCGATCGGTAATGGACTGGACGGAGAAGTATCGACCGTCCTCGCTCGGGGAGATCCGGGGCAACGACAAGGCGCGCGACGCCCTCCGGGAGTGGGCCGAGACGTGGGACGACCACCGCAAAGCGGTCATCCTCCACGGTTCGCCCGGCGTGGGGAAGACCTCTTCCGCACACGCGCTCGCGAACGACATGGACTGGCCGACCATCGAGTTGAACGCCTCCGACTCGCGCACCAAGGACGTCATCGAGCGCGTCGCCGGCGAGGCCGCCAGGTCGGGGACGCTCTCGGCGGGTGGGAGCGGCCGCCGACTCGTCATCCTGGACGAGGCCGACAACCTCCACGGCAACGTCGACCGCGGGGGGAGCCGTGCGATCACCTCGCTGGTCAAGGAGGCCGGCCAACCGATGATACTGATCGCAAACGAGTTCTACGACATGTCCAACGGGCTGCGCAACGCCTGCGAGGACATCGAGTTCCGAGACGTCGGCAAGCGCTCGATCGTGCCCGTCCTCCGGGACCTGTGTCGCCAGGAGGGCATCGAGTTCGAGAGCGAGGCCCTCCAGCGCATCGCCGAGATGAACTCCGGGGATCTCCGGGGTGCGGTCAAGGACCTCCAGGCGCTCGCCGAAGGGCGTGAGTCGCTCGCCGCCGACGACGTCGTGACCGGCGAGCGCGACCGCACGAAGGGCGTGTTCGACTACCTCGATACGGTGATCAAGGAGGCCGGGCCACAGGAGGCCCTCGAAGCCTCCTACGACGTCGACGAGACGCCGGACGACCTCATCAACTGGATCGAGGACAACATGCCCAAAGACTACGAGGGCGAGGAACTCGCCGTCGCCTACGACTTCCTGGCGAACGCCGACCGCTGGCTCGGGCGGGTGCGCGAGACCCAGAACTACACCTTCTGGAAGTACGCGGGCGACAACATGACCGCCGGTGTCGCTGCGGCCCGCCGCAAACCAAAGGGCGGGTGGACCCGCTACAGCCCGCCGAGTTACTGGTCGAAACTCGGACGGACGAGCGGGACGCGCGACACCCGCGACTACGTCGCCCGCCAGGTCGCGGCCGAGAACGGCGTCAGCATGTCGACGGCCCGCCGGGAGATCATGCCCCACCTCGCGGTGATGACCCACCACTGCAAGAACCGCGAACTGACCGTGGCGATGGCCGCCCGCTACGACCTGGAGGAGAAACACGTCTCCTTCGTCACCGGGAGCGGCGAAGACACCAACAAGGTCCAGTCCATCGTCGAGGACGCGCAGGCACTGCGCGACGATCTCGCCGTCGAGAACGCGGGCGGCGCCTTCGAGGGCGCGAGTGCCAGCGAGGAGAGTCCCGGAGACCACAGCGACGCCGAGGACACTGAGTCAGACGACGACGATACCGGCGGCGACGCCGACGAGTCGGTCGCACAGGCGTCGCTCGACGGTGTCGACGGGGAGTCAGGCGAGGACGCGACGGACGAACCCGACGAGGAGTCGGATCCGGACGCCGCCGAAGACGACCAGCAGTCGGGACTCTCCGATTTCATGTAGCCGGGTGACCGGGGCGAACACGCGTCTCAGACGCCGCTCTCGGTCGCCCGTTCCGGTCGGTCCCGCCGGAGCCAGAACCACGACGTGAGCGCGAGCGCCGCCATCCCGCCGACCGCCGAGGCGATGACGAGTGCCGGCCAGAGGACGGTGTCGGTCGACAGGACGGGCCCGGTCAGCTCCGGCACCACACTCGACAGGAGGATCAGCCAGGTACCACTCGCCAGCGCGAGGCGCCAGCGGTGCAGTCTGTGGCGCCAGTACTGGACGAACGCGAGGGCAGGGAGGACAGCGAGTCCCGCGAGGAGGACGGACGCGACCGGGCGGAGGGCCATGCCCTGTGGTCTGTTCACCGACAATAAATAGGTTGTGACCTCCGGAGCCGGTCAGTCGTCGGCGCGGGCGCCGGTCTCGACGGTCGCGTCGGCGTCCGACCTGCTCGCGGTCCCGACGCCGGGTTCCTCGAAGCCCCAGGCGGTCGCGGCGACCAGGGCGACGAGGATCGTGAGCGCGGCGGCGTGGTGGGCGACCTGCGCGATCACGCCGAAGTTGAAGATGGTGTTCGCACCCAGCAGGACCTGGACCGGCAGGACGGCGAGCGCGACGGCGCTGGCGTACCTGATACGGCGCTCGTGGTCGCCCCGCCAGGCGGCGACGGTGGTGCCGAGGATGGCGAAGCCGGTGATCATCGCGACGAAGCGGTGGAACCACTCGATGAAACTCGGCCAGTTCGCGGGGAACAGGCCGAACACCGCACCGTCACACAGCGGCCAGCGACCCGCACAGGCCAGGCCGGCACCCATCGCACCGGTGTACACGCCGAGCAGGATGAGTCCGAAGGTCAACCCCGTCGTCCCGAACGCGAGGTGGCGAAAGCGGAGCTTCATGGACGGCCCTTGGAAGTGGGTCGTATTTAGTCCCGGGATCTGTTCCCAGCTATTGCGAAGGCGCCCGAACCCGTGAGCCTCCGCGACGTGACACGCTGGTTCCGGCCGTCGCGACCAGTGCCTCTCGTCACTGGATTCGTCAAACGGCGAAGATCGTGTCGTCGTTTGACTGAACGCGAACCTTTTTTTCCGTTCCGGTCGCCGGATCGGTATGGGACTCGACGAGGACGCACTGGAGTATCACCGGACGGAACCGCCGGGCAAGATAGAGATCTCGACGACCAAGCCGACGAACACACAGCGGGACCTGCAACTGGCGTACTCGCCGGGGGTCGCGGCGCCGTGTCGCCGCATCAACGAGAACCCCGACGACGCCTACGAGTACACGACCAAGGCCAACATGGTCGGCGTCGTCTCCAACGGCACCGCCGTGCTGGGGCTCGGCGACATCGGCGCGCAGGCCTCCAAGCCGGTCATGGAGGGGAAGGGCGTTCTCTTCAAGCGCTTCGCGGACATCGACGTCTTCGACATCGAACTCGACGAGCACGACACGCAGGCCTTCATCGACGCCGTCGCGGCGATGGAACCGACCTTCGGCGGCATCAACCTGGAGGACATCAGCGCGCCGGAGTGTTTCACGATGGAATCGGAACTGCGCGAGCGCATGGACGTGCCCGTCTTCCACGACGACCAGCACGGGACCGCCATCATCTCCGGCGCGGCCCTGATCAACGCCGCCGACATCACCGGCAAGTCGCTCGAGGACATGCGGATCGTCTTCTCGGGAGCGGGTGCGAGTGCCATCGCCACCGCCCGATTCTACGTCTCGCTGGGCGCGAAAAAGGAGAACATCCTGATGTGTGACTCCTCGGGGATCATCACCGAAGAACGCGCCGCGGCCGGCGACGTCAACGAGTACAAACAGGAGTTCGCCCGGGACGTCCCGGAGGGGAACCTCGCCGACGCGATGGACGACGCCGACGTGTTCGTCGGGCTCTCGATCGGGGGGATCGTCGACCAGGAGATGGTCCGGTCGATGAACGAGAACCCGGTCATCTTCGCGATGGCCAACCCCGACCCCGAGATCGACTACGAGGAGGCCAAATCGGCCCGCGACGACACCGTGATCATGGGGACCGGCCGCTCGGACTACCCCAACCAGGTCAACAACGTCCTCGGGTTCCCCTTCATCTTCCGGGGGGCACTCGACGTGCGCGCGACCGACATCAACGAGGAGATGAAACTCGCCGCCGCCGAGGCCCTCGCGGAACTCGCACGCCAGGACGTCCCCGACGAAGTGGTGAAGGCATACGGCGACCAGCCCCTGCAGTACGGCCCGGAGTACATCATCCCGAAGCCCGTCGACCCGCGCGTCCTCTTCGAGGTGGCACCCGCCGTCGCGAAGGCTGCCATCGAGTCCGGTGCGGCACGCAAGGAACTCGACACCGACGCCTACGTCGAGCGCCTCGAGGCGCGCCTCGGGAAGTCCCGGGAGATGATGCGCGTCGTCCTCAACAAGGCCAAAAACGACCCTAAGCGACTCGCGCTGGCGGAGGGCACCGACGAGAAGATGATCCGCGCGGCCTTCCAGATACGGGAGCAGGGCATCGCCAACCCCGTCCTGATCGGCGACCGCGAGGAGATCGAGGCGACGACGAAAGAGCTCGGACTGGACTTCGACCCAGAGGTCGTCGACCCCGAGAACGGCGACTACGAGGCATACGCCGAACGGCTCCACGAACTCCGTCGGCGCAAGGGGATCACCCGGAGCGAGGCGTCCGAACTCATCGAGAACGACACCAACTACCTCGCGAGCGTGATGGTCGAACAGGACGACGCCGACGCGATGCTCACCGGCCTGACCCACCACTACCCCTCGGCACTCCGGCCGCCGCTGGAAGTCATCGGCACCGCGCCCGACGCCGACTACGCCGCCGGTGTCTACATGCTGACCTTCCGGAACCGGGTCATCTTCTGTGCGGACGCCACCGTGAATCTCGACCCGAACGCGGACGTCCTCGCCGAGGTCACCAAACACACCGCCCACCTCGCCCGCGACTTCAACGTCGAACCGCGGGCCGCGCTGCTCTCGTATTCGAACTTCGGGAGCGTCGAGAACGAGGGCACGACCAAACTGCGCGACGCCGTCACCGACCTCCACGACGACCCCGAGGTGGACTTCCCGGTCGACGGCGAGATGCAGGCCGACACCGCCCTCGTCGAGGACATCCTGAATGGCACCTACGACTTCGCCGACCTCGAGGACCCCGCGAACGTGCTGGTCTTCCCGAACCTCGAGGCGGGCAACATCGGCTACAAACTCCTCCAGCGCCTGGGTGGCGCCGAGGCCATCGGCCCGATGCTCGTCGGCATGGACAAGCCCGTCCACGTCCTCCAGCGTGGCGACGAAGTGAAGGATATCGTCAACCTCGCCGGCGTCGCCGTGGTCGACGCCCAGCAACAGGAAAACGAGTAAGGAGAGCGGGGCGTCGCGACCCCCGCCTGGTTTCTCACGCGGTCGTGGACCGACCCGTGTTGACGACGCTCCCAGACCGGTCGAGTGTGACCGACAGCGCGTCACCACTCTTTGCGTTTACGTCTACCGTAACCCGGAACGGGTCCTCGGAGACGACGGATTCGTGGCCGACGTGACACCACGGGAGCGTCCAGAACGGTGTAGTCCGGGGGTCCACGCCCGCGTCAGCGCAGGCGTCCAGCACCTCGGGGTGTGAGAGTGCGGCCGCACCCACGGGAAAGCCGTGCTGGAACCCGCAGGTGTGGCAGTCGCCGTGGAAGAAGTGGTCTCCGCCGGGTCTGAGCTCGGGGATCACTGCCGGCGTCACCGTCCCCCGGCACTCGGGACAGACGCCGTAGTCGATCGCCGACGGCGAGGTCTCCGTGGAGGAGGGGGAGCGACTGGTCGAAGCGATACGGGGCTTCGACCGGGCGATCACGGCCCTGGAGGGGATCGATTCGCCCTCCTACAGCGAGACGCTTCGACAGAAGAACCAGCAGGACGCGCAGCGACTGCTCTCGCTGGTCGAACAGCTACCCGACTGACGGCTGTGGCGGGGACTCGCGGGGCGGCGACTCACTATCAGTCCGAGGCGCTGCCGCGGTTGGCGCGGGAGGGCGGCGGGTAGCGGTCGTCGCCCGACCCGGGGTCCTCCGGGAGGACACAGCGGTCGGGTTCCTCGTTGACGTGGGAGTATTCGTCGGGGGCGTTGGCGAGGGGGTGTGCGGGGTTGTGTCCGCTACGGATGCGGGCGGCGCGCAGTTCCGCGAAGTCGCGGATCCGGGCCTGGATCCCCCGCCAGTGGAGGCCGGTGGCGTGGGGGACCGAGACCCGGTGTGTGGGCTCGAAGCCGGCGTCACGCCCCGAGAGGACGGCGGCGTTGACATTGCCGGCGAGGTCGTCGTGGTCGATGAGGACGCCGATGCGGGCGTTCGCGGGCGCACGTGCCGAGAGGACGTCGAGCCCGAGGTGGAGCGCCCGATACTCGGCGACGTTGTTGTCGGGTGTACTGTTGGGGACCGAGAGTCGAGCGACGCGCTCGCCGTCTCGCGTCTCGATAACGACGCCGAGTCCGCCGTTGGGTCCGCCGCTGGCGCCACGCGGGTCTCTGTAGGAACCGTCCGTGGCGAGATAGAAGTCGCGGTGATGTGTCCGCGGCGGGTGGGCGATGTGGGGCGTCGGTGCCTCGTCGAACAGGTCACGCAACGTCGGCCGGCCGTAAGCGGCCATACCCCTCGCTTCGGGGTCCCCGAATTTAAATATATGGGGCGGCGCAGTTCCTGCGACCGTGACACTGCACCGGGATCGCGTGACGTTCGTCCGGAACTGGTCGCCGACCGTTCGATACCGGGCCTCGGCGGTCCCGACGACTCCGGCGGCGGACGGCTCGAGTCGTCCACTCGCCCGGAGACGAAAGGTTCAGGCGCCGCCGCGCCGACGTTCGGCCGTGTCCCGCTACCGGAACCTCGCGCTGTTCCTGGGGCTGGCCGCCGTCTGGGGCTCGGCGTTCATGGCGATCAAGGCCGGACTCTCCGAGTTCCCGCCGGTCCTCTTCGCCGCCCTGCGCTACGACATCGCGGGCGTGGTGATGCTGGGGTACGCGGTCCTCAGAGCCGACCGATGGATACCCGCCGACCGGCGCCAGTGGGCGACCGTCGGAGTCGGTGCCGTCCTGCTGATCGCCGCCTACCACGCCTTCCTGTTCGTCGGCGAGCAGGAGACGACCAGCGCCGCGGCGGCGGTCGTCGTCAGCCTCTCGCCGGTGCTCACGACCCTCTTTGCCCGCGTGCTCCTCCCGGACGAGCGACTCTCGCTCGTCGGAATCGTCGGTGCGCTCCTGGGGCTCGCCGGCGTGGCGGCGGTCGCGAGTCCCGATACCACCGCGCTGCTGTCGACGAGCGTCGTCGCGAACCTGCTGGTCTTTCTCGCCGCGCTGTCGTTCGCGCTGGGGAGCGTCCTCACGACGCGCCTCGATTCGGGCCTCGAACACGAGACCATGGAGGCGTGGTCGATGGTCGGCGGGGCGCTGGTCATGCACGCGGTCAGCCTGGGGCTCGGCGAGTCCCTCGCCGCCGTGACGTGGTCGCCCCGCGCGTTCTGGGCGCTGGGTTATCTCTCACTCGGCGCCAGCGCCGCCGGCTTCCTCGTCTACTTCACCCTCCTCGAACGCCTCGGCCCCATCGAGATCAACCTCGTCTCCTACGTCGCTCCGCTCTTCGCCGCGCTCTCGGGGTTTCTCTTCCTCGACGAAGTCGTGGACGTCTGGACCGGCGCGGGCTTTCTGCTCATATTCGCCGGGTTCGTCGTCATCAAGCGTCGCGCTATCCGCGAGGAACTGCCGCGACTGACGGCGGCACTCGCCGGTCGCGAGCGTGAGTCGCGGGAACAGTAGCGCCGGAGCGGAGGAACCATAGCGGTACTGGTCGTGTCGCTCGTCGACACCGGCCACGGGAGGCCTACTCGCGGTAGTAGGGGTGGCCGACGAGGAGGGCGGCGACGTTCAGGGCGATGAGCGCCAGGAACGCGTTGGTCGTGCTCTGCGAGGAGAGGCCTGTCAGCAACAGGAGCGGGAGGTGGAGGAAGGGGAGGGCGACCGCACTCCAGAACGCCGCCGCCGTGACCGGCGCCAGAACGGTCTCCCTGACGCTGCCGATGGCCGTCTCCGACTCCGGGATCGTGAGGTCAGTTAGTCGTGCTGCCATACGGGGACACCTGTGCCACCCATAGGGCGGCGTTATCTTATAACCGAGAGAGGGTTGGCGTCATTTCACCACGTTTCACGCGGGCCGACACGTGACCGTCGACGTTTCACGAAGCGAGTAGCGACGCCGAGATGTTTTATCGAGTTCTCTGGTTCGGTTATTCCGATGCCGAAACTCGAGGTAGATCGGGGTCAGACAGGTGTCAGACGGGCGCTGTGTGGAGCCACAGGCCCGGGCGGCATCGGGGATCACCTCACACTCGACTGGAGCGGTCCCCGAACCTCCAGCGGACGGGTCACCCCAGCACTGCGACGTCGACGGTGACCGGGCCCATCACCGTCTCCACCGTCACGCTGTCCCGGACGTGGTCGGGGACGTGGTCTCGCCACCGTTCCAGCGCCTCACGATGTCGGTCGTGGTGGCGGTCGACGGTGTACTCGACGTCGGGATCCCTGCGCAGGGCGTCTTCGGTGTCGCCCGGCCGGGGGTAGGGTGGTGCCTCGTCGTCGAGGAGTGTCAGCGGGTCGATGTGGACCGGAACCGACTCACCGGTCTGCCCCTCCACGGCCGCCTCACGGTCGCCCGAGACCACGTGGATCCGAGCCCGCATGCGGCCACTGAACGGCGGCGTGACCCGTAACACGACGCGCTCGTCGCGCTGGTGGTGACTCTCGACCGCCGTGACGACGTCTCCGGCCGTCACCGCCACCGAGCGTATCACACGCGGATCCCGGCTCTCGTCTCCCATCTCCCCTCACTACGGGCTCTCGCCTCTAATTCCCACCGGATCCCGCCAGTATCGCTGCTGTCGGCCCCGGCGAAGCCCCCACGCTGTTTTCATGGATGATAACACGCCAGGTGGATTTATCACGGGTTCGCCCAGATATTCGGCAACCGGTGACCAACGCATCACGGGGCATACGATGACCGCGGCGACAAATCACACCGACGAGGCGACAGTACTCGTCGTCGACGACGAGCGGGATATCGCGGACCTCTACACAGCCTGGCTCGAGGAGAGCTACACGGTCCGGACGGCCTACGGGGCCACGGAGGCACTCGAGAAGGCCGACGAGGACCTGGACGTCGTCCTCCTCGACAGGCAGATGCCGGAGATGACCGGCGACGAGGTCCTTGAACGAGTGCGCGAGCGCGAGCTCGACTGTCGGGTCGTGATGGTGACAGCCGTCGACCCCGACTTCGACATCGTCGACATGCCGTTCGACGACTACCTGACCAAGCCGGTCATGCTAGAGGAGTTACGCGACGCAGTCGAGCGGATGCGCACCCGCGAGGACTACGACGAGAAGATGCAGGACTTCTTCGTCCTGTCAGCGAAGAAGGCGACCCTCGAAGCGCAGAAGGACCCGGTGGAGTTGCGCAACAACGAGGAGTACGAGCAACTCGACCAGCAGGTCGAACAGCTCCGGGAGGAGGCCGACGAGACCGTCGCCGAAGTCGCCGAGACCGACGACTTCGAGGCCATGTTCCAGGAGTTCCCCGGCGGTGCCTGACTCGGTCCCCCCGCAGGTCATCACCGTTTGTTCCGTCTCGTGACGGATTTCACCGTTTCGGGTACCCAGCGCACAGTCGCCGACACGTTTCTACCCCTGTAGCACCTACGTCGACCCGAATGTACCGACCGGGCCACCACGGCACCGTGATGCTCGTCTACGCGCCCGTCGGCGGCGTCCTCGCGGCGCTGGGCTTCGAGTTGCTTGGACTGCTCGGTGCGATGTTCGTCTTCTGTGCCGCGATGGTACCCGACCTCGACCGGCAGGTCCCCCGGGTCGGTCGCCGCGGGTTCACCCACACCGTCTGGTTCGCGCTCCTGTTCGGCGCGATGACCGGCCTCCTCGGCGTCTTCGTCCGCTCGTGGCTCCTCGGTCTCTCCCTCGAACTGGCGTTCGCCTTCGGGTTCGCTCTCGGCGCGTTCGTCGTCGCGGTCCACGTCGCCAGCGACGCGCTGACTCCCGAGGGTGTCCGCCCGTTCGCTCCCCTCTCCGGTCGACGTTTCAGGCGGGATTCGGAGTTCGCCGCCGACCCGCCCGGCAACTACGCCCTGTTCGGTATCGGCCTGCTCGCGCTCGGTATCGCCTTTCTGGTCGGCGGAACCATCGCGGGGTGAGCTTGTGGAAGGGGACTCGGCGGGTTCTCGCTCCGAGAACGATCGCCAGCCAGTGGTGTTCGGCCGATCGCGACCCCGGAAAGACAGCGCAGTGGTCGAGCGTGTCTCTCCCGGCCGGCTGTCGCCGCCCTGGACTCCCAATTTATATATCGCCGTCCGAAATACGGAGCGTACATGGGTCCGGTCGTGGGCGGATCGACGCTCGACGAGGTCGAAGCCGGGGAGTTGCCGGCGGATGTCGACGTGGACGATCTGACGCCGGTCGAAGACGTCACGCGCCAGCTTCGGGGTCTGTTCACGGGATTTAGCAAGTACGACGACGCGTACCTCGTCGGCGAGGTCAGCGACCTCTCGGACCACTCCGAGAACATCTACTTCTCCCTGAAAGCCACAGACCGGGATAGCAAACTGAACTGCGTCGTCTGGGGCAGTCGTCGGGACGATCTCGACGTCGACCTCCAGTCGGAGATGGTCGTCGCAGTCAGCGGTAAGCTGACGTTCTTCGAGGGTGGTGGTCACCCGAGTCTCGAGGTGTCGGCGGCTCACGCGGTCGGCGAGAGCGCCTACTGGCAGCGCCTCGAACAGGTGCGGTCGCAACTCGACGACGAGGGACTGCTCGACGACGACCGCAAGCAGTCGCTGCCGCGATTCCCCGAAACCGTGGGCGTCGTCACCGCTGCCGGGAGTGACGCGGAACGGGACATCGTCGAGAGCGTCCACGACCGCTATCCCGACATGAACATCCTCGTCCACGACAGCACGGTCCAGGGGTCGGCCGCGCCGGACGAGTTGACGACTGCCATCGCAGCACTCGACTGCTCTGCCGCGGACGTCATCGTCGTCTCGCGGGGAGGCGGGGCCGAAACCTCGCTCCGGACGTTCGACGACGAGGCAGTCGTCCGTGCTATCGCCGGGACGGAGACCCCCGTGGTGACGGCGATCGGGCACGAAGCCGACCGCCCGCTCTCTGACGAGGTCGCCGACGTCCGGGTCAAGACGCCGACTGCCGCGGGCGAAGTCGTCGTTCCCGACAGGGAGGCGCATCTCGAGACCCTCGACGAGGCGGTCGGGAGCATCAGAGCGGCCTACGAGACGCAGGTGTTTCGCTGGCTCGGTGAGCAGCGCGACGACGTCGACCGGGCGTACCTGTCACTCGCTGCCGGGTACCTCGAGGACCGGCGAACTGCCGTCGACGTCGAGTACGAGCGCCTCACGGCGGAGTGGGTCGCGACTGCCGAGCGAGACGTCCAGTCGGCGTACACGGGTCTCGCGACGCAGTGGGTCGACACGAACCGGACAGCGATCGAACAGGAGACGGGGCGGATAGAGCGCGAGCACGCCTTCGAGCAGGAGAAATCAGGGTTGGAGCGGCGTACCACGGTACTGTACGTCCTCGTCGCCGTACTCGGCGTGTCGCTCCTCGTCGCACTCGCGCTGTTGCTCGGAGTACTGTGAACGGAGAGAGAACCCAGGCCACGACGATGCAAGACGACGACATCCAGCGAAAGATCGACCGAGTCGAAGCGATCCGGAACGAACTGCAGGGAGCGGAGACGATGAACCCGGCGGACGCGAAGGCCCTCCGCGACGAGGCGATGGAACTGCTCGCGGAACTCGAATCCGACCTCGACGTCGCCGGCGGCGAGGTCCGATATCAGGAGTGACAGCGATCAGGAGTCGAACTCCTCGAACTCGGATCGGTCCAGTGCACCATTCCACAGCAGGCACGAACCAGGCGTTCACTCGTGGAGCAGCTCACCTGTTCCTCGTCGGCGGGACCATCGCGGGGTGGCAGTGTGCCGGACGGCCACCGACCCCGTCGGGAAGTCTATTGCATCGACGCGAATAGAGACTCGTGATGACGGATATCGCGCAGGCAGTCGCGGCCGCGCTCGGGACGGGCGTCGATACCGCCATCCAGCTCGACGGCGGCGAAGTCGGGACCGTCTCCCGGGTGACACTCGCCGACGGACGAACCATCGTCGCCAAACGCAGCGCGACTCCGCTGACTGTCGAGGCCCGGATGCTCCGGACACTCGACGACCACGGCCTCCCGGTCCCTGCCGTCGAGTACGCCTCCGACGCGTTGCTCGTCCTGACGGACGTCCCCGGAGACGGTGCGGTGACGCCTGCGGTCGAGCGAACGGTCGCCCGCCACCTCGCCGCCCTCCACGACGTGACTGCCGACCGGTTCGGGTTCCCCTTCGATTCCCTGTCGGGCCCCTACCGCAAGCCCAACTCGTGGACCGAGTCGTGGGTCGACTTCTACCGCGAGCAGCGACTCCTCCCGCTGGCCAGCGCGACCCGGGACGAGTGCCGGCTCTCGTCCGGCCTGTTCGACCGCGTCCGCGCCCTCGCGGCTGACCTCGACGACCTCGTTCCCGACGACCCGCGGGCGTCGCTGATCCACGGCGACGTCTGGGCGGACAATCTCGTCGTCGGCGAGGACGCAGTGACGTTTCTCGACCCGGCGTGTGCGTACGTCCACGCGGAGGTGGAACTGGCCTACGCCGACTTCGCCGGCTTCGACGAGGCGTTCTTCGAGACCTATCGCGCCGAGCGCGGTATTCGCGAGGGGTTTCGCGACCGCCGCCGCGACGTCTACGTCCTCTACCCCCTCCTCGAGCACGTCCGCTATTTCGACGACGACGGCTACCGGGACCAGCTGTCGGCCGCCCTAGCAAGACTTGGGTACTGAAAGCTCCGCGATGGAGTCGAACATACCCCGAGGAAACCGACCGGGTCGGTCTGTTCCACAGGTCCTCACCCGCACCGAGGGACCTTCGGTGTGAGACGGTCGCCGACCACATCGAAGGCACTTTCTCCGTGCTATCGAATGGAAGACGCGTGCGCAACGAGGACCGACACGGCAGGTCAGGGAGCGACCGGTGACCGTCGCTGGGCGCGGAGACCCCAGCGTTCGCTACGTCGTCGCCAGCCTCGTGGCGGGCGTGTTCTTCGGCGGGCTCGGCGGTGGCGTCGCGTTTCCGACGCTGCCGACGCTCGGACCTCTGCTTGGAATCTCGCCGTTCGTCGTCGGGCTCGTCCTCTCGGTCAACCGGTTCACGCGGCTCGTGATGAACACGCCCGCGGGGCAGGTACTGGACCGGATCGGCACCCGCCGGCCGATGATCGTCGGCTTCGTCGTCCAGGGGCTCGTGCCGTTCGGCTACATCCTCGGGCTCCACGCCGACCGGCTCCCCGTCGGAAGCGCGACCGTCTTCCTGCTCTCGCGTGGTCTCTGGGGCTTCGGCTCGGCGTTCGTCTTCGTGGGCGCGTTCAGTACGATCACCCACGTCACCACGTCCGAGAACCGCGGGAAGTGGATCGGCTACATGCGCGGTGGACAGAGTCTCGGGTTCCCGACCGGGCTCGTCGTCGGCGGACTCCTGACCGACGCGTACGGCTACGACTTCGCGTTCGCCGTCGCGGGCGCCGCCGGGCTCCTGGCGGCGGTCGTCGCGTTTCTCGTCCTCCCGGAGGTCAGTCCCGACGTCGGAGCCAGCCCGCTGCGTGAACTCCCGGGCATCGTCCGGGCGGACCCGCGTATCGCCGCGGTCGGCACCGTGAACTTCGTCGTCCGGTTTCTCTTCGCCGGTGTGTTGCTCTCGACGGTCGTCCTCTACGCCGGGAAGTACGAGATCGAGATCGGGGTGCTCTCCGCGACCGGCGTGAGCGGCGTCGTCATGGCGGTCAGCGTGCTCGGTGCCAGCGTGACGACTGTCCTCGTCGGCCGGTACTCCGACGAGATATCGAACCGTGCCCTCGTCACCGTCCCGGCCGTCGTCGTTCTGGCAGCTGGCTTCGTACTGCTGGTGGTCCAGCCGACGCTCGTGGGGATCGTCGCCGCGGTCGCGCTGATCGGTATCGGCGTCGGCGGATCGAACCCGCCGCTCATGGCGTACCTCGGCGACATCAGCCCGTCGGACGACGTCGGAAAACTCGGTGGGGTCTACAACGTCTTCGGCGACTTCGGCTCGACCCTCGGCCCGCTCGTCGCCCTGCCGCTCGTCGAGCGAGTCGGCTTCGCCGCGGAGTACCTCGCCTGTGCGGTGCTCGCGCTCGGCGTCGGCGTGCTGGTCACGCGCACCCTGCTCGGGGACACGTCGTCGACCAGTGCCGTTGCCGCCGACGACTGATGCAGTGACGCGTTTTCAGAAGCGGAATACCTCCCGTTGATCGAGCACTTCCGAGAGGTCTTGCACCTCTGATTCATCAGAACAGTTGCTCGCGGACGCGAGCGACAGCAAAAATACCGCCAGAGGGCTCCGAATCACGGAAATCGGAGATTTTCCGGCCCTGCACTCACCGGCGTTCACGCAGGACCTTCGGGTTCTCCGCCCTCCACGGCATTCTCGGCGTAGTCACTCACCGTCGTTCGTGACGCAGCGAGATATGCCCGGGGAGGGCTCCGAACCCTCGATCTCCGCATGACCCAGGTTCGAGGCTGACGGGCCTCGGGGGCGCATGCATACTGGTGCGCACTGTAACCCTATGAGTGCGGCGCTATGTCCAGCTAAGCCACCCGGGCGCACCCTGTCGTACTGCGCTGGCAGCCTTTAACCTTCTCATCTCGACCGACCGCGTCCCCCCGCCTGCATCGAGTGACGGTCCGGTCACGTCGCTCGCGTGAGACCTGCCCTGCAGTTTTATACGTTCGGCCGGGAACACCTCGGGCATGGACATCCCGGACCTGGTCCAGCAGGCGCTCGGGGGCGAGGAGATCCGGACGGGGGTCTCCCTGGGCGACGAGGACGTCGTCTGTTTCACACCCACGCGCGTCCTCGTGTACAACGGGGAGGGACTGATCAGCGACGAGGGCGTCGAGGAGTTCCCGCTCGACACCGAACGCCTCTCGATAAAGCGCAGTCGCCGCAAGACGAAGTTCACCCTCCAGTACATCGAGGGTCCCGAGTCCTTCGCGGTCCCCGCGAACCGCGGCGAGGACGTCCTCGAACGCCTCCTCGAGAGTGTCCTCCGGGTCGACGGTGTGCTCGACGACGACGAATCGGTCGCTGGCGTCTACCTGTTCAGCGAACTCACGCTCGTCATCTCGGACAGGCGCGTCGTCAAACACATCGGCGGCGCGGTCTGGGACGAGGACTTCGAGACGTACGACTTCGCCGACGTCACGGGACTCGACTTCGAACAGACCAGCGTCGCCACGAGTATCGTCCTCGGGGTCGACGGCCGCCCCCAGCGGGTGAAAGTCCCCAGCGACAACGCCCCGATCGTCCGCCGGGCCCTCCAGGAGGCGCTGTTCGAGTTCCAAGACGTCTCCTCGCTGGAGGAACTCAACCGCGTCCTCGGCGACGACGACGGGGTGGACGTCGACGAGCCGAGTGCGGCCGAGGACCTCACGTTCGGGTCGGGCATCGACCCGCTGGTCACCGACAGCGACGACGACCCCGCGAAAGGCGTCGAGGACCCCTTCGCGGCCGGCCCGACCGACGACGCCGACGACGGCGAGGCCCCCCCGACGGGCACCGTCGACGCGATCGGAACACCCGATTCGAGCGCGACGGAGACTCCCGGCGAACCGGCCGACAGGACGACGGAACCCGAGACGACAGGTGCGAGCGACGGCCCACTGTCGAGTGACCCCGACCGCATAGAGACGGGAGAAAGCGCCCCGGACGCAGAGGCGACTCCCGGAGGAGCAACGACGGCCGAATCCGACGGCCCGGCGACCGAATCGGGTGCTACCGGCACCGACGAGTCCGGCGGGGCCGGAGCGGACGAACCCGCGACGGACGCAGAGACAGTCGGGAAAACCGATGTAGAAGACACCGGGCCGACCGCGACAGGGCCTGTGCCGTCGGCCGCTGGGGGGGCGGACCTCCCTGGAGACGTCGCGACGAGCGAGGACGTCGAGGCGGTCGCCGACCGACTGGAGGAGTTGACCGACGCGGTCGACCGGCAGAACGAACTCCTCAAGCGCCAGCACCGGGCGATGAGACAGCTCGTCGAACGACTCGACGAGGAGTAGGCCCGGTCCGTCTTCCCGCCCCGGTTCGTCTTCGCGCGCCGCCCCTCACTCTCGGCCGGTGACTTTCCTGATACACGACGACCCGAAGGGGCCGTGCTCGCCGGCCTCCAGACGCATGAAATACCCCGTCGAGATACCGGCGCCACAGCGCCGGCAGGTGAACTCGCCCTCCTTCGAGACGACGTCGCTCTCGAAACTGACGTAGTTCCGGGTGGTGGGGACGACGGTGTCGCCCTCGCGGTCGATGACGCCGCGGCGCTCGGCGGTCTCGAGTATCTCTCGGGTCACTGCGGGGTCTCCGGTCACCGTCTCGATGCGGTCGACGGCGTCGGCCAGCGACAGCTCCTCGTGTTCGAGGTGGGCGAGCAGTTCCACGCCGAGTTCGACGGGGTCGTCCACGGGCGACGGTGGGCCCGCCGGGAGAGTAAACGTTCCGGCCCTCGGAAAACCGCCGGTTGCACACACCACAAGACTTGTACTCTCCGGGACGCCACGCACACCCGATGGTGAGTCAGGCGACCCGCCGACAGATCGCGAGCCTCGCCGTGCTCGCACTCGCCGTCGGCGGAGCCGCGCTCGTCTTCTCCCCGCGGACGGTCTTCTCGTCGGTCGCCGGCCTCTCCGAGCGTCCGTGCCTGTTCGTGGGCGTGATCTTCGTCCTCTTCGTGGTTCGACCGCTCCTGATGTGGCCGGTCAGCGTGTTCGCGGTGACGATCGGCTTCGTCCTCGGCGTCGAGTACGGCGTCCCGGTCGCCGTCGTCGGCACGGTCGTCTCGAACACGATCGTCTTCCTGCTGGCGCGCTACGCACGCACCGACGCCGGCGTCGTCGGCTATGCGAGTCGGTCAGGCGACCGGTTTGTCGACCTCACCGGGGAACTCCGCGGGATGGTCGCGGCCCGCCTGGCGCCCGTGCCGGCCGACGTCGTCTCCTCGGCAGCGGGACTCTCGGAGGTGTCCCTGCGCACGTACGTCGTCGGGACCCTCCTCGGCGAGACCCCGTGGATCGTCGCCGAGGTCGTCGCCGGGAGTTCGATGCACACGCTCTCGGTCCACGGACTGAGCCACAGCGCGTCGCTGCTCGTCGGCGCGACCGCCCTCTCGGCGGTCCTGCTCGCACGTCCGGTGTACCGGTACGTCAGCCGGGGCGAGGGATCGCCGGGGACAGCCCCCTGAAGACTCCGATATCCGCCCGTTCGCCCTCGCGATACCCGACCGTCCTCGCGGACGGACTCGTCGGGCACGCCTTCGAACAGTTGCTCGACAACGCCGTCGAGCACAGCGAGTCCGACGTCCCCGAGGTGGGTGTCGCCGTCGACCGGTTCGACGACCGGGTGGTCGCCGAGGTGACCGACGACGGACCGGGGATCCCACCGGCCGAACGCGACGCGATGTTCGAACGCGAGACCGCCCATAACCACGGTCTCGGCCTGTTCCTCGTGCGGACGCTCGTCGAGCGCTACGACGGGACGGTCGAACTCGCCGAGACCGGCGCGGACGGCAGTCGTTTCACCGTCGCACTGCCCCACGGACCGGACGCGAGCGCGGAGACGGCCGGACAACCGACGGCAGACGAGGGAGCCGTGGCGAGTGCCGCCGAGACGGTCGAGACACGGGGAGAGACCGACCCGGCGAAGACGAGCGCCGCCCGGCGGCGTCCTGACGTCCGGAGTCACCGACGAGGGACCGACACCGACCGTCCCCGACCACGACAACGGAGTTCACGCCGCGCCGAGAACGGAGCGTATGTCCGAGACACGAACGGTCGGCGTCGTCGGTGCCGGCGACATGGGCCACGGGCTCGCCGCACACTTCGCCGTCCACGGCCACGACGTCACGCTGCTCGACCACCGACAGGAGAACCTCGACGACGCGGCCGACAGGATCCGCGAGGTCGTCGCCTTCCTCCGGTCGGAGGGCTTCACCGACCGCTCGCCGGCCGACGTCGCCACCGGCATCGAGTACACGCTCGACCGGGAACGTGGACTCGCGACCGCCGACCTCGTCCTCGAATCCGTCCCGGAGGATCTGGAACTGAAACGCGACCTCTTCCGGGAACTCGCAGACGTCGCCCCGGGAGACGCCGTCCTGGCCTCGAACACGTCCGGGATCCCCATCACGGAGATCGCGGCGGCGGTCCCCGACAGCGCCGACCGCGTCGTCGGCTGTCACTGGTGGTACCCACCCTATCTCCTCCCGACGGTCGAGGTCGTCCGCGGCGAGGAGACGGCAGACGAGACCGTCGGGCGCGTCGAGTCGTTCCTCGACTCGGTCGACCGCACGCCCGTCCGCGTCGAGCGAGACGTCCCGGGGTTCGTCTGGAACCGATCCAGATGGCGATATTCCGGGAGTCGCTGCACATCGTCGAGGAGGGCATCGCCTCGCCCGCGGACGTCGACAGGGCCATCCGCGACGGCTACGCCCTCCGGACGGCGGCCATCGGCCCGTTCGAAACCATCGACATCGCGGGGCTGGACCTCGTCCGGACGGTGCTCGGGGACCTCTCGCCACACCTCTGTGACGACGACAAACCGAACCCGCTGCTCGACGAGCAGCTCTCGGCGGATCGTGACGGTATCCACAGTGGCGCCGGGTCCTTCGAGTACGACGAGGCGCCCGAGGCGATCACCCGCGCCCGCGACGAACAGGTCGCGGCGATCCGCCGGGCGCTCGACGGGTTTCGACAGGAAGACTGACCGGCCGCGACGGTCCCGCAGATCAGTAGAAGGTGTCCGAACAGTCGTAGACGACGCCGTGTTCGGGGCAGACGTACTTGCAGTGGCGGTGGGTCATCGGCCGCTCGCACATCGGGCACGGCCGCCCACCGGTGTCGGCGTCGCTCACGTCCGTCGGCACGGCCCCTCGTCGCTTGAGCGTTGCGGCCGGCGACCGGTGGGTGGTCGCGGAGACAGTTCGGTCCAATTCTAGACGGAGTCCGACCGGTTTTCGAACAACGCCTTTCAGGGGTGACTCCTTCGTACCCGGCATGAACGACTCGTCACTCCTCGAGAGGCTGCGACCCGCGTTCCCCTCGCTGGCGGTCGCAATCGCGGCCGGCGTTGCGGGCGTCCTCGGCGCGTTCGCCGTCGTCGGCTTCACGCCGGCGTTCCCCGTCGCCCCCATCGAGGGGATGCTCTCGCGACTCATGCCCGGGTTCGTCGTCACCTTCGCGATCACCGTCCTCGGCGACCTCGGACAGCAACTCAACCTCGCGTTCGCCGGTGCGCTCGTCGTCGCGCTGTACGCCGCGCTGGTCTGGCTCGCCCTGAGTTTCCGCCGCCAGCTCAACCACCCGGTCGTCCCCGTCGTCGGCACGCTCGGACTCGTCTGGGTCGGCACCGCCGTCCTCACGATGGCCCCGGTCGCGGCGCTGGGTGCCGCCGCCGGTGCCGGACTGGTCGTCGCCGTCTCGGAGTTCGTCCCGGTCCTCGCCCGATTCACGGGGAGACCGACGACCGACGGCAACGGCCGCCGCCGGGCGCTCTCGGCGCTCGGCACCGCCGCCATCGCCGGTGCCGTCGGCACCGCCGTCGGCCGCACACAGACCGGAAACGGTGGGTCGGGGAATCAGATGCCCGACACCGACGAGATGGAACTCACCTACGACGTCCGCGAGCAACTCGACGTCGCCATGGAGCGTTCCTTCGACGTCGAGGGGATGGAGCCCTCGATCAGCGAGCGCTTCTTCAATGTCTCTATCAGTTCGGTCTCGCCCGATATCGGCCCCGACGACTGGACGCTCTCGGTGACGGGTGCCGTCGAGGAGGAGTTCGAGCTCACCTACGAGGACCTGCAGGCGATGGACCAGGAACACCGGTTTCTCACGCTCCGGTGTGTCGGCGAACAGCTCAACGGCCACAAGATGGACAACGCCCTCTGGACCGGCGTCCCGCTCGAGCCCATCGTCGAACGGGCCGCCCCGAACTCCGACTGCGACTGCGTGATGCTGCGTGCGGAGGGTGACGACTTCTACGAGGAGTTCCCAATCGACGCGCTCGAACCCGGGATGCTCGCCTACGGGATGAACGGCAACCCACTCCCGCGGGACCACGGCGCACCCGTCCGCGCGCTCGTCCCCGGACACTGGGGCGAGGTCAACGTCAAGTGGCTCACGGAGATCGAGTTCCTCGAACGCGAGGCCGAGGGCTACTGGGAGCAACGCGGCTGGCACGGAACTGGTCCTGTGAAGACGGTCGCGAAACTCCACGGGCGCGAGCTGCGCGACGGCGAGATCGTCGTCGGCGGCCACGCCTACGCCGGGACCCGGGGGATCAGCGCCGTCGAGGTGTCGACCGACGGCGGCGACACCTGGACCGAGGCCGAGTTGACCGAGCGCCTGCCCGGCGTGACGGGGCCGGCGGCCGACGTCGGCGGTGGTGGCGATACCTTCGCCGCGGACGCCTGGCGGCTCTGGCGCTACGCCTACGACGCTCCCGAGGGCGCACACGAGGTAGTCGTCCGCGCGATCGAGGCCGACGGGACCGTCCAGACTCGCGAGGAGACCGGTCCCGTCCCGGACGGGCCGGCGGGCTGGGTCCGCGACACCGTCGACCCGTCGCGACTGTGACCCCCCGGTTCCGACGGTCCCGTTCGGACGAGGAACCACCACACATAAGCGAATGACCGACACACCGGAACACGTCGAGGCTCGATGGAGAAGGCACTGTGGTACCTGCTCGCGGGGACGCGGGGTGGCGAGAACCGCGCTCGCATCATCAGACTGGTCGACGAGCGGCCGCGCAACGCCAACCAGATCGCGGGCGAACTCGACGTCGACTACAACACCGTCCGCCACCACCTCGACGTCCTGCTGGACCACGACGTCGTCGAGCGCGGCGGCGACGACTACGGCGCGATGTACTTCCTCACCGACCGCTTCGAGCGCCACCGCGAGACCTTCGAGGAGATCACCGACCAGATGGAGTAACTAAGCATGGCAATGGGACCCTGGCTGACTGTCGCGACGGCGATCGCCGCACTGAACGTCCTCTTACTCGGCGCACTGGGCGTCGTCTGGCTCCGCAACTACCGGACGTTCAAGACCAATCTGATCCTCGGCCTGCTGGCCTTCGTCGCCGTGATGCTCGTCGAGAACCTGGTGGCCGTCTACTTCTTTTTCAGTACGCAGATGCTCTACGCCGGCAGCCCCGGCGTCCAGCAGGCGGTCGTCGTCCTGCGGGGCCTGCAGTTTCTCGCGCTCGTCTTCCTGACGTACGTGACGATGAAGTAGAGACCATCTTTTTCCCGGAGGGGTGTCCTCAGTCGCAGCGCTCCTTGCGGGCACCCCTCCGGCAAAAGCATGGGTGAAAAAGGCCGGGCGCTCACTGCTCACGGGTCGCTTCACTCCCCGTTCGCTGGTCGAGGCGCTCACTTCGTTCACGCCTCGCACCGTTCGCGTCCGGTGAAACGCCTCGCTTCGCTCGGCGCACGTTCAGTACAGGCCATCTTTTTCCCGCTCGGGTATCCTCGCTCACTTCGGTCGCTGCGGGTACCACTCGCGGCAAAAACATGGGTGAAAACGGCTGAACCCTCG
>Ga0207770_100196_pt1 | contig 42697 bp, 41 predicted proteins | sample A23E2SouthBayCA_FD_187729 | JGI IMG/M metagenome (GOLD analysis project Ga0207770, IMG submission 187729) | Aerobic enrichment media microbial communities from Eden Landing Ponds, California, USA - A23 E2 (SPAdes) | ecosystem: Environmental > Aquatic > Marine > Unclassified | place: Emeryville...
AGCGGTGGACAGCCTGCCGACAGCGGCCACGACCACACCAGCCACTCCCACGGCCCGGAGGGGTCGAGCAGTCGGTCGCTGGCGCTGGTCGCGGGGATCAACCTCGTGGGGTTCGTGGTCGAACTCGCCGGGGGGCTGGCGTTCGGGTCGGTCGCGCTGGTCAGCGACGCGGTCCACATGCTCTTCGACGCGCTGGCGTACGTGATGGCCTTCGCCGCGGCAGCGGTCGCCGAACGTGTCGACGCGGGCGACGGCTGGACCTACGGGCTCCACCGCGTCGAACCGCTCGCGGCCTTCCTCAACGGCCTGTTCCTGTTGCCGATGGTCGGGTTCATCCTCTGGGAGTCCTACCAGCGCTTTCTGGATCCGGTCGCCATCGGCACGGTCCCGACGCTCGCCATCGCCATCGGCGGCCTCGTCGTCAACGTCGTCTCCGTCCTCGTCCTGGAGAGCGACGACATGAGCCTCAACGAGCGCGGGGCGTTCTACCACCTGCTCGGCGACGCCGGCGGGTCCGTCGTCGTGATCGTCTCGGTGCTCGCCGTCGAGTTCTTCGGTGTGCGCGTGCTCGACCCCCTCGCGGCGGTGCTCATCGCCGGCCTCGTCGCGTGGTCCGCGGTCCGGGTGCTCCGAGAGAGCGGTGCCATCTTCTTCCTGAAGACGCCCGTGGACACGGCCGCGGTCCGGACCGCGCTGCTCGACGTCGAGGGAGTCACCGGCGTCCGGGACCTCCACGCCTGGCAGGTCTGCAGTCAGTTGACGGTCGCGACGGTCCACGTCGAGACCGACGCCGAGACCGTGTCGGCGCTCGAGGACGCCACCAGCGCGGTCCACGCCGTCCTGGCCGACCACGGCGTCGACCACGTCACCGTCGAGTGTTGCGCCGCCTACGACGACCGCCACACGCACGTGGCCTCACACACGCACTGACTTCGCGGGGGAGAGCAGGGCGCCCGAGCGCTGGTGGTGTCACTCACTCGCGGTCGCCGTCCGCGTCGTCCGTGTCGTCGCTTCCCTCGCCGACGCCGGCGCTCGGTTCGTCGTCGCTCCTGGGCATCTCGTCGCCCCAGGTGAGCGCGTCGGCCTGTGGCTGGTCGGGTTCGTCACTTCCGCCGAAAAACCGCACGAGCGCGGCCAGGACGGCGACGGCGGCGACGGCCCCGGCACCGGCGAAGGGGACCCAGCTCGGGAGTCCGAGGTCGTCCAGCAGACCACCGCCGCCGCCCCCGCCACCACCACCACCGGCCGTGGTGGTCGCCGTCGCGGGCGCGGTGGTCCCACCGCCACCCGTGTCCGTCCCGGTCGGAGTCGACCCGACGGTCGCCGTCCCCGCACCGCCCCCCGGTGTGTCGGTGGGCGACACGGTCGCCGTCTCTCCCGTCCCGGGCGTCTCGCCGGCCGTCGTGGTCCCCGCGGGTGGCGTGTCGGTCGGCGTCGCCGTGGGCGTGGTCCCGTCGGGGGTCGCGGTGGCGGTTCCAGGCGTGTCGGTCGCGGTCGGGCCGTCGCCGGGCGCCGGCGAAGGTGTCGGCGTCACCACCGTCTCCGGCGGGTCGACCGCCGCGGCGTCGGCGCTGGTCACGAACAGCGACCCGCCGGCCGGGACCGGCGTCGTCCGGAGCGGGTTGCCCGTGTCGTAGCGCCACTGGACCGTCCCCTCGGTATCGATCGCGGTCAGCGTGTCGTCCTCGCTACCGACGTAGACGCGGTCGCCGACGGCGAGCGGGCGCGACCGTATCGGCGCGCCGACGTCCGTCCGCCAGCGCTCGCTGCCGTCGGTCCCCACCGCGACCAGTTCCCCCCCGGTCGTCCCGACGTAGACGGTGTCGCCGCTCACTGCGGGGCCGCTGCCGGCCCCCGCGCCGAGACCGGTCGCCCACTCCCGGGAACCGTCCGTGGCGTCGAGCGCGACCAGTTGCCCGCTCCCGGACGCGGCGTACACCCGACTGCCCACTCTGGCCGGACGCCGGAACCGACCGTTCCCGCCGTAACGCCATCGCTGGCTCCCGTCTGCCTCGACTGCGACGACGGCGCCGCTCACGCCGACGTAGGCCGCGTCGCCGGTGGCGACGGGCGCGGACGCGTCGCTGCCGAGCGTCGCCGTCCAGCGCTGTTCGCCGCCGCTCGTGAACGCGTACATCGTCTCGCTGTCGGTCGCGACGACCGTCTCGCCCAGGAGCGCCGTCCCGCTGATCGCCCGGGAGGTCGCGGCCGTCCACTGCTGTGTGCCGTCGGTCCCGAGTGCCGTGACCGTCCCGGCGGTGGTCCCGAGGTAGACGGCGTCGCCGACGGCCAGACCGGTGACGTCGCCGTCGGCGTCGAAGCGCCAGCGCTCACCGCCGTCGCCGGTCGCGAGCGCGTAGCAGGCCCCCGCGTCGTCACCGGCGTAGAGCGTCTCGCCGGCGACGACCGGCGAGGCGGTGGCCGTCCCGTCGAGTGGCGTGTTCCACGCCGTCTCGACGCCCTCGTCGAACGAGCGGGCGACGAGGTCGTCGGCGTCGCCGGGCGACAGGGAGACGTAGCGGTCGCCGACGACGCCGACCGTGTCGTCGACGATAGAGACGTGCGGGTCGTCGACCGCCAGGCGCGCCGTCCACTGCACCTCTCCGGTGGCGTCGTCGAGCGCGTAGACGACGTCGGATTCGGTCGGAACGTACAGCGCGTCCTTGCCCAGGACTGGCTTGGCCGAGGGGGCGTCGCCCACGTCCGTCTGCCAGCGCTGACTCCCGTTGCGCGCCCGGAGCGCGTGAACGACGCCGTCGTCGGTCGGGACGAAGGCGGTCTCCTCGGTCATCGTCGCGCCGCCGACCACCCCTCCGCTGACGTCGGCCGTCCAGCGGTCGAGCCCGTTGGACTGGTCGACGGCGTAGACAGTCCCCCCGGAGTCGCCGACGTAGACGCGGTCGTTGCGCGCGACCGGCGTCACGTCGTCGGTCGGTGCGTCCGTCTCGAACGTCCAGCGCTCGGTCGCGTTGGTCTTGTCGACGGCCCGGAGCGTCCCGTCGCTCGCGAGGACGAACGCCCGGTCGGCGTCGACGGCGGGCGCACTCTCGACGACCGCGTCGGTGCCGAGTTCCCACCTGACGACGCCCCCGCCCTGGCTGAGCGAGTAGGTCGTCCCGGCGTCGGTCGCGACGAGCACGCGCTCGCTCGTCACCGTCAGCGGCGTCGTGATAGAGCCCGAGACGTCCGTCTCCCACAGTTCGCGCTGTGAGACGGTCCGTATCGCCGACACTGTGCCGCCGCTGGTGATGTAGGCGGTGTCGTCGACGATCGCCGGTGCCGTCGTGATCGGGTCGTCGGTCTCGTAGGTCCAGTTCGTCTCGCCCGACGGACGCGCCAGCGCGTAGAGCGTCCCCTCCTCGGTGCCGACGTAGGTGGTCTGTCGGTCGAAGGTCGGTTCGGTGAACGCGCCCAGGTCTCGCTGCCAGCGGACCGCGACGCCGCCGGTCGGTGCCAGCCCCCCGTTGCGGCCCGTGTTGCCCTGGTCGGCGGCGAACATCCGCCAGTACTGCGAGGCCGTCGTCGACGCCGCGCCGGCCGGCCGAGCGCCGGTCGCTCCGTCTGCGCCGGCAGTGACCGGGAGCGTCGACGCGGCTCCACCGGCCGCGACCACCCCCGCGAGGAACCGCCTGCGCGTCGACCCCTGCTCGCGCTCGTGTGCCGTGGTATCGTCCGTCGAGGGCGACATCGGTATCCACTGCTCCCGGCCCTCCCAAATACTTTGTCGCCGAGTCGGCCGGATCGAGTCACTCGTCGTCGTCGGTCGCTCTTCTGACCCCGAGTGCGGCGAGACTCCCGATCCCCGCCAGCGTCAGCCACGTCGGGAGCGGGCCGCTCCCGTTCGTGGTTCCGCCACCGCCCTCGTCGGGTTCGACGGTCGGTGTGGCCGTCGGGGTCGTCATCCCGCCCGCCTCCGTGGGGGTGGCGGTCGGCGTCGCCTCGCTCCGCGCAGTCGCGGTCGGCGTCGCCGTCGAAGTGGCCATCCCGCCGGATTCCGTCGCAGTGGCGGTGTCGGCGGCCGTCGCGGTGGGCGTCGCGGTGTCGGTGGCCGTCGCAGTCTCGGTGGCAGTGGGCGTCGTGGTGTCGGTCGGCGTGGCCGTGGGCGTCGGTGTCGGCGTCGAGACGGTGATGGCGGTCTCGTCCCCGCTCTGGAGGACGCGGATCCCGTCGTTGACGGCGTAGACGTCGCGGGTGACGGCGATACGCGGGGCCCCGAAGCCGACCGTGGCGCGCCACACCTCGTCGCCGTCGCGGTCGACGTGGACGACGGTCCCGCCGTCGGTCGGGACGAACGGGCCGTTCTCGCCGACGGCGACTTCCGAGGTGACGCCGCCCGGCAGGTCGGTCCGCCAGATCTCGGTGTCGTCGTTGTTCTCGATCGTGTGGAGCGTCCCCGACTCGGTGCCGACGTAGAGGCGCTGGCGCTCGGAGGCCGGCGCGGTCGTGACGGGACCGTCGGCGTCGAAGGTGAAGCGACGGTCGCCGTTGCGCGAGTCGAACGCGTGGAGCGTCCCGGCGTCGTCGCCGACGTAGAAGTACTGGCCGTCGACGGTCGGCGGTCCCGTCTCGCGGGCGCTCGAGATCGAACTGTCGGTCCAGCGCGGACCGGCCCGTCCGGTCTCCAGGTCGACCGAATGGATGGTGTTGTTCTCGGAGACGGCGTAGACCGTCGTCGTGTCCGTGCTCGCGATGGGCGACGAAGAGAAGGGGTCGCCGGCGTCGTAGCGCCACTGCCGGTCGCCCGTCCGGGGACCGACCTCGTGTAGGAACCCGCCGGCGTCGGCGACGTACACCTCCGGTTCGGTCGGTTCGGTCGTGATCGCCGGGGCCGTGCCGGCCCCCTCGAGGTCGTAGGTCCAGTCTTCCTCGCCGCTCTCGACGCTGAGCGCGTAGAGCGTCCCCGCCTCGCTCGGCACGAAGACGCTGTCCTCGTTGACCGCCGGCGTCCCCGAGACTGCCCCGTCTAACTCGACGGTCCAGCGCGTCTCCCCGTCCTCACGACCGACCGAGTGGACGCCGCTCTCGGTCCCGACGTAGAGGTAGTTGCCCCTGACGACGGGACTCGTCGTGGCCGTCAGGTCGCGGTCCCACCCGAACGCGACGCCGTCTCCCGGACCTGCGTCGGCGGTCTTGTTGCGGTTGTACGAGTCCTGCCCGAACTGGGGCCACTCGCGGTGTTCCGACGTTCCCGCGTCGGCGCGGCCCGCTCGCGCCGCGTCGGCCGACGTCGCCCCGGCCTCGTTTCCGTCGCCGCTCGCGACCGACCGCCCGACGAGCGCCGCGCTCGCCAGTCCACCCGCAGTCACGCCCGCGAGGAACCGCCGTCGACTCGGTCCCGTCCGCCCGTCGGTCATCGTCCCCTCGCTCGTCGGTGCGTCTCGTGTCGCCCAGTACCCTGTCGACGTACCCGTCCCTGCATACCTCTGGTGTCTCGACAGGAACAGGTTATACTTTTTCACTGGCGTGACGGTTGCCGGTTGTGCCGGCCCGGCCTACCACTCCAGCTGGCCGCCGCTCTGGTACTCGGTGACCTGCGTCTCGAAGAAGTTCTTCTCCCTGTCGAGGTGATAGTGTTCAGATAAGCGGTCGGGATGGCAACGAGATCTTCAGACAGCGTGAAAGCCCCCCGCTCGCTCCGGTCGAGGGGCTTGCTGCGCGCTTCGCTCACTGCCGTTCGCTCCAGTGCTTGCTTCGCCCGTCTTTCCGGAGCGAGCGGCCCCTTTCAGTCCCACCCGATTCAGCTGTTGCGACAGTCTGAGCGGGTGGGACTGAAAGGGGCGGTATGAGGCCCGAACACACACCGGAGCGGCAGTCGTATCGGTTTCGCGTCAGAACTCCTCGACGGGTTCGGGGACGACGCCCTCCTCGTCGTCGCCGGCCATCTCGTACTCCTCGCGCAACTCGTGGATGCGGTCGCGGATGTCGGCGGCGAGTTCGAACTCCAGGTTGTCCGCCGCCTCCCGCATGCGTTCTTCGAGACGTTCGATAGCTCGCGCCGCTTCCTCGTCGTCCTCGGGGTCGAGCGAGGACGCTCCCCCCGTATCGGTCTTCGACCCGGGCAGCGAGGACTCTCCCACTTCCTTCTCGATGGTCGTCGGTTCGAAACCGTGTTTCTCGTTGTACTCCTCCTGGATCTTCCGGCGGCGGTTGGTCTCCTCGATAGCCGACTCCATCGCGTCGCTGGGGTCGTCGGCATAGAGGACGACTTCGCCGTTGACGTTCCTCGCCGCCCGCCCCATCGTCTGGACGAGCGTCGTCTCCGAGCGCAAAAATCCCTCCTGGTCGGCGTCCAAGATCGCCACGAGCGAGACTTCGGGGATGTCCAGCCCCTCCCGGAGGAGGTTGATCCCGACGAGGACGTCGATCTCTCCCAGTCTGAGCGACCGGATGAGTTCGTGTCGCTCGAGCGTGTCGGTCTCGTCGTGCATGTACTCGACCGCGACGCCGGCCTCCTCGAGGTACTCGGTGAGGTCCTCGGCCATGCGCTTGGTCAGGGTCGTCACCAGCACCCGCTCGTCGCGCTCTGCGCGGTCGTCGATCCTGTCGAGGAGGTCGTCGATCTGGCCCTCGGCGGGCGAGACCTCGACGGCGGGGTCGACGAGGTGGGTCGGCCGGACGATCTGTTCGACGACCTGGCCCGACTGCTCGCGCTCGTACTCCGAGGGCGTCGCCGAGACGTACAGCGTGTGGTCGGTCTTCTCCTCGAACTCCTCGAAGGTGAGCGGGCGGTTGTCGTAGGCGGTGGGCAACCGAAAGCCGTTGTCGACGAGCGACTCCTTGCGCGAGCGGTCGCCCTCGAACTGCCCCTTGATCTGGGGGATGGTCTGGTGGGACTCGTCGATGACGGTGAGGAAGTCGTCGGGGAAGTAATCGAGGAGGGTGTACGGTGCTTCGCCCGAGTCGCGGTCCGAGAGGTGGACTGAGTAGTTCTCGATGCCCGAGCAGTAGCCGGTCTCGCGCATCATCTCTAGGTCGAAGGTGGTGCGCTCCTCGATGCGCTGGGCGGCGACGTGGTCGCCTTGGCGCTCGAAGTAGCGCACCCTGTCTTCTTTCAGCTCCTCGATCTCGTCGATCGCCCGTTCGAGACGCTGTTCGGGGATAGAGTAGTGCTCGGCGGGGTGGACGAGGACGGCGGGTTCGGAAGAGACGACCTCGCCTTCCAGCGGGTCGACCTTGCGCATCGTGTCGATCTCCTCGCCCCAGAACTCGACGCGGACGGCGTAGCGGCCGTACATCGGGTAGATCTCGACAGTGTCGCCGCGCACCCGGAACGTGCCCTGCGTGAAGTCGACGTCGTTGCGCTCGTAGTTCAGGTCGACGAGCCGTCCCAGGAGCTCGTCGCGGTCGATCTCCTGGCCCACCTCCAGGCGCAGGGACATGTCGACGTAGTTGCGCGGGTCACCGAGCCCGTAGATCGCGGAGACCGACGCGACGACGATGACGTCCTCGCGGGTGAGCAGCGACCGCGTCGCGGAGTGGCGCAGTCGGTCGATCTCGTCGTTGATCGAGGCGTCCTTGTCGATGTAGGTATCCGTCTGCTCGACGTAGGCCTCGGGCTGGTAGTAGTCGTAGTAGGAGACGAAGTATTCGACGGCGTTGTCCGGGAAGAGTTCGCGAAACTCCTCGTACAGTTGCGCGGCGAGGGTCTTGTTGTGGGCGATGACCAGGGTCGGTTGCTGCACTTCTTCGACGACCCAGGAGACGGTGTTCGTCTTCCCCGACCCCGTCACGCCCAGGAGCGTCTGTGCGTCGTAGCCCTGGCGTTCGAACCCGTCGACCAGTGCTTCGATGGCCTCGGGCTGGTCGCCCGCGGGCTCGAAGGGAGCGTCGACGCGGAACGGTTGTTCGGCCGCTGGCCTGTCCGGAGAGAGGGGGCCGCCGGTGTCGCTCATTGACGGGAGACACGGACTGGAACGACTTGAGACGTGCGTTCGACGGCCCCGATCGTCTCGTCAGTCTCTCGTGGTGGTCACTCGACGGGGTCGGTGACGGTCAGTCAGTCGGGAGGGTCGTCGAGGTGTTTCGGTGTGGTGCCGAAAGACGAAACCAGTCGCTCGTGTCGAAAGAGCCCGTTACCAGTTGTCAGTCCAGTCGGTTTCGAGTTCCCGCGGGTCGGTCGGGTCGGCCGAGTCTGCCCGGGTACTCGCGTTCACGCATCCACGCATCTCCGCGACGAACGCCGCTCGTGACACCCGTGGTTGGAGCACGACCTGACCGTCGTCGAGTTCGACCGTCACCTCGTCACCCGCTCCGATACCGAGTGATTCGCGGATCGACTGTGGGAGCGTGACTCGCCCCTCCTCGTCGACGCGTCGGGTTTCACTGCTGTCCACGGTTACTACTTCGGCAGCGGGATCGATAAAACCCCGCCGGGAGGGGCATCGAGAACAGGGCGCTCACACTCAGGGCTCGGCGAAGCCCTGACGTTCGAGCTGACGGGCGAGCCCGCCGGCGAGGTACTGCTCCTCGCCGGGGTCGAAGCGCGGCGAGAGGTAGCCACCCTCACAGTAGTGTTTGGGGTCGTGCTCGCAGGCGCCGGGGGCCTCGACGCGGCCGACGACGTTGTGCAGGAGTTCGTGGGTGACCGCTCGCTGGGCGGTCTCGTTTCGCAGGTCGCCGGCGACGACGTTGAAGGGGCCGCCGACCTCGCCGTAGCCGACCTGCTGTTCGCCGAAGCGGACGACGAGCACCTGGTGGTAGACACCGGCGCGTGCCCCGAGTTCCGACTCGTAGTACCTGTCTTTCAGCGTCCAGAAGTTCTCGCCGGTGAAGCGGGCGGTGTCGTTGACGCTCCCGCCGTCGCGGACGTGGACCTCGATCCCGGTAGAGTTGTCGGGGTTGTGGACGGGCATCTCGGCGAACCTGGCGCCGACGGCGTCGTAGAACGCCTCGCTCCGGCGGTCGGTCCCGCTCGCGTAGTCGAACTGGACGTAGACGTCCTTGGCCAGCGGGTCGGCGTCGGGCAGGTCAGCGCCCGACGGCGTCTGCCCCATCACCTCCCAGCTGTCGAGCAACCGGTCGCCGTCGGTGTCGGCCTCGGTCGGGTCTGTCCCGACGGTGAGTTCCTGGGCGTCGTCCAGCCCGTCGTCGTCGGTGTCGGCCGCGGTCGGGTCGGTCCCGATCGTCAGTTCGTGGCCGTCCGGCAGGCCGTCGCCGTCGGTGTCGGCCGCGGTCGGGTCGGTCCCGAGTTCGAGTTCGCGGCCGTCCGAGAGCCCGTCGTCGTCCGTGTCGGTCGCTGTGGGGTCGCTCCCGATGCGCTCTTCGCGGTCGTTCGAGACGTCGTCACCGTCGGTGTCGACCCAGTCCGACACGGCGGTGTCGCCCCCGTCGGACCGGTTCCGGGTGGTCCCGTCGTCGGAGTCACTCCCGGGCGCGGTCCTCGCGTCGTCGCTGTCGACGTCGGACCCGGTCCCGAGCTCGGCCGCGTCGCCCGTATCACCGCCGAGCAGTGGGATGTCTCCGATAGCGTCGAGGTCGCCATCGTCGCTGTCGGTCGCCTCCTGTTCACCGATCGGACTGGACGCGTTCTCCCCGGTGTCGTGGACGGCGTCTCCCACCACTGTCGCACCCAGTGTCCCCGCAGCCGTGACTAGGGCCACGCTCACGAGCGCGGTTAGCACGGCACTGCGCATACCTGCCCTCTCGAAGGCCCCACTCAAAGTAATTACTCACCCGGAACGTCACGCCTGTTTAGGACTCTCGGGCGCTGTGCGGGCCGGTACCGGGGGCTTCGGCCGTGTCACCGGTGCGGCGACCGCTCAGCAGACCGGCTTCGGGTTGACGCCCAGGCTCTCGAGCGTCTCGAAGTAGTCGTCGTAGTCGGCGTCGACGGCCTCGCCGGCGGCCTCGCGGGCCCGGTCCCAGTCGTCGTCGCCCTCACAAACCGACGCCAGTACCTCGCTCGCGCGCTCGGCGTGGTCGTCGTGGTCACCGCTCACGTCGCGGAACGTACTCGCCGTCATCGGACTCGCCTGGCCGACGAAGTAGCCGACGACTTGGTCGGTGTTGTTGCCCGCCGCCAGCGCCCACCCGACGAACGCGCCCAGGCGCTCGACGGTGCCCTCGACGCCGCGCAGGTGCGTCTGGACGCCCGGCGGGTCGCCCGGTTCGTGGTCGCCGTGCTCCTCGGCGGCGGTCTCGGCGTGGCCGCGCTCGGTCTCGGCCGCCTCGGCGAACAGGTCCCCGACCTCGCCCGATTCCTCGTCGGCCCACGTCGCGAACGTCTCGGCGGCGTGGTGTGCGCGGTCGGCCACCGCCGCGAGGACGGTGTCGTCGTCCATCTCCCCGGCCGTGTCGGCGTACAGCGCCTTCGAGGCGCCCAGCCGCGAGAGCGGCGTCTTGCTGTCCTCGCGCACCGCGTCGACGAACTCCTGTGCGTTCATGTCTGTGCGCTCGGCCGGCGTGGGCTTGAAACCGTCGTCTCCGGGGCTACGAGGCGCTCGCAGTCGAGACGGGGTGTCGAGCGAGTCTGGTGTCGCGAGACGGTCGCTCTCCCGATACCGGGTGACTTCGCCGGTGGGCGGGGCTTGATGGCCGCCCGCGCCGAGCGCCCGCCATGGAGATCAGACACGCCGACGTCCTGCTCACTCGTCCGGGACGCAACTACGTCCTCGTCCGACTGGAGACCGCGGACGGCCTCGTCGGGTGGGGTGACGCCACACTCAACGGCCGCGAGAAGGCCGTCGAGGCGGCGCTCGACCATCACATCTGCCCCGAACTCGAGGGGAGAGACGCCAGCCGCGTCGAGGACGTCTGGCAGTACCTCTTCCGTGGCACCTACTGGCGGGGCGGACCCGTCCTCAACAGCGCGCTCTCGGGCGTGGACATGGCGCTCTGGGACCTCAAGGGCAAAGCCGCGGGCGTGCCCGTCCACGACCTGCTGGGCGGACGAACCCGCGAGTACGCCACGGTCTACACCCACTGCGGCGCCGAGACCGTCGACGATATCGTCGACAGCGCCGAGGCCGCCCTCGACCGGGGGATCGACCACCTCCGGGTCAACGTCGGCGACCCCTCGGGCCAGTATCTCAACGTCGACCGCGTCGTCGACGGCGTGAGCGAGGTACGCGACCGGCTCGGCCCCGCTCCCGAACTCATCGTCGACGTGCACGGCCGTGCCAGCCCCCGCGAGGCGCGGCGTATCGCCACGGGACTGGAACCCGCCGACCTGTTCTTCCTGGAGGACCCGCTCCGTCCCGAGAACAAAGACGCGTTTCGCGAACTCCGGCAGGCGACGACGACACCGCTGGCGATGGGCGAACTGTTCACGAACCCCTGGGAGATGCGCCCGCTCGTCGAGGAGCGCCTCGTCGACTTCCTGCGCGTCGACCTGGCCCACGTGGGCGGGATCACCGCCGCGAAGAAACTCGCGACCGTCGCCGAACACCACTACGTCGAGACGGCGTTCCACGGCCCGCCGGACCTCTCGCCTGTCGGCCAGGCCGCCAGCGTCCACGTCGATCGCTCGATCCCGAACTTCGGCGTCCAGGAGTACACCGACTACACCGAGGTCTACGGCGACGCCGTCGCAGACGTCTTCCAAGGGGGTGCCACGCTGGACGAGTCCGTCGGCGGACTGGACGTCCCCGACGAACCTGGACTGGGGATCGAGGTCGACCGGGCGGCCGCCCGCGAGTACGACTACGAGCGGAGTCACCTGCCCACGGTCCGCCACGACGACGGCAGCGTCGCCGACTGGTGAGCCGTCGGGCGAGTGTGGACTGCCAGCGACCGCTCGACCACGAGGCCGCCGAGAGGTTCATCCCCCGCCGGTGCCAACTGCGCGTGTGCCGACCGTCCTGAGCGACCGCGACCGTGCGAAACTCGACGACAGCCCCGACGACACCTTCTACGACCAGCCCCGCTTCGTCACGCACGCCGACGACGCGTTCCTGGCGCGACTCACCGAACTGTACGCCGCCCACCTCGACCCGGGCGACCGCGTCTTCGACGCGATGGGCAGCTGGGTCTCACACCTCCCCGACGCCGAGTACGAGCGCGTCGTCGTCCACGGTCTCAACGAGGCCGAACTCGAGGCAAACGAGGCCGCCGACGAGTGGTTCGTCCAGGACCTGAACCGCGACCAGTCGCTCCCACTGGCCGACAACTCGTTCGACGCCGTCCTCTGTGCCCTCTCGGTCCAGTACCTCCAGTACCCCGGCGCGGTGTTCGCCGAGTTCGCTCGCGTGCTCGCGCCGGGTGGTGTCCTCGTCGTGAGCGTCACGAATCGGATGTTCCCGACCAAGGCCGTCCGGGCGTGGCGCTCGGCCGGGATGGACGAGCGGGTCGACCTCGTCCGGTCGTACTTCGAGGCGGCCGGGATCCCGGTGACCGACGTCGTGCGTGAGCGACCCGGCGACGACCCGTTCTACGCCGTCGTCGGCCGACTCGACGAGGCGTGACCAGGACCACGGTCCGTCGACGAACCGGATCTCTCGGTGTCTCAGACGGGCGAGACCGCCAGCGGAGGGGCGGTCCCGACAGTCGAACTGGAGCGTTCCGGCACCAGGGCAGGACGGTGGTGTCGGTCGCCCGAGAACACCGCCCGGGTCGCCGGTTTCCCCAGGCCTATGGCCACGCTCGCACTACCGACGCCCATGGAGTACACCACTCTCGGTTCGACGGGCATGGAGGTCTCGCAGGTGTGTCTCGGTTGCATGAGTTTCGGCAGCGAGGAGCCCTGGATGCTGGACGAGTCGGAGGGCCGCGAGATAATCGAGCGCGCCATCGAACTCGGCGTCAACTTCTTCGACACCGCCAACGCCTACTCCGACGGCGAGAGCGAGGAGATTCTCGGTGACGTCCTCGCGGACTACGACCGCGACGAGCACGTCGTCGCCACGAAGGTCCGCTTCCCCGTCGGCGAGGACCACCCCAACGCCTCGGGCCTCTCGCGCAAGACCATCGAGCAGGAGGTCGCCGCCAGCAAGGAGCGACTCGGCCTCGACACGATCGACCTCTACCAGACCCACCGCGTCGACCCGAACACGCCCCCGGAGACGACGCTCCAGGCGCTCGACGACGTCGTCCGCCGGGGCGACGTCCGCCACGTCGGGACGTCCTCGATGTGGGCCCACGAACTCGCCGAGCGCCTGGCCACGAGCGAGCGCGAGAACCTGGTGAGCTACGAGACGATGCAGAACCACTACCACGTCGCCTACCGCGAGGAGGAACGCGACATGCTCCCGCTCTGTGACGCGAACGATATCGGCGTCATCCCGTGGGGGCCGCTCGGGCAGGGCTTCCTCGCCCGCCCGTTCGACGACCTCGAACGCACCTCGCGGGGCGACCCGGAGAACCACCACAACCCGACGCCCGAGTACGAGCGCGGCGGCGGCAAGGAGATCAACGAGCGCGTCCAGGAACTGGCCGCCGACTACGACGTCACGATGGCACAGATCGCGCTGGCCTGGCAGTACCAGAACGAGTACGTCGACGCGCCCATCGTCGGGACGACGAGCGTCGAACACCTCGAACAGGCCGTCGAGGCTCTGGAGATCGACCTCTCGGAGTCGGACGTCGAGTACCTCGAAGAACCCTACGAGCCCCAGCCGATCATCGGGCACTGAGGCCGAAAGACGCGTTTCTCGCCCGTCTCAGACTACGGATCGCTACTGCGAGACGAGCGGCCGGGCCCGCTGCACCGCGCGCTTGCCGACGACGCTCGACAGCACGCTGCAGACGAAGTACCACACCATCCAGACCTGCATCGGCCCGACGAGGCGGGCGGTCCAGGCGATCCGGCCCACGAACGGTAGGAACTGTACCGCCGGCGAGGTAGCCGCGGCCGGGTTGACCGTCAGCCACGACAGCCACAGGAACACCGGCACGGTCACGAGCATCGTGTAGACCATGGGGCGGACCATCTGTTTCATCGCCCCGAGTTGCTTGCCCGTCAGCTCGCGCTGGCGCTCGGTGAGCCGTTCGACGGCCGCCTCGTCGCCGCGCTCGCGGGCCGCTTCCAGCCGGTCGTTGACCTGCTGGACGCGCTCCTGCAGTTGCTCGCGCTCGCTCCCGTCGGTGAGTCGCCGCCGGAGCGTCGTCGAGACGAGCGTCGTCGCCACCGCCAGCAGCGCGACCGTCAGTCCGAACGGCAGCGCCGCCTCGACCGGTCCGAAGAGGAGGTGGGCGGTACTCCCGATCGTGTTTTTCATCACGGGCACCTGGTAGCTCGCCATCAGACAGAGCGCGCCGACGCCCGCCAGCTTGTCCTGGCGCGTCCAGCCGTCGTCCGCGTCGGCGTCGGCGCCGACGTCCCCGCCCGTCCGGAGCGACGGGGAAGAACGTGACGTTCTGTGACCGTTCGATCAGTTCTGTCGTTCCCCGAGAGGGTGGCCTGCGGTCGCTCCCGTCGCCCATCGGCCAGTGCCGTCTCGCACACGACCGGTCGCGCAACGCAAACAGTTTTGTGAACGTGGTGCAATGTCGGCGACCACGATGTCCGAGTACACGCTCCGGTATACGGTGGACGGCGAGTTCGACGAGACGGTCGATGTGGTCGTCGAGGCGCTTGGCGAGGCGGGATTCGGCGTCCTCTGTGATATCGACGTGCAGGCGACGCTGAAGGAGAAACTCGACGAGGACTTCCGGGACTACCGCATCCTCGGTGCGTGCAACCCGCCGCTGGCCCACGAGGCGATGGCCGCAGAGATCGAACTCGGGGCGCTGTTGCCCTGTAACGTCGTCGTCTACGAACGGGACGACGGCCGGATGGGCGTCAGCGCCATCGATCCCCGCGTGATGCTGTCGGTGGTCGACAACCCCGACCTCGACCCGATCGCCGACGAGGTGGCCGACCGTCTCGCGGGGGCCATCGAGGCGGTGCCCGGCGCGACGCGCGTCGAGGGCCAGGCCGCGGGGGACTGACCGCGCTCCCGTCCTCCCGGGAGCAGTCGCTCGCGGCCTGTCTCCGCAGTGTGTGGACCCCTCCCAGACCGGTGGGTGAGTGAACACCGTTTTCCGTCGGGATTCGTTTCCCGCCACCACCGTGAACACGTTCGCCCGCGACACCCCTGACCGTCCGTCGCGAGCAGACCGCCCCGTGCCGCGTGTGAACCACCGTGTCCCTGCCGGTCGGGAGGTCCCGTGATGTTCGGTACCGGCATCCCGCTGGTCGGCCTCCTGACCCTGGTGCTCCTGGGTTTTACCATCGCCACCATCGTCAACACCTTCGCCATGGAGGCGGCGGTCCTGTTCGTCCCCGCGTTCCTGTTCGTCTTCCCCGTCCTCGTCCCCGGGTTCCCCGAACTGGCGCCCAACGCCGCCGTCGGGCTCGCCCTGTTCGTCGAACTCTTCGGCTACTCCTCGTCGGTGCTGGCCTACTGGTACCGCCACCAGATCGACTTCAACGTCGCCGGCAAGGTCCTCGCCATCACCGTCCCCACTGCGATCGTCGCCCGCGCCGGGTCGTATTACGTCCCTTCCGACCTCCTGATGGGCGGGTTCGGCGTCCTGCTCGTCGCGCTCGCGATCATCCTCTACGAGTCCCACGAGCACGGTCCCTCGCTCGTCGACACGGTCGCCGAGAAACCCGAACTCTCCCTGCTCGCCGTGCTCGACGAGGCCTACGAACCCCGCACTCGCTTCTTCTCCGACACGCACGACGCCGCCGAGACGCCGCCAAGCGAGGCGATGGGTGGCCCTGCCCAGTCCCGCCGCGAGCGGCCCACCGGCGACGCGGTGATGGGCGACGGCGACGACGCCACCGCGTTCCACCTCGAACTCCCCGACGTCGCGATCTCGGCGCTCGGCGGTACGCTCGCCGGCCTCGTCGGGATCGCCGTCGGCGAACTCACCCAGACGATGCTCGCGCTCCGCCGGCGCGTCCCCCTGAAACTCTCGACGGGCACGAGCGCCCTGGTCCTCCATCTCACGATCATCGCCGCGCTCGTCACCAACGTCGCGCTCCTCCAGTTCGCCCCGTCGGTCACGGGCGAGGGTTTCACCGTCCCCTTCGTCCTGGGCACCTTCGTCGCCACCGGCTGTCTGTTCGGCGGCCAGATGGGTGCGTTCCTCAACAACCGCCTGCCCGAGTCCGCCGTCATGGTCATGCTCATCGCCGTCTACTTCCTCGTCGGTCTGTTCGTCGTCGTCCGGACGCTCGTACTGGGCGGCGGCGGACACTGACTCCACCGGTGTTTCGTCGGGTGCGAAACGGACACCGAGAGTTATACGCCCGCTTCCCCAACCGGAGTGGCATGGACGAACTCGCGACGCTGGTGGGGCCGGTCGAGCGGTTCCGGCGACTCGTCCGCGAGACGTCGCTCGCCGTCGACGCCGACACGCCGGTCTACCGCCTCGTTCGCCTCGCCGTCGCCCGACCGGCATCGAATCGACGACGCCCACCGGCGGTAACGGCCCCCTCTTCGCCGCCGAGTACGGCCCCGGTTTCTTCGCGTCGTTCGACGTTCCGGAGTCTGTCGTCGCCGCGCTCGGTACCGGAGCGACGCTCCGCTGGCTCGACTGGGTCGACGCCGGTGAGGCGACCGTCCGATTCCTCGGCGACGCCGACGAGGGCGTCGCACGGGCCGTCGAACTCGACGACGGCGACCACTGCGTCGAGGTCGGTCCGCTCCCCAGCGACGCCGTCGACCCGGACCTCGACTCGCCGACGCGACCGACATCGTCGACGACGATGGCGTGCCGGTCGTCGTGCGCGACGGCGAGTTCCGTCTGTCGGTGTCGGGTGCGGAGATGCGCGGGCGCGGGACGCTTCCGGCGACCGTCACCGGTCCCGACTGCGAGAACCGCTACGGTCCCGATTTCGCTGCCACCGCGCGGGTCCTCTCGGGTCCCGTGGGCCTGCAGGTCGTCCCCGGCGGCCCGCTGGCGGTCACCGCTCGGGGCGACCACGCGAGTCGCCGGTACGTCTGCCGGCAGGTGCTGTAGGCCAGTGTGGGGGTGAAGCGTCGTTCGACAAGCTGGATCCTCGCACAGCCTTAAGTGCGTTTCCGTCGTACGACCGATACGATACGGGACCGCTACGATCTGTCGACGGTGGACCTCGATATCGACGCGCTCGTCGAGGTACTCGACGGGGCCGGTGACCTGTGGAATCCTCTTCGGATCGTACGCCACTGGCGACGAGCGGTCGGGGAGCGATATCGACCTCGCGGTCGAGTTCGAACCGTCGCTCTCCTCGCTCGAGCGGACGAGAGCGCGCCTGCGGATCATCGAGGAAGTGAGCGTCGCGCTGGACATCGATGCAGTTGACGTCGTTCCACTGTCCGAGGCGCCGGTGGCCCTCCGGCGGGAGATCAACCAGAACGGCATCCTGTTGTACGGGTCTCTCGGCGAGGCAGACCGGCCGGCCGACGAGGACACCGAACTGGACGACGAGGAGGCGCTCGCCCGGCTCGACCGGGTCCTCGCGGACCTGGAACGGACAGTGTAGATGGACCAGCAGACCCGTCGCCGGATCCTCGAGAAAGCGGAGTCCGTCGGCGACGCAGTCACACTCCTCGCGGAAAAACGGGATTCGCTCTCGTTCGAGGAGTACACCGAACGCAGGGAAGCGAGAGACGTCGTCGAGCGGGAGTTCCAGACCGCCATCGAAGCGTGTCTCGACATCGGTCGGATGGTCCTCGAGTCCCGCGATTGCGAGATTCCGGGGACCAACGCTGCCGTCTTCAGAACGCTCGGTGACGTGGAGGTACTGACGGACGACGTCGCGACTCGCATGGCACAGGCAGCCGGGTTCCGGAACGTCCTCACACACCAGTACGGCAACGGTATCGACGTTCGTGACGTGTACAACGTACTGCAACACGACCTCCCGATCTTCCGGGAGTTTTTGGTCCAGATCCGCGATACGCTCGATTGACGACCGCCTCGTGGAGCAGTGGACTCCGAGAGGAGCCGCGACTGCTCACCGTTTCACGTCGAGAATATGGAAACCTGCGCGCCGACTCGCCTCTAGTTACCCTTCTCGATGGGAGCGCCGACCAGGTTGCCCCACTCCGTCCAGGAACCGTCGTAGTTGATGGCGTCGTCGTAGCCGGCGAGTTCGTGGAGCGCGAACCACGCGACCGACGAGCGCTCGCCGATGCGGCAGTACGCGATTGTCGTCTCGTCGCCGTCGATGCCCTCCGCGGCGTAGAGTTCCGCGATCTCCTCGCGGGTCTTGAACCGACCGTCGTCGTTCGTGACGGCCGCCCAGGAGATGTTGCTGGCGCCGGGGATGTGGCCGCCGCGCTGGGCGGTCTCCTGGAGGCCCGGCGGGGCGAGCACTTCGCCCGAGAACTCCTCGGGCGAGCGGACGTCCACGAGCGGCAGGCCGCGCTCGATGGCGTTCTCGACGTCGTCGCGGTAGGCGCGGATAGACTCGCGCGGGCCGGCGGCGTCGTACTCGACCTCGGAGAAGTCCGGCACCTCGTCGGTGAGGGGGTAGTCGTTCTCGACCCAGTAGTCGCGGCCGCCGTCGAGCAGCTTCACGTCGTCGTGGCCGTAGTACTTGAACTGCCAGTAGGTGTAGGCGGCGAACCAGTTGGCGTTGTCACCGTAGAGGACGACCGTCGAGTCCTCGCTGATGCCGGCGGCGCCCATCGTCGCCTCGAAGTCCTCCTTCGAGAGGACGTCGCGCTCTGTCTGGTCCTGCAGGTCCGTCTCCCAGTTGAAGCCGAGCGCGCCGGGCGCGTGGCTCTCGTCGTACAGCTCCGTGTCGACGTCGACCTCGACCAGCCGGTGGCCGGGGTCGTCGCTCTGGAACTCGTCGAGTCGCTCTTCAACCCAGTCCGCGGATACGAGTACGTCTTTGGCGTAGTCGCTCATGATACATCGAACCATTAGTCTACCCGATATATAGCCCTGGTTTCCACGGCATGTCCGGCCTCATCACGACGGTACCGGCAATTTCTTCCCGTAGCTGGCGTGTCTACAGTTCTCACGGGCTGACTACGGGACACTCGACGGGGGTGGGATGCGCCAGGGGACCGCCTCTCGGCCCGACTCCGGCTGGTTTCTCGCGGCGTTTATTGCCACTGTCTCCGACCCCGTCTCGCCCCGCCGGAGAGACATATTCAAGCGAATCCCGCCACAGGTCCGGATATGGACACCGTCATGGGGGCCGACGTGCTGGCGGACCGACTCGACGAGGTGCGCGTTGTCGACGTCCGCGACGCCTGGGAGTTCGACGCGATGGGGCACCTCCCCGGCGCCGTCAACGTCCCGTTCGACTCGTTTCGCGCCGACGCCCACGCCGCCGAGGACGACGAGACGGACGAGACGGGCGAGAACGACGGCGACAGACAGGGGATGCTCCCCGGTGCGGACGTCTTCGCCGAGTTGCTGAGCGAGGCCGGGATCACCCGGGAAGACCACCTCGTCGCGTACGACGACCACCACGGCGTCTTCGCCGCGCGCCTGCTCGTCACTGCGGAGCTGTACGGTCACCCGTTCGACCGACTCCACCTGCTCGACGGCGACTTCTCGTCGTGGCGACTCGACCACGAGACCAGCAGCGACCCGCCCGAGATCGAGGCCACGACCTACGAGACTGCCGAACCAGACTCGTCGCCGCTGGTCGGCATCGACGAGATGGCGGCGGCAGTCGACGCCTCCGGTGAGGGGGGAACCGTCGTCGTCGACACCCGGGAGGAGTGGGAGTACGAGGAGGGTCACATCCCCGGTGCCGTGCGTCTGGACTGGCGCGAACTCGTCGACGACGAGACCAGGGGGATCAAACCCCACGCGGAACTCACGGCGATCCTGGAAGAGAGGGGTATCACCCCCGATCGGCGGGTCGTCCTCTACTGTAACACCGCCCGCCGGATCAGCCACACCTACGTCGTCCTGCGGCACCTGGGCTACCCGGATCTGGCGTTCTACGAGGGGAGTCTCACGGAGTGGGAGGCGGCCGACCGAGACCTCGAGACCGGCGCTGACGAGTGACTGGCACCAGACAGACTGCAGCGACCGTCCGACTCACCCGTCCGCCGGGTCGACCGACGGGTCCCCCGGACCGTCGTTCCCGCGATTCCGGTCGCCCGTGTCCTCGCCGGCGTCGGGTCCCTCGTCCAGGTCCTCCACTGCCGACCCGTCCTCGTCGGGATCGTCGGGGTCTCCGGGTTCCTCGAGCAGGTCCGGGTCGTCGAGCGTCTGCTGGAGGGTGCCCCGTTCGTTCGTGACGAGTTCGACCACCTCGACGAGCAGGGCGACGATCAGGGGGCCAGCGATGACGCCGGCGATGCCGATGGTGAGCGTGCCACCGGTGAACCCGACGAAGTAGAGGCTGGCGGGCATCCCGGTCGTGACCGTCGCGAGGCGGGGGCGGATGACGGCGTCGGGGAGGAAGCCGATGAGCACGAGCCCGACGACGGTGACGACGATCGCGGCGACCATCTCACCCGCCAGTACCTGTCCGGCGGCGACGAGGACGATGAGGACGCTCGGGCCGACCACGGGGATGAACTGGAGGATGCCCGAGAAGACCGCGAGCGAGAACGCGGCGTCGTATTTCAGGACCGCGAAGACGACGTAGGCGACGGCGAACGTTCCCAGCGCCGTCGCGGCCTGCAGGACGTACAGCGCGAAGAGCGTGTCGCGCACCCGGCGGTGGAGCGCGAACGCGACGTCGTGGTACTCCCCGGGGACGATCCGTACGACCGCCCGGTGAACGTTCCCCGGGCGGAGCAGGAGTCCGAACAGGAGGATGGCGAACAGGAACGCCTTCAGCGCGAGGACCGGCGCGGCACCCGCGATACTGACACCGATCTCTATCACCGCGTCGCGCGCCCGGAGGAGCAACTGGCTCACGTCGACGAGGTACGTGAACCCGAACACCTCCACCGTCAGTTCCGCGGGGACGTTCTGGATGAACGCGAGCAGTTCGTTGCGCCGGAAGTACAGCGCGGCGATGATCGGCGTCACGACCGCCACGGCGAACAGGAACCCGACCGTGGCCGCGACGGCCGCCGCGACCTCCCGCGGGACGCCCCGCTCGTAGAGCCACCGGCGCACCGGGTAGAGGACGTACGCGATCGTGATCGCGAAAAACACCGTCTCGATGACGTTCGCCAGCATCACGACCGTCAGCGTGCCGACCCCGAGGAGCAGTCCCCCGAGGACGCGCTGGCGACGCGTCAGTGCCATGCCCCTCATTCCACGCCGTCACCTAAAACGGTTTATACCGGGTCGAACAGCCCGCATCCGGCATTCCCGGCCGACTCGCCGTCGGTCTCGCGAGTGGCGGTCGTCAGGACTCCTCGAAGTGCACGTCGGCGAAGTCCAGGATCGCCGTCCAGTAGCCGCGATTCAGCGTGTGTTCGGTCTCGCGGCGGTACTGGCAGAGGTGCCCCACCGTCTCCGCGCTGATCTCGTCGTCGCCGTACAGCGGGTCCTCGCCGGCGAGTCCCTCGACCCCGAGGAACTCGTAGACCGGACTCGCCGCTTCGAGCGAGTCGAGCGCGCGGCCGGGGTTGGCCCAGTAGTCGCGGGCACCCTCGGTGTCGATCAGCGGGCGCGGGGCGACCAGCGCGACGAGGAGGTGCTGGTCGACGGGGAGGCGGGCCTCGCGCTCGCCGTCCGCGCCGTAGGCGACACGCGCGTCGCCGAAGGCCGGAAAGACGTCGTTGAACCAGTGGGGGAACGTCGCGTTGATGCGCGCGACGGTCTCCTGCCCGTTCTCGCGGGAGAGCGCAACGCCGCCCGTCCCGGACTGGTGGGGGGCGACGAGGCCGACCCGGTCGTCGGTCGCACCCGCGAGCAGAGCAGCCTTCCCCCGCCGGGAGTGGCCGGTGACGGCGATCGCGTCGCGCCGGACGGCGTCGTCGGTCCGGAGGTAGTCCACGCAGCGCTGGAGGCCCCACGCCCACGCCGCGAGCGTCCCCCACTCGGTCCCCGGCGGGCAGTCGAGGCGGTCGTCGAAGTGAGGCTGGAGGCCGTCCGTGCAGTCGTCGCGGTCCGGGTCGGCGTCCGCACAGTGGTAGGTCGCGAAGCCGTAGCCCCGCTCTATGAGGTACTCCACACACCAGTAGTCGACCTGCGCGCCGCGGCCGTCCGCGCCGTGTTCGCGTGCCGTCTCCGTGACCGTCACGGTGTCGTCGGCGACCGCGGCGTGGTTGCCCTCCCTGTTGAGGCCGAGTACCGTCGAAACGGGACCATCGCGGTCGGCAGGAACGAAGAGCGCGAGCGTGAGATCCGGCGCGTCGTCGGCCACGTCGGGAAACGATATCGTCACCTCCCGGAGGGTCGCCGCGCCGTCGAGGACGTCCCCGGTCTCGGTGACGCTCGTCTCGATCTCGGGTGCGTCGGGTGCGTACCCGTAGACGTAGTGACGAAAGAGCCGTTGCAGTTCCGCTCGCCGGTGCTCCCAGTCGTCGGTGGACTCGACGGGGTGGCCCTCGAAGAACTCGAAGGGGTCGGGAACCCCGGAGCGGGGTTCGAGTCGGGAGGGTGCGGGCAGGTTCGCCGGAGCGAGTCGGTCGCTGAGGTCGACCATACCACGGGGTCGCGCCGCCCGGCCGAAAAGCCACCGGCGACCCCCGTGGGATGCCGGTACCGGGAGGGGCGGTCAGCCGACCCCGAAGCCGGCGACGGTCCCCGCAACGGGAACGTCTTTGAGGCACGCGGACACACCGGTGTCCATGACAGACACAGCGATACAGCTTTACACGCTGCGCAACGTCGACCGACCCTTCACCGAGGTGCTCGAACTCGTCGCCGACGCCGGCTTCGACGGGGTCGAGTTCGCCTACCGCGTCACCGACGAGGACCCCGAAGACGTCGTCGAGACGCTCGAGGAGACCGGCCTCGACGTCGCCGGTGCCCACGTGGGTATCGGCGGTCTCGAAGACGACTTCGACGACACGGTCTCGTTCTACGACGAACTCGGGGTCGAGAACGTCGTGGTCCCGTGGCTCGACGCCGAGCACTTCGAGACGCGCTCGGCCATCGTCGACGCCGCCGACCGCCTCGCCGCCCTCGGAGACCGCCTCGCCGAGCACGGCAAGACGTCGCACTACCACAACCACGACCACGAGTACACGGACCTGAACGGGATCACCGGCTTCGACGCGTTCCTCGACGCGACGACCCTCGGGATCGAACTCGATCTCGGACTCGCGCTCGCGGCCGGCGACGACCCCGCTGCCCGCCTGCGCTCGCTGGGCGACCGTTCGCGGCTCGTCCACCTGAAAGACTACGACGTCGACGCCGGCCACTCCGTCCCCGTCGGCGAGGGTGACCTCGACCTCGACGCGGTCGCCGACGCCGTCGACCGCAACGACAGCGACTGGCTCATCTACGAGTACGAGGGCGAGGACCCCGTCGAGACGCTCGAGGTCGCCGCCGACCGGACCCGGGATCTGTGCTGAGCGAGCGCACGCGCACGCCGGTCAGCGGTTCCAGGGCGCCCACGACGGGTCGATGACCCGTTCCCGGCGGTCGATGGCGTCGATGCGCTCGACGTCCGCCCCGTCGAGGTCGAGGTCGCGGGCCGCGAGGTTCGTCTCCATGTGCTCGCGAGTGCTGGCTTTCGGGATCGCGGCGACGTTCTCGCGGGAGAGCAGCCACGCGAGGGCGACCTGTGCGGGCGTGGCGTCGTACTCGTCGGCGACCTCGGCGAGGACGGGGTCGTCCAGAACTCCGCCCTGCGCGAGCGGCGAGTAGGCCACCAGCCAGTAGTCGTGGGCCTGCGCGTGGGCGACCAGTTCGTCCTGCGGGAGGTAGGGGTGACACTCGACCTGGTGGGCGGCGAGCGGCGCGTCGAGCAGGTCGACGGCCGCTTCGAGGAGGGCGGGCGTGAAATTCGAGAGGCCGACGTTGCGGACCCGGCCCTCGTCGTGGAGGCGGTCGAGTGCCGCGAGCGTCGACTCGGGGTCGTAGGTGTCGTGGGGCCAGTGGACGTACAGCAGGTCGACGGCGCCGACGCCGAGTCTGTCGAGGCTCGCGCGGGTCGTCGCGAGCAGGTCCTCGCCGGTGAGATTCGACGTGGCGACTTTCGTCGCGAGGAAGACCTCCGAGCGGTCGAGGTCGGCATCCCGGATACCCGCGCCGACGTACCGTTCGTTGTCGTAGTCCTGTGCCGTGTCGACGTGGCGGTAGCCGACGTCGAGGGCGGTCCGGGCGTTCTCGCGCCACTGCTCGCGGTCGGCGTCGGAGTAGGTGCCCAGTCCGAGTCGCGGGAGGTCTCCCGGTGGCATCGCCGGGTGTTCGGAGTGAGGGGGTTTCGGCGTACGGGTCCCGGCAGTGCCTGCGACGTGACGGGTCCGGACCGGGGGGTTTAGGCCCGCAGGGGCCAACCCCCGGACACATGGAGGTCACGCTGCTGGGAACGGGCGATACGACGGGGACGCCGACGCCGGACTGTGACTGTGACACCTGTCGCCGGGCCATCGACCCCGACGACGCGCTCGTCGAACGCCTCCGCGACCGGGGCGTCGACGCGAGCGACGGCGTCGAACGCTCGCGCTTCTCTGTCCACGTCCGCAACGAGCGCACCGGCGAGTCGCTGCTGGTCGACACCAGCCCCGACTTTCGCTCGCAGTTTCTCGACCACGACGTCCCCCTGCCCGACGCCGCCGTCATCTCCCACATCCACTTCGACCACCTCGACGGCCTCGGCCACGCCTATCGACTGTTCGACCACCTGCCCGTCTACGCCGCCGACGAGACCGACCCCGCCACCGGGACGAGCGTCGCCGCGCACGTCGACGACCGCTACGACTACCTCGACCAGGTCACCGTCCACCCCCGGACCCCGTTCGAACCGTTCGAGACCTGCGGGTTCGAGGTGACGCTCGTCCCCGTCGTGCACCCGCCGCTCGTCTGTTACGGCCTCGCGGTCGAAGACCCCGAGACCGGCGCGAAACTCGCCATCTCGGGCGATTCGACCTACGGGATCGGGGCGGAATCGCGCGCGGTGCTCGACGACCCAGACCTGCTCCTGGCGGACGGCATCGTCACCGCAGACTACTGCGAGCACCACCCCGCGGGCGGCGACCACCCCGACGACGACGGCGTCTTCCGCACGTTCGGGACCAAACACATGACTGTCGAGGGTGCCCGGGCACTGGGTGACGACCTGAACGCCGACCGGACTCGAGTCGTCCACGTCTCTCACTTCCTCGGACCCGACGAGGCGTTCGCGGACCCGCTGGCGGTCGACGGCGAGCAGTATCAGCTGTAGCGCTCGTGTACCGGTCCGGGGAGCGTCGTCCTACGAGCCCGAGACGACCGCCCGGAGTCGCCCGCCGTGGTCGGACAGGAGACTCACGGTCCCGCCGAGGGCGGTCAGTCCGAACCCCGCGAGAAAGAGCGGGTCGCTGACGCCAGTCCCCTCCAGAAGCGCCGGCGACAGGCTCGCGACGCTGCCGAGCACCAGACACCAGCCGACGGTGGCGACGAGGTGGCCGCCCGCTTCGGCGTGCTGGCCGGTCGCCACCGCGATACTCGCGGCACCGAGAAAGAGCACGACCGGCAGACCGACCAGCGTGAAGACCACCACCTCGCCGGGTGCGAGCAGCCACGCGAGACTGACGACCACGAGTACACCGACGGCGAGCGTCGCGACGAACCAGTAGTGGAACCGCCTGTCGAGCGACTGGAGGGCCTCGGCGTCCATCGCTCGCCGATTCGACCGACCGAGAAAAGTACGTTCCGGAGACACTATCGGGAGGGCCGTCGCGGCTCATACCTGCCGGTAGACGCCGCGGCTCACACCAGCCGGTAGACGCCGCGGCTCACACCAGCCGGTAGACGCCGCGGCTCTCCGTGGCCTCGCCCGCCCGGACGAGTTTCTCGAGTGCTCTCCGGGTGTAGTCGGCGGGGACGTCCCGCTCGGTGGTGTAGGCGACGACCTCTTCTTCGGTGGGGTCGTCCAGCTCTCGAAGTGCGGCCCGGACCGTCTCCTGTCTGCTCAGGCCGCCACCCGAGCGAGACTGACCGGCGCGCTCGCCCGCTTCGGCCACCTCGTCGGCGTCGATACCCGACCCCTCGAGGTACGTCTCGTCGTCGGGACCGACGTCGTCGACGTACTCGTCCATCTCGGCGAAGGAGTCGAGTTCGGCAAAGGAGTCGCCGTGGCCGCTCCTGTTGGCGAGGATCGACGCCCGCACCTCGCGGGCGTGGTCCTCGTCCTCGGTGGAGACGAACTTCCGGCGCTTGGCGTAGGGCCGGCGCGTCCCACACCGGGGACACTGGCTGGTCTCGGGACGTCCCTCGACGACCCAGAGCATGCTGCACTCGCTACAGCCGACGACGGCGTACACGTCACCGGGTTCTGCGCCGTCGGATATGAACGCTTGGCTTCAGTGAATGGTCTGTTCAGTACATAGAGCGAGTGTATCACGAGTCAAACGAACAGAGGCCATCAGGGGGATTGTCGTAATCACACGCTCGGCGGTAGCCGAGGGCGAGGCGTTCTCCTTCCCGAAGCGTGCCCTCGGCGATTGCAATCGAACAGTCGCCACCGTCTGTGTCGTACCCCTGGAACGACTCGGTGACCCAGTCGCCATCGTCGATTCGAACAGCGACTTCGTATCGTCCACGGGTACTCCCCCAGTCGCACTCCGGAATCGCGCTCTTGACGACAGCCCCGTCCTGTCCGGCGACATCGTGTGCCGAACGGTGAACGTTTGTTCCGTCTCGTCTCACCCGAATCGTAATTTGGTGAGCGTCCTCAGTGGAGTTGTGAACTGCGACGTAGCCAAGTTGGAACGACTCGTGTTGGGCCCCCGCGAGACTGTCTAGACACCCGGACGTCGAGGCCGCCCCACCGGTAGCGAGCGAGGCAAGGAGGGCACGGCGGTTCATACGTTGATTTCTGTCCTCCTGAAAAAGTATCTTGCCACACCTATCTTATCATATGAACCTCATATCGTGCACATCTCGTCGGCGTCTTCACACTCCCCGAGACGTCGGCGCTCGCGACCGACACCCGCCACCACCCACGCCTATGTGTCCGCGACGCGTCACTCGCGGGCATGGAGTTCGTCCAGCACTCGGCGCGCGAGACGGTCGAAGCAGTCGAGGGCGTCCACCTCACGCAACTGGCGGTCGGCGAGGCGATGAGCGTCCAGCACTTCCACATCGAACCCGGCGCGGTCGTCCCCGAACACAGCCACCACCACGAACAGACCGGCTACGTGATGTCTGGCTCCGGGGTGTTCACCATCGACGGCGAGGAGTACCCCACCGGCCCCGGCGACTCGTACGCCATCGACTCCGACCTGCCCCACAGCCTGGAGAACCCCACCGAAGAACCGCTCAGCGGCATCGACGTGTTCTCGCCGCCACGCGCCAATCCCGACTGGCAGGACTGACGGGGCGCGCGTCGGCGCCCGCGAGCGGCGAGAGCGTTCGTCGAAAAACGTGTGAGACCAAAGGTCTATACCCGGTGACCGCCAATCCCGAGGTACGATGAGCACCGAAACAGAAGAGGGAGACGACCTGCAGGAGCGCATCTCGAACTTCCTGCGGCGGAACTTCCCCCAGATCCAGATGCACGGCGGCAGCGCCGCGATCACGGACATCGACCGCGAGAACGGCGAAGTCACCATCCAGCTCGGCGGCGCCTGCTCGGGCTGTGGCATCTCCCCGATGACCATCCAGGCCATCAAGACCCGCATGACCAAGGAGATCCCCGAGATCGACACCGTCCACGCCCAGACGGGCGGCATGGGCGGCAGCGAGGGCATGATGGGCGCCGACACCGGCCCCTCGATGCCCGGCGAGAGCCGCGGCGGCGACATCGACGACGGCGACGACGAAGGCCCCCAGGCCCCCTTCTGAGACATCTCCTCTCCGGTTTTCGCCCCTGCGTAGCGACCGCTTTCCTCCGATTTCGCGGTCCTCGACGTCTCCCCCGTCTCGACTGCCGGCAGCGGTGGCTCTAACACGGCGGCCGCCGAGTGACTGTCCATGCCCGACTCGTCCGCCGAGGACTCGACGTCCGGGGATCCCCCCAACGTCATCTTCGTCACGACCGACCAGCAGCGCCTCGACACGATCCACGCGCTCGGGGCCTCTCACATGGACACGCCTAACATCGACCGACTGGTCGACGAGGGTGTCTCCTTTACCGACTGTCACGTCACTGCGCCCTCCTGTGCGCCCTCGCGAGCCTCGCTCTTTACCGGCTACTACCCCCACACCACAGGCATCTACCGCAACGGCGACCGCTGGACCCACTCCTGGGTCGAGGACCTCTCGGAGGCTGGCTACTACACGCTCAACGTCGGGAAGATGCACACCGCCCCGTACAACGCACCCGCCGGCTTCGACGAGCGCTACGAGGTCGAGAACAAGGACCGCTATCTCGCACCAGTCCCGGGCGGTGAACCGCCCCTTCCCGGCGAGAAGTACTACCTCGACGCCTGGGACCGAGCGCTGATGGCGAAGGGCCTGCACAAACAGCAACGGGAGTTCTACCGGGAGTGGGACGACTACGAGGAACGTCTCGGAGCGTTCGAGTGGGAACTCCCGAAGGAGGCCCACCCGGACGTCTTCGTCGGTGAGTTCACGACGCAGTGGCTCGACCGCATGCCGAAACTCGACCGTCCCCTGTTCGCCGCCGTCGGCTTCCCGGGGCCGCATCCACCGTTCGACCCCACACCCGAGTTTGCCGAGGAATACATGGACCGGGACCTGCCGCTGCCCGACGTCTCCGAGGCGGACCTGGAGAGTCAGCCCCCGCCGCTGAAGGGCTTGCGCGAGCACAACGAGGAGGTGGACCACGACTCGGTGACCCACGACCTGGACGCGACCGAGGAACAACTCCACCGCCAGCGCGCCTACTACTACGCGAACGTCGCGATGATAGACGAACAGGTCGGGGAGATACTCGACGCGCTCGAACGGAACGGCTACGACGACACGGTGGTCGTCTTCGCCTCGGACCACGGCGAGATGCTCGGCGACCACGGCCACGTCCAGAAGTGGACGATGTACGAGGAGGCCACGAACGTCCCCGCCATCGTCTGGTCGCCCGACCGTTTCGACTCGCGGGAGGTCGACGACCTCGTCTCGCTGTTCGACCTGGGCGCGACGGTGCTGGACCTCGCGGGCGTCGAAACCGACGACCTCGAGGCGGAGTCGCTCGTCCCCGCGCTGGCAGGCGACGACGACTGGTCGGGTCGCGAGACGGTCTACGCCGAACACCGCCGGGACGGCATCCTGCGGGAGACGGAGTTCATGACGATGGTTCGCACCGACGACTGGAAGCTCGTCCACTTCGTCGACTACGACGAGGGACAGCTGTTCGACCTCCGCGAGGACCCCGACGAAGAGGAGAACCTCTGGCACGACCCCGCCGCCCAGGACAAAAAGCGCGAATTGCTCGACAGACTGCTGGAGTGGCGCATCCAGAGCGGCGTCGACACCGCCGACTGGGCGGCCGACTTCCGGTGAACGAGGGACATCGGGCGCCGGACGTCCGCGCCGTCACGCCTCTCCGACGATGAACGCCGACGCTCGTTCGGCGACCGCTAGCGTCGGCGCGTGGGTGTTCGCGCGCGGACTCGTCGGCATGACCGAGGCGTCGACGACGCGGAGGTTCTCGACGCCCCGAAGGCGAAGGCGGTCGTCGACGACGGCCATCTCGTCGTCGCCCATCCTGCACGTCCCGGCGAAGTGCTGGTAGGAGACCGTCTCCGACCGGACGTGCGCTTCGACGTCGTCGAAGGGCCGCCCGTGGTCGGCCCGCTCGCTCGCGAGGGGGCTCGTCTCGGCGATCTCGTGGGCGCGCTCGACGCCGCTGGCGAGTGTCTCGAAGTCGTCCCCGCCGGCGAGGTACTGCGGGTCGACCCGCGGGTCGTCGTCGGGGTCGGCCGAGGCGAGCGAGACCCGGCCGCGACTCTCCGGGGCCACGAGCGAAGTCGCGATCGAAAAGCCCCCGACGTCCTCGGCTATCTCGCCCCGTTCGATGGCGACGGGCAGGAACAGAAACTGGACGTCCGGCGCGTCCAGGTCGTCGTCCGAACGCCAGTACGCCGCTCCTTCCGACCCGTTCGAGGTCAGCGGTCCGCTCTTCAGGACGAGATACTTCAGCAGGTTCCACAGCGTGTCGGCACCGCCGTACGTGTCGTCGCGGTCGGTCTCGTAGGCGCTGTAGACGATCGGGTGGTCCTGCAGGTTGTGCCCGACGCCCGGGAGGTCGACACGCACGTCGATCCCGTGTTCGTAGAGGTGGCTGGCAGGGCCGATCCCCGAGTGCATGAGCAGGCGCGGTGAGTTGATCGCCCCAGCCGACAGGATGACCTCGCCCGCGGTCACCTCACCAGTCTGGCCGTCCTGCTCGTAGGCGACGCCCGTCACCCGGTCACCGTCGAACGTAACTCGACGGACCTGTGCCCCCGTCTCGACGGTCAGACTCGGTCGGTCGAGGACGGGTTGCAGGAACGCGTCGGCGGCGCTGTGGCGCTTCGCGTCGCGCTGGATCACGTCGGTGAACCCCGCCCCGTCGAGGTCGCCGCCGTTGAACGACTCGCGGCGGGCGAGACCGGTCTCGACGGCGGCGTCGACGAACGCCTCGGTCAGTGGATGGGGGTCGTCCTGTCCCGTGACGTGCTGTGGCCCGCCGGTCCCGTAGGGCTCGCCGGGCCCGTCCTCGATGCGCTCGAAGCACTCGCGCACGGTCCCGTAGTCCCACCCGTCGTTGCCGGTCGCGGCCCACCCGTCGTAGTCGGCGGGGTGCCCGCGAAAGTACATCTGGGCGTTTATCGAACTCGACCCGCCCAGCGTCTTGCCCTGTGAGACAGTCGGCGTTCGGTCGGCGAGTGCCGACTGGGGGAGCGTCCGGAAATCCCAGTCGACGGACGTCCCCCAGAGTTCGGGATAGGCGATCGGCACCGATATCTCGCGTTTCTCGTCCGGTTCGCCCGCCTCCAGTACCAGCACGTCGCCGGCCGCGCTGAGCCGGTTCGCGAGGACAGAGCCCGCCGAACCCGCACCCACGATGACGTAGTCGTAGTCGGCCACGCTCGGCGTGTGCGGCCGGACCGATATAAATGTCACAGCCCGCACGATCCGCCGACGCCCACCGACTGGCGCGTCGCCACCCTGCCGGGGCCATCGCGTTTATGCGTGCGGCGATACACCCGAGAAGCATGCCAGAACCGAGCGTCGACCGGAGTTTCAGCGAGCCCCACACCCTCCTGCGGTGTCGCTGTGGCTGGGAGGGTCACGACGACGACGTACAGCGCTGGGACGTCCAGCACGACAGCGACCGCGTGGTGCGGGTCTGTCCCGACTGTGACGACCCGATCCCCGAGTGGGGGACGATCCGCCCGGTCGACGCGGCCGCGCACATCGCCCGCGGCCCGCTCGAAGACTCGCTCGTCGACGCCGGGGTTCTCGACGGGTAGTCGTTCGTCTCAGAGCCCGAGCGCCGCCGTCAGCGGGACGCCGGCGGCGACCGCACCGACGAGATAGCCGCCGAGGACGCCGGCGTTCAGCGGCGGGAGGCCCGCGTGGGCACCCTCGACCCGGTGGACCAGATAGAGGAGGCCGCCCATCCCGACGAGGCCGCCGACCAGTGCTCCGAGCGCCGGGAGGTTCGCGTTGAGCGCGGGAACCACGACGGGCGCGTCGAGGAACGCGCCGGCGCTGACCGCGAGCATCCCCGGAATGAGTGCGTCGCCCAGTCCCAGGAGGGCGACGCCGTGCATCCCGTCGTCGGCCTCGCCGTCGGTCGGTTCGTTGCCATGGCCGTCCGCGCTGTCCCCGGTTTCTTCGTCGTCTCGCTCGGCCAGGCCGAGTCCTTCCTCGCGGAGCGAATACGACAGGGAGTAGGGGACGACGAAGACGATGGGCGCTTTGAGGTCGCCGAGGCCGGTCGCGAGTTCCTGCATGTGTCCGGAGACGTAGACGGCGTAGGCGTCGTACCCCGCCCAGCAGACGAGCAGGACCACGACCGGCAGGGGCGCGAACCCGAGCCCGAGCATCGGGATCGCGGCCGCGCCGAAGCCGACGGCGGCCAGGTCGTTGAGCCACCACTCCGGGTAGACCCACAGGACGACGGCGGTCCCGACCGCGATCCCGACCGAGACGGGGCCGGTCGGCAGACCCAGCGCCGCGCCGTCAGTGGCGACCCGGCCGATCCCGGTGAGGGCGACGAACGCCGCGGCCGTGAGAGACCCCGCGGAGGCCAGCAGGAACGCACGCACCAGCAGGTCGCCCACCTCGTAGCGGAAGGCCAGCAACATGACGCCGGTCGTCACGAGCACGAGGACGGCGAACACGCCGACGTTACCGACGTTCCCGGGGTCCTCGAAGAGGACGAGTCCCATGGTAGCCATCTCGTCGGCCAGTGTGAGACCGCCCAGCACTGTCGCCGTGTAGAGGACGACGATGCCTGCGTGGGGCAGCCAATCGCGCCAGGAAGTGACGGAGTCGTCGGTCGTCACCTCCGACTGCGACTCGGCAGTCCCCCCGTCGCTCATCGTCGATCCCCCGTTCTGTATCGCATGTCCGCCCCGTGGACCGTCGCACACTAAACGGTCCCGGACCCGCCGGAATCCGTGACGGCGGCGTACGTGACCTACTCGACGAACGTTTCCAGCACGGCGACGACCCGGTCGACGAACTCGTCGGTCACCCGCCCCTGCCACGCGACCAGATCCTCGCTCCGGGGCGAGTGTACGGCCCACGGCGAGACGAACGAGTCCCGGGGAACACCGCCGGTTTCCCAGATGTCGTCGTCGAGCGCGAGCGACTCCTGGTATTCCCTCGTCGAGACTGCAACGGCGATGTGCTGTTCCGCCCCGAACGGGTGGGTGTCGTTTTCACGACGAGCCAGGGCCGCTGTCTCTCCTCGCCGAGTTTGAACGGGTCGACGCTCCTGACGACGTCACCCCGTTCCGGCTCCATCGGTCAGTCCTCGTCCCGTTCGCTCGGGTGTGGCCCGTCGGGAGCGGCCTCGTCCCATTCCGCCGGGTCGATCCCGCCGTCGCGCTCGTCGAGGCGCTCGCCGGCAGCGTGCAGGTCGTACGCCGCGGCGACTCGTCGCTCGTCGGCAGCGACCGCCCAGTACGCCCCTCTGTGTCTGACGAGGTCGCGGTCTTTCAGCCGCGAGAGGGCCGTCCCGACGGTGTTCGGGGCCTCGTCGATAGCGCCGGCGATCTCCGATCTGGTGAACGCCTTGTCGCGATGTCGGTAGAGATACGCGACGACCTGTTCGGGTACGCTCGGCTCCCCCGGGAGATCGCCCGATTCGAACTCGTCGATACTCACCGGCATACGACGAAAGTAGCGTACTGACGTGATCAATGTACTGCCGTACGTCACGGGACAGGCCCCGCCGACTCCGCTCTCCGCTGCGTCCCGACGGGGAATCACGGAGTTTAATTCCGTGGACATCCCTCTTGACAGCCATGAGCGACACAGACGGACCGGACAACGTCCTCTTCGTGGTGATGGACACGGTCCGCAAACGCAACCTCTCGGTCTACGGCTACGACCGGCCGACGACGCCCAACCTCGACACCTTCGCCGAGGAGGCGACCGTCTTCGAGGAGGCCGTCGCGCCCGCGCCGTGGACCCTGCCGGTTCACGCCTCTCTCTTCACCGGTCTCTACCCCTCACAGCACCGCGCGACCCAGGAGAACCCCTATCTGGAGGGAGTGACCACTCTCGCCGAGTCGCTCTCCGCCGCCGACTACGCCACCGCCTGTTACTCCTCGAACGCCTGGATCACCCCCTACACCAACCTGACAGCGGGCTTCGACGACCAGGACAACTTCTTTCAGGTGATGCCCGGCGACACGCTCTCGGGCCCCCTCTCGAAGGCCTGGAAGACGATGAACGACAGCGATACCCTCCGGGGTTTTGCGGATCTGCTCGTCAAGATGGGCAACACCGCCCACGAGTTCTTCGCCAAGGAGGGCGGCGGCGACTCCAAGACGCCCGCCATCGTCGACCGCGTCCGGGACTTCGTCGAATCGGCCGAGCGCGACGACCGGGAGTGGTTCACCTTTATCAACCTCATGGACGCCCACCTCCCGTATCACCCGCCCGAGGAGTTCGCCGAGGAGTTCGCCCCCGGCGTCGACTCAACGGAGATATGCCAGAACTCCAAGGAGTACAACTCCGGCGCGCGAGACATCGACGACGAGGAGTGGGACGACATCGTCTCGCTGTACGACGCCGAGATCGCCCACATCGACCACCATCTGGGGCGCCTGTTCGACTGGCTCCGGGAGACGGGACGGTGGGAGGACACGATGGTCGTCGTCTGTGCCGACCACGGCGAACTCCACGGCGAACACGACCTTTACGGCCACGAGTTCTGCATCTACGACCCGCTCGTGAACGTCCCGCTGCTCGTGAAAGCGCCGGGCCTCGACGCCGGCGACCGCGACGGGGAGACGCAGGTCGAGTTGCAGGACCTCTATCACACGGTGCTGGACTACACGGGGGTCGACCCGGAGGCCGGCGGGCCGGGCGTCGGCGCGGACGGCGAGGCGGCCGAACCGCTCGACCGCGCGCGCTCGCTGTGCTCGGCGGACTACCGCGACTTCGCGAACACGTCCGGGGCCGACCGGACCCGCTTTTCGGCCCACGCAGACGGCGACCTTGACGACGTCGCGTTCGTCGACTACCACCAGCCCGTCGTCGAACTGCGCCAGCTCGAGAGCAAGGCCAGCGACGCCGGCATCACGCTCGAGACCGACTCGCGCTTCTACTCGCGGATGCGCGCCGCCCGCCGGACCGACGCGAAGTACATCCGTAACGAGCGCATCCCCGACGAGGCCTACCTGCTCGACGACGACCCGGGGGAAACCGAGAATCTGGCAGGTACCGACCTCGACGACGGCGACGCCGCGGCCATCGGCGAGGTCGAGAGCGCGCTCGGGGTCTTCGAGCGCGAAGTCGGTGGCGAGTGGGAGGACGTGGGTGACGAGGACGTCCTCGACGACATGGGTGACGAGGCCAAAGACCGCCTGCAGGACCTGGGCTACCTCGAGTAACCGTGCCCGACCACGACGGGTCGCTGCTTGGCGCACTCGACCGCCGGACACTCCTCAAGACGGGCGTGGGCTTTCTCGTCGCGGCGGTCATCCTCTATCTGCTCGCGGCCGGGATCGGTATCGAGGCGATCCGCGACGAACTCGCGGGTGCCGACGTCGGGTGGCTCGCCGTCGGCTGTCTCTCGACGGCCGTCGGGCTGGTCTCCTGGGCGAAGGCCTGGCAGGTCGTCCTCGGGGTGGCGGGCATCCCCGTCCGGTTTCGCAAACTCGTCGTGACCTACTACGCCGCCACGTTCGCCAACTACGTCACCCCGCTGGGACAGGCCGGCGGCGAACCCTTCATCGCGTACGTCCTCTCGCGTGACACGGAGGCGAGTTACGAGGACTCGCTGGCGTCGGTGGTGACGGCAGACCTGCTGAACCTCCTGCCCTTCTTCACGTTCGCCGCCGTCGGCATGGGCGTCCTGCTGGTCAGGACGACGCTCCCCGACGAGGTCCGCGGGGCGGCCGTCGCCCTGGTCGTCCTGGGCGTGGGCGTCCCCGCCGGGGCTGCCGCGGGCTGGCGGGTTCGCCGTCGCCTCGGCCGACTCGCCGTCCGACTGGTGGCGCCGGTCGCTCGTCGCACCCGCTTCGTGACCGTCGATGGGATCCGCCGTCGGCTCTCGGAACTCAACGAGGCCTTCGAGCGCATCGCCGCCGACCCGCGGGCGCTCGCCCACGCGCTCGTCTACTCCTACGTCGGCTGGCTCTTCTTCGCGCTCCCGCTCTACTTCGCCGCGCTCACCGTCGGCGAACCGCTCGGCCTCCTGCTGGTCTTTTTCGTCGTCCCCGCGAGCACGCTCGCCGGCCTCACGCCGTCGCCGGGTGGACTGGGCGGTGTGACGGCCGCGCTCGTCGCGCTGCTGGGCGTGCTCGCCGGCTTCTCGTCGGCGACGGGCTACGCCGTCGCCACCGTCTACCGGCTGGCGAGTTACTGGTTCGCCGTCTTCGTCGGCGGCATCGCGGCGCTGTGGGTCGTCGCGCGGACCTGATCCGCCCGTTCCAAACCCAAGCGTTCAAGCGGTGAGGGCGTTACACCGCGGGTATGTCTGGCGTTCCCCGCGACCCGCTCGCCGACGTCCCCGGTCTCGACCGGTTGGACACGCTCACCCGGCGGGTGGTCGCCGTCACCGTCGTCGCCCTCCTCGGTCGTCTCGTCCTCCTCGGCGCCCGGGTCTCTCACTTCGACGAGGGGCGGGTCGGCTGGTGGACGATGCACTTCCTCGACACCGGCCAGTTCGAGTACCGCTTCATCATCCACGGCCCGCTCGTCCAGCACGTCAACCGCCTCGTCTTCGGCGTCTTCGGTGCCAGCGACTTCACGCTCCGCCTGTTCGTCGCCGTCGTCGGCGCTGCCCTCCCACTGAGTGTGTTGCTCTTTCGCGAGCACCTCCGCGAGGACGAGGCCCTCGGCGTCGCGGCCTTCCTCGCCGCCAACCCCCTCCTGGTGTACTACTCGCGCTTTTTCCGGAGTTCGATACTCGTCGCGGCCTTCGCGTTCGTCGCGTTCGGCCTGTTCGTCCGGGCGATCGATCTTCGCTCACCACGGTATGCCCACGCCGGCGTCGCCTTCGTCGCCCTCGCGTTCACCGCCAAGGAGAACGCCGTCGTCTACCTGCTGTGCTGGGCCGGCGCGACGGCACTGATCGTCGACCACAGACTCTTCCGGACCGGCGACGACGAGGCCGGCCTCGACTGGGCGCTCGCCCGCCTGCCCGACGGCGACACCGTCGAGCGAGTTCGGGCGAACCTCGCGCGCTACGTGGGTCACGTCGTCCTCGGCGCCCTGGTCTTCTGTGGGATCGGGCTGTACTTCTACGCGCCGCGCTCGCCCGACGCCGCCACCGTGGGCTTCTGGCAGGGGCTGACGAACCCGACGCTGTTTCCCGACATGGTCTCGACGACCGTCGACGACGTCGTTCGGGGCTACGGCTACTGGTTCGGCGGCAGCGCCGAACACGGCGGGCGTTTCGACTCGGTGATAGACCAGTATCTCACCTTCCTCGGGCGCTCGCTGGAGTCACTCTCGGGCTACGCCCTGCCGTTGCTCGTCATGGCGGTCGCGGGCTTTCTCGCCGAACGCTACACGCGCCCCCGCTCGCGGATGCTCGTGCTCTTCGCCGGCTACTGGGGGTTCGTCTCGATCCTGGGCTACCCGCTGGGGACCGACATCTACGGCGCGTGGATCATGGTCAACGCGCTCGTCCCACTCGCCATCCCGGCGGGCGTCGGCCTCGCGATGGTCGTCCGCTGGACCCGTGACTCGCTCCACGAGGACTCGATCCGTTTCGGCATCTCGATGTTCGTCGTCTTTCTGATCGTGGGACAGGTGGGCCTCGCGCTGGTCGGCGGCGTCTACACCAACACCACCAGTGACGACAACACGCTCGTGCAGTTCGCTCAACCCGCCGACGACTTCCGCCCGGCGACGAATGCCCTCGACGACGCCGACACGACCGACGACGACGCCGACGTGCTGTTCGTCGGCGACCGGCTCGTCCGTACCCGGCAAAACGCCGAGGGACAGCAGGTGGTGAATCCGAGACAGCGCGGGATCGAACCCCTCTGTACGCCGATCTCGAACACGCTCCCGCTCCAGTGGTACCTCGAGATCGGAGACGCGACCGGAACCTGTGCGCTGACCTCCGAGAACGCGACGGCCATCGTCGCCGACCAGCAACCGACGGTCATCATCACGGAGCCCTCGATGCAGGCCCGACTGGACGACGAACTCACCCGCTACCGCGCCACGACCTACCGGCTGCGCACCTCCGGCAACGAGGCCGTCTTCTTCGTCCGCGTGTCGGAGTGACGGGGTCGTGGCCCGTCGCCCCGTTCGTCGCCCGCCGTCACCGGCGGCGTGCCTGCCCGGCCAGAAATCCGACGCCGGCGACGACGAGGACGACTGCCGCGACGACCAGCCACCCGGTACCGACGAGCGTCCCGACCACCAGCGCCGTCCAGGCGAGGCCGAATACGCCGTGGGCGAGCGCGAACAGGCGCCGCCCGCGGCGGTAGAAGACGACGGCTCCCAGCGAGAAGCCGACCGCGAGCGCGACGACCGACAGCGCGACCGGCCGGACGACCAGTCCACCGATGGGGACGGGGTCGACGACCGGTTCGAGGAGGAACAGGAGTCCGCCGAGGCCGACGAGGAGGCCGACGGCGACCGGGCCGGGTTCGGGGTCGAACGACCCGTTCACGCTCCCACTCCGCGGACCGTCTTCGACCGGTCGACGACTCGTCTTCGCACGTCGGACCGCAGGGTCACACCGAGATGAACGTTGCGACGACCCGGTTCGGCCTGCCCCGGGACGGTCCGGCGAGCGGTGGTCCTCCCGACAGGCATATTCGGCCGAGTCGTCAACTCCGGACGATGGGCCACGGTCGACTCGCACAGCCACTGGCGTTTGTGGCGCTGGTCGTCCTCGCCGGGTGTGCGGGCCTCACGGGCGGTGACCCGACTCACCGTGACACTGTCTCGCCGGTGGCGGTTCCGACGACCGGCGAGGACTACCCGCCGGGTATCGGTGAGGCTGGCGTGTCTCCGTCGTCACTCGCGGCCGCCCACGACCGGTCGCTGACCGGGACCTCCTTCACGTTCGTTCGCCGCCAGCGCGTCGTCGCGAACGGGACGGTGTGGACGACCGACCGAGAGCGACGGGTCGCCGCCGACGGAACGTACGCCGGGCGGCTGAACCGGACAGCGACGGAACCACCTCTGCAGCGAGTCCCGCCGGTCCGGTTCGCCTACTGGACGAACGGCACCGCCACCGCCTATTACCGCGAGTCGTCGCGTGGACCGGGGAGCTACGCCTGGTCGGAGGGGCGTCCGCCGGTCGTCGACGTCACCGGGTCGCGGACCGTCGAGCGCCTCCTCGGGGCGGTCGAGCCGTCAGTCGTCGAGCGCGCCGAGGGCGTCGTCCTCGTGGGGTCGAGCGACCGGGTGCCGGCCGCCCTCTCACCGCCGCTGGACCTGGAGAACCCGCGTGACGTCTCGCTGACGGCCCACGTCGATCCCGACGGGGTGGTCACTCGCTGGCGTCTCGCGTACGAGGCGACCGCCGACGGCCGGACCGTTCGCGTCGTCCGGGACGCTCACGTGACGGCGGTCGGTGTGACGACCGTCCAGCGGCCCGCCTGGATCGATACCGCTCACGAGTGGGTGGGTTTCGACGAATCGTCAGCGAACGAGAGCGCGACCGCAGCGCCGCGACCGTGACTGGCCGACTGCGCCGCTCAGGCCAGGTCTTCGATGTGGTCGACGACGCCGGCGGCGAACTCGTCGGTACCGACGCGTTCGGCGTCCTCACGAGACCGCTCGATGTCGTAGGTGACGTCGCCGGAGACGATCTGCGCTTCGAGCGCGTCGCGGACCAGGTCGGCGGCGTCCGTCCAGCCGAGATACTCGAGCATGATGCGGCCGGAGAGGATCATCGCGCTGGGGTTGACCTTGTCCTGACCGGCGTACTTCGGGGCGGAACCGTGGACGGGTTCGGCGAGACAGCGGGCGTCACCGAAGTTCGCGCCGGGCGCGATGCCCAGACCACCGATCTGGGCGCCACAGGCGTCGCTGATGTAGTCGCCGTTGAGGTTCATCGTCGCCATGACGTCGTACTGGTCGGTCCGGGTGAGGACCTGCTGGAGCATGTTGTCGGCGATGCGGTCGTTGACGACGACGGCGTCGTCGGGTTGCTCGCCGTCGCGCTCCTCCCAGAGCGTGTCCTCGGTGATGACCTCGTCGCCGTACTCCTCCTCTGCGACCTCGTAACCCCAGTCGGCGAAGGCGCCCTCGGTGAACTTCATGATGTTGCCCTTGTGCACGAGGGTGACGGAGTCGCGGTCGTGTTCGAGGGCGTAGTCGATCGCACGGCGGATGAGACGCTTGGAACCGAACTCGGAGATGGGCTTGACGCCGATGCCGACGGGACCGTCGTGGATGGTCTGGTCGAAGCCCATCTCGTCTTCGACGAACTCGCGGACCTGTTCGACTTCTTCGGTGCCGGCCTCCCACTCGATGCCGGCGTAGACGTCTTCGGTGTTCTCCCGGAAGGTCACCAGGTCCATCTGGCCGGGGTCGGTGACGGGCGAGGGGACGCCGTCGAGGTGGAACGTCGGGCGGACGTTCGCGTAGAAATCCAGCGTCTGTCGCAGTGCGACGTTGAGCGACCGGAACCCGGCGCCGACCGGCGTCGTCAGCGGGCCCTTGATCGCGACACGGAACTCGTCGATGGCGTTGACGGTGTCGTCGGGGAGGTTCTCGTCGTACTTCTCGCGGCCGGACTCGCCGGCGAAGACGCGCATCCAGGCGATCTCCCGACCCGTCGCCTCGGCGGCAGCGTCGAGGACACGCTGTGCGGCCGGACCGACGTCCTGGCCCACGCCGTCCCCGTGGATGATCGGGATGATCGGATCGTCCGGAATGTCGAGTTCGTCCGCGTCCTCGTCGACGACCTCGATCGGCGTTCCGTCCGCCGGCACCTCTACTCTGTCGTACTCGTGATCCATGCGTCGGCTTTGCCCATTCCCCCCTAAATGTATGCCGTTTTCCGCGAGTTCCCCCCGATTCCGTATCTATCTGACCAGTACTGTTCTCCGTCACAGAACGGAGTTTCACATCGGTTTCACTGGATCGACGATGAACGAAGCGCCGCCAGACGATCGACGTGCAGTTTGCAAACATTCCACACACAGCTGGACGCGCTGACGCGTCGTCGCGCGGGCGGCCGACGGGTCGGCAACGGGACGAACTAAGTTCCGACCGTCCCACGGGGGGGACGTGCAGGTCATCGCCCACGGCGGGGCCGGATCGCCCGCCGACGACCCCGAGGACCGGGCGGCCGTCATCGAGGAAGCGGTCGACTGTGGCGCCGAGCAGTCGACGCCGCTGTCGGCCGTTCGCGCGACCGTCCGCGTCATGGAGATAGACCCGCGGTTCAACGCCGGTATCGGTGGCGCCGTCCAGAGCGACGGCGTTCCCCGGACCGACGCGGGCGTGATGTGTGGCGACGGTCGGACCGGCGCGGCCGCCGCGATGGTCGACGTCGCCCACGCCGTCGACGTCGCCGGTGCCGTCGCGACGGAGACGCCCCACGTCATGCTCGCTGGCGAACGTGCCGTCGCCTTCGCCGAGTCCGTGGACGTGGAAACCGGCGTGGACCTCTGGAGCGACGACTCCCGGGAGCGATGGGACGAGGCCGACCCGCCCGGCGGGGACGGCGACCCTGCGGGCGTCGACGCGCAACTCGCGTGGGTCCGCGAGCGCTTCGGCGGTGGCGACGGCGCCGTCCCGGCTGGGGAGACTGCCGAGGCCGCCGACGGCGAGGCGGGTGCGGTGGCCCCTCGGGAAGCCCCACCCTGGGACCACGACACCGTCGGGGCGGTTGCGACCGACGGGGAACGGGTGGCGGCCGCCACCTCCACGGGCGGGCGCTGGTACGCGCTGGCGGGACGAGTCGGCGACGTCCCGCAGGTCGGCGGAGGCTTTTTCGCCTCGCCGGCAGGTGGTGCGAGCGCGACGGGCGCCGGCGAGGACATCGCCCGCGAGGGACTCGCCCGCCGGGCGGTCTCGTTGCTGGAACAGGGTGCCGACGCGCCGACGGCGGCCCGCATCGCTATCGACGAGTTCGACGACGCGACCGAGGGCGACGCGGGTGTCGTCGTCGCGGATACGGCGGGGAGTCTCGGTGGGGCCCACAACAGTCCGGCGATGCAGACGGCCCGGCGGGACTGACTACCAGGTCCCGGGTCCGGGCCCGGTGTGACCGAGCACCGCGACCCGGTTGTGGTCCCGGCGACACAGAAACGCTTTCAGCGGGCGGGACGAACCCGGTGGCATGAGCGACGTCGACTTCGATGCCGAGCAGTACGAGAAGTGTCGCGAGGCCGGGGAGATTCTCGCGCAGGTACGCGACGAGGCCGCAGCACGCGTCGAGGTCGGGGCGAGCCACCTCGAACTCGCCGAGTGGGCCGAAGACCGCATCCGCGAACTCGGCGGCGAGCCCGCGTTCCCCGTCAACATCAGCATCGACGAGGAGGCCGCCCACGCCACCCCCAGTATCGACGACGAGGAGACGTTCGGCGAAGAGATGATCAATCTGGACATCGGTGTCCACGTCGACGGCTGGCTCGCCGACACCGCCGTCACCGTCGACCTCTCGGGCAACCCGGACCTCGCCGAGGCCCCCGCCGAGGCGCTCGAGGCCGCCATCGACCTCGTCGAACCCGGCGTCGAGACCGGCGAGATCGGTGCCGCGATCGAGGAGGTCATCGACGGCTACGGCTACAACCCCGTCGTCAACCTCACCGGCCACGGGCTGGGCCACTGGGAACAGCACACCACGCCGAACATCCCCAATCGCGCCGTGTCACAGAGCGTCACGCTCGAGGCCGGCGACGTCGTCGCCATCGAACCCTTCGCGACCGACGGGGGCGGCAAAGTCCGGGAGGGGAGCGACGAGGAGATCTTCGCGCTGGAACGGGAGGGGTCGGTCCGGAATCGGGCCGCGCGCGAGGCGCTCGACCAGATCACCGAGGAGTTCCGGACGCTGCCGTTCGCGACCCGCTGGCTCGACGGTTCGCGCCCGGAGATGGCCCTGCGCCGACTCCAGCGCCAGGACATCGTTCACGGCTACCCCGTCCTCAAAGAGCAGGACGGCTACCTGGTGAGCCAGAAAGAGCACACGATCATCGTCACCGACGACGGCTGTGAAGTGACCACGCGGAGTCGGTGAGCGGGTGTGTTGTGTATAGGGGAA
>Ga0207770_100198_pt1 | contig 42517 bp, 45 predicted proteins | sample A23E2SouthBayCA_FD_187729 | JGI IMG/M metagenome (GOLD analysis project Ga0207770, IMG submission 187729) | Aerobic enrichment media microbial communities from Eden Landing Ponds, California, USA - A23 E2 (SPAdes) | ecosystem: Environmental > Aquatic > Marine > Unclassified | place: Emeryville...
GCTACATACCGTCATGAAGCACATACTAACAGTGGTCCCGCTCCAGTCCGGCGGCGGGTTCCTCGAACTGGCGCTGTTGTTTCTCGTCCTCGCTGTTGTCGCCGGATTGGCCGGGCTGCGTGGCGTTGCGGGGCTTAGTATGCGAATCGCGAAGATCCTCGTCGTCGTCTTCCTCGTTCTGATGGTCGTTAGCTTCCTCCTGTGACACCAGCTTCGGTTCGGAGTGTCAGCGTCACGCCGTTTCTGAATCCTTTTATCCACGTGACGACTTCTATCGGGTATGACCGAGCAGGACGCAGCCGACGACACGGCCGCGACGGAAGAGTCGACCGCGAGCGAGGCGCAAGCGGACGGTGACGCGGATCTCGAGGACGTGCCCGAGGACGTCAACGCGGACGAGGTTGACCTAGGCGAGTTCGACACCGACGAGGACCTAGTCGACCGGGTCGCCGGATCGGACCCCGAAGACATCGCTCGGGAACTCTCCGCGCTACGGACGCGCGTAGACAGTCTCGAATCGCAGGTCGAACAACAGGACGGTGACATCGAGGAGCTAGAGGAGAAGCTCAAGCGCAAGCAAGCGGAGTTCCAGAACTACAAGAAGCGGATGGACAAGCGCCGCGAACAGGAACAGAAGCGTGCCACCGAGGACCTCGTGACGCGCCTGCTCGACGTTCGAGACAATCTTGAGCGTGCGCTCGGACAGGACGAGGACACCGATATCAGAAGTGGAGTCGAATCCACGCTTCGCCAGCTAGACGATGTCCTCGATGCCGAGAACGTCGAAGTCATCGACCCCGACCCCGGCGGAGACGTCGACCCGACACAGCATCAGGTGCTCGCCCGCGTCGACAGCGACCAGCCGGACGGGGCAATCGCCGATGTCCACCGGCCGGGCTACGAGATGGCCGACAAAGTGCTGCGCGAGGCACAGGTGACCGTCAGCGAGAGCGAGGAGTAGCGGGCACTCCGGCGGTATAGCGGTCGTATTGCGGTACATTAAATAATCACCGGTCAGGGAAGTCCACCGAGTATAAAACCGCCCGGAGGAGGCCCCTTTGTCCGTTTTTCCAATCAGTACATCTAGCAACTTTTAACCGGCCCAATCCGCTATGAGCGGGTAAGATGGCGAGCAACAAGATTCTGGGTATCGACCTTGGGACCACGAACAGCGCGTTCGCGGTCATGGAAGGTGGCGACCCTGAAATCATTGTCAACGGTGAAGGCGAGCGGACGACACCCTCTGTCGTTGCGTTCGACGACGGTGAGCGGCTTGTCGGGAAACCGGCGAAGAACCAGGCGGTAAAGAACCCCGACGAGACCATCCAGTCGATCAAGCGCCATATGGGCGAAGACGACTACTCGGTCGAACTGGACGGGGAGGAGTACACACCCGAGCAGGTCTCGGCGATGATCCTCCAGAAGATCAAACACGACGCTGAGGAGTACCTCGGCGACGAGATCGAGAAGGCCGTTATTACGGTCCCGGCGTACTTCAACGACCGACAGCGCCAGGCAACCAAGGATGCCGGCGAGATCGCCGGCTTCGAGGTTGAACGAATCGTCAACGAGCCGACGGCGGCCGCGATGGCCTACGGGCTCGATGATGAATCCGACCAGACCGTCCTCGTGTACGACCTCGGGGGCGGCACCTTCGATGTCTCCATCCTCGACCTCGGTGGGGGCGTCTACGAAGTTGTCGCGACCAACGGGGACAACGACCTCGGTGGCGACGACTGGGACCACGCCATCATCGACTACCTCGCAGACGAGTTCGAGGCCGAACACGGCATCGACCTCCGCGACGACCGGCAGGCGCTCCAGCGCCTGACCGAGGCTGCCGAGGAGGCCAAGATCGAGCTCTCCTCGCGCAAGGAGACCCGAATCAACCTCCCGTTCATCGCGACCACCGACGACGGTCCGCTGGACCTTGAGCAAAAGATCACGCGCGCGAAGTTCGAGTCCCTCACAGAGGATCTCATCGAGCGCACCGTCGGCCCGACGGAGCAGGCGCTTGCCGACGCGGACTACACCAAAAGCGACATCGACGAAGTCATTCTCGTCGGTGGCTCGACGCGGATGCCGCAGGTGCAGGACCAGGTCGAAGAGATGACCGGGCAGGAGCCCAAAAAGAACGTCAACCCCGACGAAGCCGTCGCGCTGGGCGCAGCCATTCAGGCTGGCGTCCTTTCGGGCGATGTAGACGACATCGTCCTGCTCGATGTGACGCCGCTGTCGCTGGGTGTCGAGGTCAAGGGCGGCCTGTTCGAGCGACTCATCGACAAGAACACCACCATCCCGACCGAGGAATCGAAGATCTTCACAACCGCTCAGGACAACCAGACACAGGTCCAGATCCGTGTCTTCCAGGGCGAGCGTGAAATCGCCGAGGAGAACGAACTGCTCGGCGCGTTCGCGCTTTCGGGCATCCCACCGGCCCCCGCAGGCACGCCTCAGATCGAGGTGTCGTTCAACATCGACGAGAACGGCATCGTCAACGTCGAAGCCGAGGACAAGGGCTCGGGCAACAAGGAGGACATCACCATCGAAGGCGGTGCCGGCCTCTCCGACGACCAGATCGAGGAGATGCAACAGGAGGCCGAACAGCACGCCGAAGAGGACGAGCAGCGTCGCGAGCGCATCGAAGCGCGCAACGAGGCCGAGGCGTCCGTCCGCCGCGCCGAGACACTCCTCGACGAAAACGAGGAGGAGATCGACGAGGACCTCCAGTCCGATATCGAGGCGAAAATCGAGGACGTCGAGGAAGTCCTCGAAGACGAGGACGCCACGAAAGAGGACTACGAGGCGGTCACCGAGACCCTGAGCGAAGAACTGCAGGAGATCGGCAAGCAGATGTATCAGGATCAGGCCCAGCAGGCCGCAGGCGGTGCCGCGGGCGCTGGTCCGGGTGGCGCGGCCGGCCCCGGCGGCGCTGCCGGACCGGGCGGCGCAGCAGGCGGCGCGGCCGAGCAGGGCGAGGAGTACGTCGACGCCGACTTCGAGGACGTTGACGAAGACGACGAAGAGTAAGTCGGTTTCATTCCCCCGGTAGACGTCGGCTGAAGACGCGGACGACGGCGACGACGGGTAATCGGCGTCGTCCGCTCAGCGGTGTAACCCAATCGCCGAGCTCGCAGAATAGACAGACTATCTTTCTCGGAAGGGATCGACATTTGTCACGCATGCGGTAAATCGGTAACAGCGGCCGTTCCGAGCCTCTATTGTGTGATCCGGACACAGAAGCCCCGGATTCGTTTCGTTCACCCTGATATTCAAAACAATAAGACATAATGAAAATGTCACACATATATTCGATAGCCGAGCGTACGGCCGCGCAGTGAGCAATCAAAAACAGATTCAGCCACAGTGTTTGAGCGCGCAACTCGACGCGGTGGGACACGAGGACCGCCGTCAGGTACTATTCGCGTTATGTGATGCGGAGCGGTGGCGGCCAACTGTCTCCAAGTTTGACGGCGGTCGGACGCCAGTGGGAGAGCCGGCAATCCCGGCGGAACTCTATCATCGGCAGCTCCCGAAACTGGCAGAGATGGGGCTCATCGAGTGGGACCGGGAAACGCACTGGGTAACACGGGGCCCGGAGTACGACCGGGTCCGGCCGCTCCTTGCGTTTCTCTCCGATCATTACGACGAGTGAGAGAAGCGGGCGGTGACGGCCCGCGCACATGGCTTGTTAGCCTTGCTCTAGTGGGGTCATCTCCACGACGCCCTGCGAGAGGAGACGGCGTGCGATGACGATGAGCCCGTTTCTGAGCCCGGTCGCGAAGATGGCCTGTTCGTCGCCAGTCTGTGGGTTGATTGAGCTGACGAGCATAGTCGACCGGTCGACGAGCAGAAGTCGTCCAACCGCAGCGTCCTCCTCAGGTATCATTTCACTGTGGAGCCAGTCCAGTTCGGACAGGAACGCAGTGGCGCGTGGGATTTCCTGTTCCACGCGGTCCCGTATCGAGGCGGACCCAGTCCCGACAATGAGGTCTGCATTCGGGTCGAGCGAATTGAGTTGCTTGATTAGCGGCTCGGTGAGGACCGCTTCGGAGCCGATGACGAGGACCACTTCGTCGGTCGCGTCCGCGCTGATCGCCGCAGCGCGGTTCTCAATAGCGTCGGACCCGGAGAGCGACCAGACCTCCTGTAGCTCAGCCTCGTCATTGTCGGCTTCGATGCGTCCCATCTCACTCAGTGCGGACTGGAGGCGCTCGACACGCTCTTCGTACTGATCGCGGAGCGTTTCGGTGGCCTCGGAGAGCGGGACGGCCCGGAACTGCTGGGGACTCGAATGCTGGACTTCGACAAGCCCCTTCGCTTCGAGAATCCGAACGGCATCGTAAACACGCGTCCTCGGGACTTCAGTTACCTCGCTCAATCCTTTCGCCGTGCCGCTGGACATCCGAGAGAGCCCCACAAAACACTTCGCCTCGTACTCTTTCAAGCCCAACTCCTGTAGTAAACTTACCGCTTCTTCGTGTGTTGCATCAGATGTCATGTGTCCCAACCTTCATCTCGGTGGAAGCCGAGGATGTGTAGGAAGATGACGCCCACAGGTAAAAGACGTTGTTACTGCTACATTGCCGGCTCTCATCGGAGTTAGTGCTGCTTGATGGGGCCACAGAGCGTATTGTGGCAGTCCGGGCTCCGGTTGTCGCACGTGCTGGTCCACGTGTCGGTCGCGTCGGCGTCCTGCTCTTGTTTACTCAGTTAATCACACAACTGTTATACCTCGGTCCGGAGTAGAGGTACTTGGCACGCGGCATCCTATGTGTCCCAACCACATCTGCTGCGTGCCTCTTTCAGAAAAACTGCCCAGACAGGCATCAGGGAGTGCGTTTAGAGTGATACTCAGCCAGACGCAGTCGTATCAGGCACGCTACAGCAGCTATTTCACTGGCAGTATTTCGTCTGTAGTGTCATTTCTTGGCGGAAACGGCCGACACAGGAATATAAGTTTAGCGGACAGCTACTGTATCAGCTTGCAATCATAAAGGACTGTTCACATCCAGCAGTGAAAGCTTTCTATCAGCGTTTACTCGATAATTAGGTAGACACTTCACATATCATAATTACAACTTATTGATTGACAGTAGAATTAAGTTGTTTGGTCAACATATTGCTAGTAATGAGTGGGTCCGACAGGCGGCCCGACGGGACATCCGACAATCCGGACACGCTCCACGCGGAGTTCGACTGGAACACAGTCTCACCGTCAGTAGCGGTCGTACAAACGGTTGCAATCGCAGCTGGGCAAGAGGCGATAGAGCTATCACCCCTCATCGAAACGCTCGATCCGGACGCGCTTGACCAGCTATTTGTCCATTCGTCAGGGCCGGACAGCGCCGTATCACTCTCGTTTCAGCTGGGTGATTACGGAGTGACTGTGACCGGAACCGGAGACGTGTATGTCCACACTGGACCCGTCGGTCCGTGACGACACACGGAACAGGAGCACCGCCGCAAACGGCCGGGGACGCTTCCCGGAAATGCCATAACGGGCCACCTGAGGAGGGGGAACAGTCAGCCAGTTTTGTTACCGAGCGTTACTGTATCGAGCGTCGTTGTCCGCTCGTCCGGTGCACCGAGTGGCCGGCCAGTCCAGCGGACCGCAACGGTGTCGCCGCTGTCGAGGTAGAAGCCGACCGAGGCGTCGCCGTCGAGATAATTTCCGTCACCATTCGAGTCCACGCGCGGGTCGTCAACAACGACGCTGTCGCCGGGCACGACGGGCAGCCGTTCTGCCTCGGCCCACGTTAGTGTGGTAGAGCGGTTCCGGTCAGCGTCAGTGACGATGAGCGCCAGCGCGTGCGTACTGGTGTCCGTGAGCCGGTCCCCGCCGGCGTGGGTAAGCGTGACCGTTCCCGCCTCGGCGTCGAACTGGCCGTCGACGGTGACCGACGGCGACGCCGTCCGCAGGTCCGCACCGGGGCCGACGACGAGTGCAACAAGCCCGACGACGGCCAGCGCCGCGAGCCCCCAGACTGCGACTCGCTCGACCGTGACGAGACCCCGATGCCCACGAGACGACTCAGGACTCATTGCTCGAATCCTCCCCCGGCACAAAAATAAGCGCCCCGGTACGGGTCGAACACGACTAGTCGGCAACCCGTTCTTTTGAAGTAGCTCAATCGTCTAAGCCTTGTACAACGAATGAGTCAGGATTTCTACGAGATACTGGGTGTCTCTCGAGACGCCTCCGAAGACGAGATTCAGGAGGCCTATCGGGAGAAAGCCCGGGAATACCACCCGGACGTGAGCGACGACCCCGACGCCGAAGAGAAGTTCAAGCAGGCCAAGAAGGCCAAAGAGGTCCTCACCGACGAGGAGAAGCGCCAGATGTACGACCAGATGGGCCACGAGCGCTTCGAACAGGCCGAGAAGCGCGGCGGCGCTGGTGGTGGCGGCGGCCGCGGTGGGATGGGTGGAGACCCGTTCGGTGGCGGCGCTGGCGGCTTCGATATGCAGGATATCTTCGACCAGTTCTTCGGGGGCGGCGGCCGCGGCGGACGCGGTGGCAGCCGACGGCGGCAGGGGCAGGACCTCCAGACGCGACTGGAAATCGACCTCGAAGAGGCCTACAACGGCGCGACAAAGCAGCTGAACGTCACCCGGCCGGAAGCCTGCGACGACTGTGATGGGGCCGGGCATCCGCCGGGAGCCGACTCGGAGACCTGTCCGGAGTGTAACGGCCAGGGCCAGACGACGCAGGTCCAGCAGACACCGATGGGGCGGGTGCAGCAGCGGACGACCTGCCGCCGGTGTGACGGCGAGGGGACGCTGTACGACGAAACGTGTTCGACCTGCCGGGGCAACGGCGTTGTCCAGAACGATGCGAGCCTCGAAGTCGAGATTCCGTCCGGCATCGCCGACGGGCAGACACTCCGGATGGAGCGCGAGGGCGCGCCCGGGGAAAACGGCGGCCCGAACGGCGACCTGCTCATCGAGGTACAGGTCCGCGACCACCCGGACTTCGAGCGCGACGGCGACAGCTTGCAACACCAGCAGGCCATCTCGTTCCCGCAAGCAGTGTTCGGTGACACCATCACCGTCCCGACGCTGGACGGCGAGGTGGAAGTCGACGTGCCAAGCGGCACCCAGAGCGGCGAAGTGTTCCGACTGGAGGGCAAGGGGATGCCGCGGCTCCGCCGCCGCGGCCACGGCGACCTCTACGTGCAGGTACAGGTCGTCACACCCGACAGCCTCAACGCCGAACAGAAGGAGGCCCTCGAACAGTTCGCGGAGGCCGGCGGCGAAGAGGTCGATGTCGATGAAGGCTTCTTCGAGAAACTGAAGAACTCGCTGTAGTCAGTCCCCGCTTGCCGGCGTCCCGCTTGTGCCTGATTGTCCCTCGTATTTCGCCAGCGCCGACGAGAGCGCGGCATCGGCGTCGACATCGAGTTGTTCACATAGCGCGAGTAGTGCAAATAGAGCGTCGCCAAGTTCGTCTTCCCGTATCGATAGTGCCGTCAAATCAGTGCCGTAGCCGGTCGTTTCGTTGACCTGTGCCGCGATGTCGCCGAGTTCAGCCACCACGTCAAGCAACCGGTACGCGGGCGGCGTGTCGATGTCGCTGTGCCTGAGCACGTCGGCAACCTGTTGCTGTCGTTTCATTTCTAGAGCGTGGGGATAGCCACCCACATCGGCTTTGTGGCCGCGCTGTTTTTCATCGGTGGGGCCGAACGACGACATATGCAGGTACTCGGTGACCTTGTCGCGCAGGCCCGCGACCGCGACGGCGTCCTCTTTCGTTCGCCGGAGCGGGCGGCGCCGTACAGTTACTCCGATTTCGCCACGAACGCCTGGAAAGGCGGGAATCTGCTGCGACATTACGGGGTCCGGCACGGGACGCGGGTCGCCGTCGTCGTCGGTCCGAAAGAGCCGACCGACGAGGACCGACCGGGCTACCTTCGGGACGCCCCGGACGCACTGCTTGCCTTTCTCGCAGCGGCGCTCGACGGCGCGGTCGTTGATATGGACCCGCCGAATGCAGTCGACGCGACGGCGCTCGTCGCGCCAGCGGCGTGGCTCGACCGCTACACGCAGGGACCGGGGACCAAGGGGCTGGCCTACGGTGGCCCGGTCGATGACCCCACCATCGCCCAGTTCGAGCGAGAACTGTGGAGCGAGAACCCACTTCAGCCGCCGGGCGAGGTCGCACCTGACGACGCTGTTCTGGCGGCCGACAGAACATACACGCACGGCGAACTCATGGCCGAAAGCGGCCGTGTCGTTGCCGACTACGATATCGACGCGGAGACGACCGTCGCGCTTCGGGCACCGATGACGACTGCGGGCGCGGTTGTCGTCGGACTGCTTGCACCGATGCGGACCGGTGCGACGGTTGTGTTCGGCGGCAACGAGACTGCGGATATCGCTGTTGCCGATGGAGACGCGCCCGAGGAAACCGTTGTTCGGCCGGACGACGCGACGCCGTCGTAGCGACCGGGCAGACGTTCGTCAGCAGTGTACTTCACGGGTACGCAGTACTCATCGTGTTGGTGCGGGTGAAGAACCGAACCGCTGGCCAGTCAGTTGATCGACGCTGTTGCTTTCTTAAAGAATTTATTTGTCCGGCTACAATCGGAAGTATGGATTTTGACTTTGTGCCCGCAGTGGCCCCGCTCGTCGTAATCGTCGCTGTCGCAACGGTCGGGCTCACGTCTGTGATGACTCTCTCGACGGTCTTGATGATGGTTCTGCCCTCGATGATTGTGTTCTCGGTCGTCGCGTTCTTCCTCGGAATGAAGCACGGCGAGTTCCGCGCCAGTCCGTAGCGGTCTTTTTCGGTTCACACAGCCCGCAGGGCAAGTCACCGCAACCCCGAGTTGCGCCGATTCAAAGTGACTGATGTGACCGGTACGCGCCGTCGATGTGACAACCAGAAGGCAGATACGCACAGAAGGAAGTCCCTTGTAGTGTGAATATCCGTCCGCTTCTTACGGTCATTCTCATCATTGTTGCCGGCATCGTCGTTTCAGCGTTCTTGTTTCCCGCTCTCTCACACCTCAGTGGTCCGCCCGACGTAACGACATCTGACACGCCAACGATTGATCCATCCGTTCCAGCCCCGTATCAGGGAACGAAAGCGGAACCCACGACCGTCATCCGAGTTGATGGAGCTGGAGATAGGTTGCCAATTCAGATCTGGAATGATAGCCCGGCGAGCCGAACTGTCTCTGTCGAATTACTGCATAATGAGAGTTCCTCCTCAGTCGTAACCCAGACAGAAACACTTCCACCGAACGGGACACTTTGGTTAGAAATTCGGTCTCCGGGCTACCTTCTCAAGATAACCGACGAATCAACACAGACGACTGGTACGTACCCAGTAACGACTGATCATTTCGACTGTAATTCCCGGTTTGCAGAAGTCCGTATTGACGACACCGGAAACATCGATTCTCAGACAGTTTCTACAACTATGGGCTGCTGATGCTGGTCACTGTACTACCCAGTACATCCTCTGTCTCCATCACGCGCGGTTCGGACAAGTTCCGGCCATACACCACTATTTCAGAAACACCTTGCCGGCTTCCATCCCATCAAGAACAGGAGCCAGGGTCGTCTACACGGTGGCTTTGCGGTCACTCGGTTGGGCGGACGAAGTCCGCAAGCGTCACCAGCAGGCCGAGCACCCACCCCAGCGGGATGGAGATCCCGAGCCAGATGATGACGTAAGCGATGCCTTCCCGATCGAAGTTCTCGATGAAGAACTCCGCGACACCGACAGTGGCCAGCACTTCGTAGAGGAACCACCGGGACAGCGAGTCGCTCGCGGGGATGACGACCGAGGCGACAGTCGTTGAGTACAGCGCTGCGACGACCGGCGGGAGGAAGATGGCCGTCATAGCAAACGGGTATGCCAGCGCGACCGTCGTCCCGCGACCGCCGACCCGCCGGAACGTAACAGCGAGCGCGGCCGACAGCGTCGCAACCCCGCCGGCGACAGCGACAGCGGTGAACCCGCCCGACACGAGGTCGATACTCCCCGGCTCGAACCGGGCAAGGGCCGCTAAGCCACCCCAGGCGAGGACAGAGAGTAGAACGACACCGACAACGCCCAGGCGGGTCGCCGTGCCGTCAATGCGGCGGGTCTGGTAGCGCAGGACGACGCCACACAGTACCAGCGGATACACCAGCGCGATGACTGGGACACCGAGCGCAGACCAGAGACGGTAGAGGGCCATCCCGACCGCGGAGTCCGGTGTCCACGTCCCGAGAACGGTGTCGTTAGCGTTTCGCTGGCGTGGATACACGAGCTCCATCCACGTTTCGTGTAACCGATTGAGGTCGATACGGATCCCGCCAACGACCCCCTTGCTTCCGGTAGACATACCGGTGGTTTCGGTCTACCGGCGTTAAATGTTTCACGGCACCCGCGGCTGTTGTGATGCCACTGTGAAAAGTACGGCCCCGATTCGAAACCGACATATTCAGGACGGGGAGTCCCAAACGGTCAGGTATGACAGACGGTAGAGCGGACGTGTCCCGTCGCGGCTTCCTGCGGACAGCGGCAGGGGCCACGGCTGCGTCGGCCGCAGCAGGCACCGCGACCGCACAGGAAGGCACCGAAGGTGGCGGCGGCGGGCCGCCGGATTTTGGTGGGTTCCTCGACCAGGTTGGCAACTACGATGGCTCAGTCGCCGATGCGACCGGACAGGACACGGCGACGGTAGAAGTCGGCGTGCAGGCAAACGGCGGGGCGTTCGGCTTCGGCCCACCCGCGATCCACGTTGACAACGGTGCAACGGTCCAGTTCGAGTGGACGGGCAACGGCGGCGGCCACAACGTCGTCTCGGACGGTGAGGGTCCGCTTGACTCCGGGAGCGCCGTCTCTAGCGCCGGCGTCAACTACGAGCACACCTTCGAGGAGGACGGCATCTACCCCTACGTCTGCGTGCCACACGAAGGGCTCGGCATGAAGGGAGCCATCGTCGTCGGGACGGACTACCCGACGAAGTCTTCCGGCGGCGGCGGCGGTGGTAGTGGGAGTTCCGGCCCGCCCGAAGTGCCAAACAGCGCGAAGACGCTCGGGGTTGCAACCTCGTTCGTGATGGTCGCGACGCTCGGACTCGCGTACTTTTTCATCCGGTACGGTGGCGACTACGAGACGCCCGAGTAGCGGTCCCTCGCTGCGTTATACCGAATCCGGCCCGGCATGAATCTCCAGATCGACATCCCGTTCCTGCCCTTCAAGGTCCTCGACGACACGTTCGACGATTTTGGTCGCCTCCTTGCGGATGAGTGGCTTGACTTTCTCGATTACCCAGTCCATCGAAACGAGTCGGGGAAGGTCGATAGCGCTGTCTGAGGCCGACCCCGGGTCGAACGCAACGTGAAATCGCACCCGTGAGGCCGTCTGCTCGTCCGCCAGAACGTCGTCCGGATCAGGCTCGACCGCCCAGTACCCTTCGGCGTCGATGTCTTTGACGATCCGCCAGTCGATACGCGTCGGCGGCGAAACGTCAGTCACCTCCGACCGAGCGGTGTAGGAGAGCTTCCACCACGAGAATACGAGGTCGTAGTTCGTCCCCGGTGAGCCGTCGCCGTCCTGTACCACGCGGTCGAGATATTCGGAATATCGTGCGTAGCCCGGAAAATCCAGCAGAAACTCGTACACCTCTTCGGGTGGGGCATACACGACTGTGCTGACCTCGACTTCGTCCACGTCTGTGACACCGGATGTACCGAAGGTAAACTTTCGGGCATAGACTCCGTCCGCGGCCGCGTTTTTTGCCGAAACATTTCCACAGAGCATAATAGCGAACAGAAAATATTATCACTCTGTATTGGATACAATGGAAGTACCATGAGCGCATCCGATATCCAATCCGCTGATGCCGACAGCGAGGACGAGGACAGTGGATGGGACGCCGTCCGCGATCTCCCGCCGAGCGCAAAACTCGTCGCGAAAGTCTTGGAGTACAACGAGACCCTGACCCAGAGCCAGCTCGCCGAGGAGACCCTGTTGCCGCCGCGGACAGTCCGGTACGCCCTTTCTCGCCTCGAAGATGTCGGCGTCATCGACTCCCGGTTTTCGTTTTCCGACGCGCGTAAGCGGATCTACACGCTCCGGGTCGAGTAACCACCCGACGCGCTTCAGGTTAAGGAACCACGTCCGCCATTCCACGCCAAGGGCCGCTTCACCTTCTTTGTCGCCCGTTCACAGTGTGAGGACAACGTTGATTAGTCACCCTCACGAGACATTTGATATGAAAGTCGTCCTGATTGGTGTCGGGCAGGCTGGCGGGAAAGTAACCCAGTCGCTTGCCCAGTTCGATTACGACATGGGGTTCGACGCTGTCCGGGGGGCCCTCGCCGTTAATACGGCGCGAGCCGACCTCCAGAATCTCGATATCGACACGGCCCTCATCGGACAGGACCGCGTGAAAGGTCACGGCGTTGGCGGTGACAACGAGCTCGGGGCGCAGGTTATGCAGGAGAACGCCACCGAAGTGCTCGACGAACTCGACGGTCGAATTACGACCGAAGCCGAGGCCATCGTCGTCGTTGCTGGACTCGGCGGTGGCACCGGCTCCGGTGGCGCACCGATGCTCGCCCGCGAACTCAAGCGCATCTACGAGAAGCCGGTGTACGTCCTCGGCATTCTTCCCGGCCGGGACGAGGGCGGCCTCTACCAGGCCAACGCCGGTCGCTCGCTCAAGACCGCTGCCCGCGAGGCAGACTCCCTCCTCCTCGTCGACAATGACGCCTGGCGGGGCAACGGCGACAGCGTCGCCGCCGGCTTTGAACGCGTCAATGACGCCATCTCACGGCGCGTCGGCCTGCTGTTCGCCTCCGGCGAAGCAGTTGAGGGGGTCGGCGAGAGCGTCGTCGACTCCTCGGAGATCATCAACACACTCAGGGGCGGCGGCATCGCCTCTATCGGCTACGCCAGCGCCGAGGCCAGCGAGGATGCCGGCGAGAACGTCAACACTATCACCAGCGTTACCCGGAAAGCCCTCCTTACGAGCATGAGTCTACCCAACGCGGTCAAGGCTGACTCCGCCCTCCTCGTCGTCGCGGGTGACCCCGAACGCCTCTCGCGGAAAGGCGTCGAGCGAGCGCGCCGCTGGGTGGAAGACCAGACCGGGAGTATGGAGGTCCGGGGCGGGGACTTCCCGCTCGGCTCCGATAAAATCGCGTCGCTCATCGTCCTTTCGGGCGTCGAACGGTCCGAGCGGGTCAACGAGTTCATGGAGCGCGCCACAGAAGCGGCGAACTCACAGGGTGGAACGACCGACCCGGACGAGTTCACGAACGACCAGCTGGACGGACTGTTCTAACGGTTTAAATAGCAGAATTTCTCGGTCGCAACAGGAGCCTCAGGCGAGGCTACTGCCGTCGAACTTTGCGCGGTCGAAGTCGTGGTCGAGCAGGTCGAGAATGGTCGGCGCGATGTCGTAGAGGTCGGCGTCGTCGATGCGAACATCCGGGTCGTCGACCATGAGCGTCGCGTTGTCGAAGCTGTGCATACCGTTTCGCGGCCCGACGCCGAACACGTCCTCGGAGCCCTTGAATCCGGCCTTCAGGTCGAAGCCGTGGTTCGGGACGACAGTGAGGTCCGGTGCGATGTCGTCGTGGTCGCCGCGGTAGGCGTCTTCTTTGGTGACGACACGGTCTGCGACGGGCTTGCCGTCCGGGCCCTCGAGCGCTTCGAGTTTTTCTTTGAGGTCCGCGCGGACAGACTCGTACTCGTCTTCGGGGACGCCGCCGTTCGGTTCGCGGCCCTCAAGATTGATGTAGAAGCGGCCGGGGATAAGCGAGTAGGCCTTGGTGTCCTCGCTGATGTCGCCGAGTTCGGAGTGGTCATCAGTCGCGTAGTCGAGCCACCCTTCGTCCTGAAGCCACTCGTTGAAGTGGACCTCGTAGTCGAGCGAGGTGAAGCCGTGGTCCGAGGCGACAACCATCGTCACGTCGTCGGGGAGCCGGTCGCGCAGGTCGCCGAGATACGCGTCGACTTGCTTGTAGAACTCAAAGAAGGCGTCCTGGTTCTCGCCGTCGCGCTCATAGTCCTTGAAGAGGAAGTGGTTGACCCGGTCCGTGGTCATGAACACGCCGAAAAACAGGTCCCAGTCGTCCTGTTCGACGTAGTGTTTGAACGTCTCGTAGCGCTTTTCGAGCGTCTTGTGAGCGTCTTCGACGAAGTCGCTTTTGTCGTCGTCGTGGCCGAGTTTGGCGTTGACATCGATACGGTAGTCGCTGTCCTGAAGGTTGTCACGGAGTTCGTCCGGGTAAGCGGCCTTGTCCACGCCCGGTGAGAGGAAGCCCGAGACCATCCGCTGGACGTTCCGCTGGGGTGGGAACGTGACCGGCACGTTCAGGACCGTGGCATTGCGGCCATCGTCTGTGACGCGGTCCCAGAGACGCGTCGCCTGCACGTCGCGTCCCATTGGGACGTAGGTGTCGTACGAACCGACTTCGCGGTCCTGGAACCCGTAGACACCCGTTTGGCCGGGGTTAACACCGGTCGTCAGCGCTGGCCAGCAGGCGCTAGACTCGGGAGGGACGATGCTGTCAATGGGGCCGGCGCTTCCGTCCGACGCCATCTCGGTGAGGTTCGGGAACACGTCGGGGTGTTCGTCGATAAGACTGAACGGTACGCCGTCAATGCCGAAGAAGGCAACACGCGGTGCGTCGTCGCCCTTCAATCGGTCGAATAATCCCATACGGTCTGTTAGTCAGGTCAGGAACAAGAAACTTCTTTTCGGCGCCGCGTCACCGAAAGCGGCAAAATAATCGACACAGCCCAACGGTCAGGACGACTGGTCCGCGTTCTCCGGAACCACCGTCAGATGTGCGATTCCGGGTGTCGACCGTCGCTCGACTCGCGGAACAACAGTCGTGTGGTCCAGCGCTGCGTCGGTGTCATCAGTAGCCATACACGTAATGATAGCGGTTACACGGACAAAAGATTACCCATGCTCATACATAATCGGAAGTACCTGCCGGTATTACTTCTGGAAATACACCGCCAACGGAACAAAAACCGCAAAAGGTGGTCCCGGACGCGTCAGTTGAACTCTTCGTCGTAGAGTTCCTGCGCGTGGACGATAGCGTCCTTTGCGGCTTCTTTGTCTTCCCAGCCTAGCGTCTCGACTTCTTTGCCCTCCTCGAGGTTCTTGTAGGTGGAGAAGAACTCGTCAATCTCGTCGAGGGTCTGCTGTGAGATGTCGTCGAGGTCCTCGATGTGGTCATAGCGCGGGTCCTCAGTCGGGACTGCGATGACCTTGTCGTCCTGCTCGCCATCGTCGTCCATCTTCATCAGGGCGACGGGGCGGGCCTCAATGACACAGCCGGGGAACGTCTGGTCTTCGACGAGGACGAGCACGTCGAACGGGTCCTCGTCGTCGTAGTACGACTGCGGGATGAAACCATAGTCGGACGGGTAGTGAACGTTCGAGTGAAGGACACGGTCGAGGACGACACCGGGAATGTCCTTCTCGTACTCGTACTTGTTACGCTCGCCTTTCAGGCACTCAACAACGGCGTAGATTTCTTCGGGGGGGTTCGGTCCGGTTTCGAGGTCTTCCCAGAGGTTCGTCATCACCGGCGACTGCGCGACGCCGTCAAAAAGTCCTTTCGTAATAGCCGCAGCTATTCGGTATTATGCCCTATATAACCCAATAATATCTAACTATAGATATATTCTTAGATTACACTTACCACCTGTAAACGACAATCTGAAAGCAAATTAATCGGAAACTCAATTCAACTGAGGGCGCATAATATAATTTTTCTTATAATACTGTAGCTGCTAGTTGTATGGTGGTTAATGCCCCACAGCAGGCGTTGTGCGCCAGAGTTAACAAGTGTTAAATAGCTTGCTGACATTTACTCAACTATGTCAGAGGCACAAACAGTTACTGACAGTCCGGGCATCGCAAAAGAGCTTACCGCTTTTCAGCAGAATATCCTAGTAATACTCGCTGAAGAGCCGCGGTATGGTCTCGCTATCAAGCGCGAACTAGAAGAATACTACAACGACGAAGTCAACCACGGTCGCCTGTACCCGAACCTCGACGACCTCGTCGAGATGGGTCTCGTCGAGAAGAGCGAACTCGACAAGCGAACGAACCAGTACTCCCTGACAGAGTCGGGCAAGGATGCAGTCCTTGACCAGCTCGGATGGGTGTTCGGAAAGTTCATCTCCGATGACGGCCGAGCCGACGAACTCCGTGATCTGATCGCGGCGCAGCAGTAGATTCGCACCTGGGCACCTGCGAACTACTGTTAACCACTTCTTAACAGCAGACAAATACTGCTCACCGACAGGTGTACCAGACGATTATGCGTCAGGAGCGCGACCACCGGCTTCTTCGACAGTGAGACGGATCGACTGGTCGAGAACCGACCGCTGTTCCGCAGTTGGCCACGCATTTCGTCGGACATAGTCGTCTCGAAACTCCTGAATTTCGTCCGGCGTCGCCTCCGAGATCGGTTTCGCGTAGTGATTACCCATGAAATCAGCGAGCAACTCCGCGTTGGCGCCGTGTGTCTCACCGTGTGCTTCGGTAACGGCTTCAACGACAGCGCGGTTTGCAGCGTCGATCTCTGCCCACTCGTCCGGGTCGCCGGGGCCTGAAAGCCGTATCTCGACGCCTCGGTCGATGTCGTCGACCCGCTCCGGACGGATGACGCCATCATCGACCCATTCGACGGGATGGCAGACGAGTACGTCACCCGTCTCGTCGTTTCTGATACGGGCAGTGTAGTCGTACTCCGCGAGGATTTCGTCGCGTTCAGTCCTGTAGGCGTCGGCCTCGGCATCATCAACTACTTCGCGAGCGAGCCTGGTCAGCCGTTCGGCCTGTTCGGTCACATCTGTCGGCAGGTCAGTCATCGTCGAGTGCGTCGTTAGCTAGTTCGTCTGCACGGTCGTTTATTTCCCGCGGAACGTGCTCGATCTGCCAGTCGTCAAAGTCTGTCAGTAGCTCGCGGACACGGACACGGTGCTCGCGCAGTTCGGGGTCGTTCGTATCCCACTCGCCACGGACCTGTTTGACGATAAGCTCTGAGTCACCCCGGATATGGACATCGTCGAATCCGTAATCGCGTGCGACTTCAACCGCGCGGATGAGCGCCTTGTACTCCGCCTGGTTGTTTGTCGCCGTTCCTATCGTTTCTCCACCCTCCGTGACAATCCCGCTGTCGTTGACCAGCACGTAGCCGACCGAGGCTGGTCCCGGGTTACCCCGCGATGCGCCATCAAAATATGCATGGACGCGCCCGCCGTCAGTGCCGCGCAGCAGGGCCTCAAGTCGTGCGGTCCCCTCACCCTGCACGACGACTTTCCCGTCGTAGGCGACCGCTGTCGCGCCGCCGTATTCGACGCGCCAGCGCTCGTGGTCAGTGTTCCCCTGTTGGATGTCGAGTCCCGCGTCCGCCAGTCGCTCGCGGGCCGTCGTCTCGTCGCATTCGATAACCGGCATCGTCCGAGGGTGGCTGACCCGTCGGTATAGACGTTGTGGTCGGCCCGTCAGTTCCCGGCGTTTCTGCTGATTCGCTCAGCACCAGTCTGTCGACTCTCTTCACTGCCGAGTACCCGACCCAGAACACCAACCAGCCCGCCGACAGTGACGACGGCACCAGCAGCGAACATTACTGACAGAATGGGGTCGACAGGCTCAATGAGGACGGGTGAGAGAAACAGGACAATACCGGACAGGACAGCTATCGCCGCTGCGAGAGGGCTTGCCTGTTTCCCCGATGAGACCCGATAGGTGGAATGTGCGAGCGTGAGGGCCGCGAGTTCTCCGACGAGAAGATTGACCAGCGCCTGCTCATACGCGACTGGAATGACCGCCGAGACGAATACGACAGCCATGCTGACCAGCGTCGCGCCGAGCAGGAACCACTTCGTTGTATTTGCCATGATTTATATCACCTGTTGTTACTCAATCCGACCCTGTAAGAGTTGCTCTCTCACGGACCGCCGGAAAGGTTCTTATCGGGGAGGGCCGAAGGCGTGACAGATGCAACTCGACGAGTTCATCGAGGGGTTCGAGGAGGACGAAGCCGCACAGCGGCGCCGCCTTGCGGCGGAGAAATCCTACGCCATCACGGACCACCTCGAAGACGTCGAGCAGCAGTTCGAGGCAGCAGTGCAGGGCGATTCCCTGTTCGGATCGACGGCCCCCGAGATATTCGTCGGTCGGTCGGGGTACCCCAACGTCTCAACGGGCCTGCTCTCTCCAGTCGATACCGACGCCGCCGCTGCCGGGTTCGCAACCAGCGGCGACTGGTATCAGGAGGGGCTTGGCATCGAGGACGTACTCCAGCGCCGGACCGGCATGGTGAACTCCACCCAGACCACGTTAGTCGATTCGGTCAGCGCCGGTGGTGGGCGCGGTACCAGCGGGGTCCACGACGTCTGGAACGGTTTCGTCGGCGTCCAGCGGGAAGTCGCCATCGCGGATCATCCCGTCGACGTGGAAGTTGGTCTCGACGGCACTCCCGAGATGGATGTGAACTTCGACGATGTTGGGACGCCAACGGGGCCACGGGCACACGCGACGGGTGCGGACCTGGCGGAGAACCCCCACGTCCCCCGGCCCGTCGAAAAGACGCTGTCGGACGACGACTGGCGCGCGGAGGGTGCAATGGCGTACCTGTACCGCCGCGGGTTCGACGTGTACGATATCAACACCATCCTCTCGGCAGGCGCGCTCGGGCAGGCCAGCGAGCGGTCGCTGGTGCCGACACGGTGGTCGATTACCGCCGTCGACGACACGGTCGGGCAGTACGTCCGCGGCACGCTACGCAACGCCGACACCATCGATAAGCCGGAGTTGTGGTACAACGAGTACATGGGAAACCGCTACTGGGTGGTGCTTGCGCCCGGCCGCTGGGAGTTCGAACTCGTCGAGATGAAAGCCCCCCAGAGCGTCTGGAACCCCCGTCCCGAGACGGGCTACTACATGTCTAGCGCTCACGAGGGCTACGAGGGACGGACCGCCTATGTCGAGGAGACTGCGGGAGCGTACTACGCGGCACGCCTCGGTGTCCTCGAACACCTGCAGGAGCGCGACAAACAGGCGAAGTGTCTGGTACTGCGGGAAATCACCGACGACTACTGGGCACCAGTCGGCGTCTGGCAGGTGCGTGAGGGCGTCCGGAATGCGTTTGACGGCGAACCCGGGACCGCACAGTCCTTCCGGGAGACACTGACAGCTATTGCCGACCAACTCCCCGTCAGTCTCGGACAGTTACGGCGCAAGTCCGAACTCGTCGCCGGGTTGCAGTCGCAGTTGAGCGACTTCTGACGATATTTTGCGTTACAGGTGACCAGCCGTGTCGAGTGACTGCTATCAGCGTTGCCCGCTGTCACTGTCACCGACATCGTCCCAGGCCGAAGTGCCGAATCCGTCATCGTCGGTATCGCTACTCCAGCTTGAGTCATCGGCGTAGCTGTCTCCCGTCGGCTCATCCACGTCTGTCGTGGCTGGTCCGGACCTGTGTGTCCCGCCAGTCCCAGTCGTGGGTGCAAGCGGCGGTTCACCGTACTCCTCCTCGTATGCGTCCGCGAAGCCACGCCCCCAGACGTACATGATCGCGGACTGGCCGACGAACGCGAGGAACGGAACTGCAAGGTAGCCAATGATGGTGAATCCCAGAACGGTCGCTCCAACGGAGATGAGGATGTTGACCCCAAACGCCATCACCACAGCCATCAGCATCGTTCGGCTCGTGCCGACAGACCAGAGAACATCACGGTCAAAGCCCGCAGCGATACTGTCCGCCCGGACGAAGTTCCCCGTCGCAACGGGCAGTATCACTGCCATTGCGAGAACGCCGATAAGGTAGAGCAAGGCGGCGACGAGAAAGCCCACGAGCAGCAATCCTTCAGAACCGCCGAGTCCACCGCCGATCACCAGCAGGCCCGGGACAGCAAGCGCGAGCGTGAGCAACAAACCGTACCCCATAACGACAACTGTATGTCGAATTCCGTCAACGGTTATGTCGGTCAGATCCAGTTCGTCCCAGGCCGGCGGCGTGTCAGTCTCGCCCCTGAGGACCCGGCGCATCACTTCGAGCATGTACCCCTGAAACGTGAACAGCGGAACGATCAAAAAGCCGAAAAACAGTACAACCCCACCGAGGGCAACGCGTTTGACCCAGTCGTCGCCCTGTGTCTGGTAGCGAAGTGCGTCCTCTATCATGTTCAGTCAGTCTTGAGATAGGTTCAAATAAGTTGTGTAATGATTGAAAGCTGCGACCCAGACATCGCAGCTCTTGGACCAATTCAGCACGGGCAACGGCGTGGCTCAGGGTCGGTCAGTCCCGTGTGGCGAGACCTCAACAAACGCCGGGGTATCGACACCTCCAGCGCAAACTGGGCATCCAACAACCAACAGGCGCTCGCGGACGCCACCGTCGACCGTTGCACACGCATCACAGTTCGGGCACGTGAAGCGGTACTCCGGCATATACTCAGGCACGGACTTGGATAGCCGAAGGAACTGTCTCCTCAATGTGAAGGGTCTATACGCACGTGAGAGCGTCCCGCTCGCGGATCAGCTTGCCAACCGCGACTGCCGTACGGTAGACGGTCTCAGATATATAGCCCACAATAGTGGTCTTAGGAAGGATTATTCCACTCGCTCGGTACGGTTACACGATGACTGATACGCCACTGAAGTTCGGATTCGTCTGCATCCAGAACGCGGGCCGAAGCCAGATGTCCGCAGCGTTTGCCGAGCGGGAGCGCACCCGTCGCGGACTCGAAAATGCGGTCGAAATCCTGACCGGAGGCACAGACCCCGCGGACGAAGTGCACCCGGAGGTCGTCGAAGCGATGGGTGAACTCGATATGGACCTCTCTGACCGGGTTCCGCAGGCAGTTTCGAACGACGAACTCAACGGGTGTACCGTCGTTGCGACAATGGGATGTTCGACGCTTGAACTCGACGCCGATGTCGCAGTGCGCGACTGGGCGCTAGAGGACCCGCACGGGCAGCCAATCGAACAGGTCCGGGAAATCCGAGATGCGATTGAGAAGCGTGTCGCCGACCTGTTCGACGAATTCACCGACAGCAGTATCAGTTGAGACGAGTGACACATTGAGCGCACTGCTCTCGTGCGATCTGGTGTACATTGAATTTCAGTGGCTACTATAACCGATACCTGCTGCAGACGCTGAAGTTAGAGCGGTCCGATGCACCGGCCGAGTCGCCTTAGTCCTTGACTGCTGACTACCACTCGACGTACGTGAGATACTCGACCTGTTCGTACGCCAGAAGCCACGTCCCGTAGCTATCTGTGACCTCGATCCCTTCGTGTTCCCGAATGCGGTCAGTGACTGACCGGAAGGCCTCGTCATCCTGAAAGTAGCCGCCGTCAATCGCTTCTTCAACGACTTCTCGTTCGGCTTCGGAAAGGCCCGTAAGGGTGAACAGGTACTGGTCTCGGATCTGGTCAGCAAACGAGTCGACACCCGACGCAACTTCCGTCGCTTCGTACCGGTATTTCGTCTCTGTTGTCGTTCGTGTGCTGACCGTCACCCGGTAGCGGTCGCCGTCGTGGACGATAATATCGTACTGGCGCTCCGGAACGAACACCGACCCGTCACCCACTTCCGCGGCGGTTCCGTATCCGATACCCACGTCGTATCCGTCCCCGCTGGGCGGGTTGTCGTCTGAAATAATCGGGTCAAGGCGCTGGCGGTCCACCGCCGGTAGCTCCTCATAGGCGATTTCACCGATTTCAGCCGTCGAATCAGCCGGGTCGAAATCGATTCGCACCTCGTACACCGTCACTTCGTTGCTCTCAAGTGGCGTCTCCGAAATTTCGTAGAAGGTCTCATCGATCCGGACGGTATCTATCTGGTCGAACAGTTCGTTTCGGCCCCGGCGCGTCGCGGAGCCGTTTTCGATGGCCGCTGAGACAACCGTGTATTCCGCCGATTCGGAGTCAGGCGATATCGAAACTTCGTCGGCAATATCGGTCGCTGTCGCGTCGTCCATGTCCAGCACGACGGTGGGATGGCCACAACCAGCGACAGCAGCCGAGAGGAGGACTGTGCCGCCCGCGAGGAACTGGCGTCGTCGCATACAGCTACTGACAGACAACTGGAGGGAAAGCCTTCCGGGTGTGTTTTTGCCGGTCGGAATCGCGAAGGCAGGCTCACCCGTGATAACAGCCTGAGCCGTAGTAAACGCCAGACGGCGGCAGGGTCCGCAAGGTTCCCTTGCGAGTTGATAAATACTTCCTTCAACGGCACTTTTCAATTCCGCCGAAATCGTCAAGCTACAACGCTGTAGCTTCGATTCTGGTAAAGCAAAGAACGGGAAGAACTCGGTATGGGCCAACGCGGATTTGAACCGCGAACCTCCCGGTTATCAGCCGAGCGCTCAACCTGATTGAGCTATTGGCCCAACGCATTCTTTTGTACCCGAGGGGTATTGAAAAGGGTAACGTTTCGCGGCCGGTTAGGGATGTGAAACCGCGTCAGGGCTTCAGTTTTCGTCGCTATCGTCGAAGTCGACGTCAGTGGCTTCGGTGGGGTCGAAGGAGGTGCCGGAGCCGGAACCGGACCCCGAACTGGGGCCGCCATCTGGACCGGTCGCACCGGGGCCGGCCGGGCCGTTCTCGTCGTTAGGGAACCCGCCGACGTACACCTGGCCGCTGGCGAAACCGCTGGTCTTGGCATCGATGTAGGGCCGGACGACCCAGCGGCGCGTGGCAGCGCGGACGGGGTACCGGGTGAACGGCACCGCGAGCAGGAGGCCAACGAAGTCCGTCACTAGGCCGGGGGTGAGGAAGAACGCGCCAGCGGCGATGAGGAGGCCGCCGTCGATGAGTTCGTCGGTCGGGAGTTCGCCGACGGCGAGCCGCTGTTGTATCTTCCGAAGCGTCGCACGGCCTTCGGCGCGGACCAGCAGCATGCCAACCAGCGCCGTCAGAACGACGAGGGCGACCGTCACGAGCGAGCCGAGGAACGGTATCGCGACCGTCACCAGTAACACGATGTCGAACAGCGGGATGAGCAGCAATAGCCCGATGACCCGGAGCATACGACTGCTTGCAGGCCCGCCCCCAAACGCCTTTCGAGAGCAGGACCGAGCTGTCGACCGCCGGCGTAGCGGGTCAGCGTTCCCGCAGTCGGACTTCGACCGGTGCTGTGGGACTCAGTGTAATCTGCATCGCCAGCGACAGCGGCGGTTCGGTGACTGCTTCGACGGCGTACTGTTGGGCGATGGTTGCCAAGGCGAGTTTGGCCTCCATCCGGGCAAAGCGCATCCCGATACAGTGGCGCGGACCGCCGCCGAAGGGATAGTAGGCGTAGTCCGGGAGCGACGCTTCGAGGTCGTCGTCCCACCGTTCGGGGCGGAAGGCGTCGGGTGCGTCGTACCACCGGTCGTCCCGGTGGACGAGCCACTGCGGGAGAGTGAGCTGGGCGTCCGTCGAGAGCTCGTACCCGCCGAGCGTCACCGGCTCTGTCGGCTGGCGAAACGCCGTGAACGCGGGCGGGTACAGCCGCAGGACTTCATTCAGCACGGCATCGAGATACGGCAGTTCGAACAGGTCCTCGGGCGTCGGCTGGCGCTCCCCCAGCGTTGCGTCGAGTTCGTCGTGCAGGCGCTGCTGGCGCTTCGGATTGTTTGCCAGCAAGAACCAGGCGTAGGTGAGCGTCAGCGCCGTCGTGTCGTGACCGGCGACCAGAAACGTCAGGAGCTGGTGACCCAGTCGCTCGCGGTCCATCGTCTCGTCATCGAGCGAAAGCAGCAGGGAGAGTACGTCGTCGCGTGCCTCGCGGGCGTGCTCGTCTTCACGCTGACGGGCGGCGATAACGTCGTCGAGCGTGGACTGGAACTCGGCCAGCGAATTAGTGACGGCGCGGTTCGTTCCGGTCGGAACCCACAGCGGGAGGTACGCCGACAGCGACCGCGGGTCCAGTCGCGTACGTAGCGCGTCGAGTAGCGGTTCCAGCGCGTCAGCAGTCGTCTCGATATCCACGTCTAGCAGCGTCTTGCCGAGAATGTTCAGCGTCAGCGACTGCATGTGTGGGAGGACATCGATGCGCTGGCCGTCGCTCCAGCCCGCTGCTGCTCGGTCGGCAAACTCTGTCATCGTGTCGCCGTAGGCGGCGATGCGTTCCCGGTAGAACGCCGGCTGGAGCGCCGTCCGCTGCTGTTGCCACTCTTCGCCTTCCAGCAGGAACAGCCCCTCGCCGATAAACTGGCCGAGGGTATCCTGAAGCAGTTGTCCCTTCTCGTATACATCGGCGTCGGTCACAAGCACCTGCTCGACGAGGTCGGGATGGCAGACGAAACAGCCCGTCGTCCCGGCGACGCTGTACCCCACCATGTCGGCCTCGTGGGCCCCGGCGCGGTCATAGAACCCCAGCGGGTCACGCAACATCGCGGCGGTGTTGTCGACGAACGGGACGCGGCCGAGACGGGGTGGCCGGTCGCCCGGTGTGACCGGTTCCGGCGTTTCGCGAATCGCCTGCTGGGTATCCATCGCCCACGCTTGGACCGCGCCGCCAATCGGTCTTTCGCCGAGAGTGAGAGGGCCTTTGTACGCCCACCGCCCACACCCGGTATGGACGAATACGCACGCGACACGAAGGTCGAGTGGCGCGAGTGGGGCACAGCCCCGTTCGAGGACGCCGCCGAGTCGGGGAAGCCGGTACTGCTGGCGCTGACGGTTCCGTGGAGCGCCGAGTGCCGGGCGATGGACCGAGGCACGTATGGCGAGCCCCGCATCGCGGCCAACATCAACGACGGGTTCGTCCCGGTCCGCGTTGACGCCGACCGGAACCCACGCGTCCGGGAGCGGTACACGATGGGTGGATTCCCGTCGACGGTGTTCCTGACTCCTGAGGGCGAGGTCATCACCGGCGCGACGTTCCTCGGGCCGGACGGGTTCCGCGGTATTCTGGACTCCGTCCGGGAGTCGTGGGACGCCCAGGGCGCGGCGGCGGGCTCGATTCCCCGGCAGCTACAGGACGAATCGCCGCCGGCTGGCGAACTCCGGCCGCGCATCGAGGAACACATGGTCGAACAGTTGCTTGGCGCGTTCGACGACGAGTTCGGCGGCTGGGGAACCGACGTGAAGTTCCCGCTGCCGCGGACCGTAGAGTTCGCCCTTGTCCGAGCCCGGGACCAGGCCACCCGGACACTCGAAGCGATTCGGACACACCTGCTCGACACCTACGACGGTGGCTTCTTCCGGTACTCGACAGAGCGCAGCTGGGGGAACCCCCGGCGTGAGAAGCTACTGGACGAGAACGCTGCCCTAGTCCGGGCCTTCGCTCACGGCTACCGGTACACTGGGACTGAGGCGTACCGGGACGCCGCCCAGCGGACCGTCGACTACCTCACGACGACGCTGTGGGCCGGCGACGCGTTCGCCGCGAGCCAAGCCGGCTCGGACGAGTACTACCGGCTGGAGCCGACAGAGCGCGAAGGGACCGTGTCGCCGAACGTCGACGAGACAGTGTTCGCAGACCGCAACGGCCTCGCTATCGATGCCCTGCTGTGGGTCGCAGCCTACACCGACGACGAGCGCGCACAGCAGTACGCCAGTCGCGCGCGAGACACCGTCTGTGAATCGCTTGTCGACGGCGGCGAGGTCGCCCACTACGACGGCGCGGACAGCGATACCGGTCTGCTGCTTGACCAGGCCCAGCTCCTCCAGGGCCTGACGACGAGCTGGCAGGTCCTCGGTGAACCGGGGCCGGCCAAGGCTATCGCCGACTGGACCATCGAAAACCGCCAGCAAGATGACGGCGCGTTCCGGGACGGTCCCGACAGCGGCGCAGGGCTGTGTACCCGCTCGCTCCATCCGCTCGACGCAACAGTGGAACTGGCTGACGCCCTTGTCGACCTCGCGGCACTCACCGGCGAGGACCGATACCGCAACGCGGCGCTTTCAGCCGTCGAGTCCTTCGCCGGCGCAGCAGAACGGATGGGCGTCGAGGTGGCCGGCTACGCCGGCGTCGCGGCCCGCCTTCAGCAACCCCAGACGCTCACCGTCGGGGCCGAAGCGGGAACGGACCTCCACCGCGCGGCACTTCGGCTGGCCGACCACGAGACCACCGTTGTCCCGGAGCCGGACGGCGATGGCACGGCGCGACTCCTCGACGGGGACGCAATTGTCGCCGAGGGGACGACGCCGGCCGAACTCGAAGCCTCACTAACTGGCGACCGCTGACACGAACAACGACAGCAAACGTGGACAAACGGTAAACCCCCGACAAGTTTTTGCACACGTACCCTGATGTATGGGTATGTCCAGTCTCAGAGATCTCGGACTTTCCGAATATGAAGCCAGAGCATACCGGTCACTGCTGGAAACGGGACCGACAACGGCCAAGGAACTATCACGGGCCAGTGACGTTCCGATGGGCCGCATCTACGACGTGCTCAACAGCCTCGAAACGTACAATCTCGTCCGCAGCCAGACCGCCAGCAGACCGAAAAAATACGTCGCCGTCGAGCCCGACACGGCCCTCGACCGCCTGCTCGAAGACAAGAAGCGCGAACTCCAGGAAAAGGTCGGCCAGTACGAGGAAATCGTTGACGACCTCTCGTCACAGCTGGAGTCGGCAGACCCCGTCGAGGAGCCGTTCTGGACGGCCGCCGTCGGCCCCGATAACTCGCTTGACCTGTTGCTTGAGCGGCTAGCCGCCGCCGACGACGAGATTATCATGGTCGGCTCGGCACCCGCTCGACAGGTCGATATCCTCTCCGGCACCGAGCGGATCGTCGACGAACTCGAAGCGGCGTTAGAGCGCGGTGTGGAAGTGTCCCTGCTCGTCCGACCGGATCTGTTCGAAAGCCTTCCTGAGGAGGCCAACCGTGAGTACTACGAGCGCCTCTTCCACTACGACAACTACAGCGCCCGCGCCAGCCCGAACATCAGGACCACGTTCGAGCTACTCGACGGCGTCGAAGTCTGTATCGAGGTCCCACACCCGCTGGGCCGCGAGGAAACCTTCGGCGTCATCGACATGAAAGACTCCGATTTCACTGCCGATATCAGCCAGGCGTTCGAAGAACACTGGGCCGAAGCGAAACCGGTCGGCCCGCCATAGTTGGACCGCCGGAACAGGTGAGAGGAAATCGAGTCGCAAACGGCGTCCGTACTGTTGTGAACTGCTCCGCTTAAAAACGATCGCGGTTTCGCGGGTCGCTGTGCTCCCCGCTCAACGTTCCGAGGACTTCGCTGCGCTCAGTCCTCGCTGACTTCCTGCCGCAGGTCGTCCAACTGTGCCACGCGCTCTGCGTGGGCGTTGTGCTGGTGGATAGACTCGTCGTTAGACTGTTTCATCGTCACGACGGCGTCGTCCGGCAGGTCCGGGAACGTGTTGACGACGCCCTCGGCAAGCGCGCGAACGCAGTCCTCGACGAACTTGGCGTCCTTGTGGGCCTCGTAGGTCATGTGGTCCTCGTCGGGCCGTTTCGCGAGGTTGTAGATGCGGGCGCTCATCGAATCGCGGGCGACTTCGATGAGTTCGTTCAGGTCGACCTCGGGCGCGCCGTCGCTCTGGACGGTGAGCGTGGCGTGGCCCCGCTGTGAGTGGCCGGCCTGTGGATTGGTTTCAAGGAACTCCTCGATGACATCGTCTTCGACGTTTAGCTGCTTGAGCGTCTCGCGGGCGCGGGAAGCTGACATCCCCTGTGAGCACGGGCAGACGGTCATCCCGGTGACGCGAGCACCGATTTCCTCGCTCGTCCCGTCTTCAGTCGCTGTCGCCGAGGCGATGATGTCGGCGGTCGACTGTGTCGCCATTTCGGACGCCGGCGTGGACTCGTGGGTGACGTACTCCGCTTCCATCCGAACCTCCGCCTTCGTCGTGTAATCGTGCTTCTCAAGCAGGAGTTCGGCGGCGTCGCCACAGACATCCTCGACCCGATAGGCTTCCTCGGAGACAGCGGTTTCCAGCGTCTCGTCGATAACCTCCATATTGCGGGACATATCGGCACCCTTTCGCCAGGACGGCAGGTCTACGAACACTTCGAACTCCGCCATGAGTACGATGGGGTCGCGGTCACGACGCCCCAGTTTGACGAGTTTCTCGACGCCCGTCACACCGACGCGATTGAGACCGACCGTTACGTCCGGACTCGACGCCTGCACGTCCGGGAGTTGTTGACTCATTGCCCTCCCTATGGAAGAGAATCGGTTAGTGCTTTCGAAAGGGTGGGCGGGTCGCCGTGAGTCTCGAAACAACCGCTCCGACCCGGCTCAAAACTGTGTGTTGTCCGGTATTGACTCGTCCGTCTCGAAATTCCGAAACAGCAATTCGAAGTCCGTGGCGTCGAACGAATCCGTGAGTTCGTCAAGTTCCGCGCGGACTTCCTCAAGTTCGGCCCGCAGCGCAGTGAACTCCTCACTCTCATCGAGGACAGCCTGTGGTTTCGATGATTCCAGTGCAGCGTATTTCGCCGTGAGCGAGTAGCATTCCCGCAGGCGTTCCTCGTAATCGGCGTACAGAAGCAACTGTTCGATTGTCTGGAAGAGGTCCGCCTTCGACACTGGTTTGAGGACGTAATCATCGAAGGGCATCTCGATGATATCAAAATCGGGGTCTACTGCGGTCACCATCGCCACGCGCGTATCGTAGCGCTTCTCACGGATCGCCGACAGCACCTCGTCGCCGGAGAGGTCCGGCATCCGCCGGTCTAACAGGACAACATCGACTGCGGAGTCCAGCTTCGAGAGGGCGGCCTCACCACTGTATGCCGTCTCGACTGTGTAGCGTTCCCCTAACTGGTCCGCGTACACGTCTGCCACCGCTGGCTCGTCGTCGACAACGAGGATTGTCACTTGCCGACCCTTTGTCATTAGCTAGCATATTTATAGCAGAATTGCAAAAGGGTTCCGGCCACCGTTCCCGGGACACCCTGACTGAGAACGGTTACTGGCCGACGATGTCGTCGTATCGTGCCCCAGTCTGTTTCAGCGTCTCCGTCGAGTACAGCCGGCCGTGGTCGTACGGGAGGTGGTCAGTCGCGAGTTCGTCTATCTTCTCGTCCACGATGTCCGCTTCGCGTCCGTGGATCATTGTAAAGAGGTTGTACTGCCAGTCCTGCTCCGGGCGGCGTGGCCGGTGATAGCAGAGCGTGACATAGGGGAGTTCGCCGACTGCCTGCCCACGCTCGTCGAGGGCGTCGTCCGGCACGTCCCAGACGACCATGCAGTTGTTGTCGAACCCAGTGACGATGTGATTCACGACACAGCCGATGCGCTTGATACAGCCGGTTCGCTGGAGTCGCTTGATAGCCGAGAGTACTTCGGACACGTCGGCATCGACAGCGTCCGCCACGTCTCGGTATGGCGTTGCGACAAGCGGGAAACCAGTCTGAATTTCGAGCAACAACCGTCGGTCCAGTTCCGAGAGGTCCGCGGCGGCATCTTCGCTTATTCGAGTCGCAGTGGCGTCGGTCGTCTCCAGACTCTCCCGGGCGAACCGGTCACCGTTGACAACCGGGAACTCCAGATCGATGTAGTAATCAGTCAACATCGGCAAGACGAGTACCGAACAGCCGGTTCGCTCTTCAATCTCGGCCAGAATCTCGTCGCGTCGCTGTCGGGAGCCTGCAGTGACAACAAACCACATATTCCACTCGTGGTCGCGAGCGTAGTTGTGGTTCACCTGCCGGTACCCGTTGATTATCTCGGCAACCTCGTCGAACCGGTCCTCGGGGGCACTGACAGCAGCCAGCGTCGAAGAGCCGATGACCGGCGGATTAAGAACCGGACCGAACCGACGGAAAATGCCGTCGTCACGGAGCGTTTTGACCCGGTCGAGTGCTGTTCCCGCCGAGACCCCCAGCGCATCACCAACGGCCTCGAAGGGGCGTTCCTGAATCGGGAAGTCACTCTGGAACTCATCGATGAGCGCAGCGTCTACCTCGTCGATCTGCTCGCGCCACTCGCCCGACTGGAGACTCATTGTATTCGATTAGGAGTGTAGTCGTGTATCCCTTTCGGGAAGGCGGTCAGTTCCCATAAACTGAGAACAAAACGCAGGGGCTTTTGAACTCTGGCCCGAACACGTTTCCATGGCGCAAGCGACCCGGGAGTACGGCGAATGGCCGCTCAAACGACTCATGACGGAAGTCGTCGGCTCCGGTCACAAATCGGCTGACGATATGTCCCGCACACAGGCCCGGGAGGCGTTCCAGCGCATCCTCGGCGACGAACCCGACCACACGACGCTTGGCGCGTTCTGGCTCGCCAACCGCTGGAAGCGCAACACCCCCGAGGAACTGGGTGCGTATGTCGACGTGATGTCCGAGGAATCGGTCGAGACAGCTACGCCAGAAGCTGACCCTGTCGACTGCGGGGCCAACTACGACGGCAAAGGCCGGTCCGCGATTCTCGGCGTCGGCGCAGGTGTCGTCGCCGCCGCCGCCGGGACGCCCGTTGTCGTCCACTCCGGCGACCGCGTCCCGACGCAGAAGCAGGACGCCTACAAGCACGTGTTAGACGAACTGGGCGTCCGAACCGAAATCGAGCCGAGCGAAAGTGCCGATATGGTCGACGAGGTCGGCTTCGGCTACTACTACCAGCCCGAGTTCAACCCCGGCATCGACGCCCTGTTCGAGCGCCGCGACAACATGGGCGTCCGGACGTTCGTCAACACTGTCGAGACGCTTGCGAACCCCGCCAACGCCAGTGTGCATCTCGGCAGCTTCTACCACCTGGCCTTCGCGAAGAAGATGGTCCGCACCCTCGCCCAGTCCGAGACCAGCAGCGTCGAGCGCGCCCTGTTCTTCCAGGGAATGGAGGGCTACGACGACGTTCGCCCCGGCGAGACAATCGTGGCCGAATGGCCCGTCACCGGCGAGGAGTCCGACGACGAGGACATCGCGGACTTCGAAATCCGCACCGGCGAGTACGGCATGGACATCGAGAGTGAGGACCTCCAGGTCGACGACATAGCCGGGGAGTCAGCGGCGATAACCGAAGCCGTGCTGGCCGGCGAGCGCGAAGACGGCTTTGCCGATGCTGTCGCGCTCAACGCCGCCCTCCGCATCTACGCCCGTGAGGACGCCGACAGTATTCAGGGCGGCCTCGAACAGGCCCGTGAAGCGATTGCCGACGGCAGCGCAGCGGCGACACTCGACGAGCTTCGGACCTTCTAAGCCGGCAACGGCCCACAGAGCGGAACCCACTTCTACCGAGCGGGCGAAATGATTCTGATGGGACAACACGCCAGCGCTCGTGACAGCACTGCGTGGACGGTACCCACAGCAGAAACCCCCGGAATCCACGAGCTGGTCGACACGAACGGTATCAGGCTTCATACCGTGACCGCCGGGCCGCCGGACGGCGACCTCGTCGTCCTGTTGCACGGCTTTCCGGAGTTCTGGTACGCCTGGAAACACCAGCTCCCGGCGCTCGCGGACGCCGGCTACCGCGTGGTTGCACCCGACCTCCGGGGCTACAACCACTCCGACAAGCCCGAGGGCGTCGGAGCCTATCACATCGACGAACTGGTCGCCGATGTCGCGGGCCTCGTGTCGGCGTTCGACCGCGAACAGGCCCACATCGTTGGCCACGATTGGGGCGGTGTCATCGCCTGGCAGACCGCTATCGACCGTCCCGATGTTGTCGACCAGCTTGCGGTTCTGAATGCACCACACCCCTCGGCATACGAACGAGCGCTCCGCCACTCGGTCGACCAGTTATTGCGCTCCTGGTACGTGCTGTTCTTCCAGCTTCCCGCGCTTCCGGAGGCCAGCCTCGGCTGGAACGATTTCACCATGCTGGAGCGCATTCTGACTGACGGACCGACCCGCCCTGACGCCTTCACCGAGACCGACGTGCGGCGGTACAAGCGGGCGCTCGGGCAGCCGGGCGCGCGCACGGCCGCGGTCAACTACTACCGGGCGCTTGGCCGGCGGAACGCAAAGCTGACGCTCACGGCGGGCGGGGTCGGCAACCGTCCAGTGACAGCGTCAACGCTCCTTATCTGGGGTGTTCAGGACGATGCGCTCTCGCTCGACCTGACCCAGGACCTCGAAGAATGGGTCCCGGACTGTCGAGTCGAGCGGCTCCCGGCGGCGAGCCACTGGGTCCAGTTCGACGCCCCCGAGCAGGTCTCGGAGCTACTGCTGTCACACCTGCCGTAGCCCGGCGCAACGAACAGCCGACACTCCCGCTCGCGTGGCGACGCGTCGGACTCCCGCGTCCCGCCACGCGACAGCTACTCAGACCATGGCAGCGATGGCCTCGTTGCAGTACGTGAATCCTCGGTCAGTGGGCAGGCTTTTCTGCCGGGCTTCCCTCCGATTGAGTATGAGTGACCTGACTGCAACCCTCCACACGACAGAGGGCGAGATCGAAGTCGAACTGTACGACGAGCGCGTGCCGACTACCGTCGAGAACTTCGTCGGTCTGGCCGAAGGGGCCGACGACTACGACGGGACCGAAGTCGGCCCGGGGACCGGCGCGTGGGAAGACCCTGAATCCAGCGAGAAGCGCATCGACCCGCTGTACACTGATATCGACATCCACCGGATCATCGAGAACTTCATGATCCAGATGGGCGACCCGACCGGCACTGGTCGCGGCGGCCCCGGCTACTCCTTCGACGACGAGTTCCACGACGAACTCAGCCACGACGGCCCGGGCGTCCTCAGCATGGCCAACAGCGGCCCGAACACCAACGGCTCGCAGTTCTTCATCACCCTCGACGCCCAGCCCCACCTCGACGGCAAGCACGCCGTCTTCGGGAAGGTCATCGACGGAATGGACGTTGTCGAGTCTATCGGCAGCGTCGACACCGACCGCAACGACGCACCGACCGAGGAGATGCTGCTGGAATCGGTCGACGTTCACCGGTAACCAGACAACGTTTTCGTTGTTCCGACCGAGCAACCGATAGTGGCACACGTCGAACGACTCACCGTCTACCCCGTCAAGGCACTGGACGGCATGGACTGCGAGTCAGTATCGATGCGTCCGGGCGGGACGCTGGCGCACGACCGCGAGTTCGCCCTGTTCGACGCCGACGGCGACGTGGTCAACGGGAAGCGAACCCGCCGCGTCCACGACATCGACACCGGCTACGACACCGAAACGGGGACGCTGTCGGTCACCACCGACGGCGATAGCGCGTCGTTCAGACTCCGGGATGCAAGTGATCGCACCCGAGCCGCCGACTGGCTCAGCAAATTTTTCGATGTGGACCTGACCGTCGAGCGCGACGAGACACTTGGGTACGTCGACCGGCGGGAAATGGGGCCGTCGGTCATCAGTACCGCGACACTGGAAACGGTGGCATCGTGGTTCGACGACGTGACTGTCGACGGGCTGCGCCGACGACTCCGGGCGAACGTCGAGGTCGGCGGCGTCCCGGCGTTCTGGGAAGACCGCTTCGTCGGCGCGGACGCTCCAGCGTTCCGGGCCGGCAGTGTCCGCTTCGAAGGGGTGACACCCTGCGGTCGCTGTGTGGTCCCGCAGCGAGACCCCGACACCGGGAAGGAAACCCCGGGGTTCCGAGAACAGTTCATCGAACGCCGACAGGAGACGTTTCCGGAGTGGGCCGACCGGGACGCCTTCGACCATTTCTACACCCTGATGCTCATCGCCCGCGTTCCTGAGGCCGACCGCGACGCGGCGCTCGCCGTCGGGGACCCCATCGAGGTCGTCTCGACGACTGAGACGTAGTGGCGAACAACGGCGAGACCGACAATCGAAAGACGGTCCATCCCGAACGGGGCGTAATGGCAGACGCGGACGACCACGTCGACCCGAGCGAGTTCGGCGAACAGGACGGCCCCCCGGTCGAGGAGAAGCCCTACAAAATAATCTTCGAGGCGAACAAGTGCTTCGGCGCGGGCAAATGCGCCGAGAAGTCGCGCAATTGGACGCTTGACCTGGACACTGGCATCGCCAAGCCCGAGGCGTACTTCATCGACGAGTCAGACCTCGATCACAATATCGCGGCCGCGGAGGCCTGTCCAGCCAAGAAGGACCGGGGCATCATCCACGTCATCGACCGGCGAACGAACGAAGAAATCGCCCCGGACCCAAACGGCGACGGGTCACTCTCCGTCGACTGGTAGCGCAGTTTCTGACAGCGGCCGCTGTTACTCCCACCTATCAATCCACGTAAAAACCAGTGCGCGCGGTCAATACCGCCGATAATACCGTTGTGTGGGGTGGAATATTTGCATTCAGGTAACATTCACTACAGGATATATCATGTAAGATTACTATAGATAATAAACTGAATTTCTTCATGCGAGCAGTTTAATATTTCAAGCTACTGTATGACATAACTTCTATTTGTAGGGGGCAATTTGGGTATCAATATGCCACGTTCAAGTAGCATGGAACGGCGATCGTTTCTGAAAGCAACGGGCAGTGCTGCGGCGGCCGCAGCGCTGGCGGGATGTTCCAGTGATAGTGACGAGACTGAGGGAGCAGAGGAGGGAACCGGCGGCGGCATGGACTCGACAGACGACAGTGGGGGCGATGTCGGGACCGACCTGAAGGAAGAGGGGGACCTCTGGCGGGTCAACACGGGGACGATGACGACGATGGACCCGATCGAGGCGACCGACACCCAGTCGGGAATCGTCATCCAGCAGATGTTCGACCCACTGATGAACTATCCCGACAGTCAGCCCGCTGTAGAGGGGCTTATGGCTGCGGACTATGAGGTATCTGAGGACTTCACAACCTACACGTTCCAGTTGAAGGATGCAACCTTCCACAACGGGGACACAGTAACCGCCAGCGACTTTGTCTACGCGTTCGAGCGACTGACTGCATCTAGCAACTCCAGTCGTGCCTACTTCGTTCTGGACTCGCTGGGCGTGACACACGAGACGACGACCGAGACGGTCGACGGCGAGGAACAGGAAGTGTACCAGTCCGGGACGCTCGGCGTCGAAGCTATCGACGAAACAACGCTCGAAATCCAGCTGGAATCACCGTTTGCATCCACGCTGGAAATGCTCGCGTACTCCTCTTTCTCACCGGTTCCTGAGGGCATGGTCGGCGATATCGAAGGGTATGAGGGCGAGATGACACAGGCCGAGTTCTCCAGTTCGAACCCGGTCGGGAACGGTCCCTTCGAGTTCGACACGTGGGACTCCGGCACTGAGGCCAGGGTCAGCGCGTACGACGACTATTACGGCGAGAGCGCGAGCGTCGACGGCGTCCACTTTGCGGTCATCGAGAACGATTCGGCCAATTACAACTACGCGATGAACCGCAATGCCGACATCTTCGAGCTCCCCACGGCGCAGTACGACCCCGGGAAGGTGTCCGTCGAGGAGGAAGACGACCAGGGTCGTCAGATCGGGTCCTACGGCGAGTTGCGCAACGGCGCCACGGCCAATTACTCCGCTGTATCGAATATCGGGGTGTTCTATCTCGGGTTCAATATGGCCAGCGTACCCAAGCCGGTCCGTCAGGCGGTCGCGTACGCGATGAATCAGCACACCGTTGTCGAACAGGTGTTCAAACAGCGCGGCGAGCCCGCCTACAACTTCACGCCGAAGTCCATCTTCCCCGGCGGCGCCCAGAACTACAACGACCGCGCCGAAAACGAGTACCCGTACGGCTACGACGACAGCCAACTCGGAGAGGCCCGCTCGGTGATGGAAGAAGCTGGCTACGGCGAAAACGAGCGGTTCGCCATGGAGCTGACAATCTACGAGTCCGGTGTCTGGAGCGAAACCGCAAGCATCCTTCGAGACCAGCTACAGAGTGTCTACATCGACCTCGAAGTCAATCAGGCGCCGTTTAACACGCTGCTTGAACGTGGCCGCAACGGCGAGCTAGAGATGTACTCGCTTGGCTGGGTCGCCGACTGGCCCGCCCCGGACAACTTCCTCCAGCTGCTGAACCCGCCACAGACTGACACGAGCCTCGATTTCCCGATTTCGTACGTCAACTGGCAGCCGGAGAACGGCGACGCTGCCCAGCAGGCTGAGGAGGCATATCAGGCGATCGCCGAAAACCCGGCACCGACGGAAGAGGACCAGACCGCCCGGAACGACGCGTACCTCGAGATGGAGAACGCGAACTGGGAAGACGTCGCCATGCTGCCGGTGTATCACGAGCTGACTGAGCTGTTCTGGTACGACCACGTCGACTTTGCTCCGCCTGCCGGGATGGGACCGAGCCGACAGAAAATGAACACTGTGTCGCTCGGAGACAGAGAGTAATCGCGTCCCTGCTGGCGTGACCGTCCCCGTCACGGTTGGTGACGGGAACAACTTCGCAGCCCTCAGAGATTATGAACTCACAAGTACCCGTACAACGGAGACAAGCTAAGCCATGAGCCGCGCTACGTATATGCTCAAGCGCTTGGTACTGTCAATCCCTGTTATTATATTCGGGACGACAGTAACGTTCGCAATTATCCGGCTGGGGCCGCTCAGTCCTGCAGCGGCGATCCTCGGTCCGCAAGGTGATGCACGTGCGATTCGACAGATCGAACAACGATTGGGACTGAACGAACCGCTCTGGGAACAGTACTTCGAGTTTATGGGTGACCTGTTCCTGTTCGATCTGGGCCAGTCGTGGGTGGTCAACTCCGGGACGCCGGCCATCGACCTCATCATTAGCTACGCACCGCGGACGATCTGGCTCGGATTCTGGGCGGTCCTGATCGCCCTCGGAATCGGAATTCCGCTTGGCTTCTACGCCGGCCTGAATCCGAATACGTTCTCGGATTACTTCGCCTCGTTCGGTGGGATTGTCTGGCGAGCGATGCCGAACTTCTGGCTCGCGGTAATTCTGGTTACGGTGCTTTCACAGACGGAACAGCTGTTCGGGTTCAGCTGGACCAGCTTCATCGTGGAGACGAACGTCGTGACCTCGCCGAACCTCGCCGTGCTCAAGAATCCCACGAGATTGATAACTGACCCGGGACAGGCATGGACCAACCTCGCGAAAGCGACAAAGCAGATACTGCCGCCCGCACTGGTGCTCGGGTCCGCGTCGATGGGGACAGAGATGCGTATCGGCCGAACTGCCGTGCTCGAAACGATCAACTCGAAGTACGTCGAAACGGCCAAGGCCAAAGGCGTCTCACCGCGAGTACTGGTGTGGAAGCACATCTTCCGAAACGCCCTGATTCCGCTCGTGCCGGTGATCACTGCGGAAGCGTTCATCCTGATTGGCGGGTCAGTGCTCGTCGAGACTGTCTTCTCGATTAACGGTATCGGTCTCCTGTTCTTCCGGGCGGCAGAGCAGGGTGACCTCCCGCTTGTTGGAACACTGATGTATCTGTTTATCCTCCTTATCGTCGGGCTGAATATCGTACAGGACTTCGCGTACACAATTATCGACCCACGCGTGGGGTACGACGCATGATGGAGACAGAACTCACCGAAGACATCGATCAGCCGTTACGGGACCGACTCAAGGCCCACCCCGGGCCGGCACTGCTGTGGGGGGCCGGGCTCTGTCTCCTGTTGTTGCTTGAGGGACCGACGTACCTCGATGGGCTGCTCGGCGCGATTGGCTTCGGACTCGGGCTACTTCCGGGCGCGCCCGGTGCCGAGGCATTCGCCAGTGCGTCGGCATTCTTCAGCGAACTGCCGCACCTGCTGAGCCGCGAACTGATACCCAACCGAGGATACTACGACGGGAGCGCCTGGCAAGGCACGTTCCTCGGCCTTGAGCCGAAGTACGCATGGCTCATTCGCTTCCTGCTGGTGTACGTATACGTTGCAGTCTTGCTGGGCTGGCTGTGGTACGGGTATGTGACGTTCCGCCGGCACTATCGCGCCGCTGACTGGACGCCGACTGACGACGTCATCGACCGACTCCGAAGCCACTACTGGGGCCTGTTCGGACTTGCGGTCGTCGTCTTCTTCATCACGATGGCCGCGTTCGCGCCCGTTGTCGGCCCAACGACGGCCGAAGAGAATATCGAGGGACCGTACTCCCACGATATGCAGTACTACGACGCGGACACGGAAACAGTCGAAACAATTACGATCGGCGAAGCGAATCTCGGTTCCGCTTCCCGCGGGAGCGGTGACAGCAACGTCGGAATCTGGAGTTACGACGACTTCGGGCGGTTCCATCCCGTCGGAACGCTCGTCAGCGGCAAGGACCTGTTCACCTTCCTCGCCTTTGGTGCACGGGTGTCGCTGTTCATCGGCCTCGGATCGATGGCGATTGCAGGCTTTATTGCGACGACGCTGGCATTAGTTACCGCCTACTACAAGGGGGTGACTGACCTCATCGTGGTACTGACCAGTGACTCCGTGCAGGCAATGCCAGCATTGTTGCTGGTAATTCTTGCGACAGTGGTGTTCAAGAATCACTGGATAGCAGAGCTGTACAACGGGGCGATGCTGTTTATCCTCCTGTTCGCGTTAATACGCTGGCCGGGGCTATGGCGAGCGGTGCGTGGCCCTGCGTTACAGGTCGGGGAACAGGAGTGGGTCGACGCGGCAAAGAGTTACGGCCAGCGACCCACTGTGATCATGCGGAAACATATGGCACCGTATATTCTCGGCTATCTCTTGGTTTATGCCTCGCTAACACTGGGCGGGGTCATTATTTCGGTCTCTGCCCTCTCGTTCCTCGGACTCGGGATTACCGCCCCGACTCCTGAGTGGGGGCGGGCGATCAACATTGGACAGTCATACATCGCCAGTCAGTCCTGGCACATCTCGCTCATTCCGGGTATCCTGATTACGCTGGTCGTTACCGGGTTCAACGCACTGAGTGATGGGATTCGTGACGCTATCGACCCACAGAGCGAGGGTGCTGAAGGCGGTGCAACTGGCGCGGCCGCCGGGGGTGGTGGCGGATGAGCCACACCGAAGACGGCGAGCCACTGCTGGCCGTAGACAACCTCCGGACAGTGTTCCACAGCGACCGAGAGGAGATCCGCGCTGTCGACGGGGTGTCCTTCGAAATCGCTCGCGGCGAGACACTCGGTATTGTCGGCGAATCCGGGTCCGGCAAGAGTGTCACCGCGCGCTCGATAATGGGACTGGTCGAAAGTCCGGGCGAAATCCGCGAGGAGTCGTCCATACGATTAGACGGGAGAGAGCTGACGGCGCTTTCAGAGAAGGAGTACCGGTCAGTTCGTGGCGGGGACATCGCGATGGTGTTTCAGGACCCGCTGAGCTCACTCAACCCGGTGTACACTGTCGGGAACCAGATCATCGAGGCGCTAGAGCTCCACCGCGATATGGAAGGTGCCGAAGCCAAGTCGGAAGCCATCGAACTGCTGCGTGCAGTCGGCATCCCCGACGCGGCGCGGCGTGTCGATGAGTTCCCACACGAGTTCTCCGGCGGGATGCGCCAGCGAGCCGTCATCGCGATGGCACTGGCCTGTGACCCTGACCTGCTCATCTGTGATGAGCCGACGACAGCGCTCGATGTCACTATTCAGGCCCAGATTCTTGACCTGTTGCAGGAGATTCAGACGGAGCGTGACATCGGCATCATGTTCATTACGCACGACATGGGCGTCATCGCGGAAGTTGCTGACCGCGTCGCCGTGATGTACGCCGGCGAAGTCGTTGAGCAAGCACCCGTCAAGGAACTGTTCGCAAACCCACACCATCCATACACGCAGGGACTCCTGCAGAGTATTCCCGGCCGGAACCCCAGTACGGATCGGCTACCCACTATCGAAGGGGACGTGCCGACGCCGCACGAATCGGCGTCGTTCTGCCGATTCGTCAGCCGGTGCCCGAAGGGCTTCGACGAGTGTGAGCGGGTCCATCCCGCCCACGTCGAGGTCGGCGACTCAGCAGACCACACCGCCGCCTGTCTCCTGTACCCCGAAGATATGCCTACCGACGACACTGTGACACAGCACGAAGCGAACGCAGACCAGACAGGTGCCGAGGCAGACGAAGCACTGTCGGCAGACGACTGGCCGGCTGCGAAGCGAAACGCCGGAGAGGATACCAGTCCGGTCGGGTCCGACAACAGCGATGCCCGGGCTGATGGTGGCCACGGCCACAGTGCCGGGGACACCGGCGGACACAGTGAGGGAGGTGACCCAGATGAGTGAATCAGTCGTCGATACCGTGTCGCACCAAGCCGACGAGACGTTGCTCGATGTACAGGACCTGAAGACGTACTACGAAGGCGGTGGACTGCTCGGGGGAGACCCGGTGAAAGCCGTCGACGGCGTGAACTTCGAAATCTCACGCGGCGAGACGTTCGGGCTAGTCGGTGAATCCGGCTGTGGCAAGACAACTCTGGGTCGGACGCTCATCCAGTTGGAGACGGCTACGTCTGGGACGGTCTCCTTCGATGGAACCGATATAACCGAGCTCAGCGGCGGCGACCTCAAGCAGTGGCGCCGCAACGCCCAGATGGTGTTTCAGGACCCCGAGTCGAGCCTCAACGACCGGATGACTGTCGGCGAGATTATCCGCGAACCGCTGGACGTTCACGAACAGGGCACGGCCCGCGAGCGTCGGGAGAAAGTGCGGACACTGCTCGATCAGGTCGGGCTCATGCCGGAACACTACTACCGATATCCCCACCAGTTCTCCGGCGGGCAGCGACAGCGCATCGGCATTGCTCGCGCACTCGCACTCGAACCGGAGTTCGTCGTCCTCGACGAACCCGTTTCGGCACTCGACGTGTCCGTTCAGGCCCAGATACTCAATCTGCTGGAGGAGCTTCAAGAGGAGTTCGGTCTCACGTACCTCTTCATCGCGCACGACCTGAGCGTGGTCCGGCACATCTGTGACCGCGTCGGGGTGATGTATCTCGGGAACCTCATGGAAGTCGGGCCGACGGAACAGTTGTTCCAGAGCCCAGAAAACCCCTACACGCGCGCATTGCTGTCAGCGATTCCAGAACCGGATCCGACGGTTCAGGTAGATCGGATCACTCTGCCGGGCTCACCACCGAGTCCACGGGATCCGCCGCAGGGGTGTCCCTTCGCAACGCGGTGTCCCGTCCGGATCCGCCCGGAAGACATCGAAGCCAGCGACGCAGTGTGGGACCGGATTCGAGAGTTCCGTGATGTCATTCGCGAGCGGTCGCGCGCGGAACAGTCGATCGGTGAGCGGCTCAAGGAACGACTCGGGTTCGACACCGCGCTGGCCGACAGTGAGGAAATCGTCGAAGAGGAGTTCAGCGACGTGACCCTTCCGCCGGCCGTACAGGAGCACGTCGAGCAGGCGGCGACGTATCTCAGTGATGGCGACCCCGACGCCGCTCGTGCCTATCTCAGAGAAGTGTTCGGCAGTCAGTGTGACACCGAAACGCCGCAGTACTACGATGTCGACGATGGACGGATGAGCTTCTGTCACCGACACGCACAGGAGCACGTCTCCCCTGGCGACGAACTCCGCCAACGTGGCTACGACACGCACGATGGATAACCTGGCGGGAAAGATACTCGATCTGCTGTGGTACGCCCTCGGCGTAACGCTCACAGCGACGCTTATCGGTGGCGTGCTCTCGCCGCTCCGTGGCGGTGGCTGGGTGACTGTGAAATTCGCACTGTTTTTTATCGGCTTCGCGCTGTTTGGCTACACCTCGGTCACACTGTGGCGTGCGCCATCTCTCGATTCCGACGAGTCCGGTGAATCAGACGTGTCGTTTGGCGTGTCAGCGCGGGAGCGGACGCCGTTCGAGTCGGTGCTGGCTCGTGCCGTGCCACCCCTCGATACGCTCGCCCCACCCGAAGACCGATTCTCGCCGCCAGTGAAACTCTTTGTTGCGAGCCTGTTCGTCCTCGGGCTCTCTCTGAGCATGGAAGTCGTCTTCGGCGTCCGGTGACACCACCATTTACCTCCCACGGGCGTAACGACTGGATATGGTTAAGACAGGTGGCGAGGGGACGGACGACCTCGAACGGCTTGCCGCCGGTTCGGACGAGCGCAAGGCATCGTGGAAACAGACGCTAGAAGAGACACAGGCACTGGCAGACCAGCGGCGGTCTAACGGCCGCGAGGCCGTCGTCGTCCCGGCCGGGGATGCGGGCCTGCAGACAGTTGACGACGGTGACGGGCTCGAACTCGTGTTCGTCATTCCGGGCAACAAGGCCGAAGACGTGACGCGGCTGGTAGAATCGAACCCCCTCGAAGCGTATGACGTGTATCGGCGGACGGTCGGAGAACAGGTATTTCTGGCCGTCGAGTACTTCGACCCAGACGCCGCCTCGTTGTTCATCGCTGGCGCGTACAAGCTCCAAGATGCCGGGAACGCGGTTACCGCTGCGAACGACGGCGCGACGTTCCAGACGATGCTCAGAAAACTGGACGGGACCCCGGTCGCAACGTTCAACCACGCGGACCGGACGAAGTTCCTCCCAACAGACAGGCTCCCTGTCGACGAGTAGGTATCGGCATCGGAGAGAGTGACAGCCACGTCGATGTGTCACGGTCCGTATCCAGTGCCGCCGACGTGACGGCGGTGGGACACGATAGGCCATCTCGCAGCCCGAGACCGAAAGGACCATTCACTAGCCCCCGCAGAGTTCAATCTGCGCGAGGGTAGCCGAGCTTGGCCAAAGGCGGTGGGCTTAAGACCCGCTCCCGTAGGGGTCCGTGGGTTCGAATCCCATCCCTCGCATTCTGCGACGAGT
>Ga0207770_100200_pt1 | contig 42332 bp, 32 predicted proteins | sample A23E2SouthBayCA_FD_187729 | JGI IMG/M metagenome (GOLD analysis project Ga0207770, IMG submission 187729) | Aerobic enrichment media microbial communities from Eden Landing Ponds, California, USA - A23 E2 (SPAdes) | ecosystem: Environmental > Aquatic > Marine > Unclassified | place: Emeryville...
CACGCACAGATTCGCTACAAAGCCGCCGAGAAGGGGATTCCCGTCGAGACGGTGAATCCCCGCAACACGTCGAAGGCGTGCCACGCCTGCGGTGAACACGGCTCCCGGCCACGACAGGCGACGTTCCGATGCTCGAACGAGAGCTGTTGGGTCGGAGAGTACCAGGCGGACGTGAACGGGGCGATAAACATTGCAGACCGCTACCGTAGTGGAGAGAGTCACCGCCGAGGCGACCGGAGCTCCCGGCAGAAGGCCGGTGACGACGACTCGGCTACGGACGGGGCCTCGTTGACCGGGCCACAAGACAGCCAGGCCGATGCTGACACCCAGCAGACGACGCCTGGAACGTATGCGTCTTGAAACCAACAGGCCGCAACACTGGGCCTGAAATCCCGTGGTGGGATTCCACCGCGTTCACGCGGAGAAGGAGGTCAATAATCAGGTATTAGTTTGTCGTGTACAAACTGGCGAGAACGGGAATCCCGAATGAGCCAACCCTTCCGCGTGGAACTCGTACGAGCGGTGGCAGCGGCGGAAGGCGTCGAACCCGAGGAACTGGACCTCGTTCTCGAGGAGTACGTCGATACGGACGCGATCGAGTTGCTCGCGACACACGAGGGCGCGTCGTGGACGCTCTCGTTCGAGCTCCCCCGACACAACGTGACCGTCACGAGTGACGGACTCATTCTCGTCGACGGTATCCGGGAAGAGACCTGGGCACCCTCACAGTTGTAGGCCGCCCGTCCCACAGTCGGTCCCACTCTCGGTGTCCGGGGACCGCTCACTCGCCGGCGTCGTAGACCGCGTCGATGAGCCGCTGGACGGTCAGTCCCTGCTCGAGCGTGCCACGGGCCGGCGGCTCGCCGGCGGCGACGCTCTCGACGAAGGCGGCGTCCTGGGCGGCGTGGCCCGTCAGCCCGGCGTCGCCGTCGAAACTCGTCTCGGTGTAGTGGTCGTGGGGCTCGGTCCCGGTGCCGAGGACGGTGAGGTCGTCGCCGCCGACGGCCATCTCGGCGCCGGCCTCGGTCCCGCGGACGACGACGGACTGGCTGGGCCGGCGGTTCGTCGCCCAGGCGACCTCCAGCGAGAGGGTGCTGCCGTCGTCGAAGGTGACGAACGCGCTCGCCGAGTCGTCGACGTCGAACGTGTCGCCGTCGGCGTCCCAGTTGCCCGCCCACCCGTCCGGGTCGGCGTAGTCGGGGCGAGCGCCGAACTCGCTGCGCACCGACGCCGAGACGTCGACGGGGTCGGGAAAGCCCAGCAGCGCGAGCGCGTAGTCGAGGACGTGGACGCCGATGTCGATGAGCGCGCCGCCGCCCGACAGCGAGCGGTCGGTGAACCACGACCCCGGCGCGGGGATGCCCCGCCGCCGGACGTACTCGGCCTCGACGTGCGAGACGTCGCCGAAGACGCCCTCGGACTCCTTGGCATGAAACAGTTCCATGGCGGGCGTGTAGCGATTGTGGAAACCCACGGAACAGAACGCGTCGCTCTCGTCTGCGGCGTCGGCGATGCGCTCGGCCGACTCGAGGGTGTGAGCCAGCGGCTTCTCACAGAGGACGTCGATCCCGCGTTCGAGCGCGGCGACCGCCGCCGGTTCGTGGAAGCGGTTGGGCGTCGTGATCACGACGGCGTCCGGATGGGCGTCGTCGTAGAGGGCCTCGTGGCCCTCGTAGGTCCGGACGTCGAACTCGTGGGCGAACGAGTGACGGGCGTCGTCGGCGACGTCGGCACCGCCGGCGACCGCCGCGCCGGCGTCGGTCAGCCACGAGGCGTGGTTCGTGCCCATACCGCCAAGGCCGACGATTCCGATACGGGGTGCGGTATCTGTCATCGTTCGCGCTCTCTCGGCGGACGGGAAAAATGTCGCGGGATCAGGTCGGTCCGGGACGGCCACGGGGTGGCGCTCGACCGCTCAGTACATCGTCACGCCGGCGGTGACGTTGAGGTCCTGGCCGGTCATCCGCTCGGCCCGCTCCGAACAGAGAAAGAGGACCGTGTCGGCGACGTCGCCGGCCTCGACGAAGGCGTCCATCGGCGAGGACGCCCGGAACTCGCGTTCGACGTCCGCGACCGACCGTCCCTGACTCTCGGCCTGTCCCTCGATGACGGCGTCGAGTCGCGGGCCCGCCACGCTACCGGGACAGACGGCGTTGACCGTCACGCCGCGGTCGGCGAGTTCGACCGCGAGCGTCCGTGTGAAACCGACGACGCCCAGCTTCGCCGTCGTGTAGGGCGTCCGGTCGCGCAGGGGACGCTTGCCGCTCTGTGAGGCGAGGTTGACGATCCGGCCGCCGTCGCCGTCGGTGAGGTGCGGGATGGCGGCCCGCGTCGCGTTGAACTGCCCCCCGAGGTTGACCGCCAGGGTGTCCATGAACTCCTCGTGGGTGATCTCCTCGCAGGGTTTCGTCGGGCCCGCGACGCCGACGTTGTTCACGAGGATGTCGAGGCCGCCGAAGCGCTCGGCCGTTCGCTCGACGAACCGCGTCATGTCGTCGGGTTCGGCGGCGTCACCCTGGACCGTCACCACCTCGCCGACGCAGTCGGCCAGTGCGTCTGCCGTCTCGGCGAGTGCGTCCTCGTCGACGTCGTTGACGGCGACGTCGATGCCTGCCTCGGCCAGTTGCCGGGCTATCTGTCGACCGATACCGCTCCCGGCGGCGGTGACGGCGGCCGCCTCGCCGGGGATGGTGAGGTCTGTCTCTGGCATACCACTCCTGGGTGGGGGTGGTGCAAGAGGATTTGGGCGGTCTGCCGGTTCCTGTCGGCGACTACTGCACGAGCGCGACCCACTGCCCGTCGCCCGGGGGATCGAGACGGCCGTCACCGGCCGACTCGGTCGGTCCCCACTCGGCTTCCTCGGCGTCGAACCAGCGACAGTCCAGCCCCGACACGTCGGCCTCCAGCGTCACGGTGTCGCCTCGCGGAACGTACACGGCGTACTCCTCGCCGGGGTTCGCGAGGACGTACGCCCGTCCCTCCGCTCCCGGTTGTGCCCCGCTGCCCACGGTGTCGCGCCACCCCTCGAGCAGTTCGTTGTGGGGCTCACAGGCGAACAGGTCGATCTCGTCGGTGACCGTCCGCGCACCCTCGATCGCCGTCGTCGCGAGGTCCGAGAGACCGAGCCCGAAGGGCGGGCGGTGAAAGCGTGCGGTCGCACAGCCACCGAAGACATTGCGCCAGAACCGCTCGAGGCCGTCGCGCGTGCCGACGAAGATGTCCCCGCCCGGTTCGTCGATCATCGCGTCGCTGCCGTAGACCTTGACGTTGTTCAGCGGGCGGACGGGGTCGGTGACCCGCGCCCGGCAGGCCTGGAGTGCCGACCAGTGTTCGACGCCCTCCCGAAAGTTGTTCTGGGAGACGTCGACGAAGTCGTAGGTCCCGGGGTGGTCGATGGTCCGGAAGTGATGGGGGTGGCGCAACTCCCAGGCGTTCCACATCTGCGTGACGAGGGCGTCGGGGTCGCGCTCCCGGACGAATCTCGCCCAGTACTCGCCCCACTCTGGGGCGGTCTCGGTCTCGTTCTCGACGGAGTAGAGCACGTGGTCGTGCCCGCTCGTCGCCTCGAGGACGCGCTCGACGTACCGCTCCTGGTACTCGCGGACGATGTCGTTGTCGTCGAGGGCGGGCGTCGTCCGGAGGAAGGGGTTCTCGAAGCGGTCCTCGCGGTCGATGTGGTCGGCCGGGAGACCGCTCTCGGCGGCGGTGTAGGTGTCGGTATTGGCGGGGTTCCAGGCGCTCTCGTCCCAGGCGGCGGCAGAACAGTCGTGACAGTCCCACAGCTCGACCTGGACGACGACGTCCCGGTCGGCCGTCGCCGCGAGAAAGCCCTCGAAGCGGTCCCAGTACTCGTCGTTCCACTCGTCGAGGTGGTAGGTGTCGCCCTCGCTGGCGAAGGGCTGGACGTCGCCCTCGTCGCGAGCGGACATCGTACAGCGGACGTAGTTGCCCCCTGCCGCGACCAGGTCGTCGAGGTGGGACTCGACGTCGGGCACCTGGAAGAGGTTGTCCTCGACCGACCCACCGAGGAGGAGCGTCGGGTCGCCGTCGTAGTCCCAGTACCGCGGGTTTCGGTCGGCGATGTCGATCCCTGACATACGCATCCCCACTCGACGAGTGCGGAAAAGGCCGGGTGTGGCGGCGGCCCTCTCCGGGAGTGAGGCTCCGGTCCGGGACGGATCTCCCCCGGGTGCGACGACGCTCCACCGGTCCGGGAGGGACGTTCCTCCGGGTGCGACGACGCTCCACCGGTCCGGCTACGACTCGTCCGTGGCCTCGTCGTCGGCCTCCCCGTCCGGTTCGTAGTTCGCGGGCGGTGACGACGCCGCGTCTCTCTCCTCGTACACCGAGAGCAGGGAGAGCAGCGCCGCGTCGCGCTCGCGAGTCGTGGCCGCGCGGTCGACGGTCGTCCAGTCGTAGACGCCCTTCCCGCTCTCCCAGCCGGTCTCGCCGCGGTCGAGCAACTCGGCGATGACGGGATTGGGGTCGGTCCCGCGGTCCAGGTCGGGCATGAGCGACTTCTCGACCTCGTGGTGGACGTCGAGTCCGGACTGGTCGACCTTCTCGAAGATGCCCATGACCGGCAACCGGAAGCCGAATCCCGCCTTCACGGCGCGGTCGATGTCCTCGGCGCTGGCGACGCCCCGGGCCAGCAGCGAGTAGGCCTCGTAGGTCATCGCCGCCTGGATGCGGTTGCCGACGAATCCCGGGATCTCCCGTTCGAGTGTCACCGGGGTCTTCCCGGCGGCGTCGAGCAGCGCGCGCACCCGCTCGGCGACGGCGTCGGCGGTGTCGGGCCCTTTCACGACTTCGACCAGCGGGACGATGTGCGGGGGGTTGAACCAGTGGGTCCCGAGCACGCGCGTCGTGTCGGTCACGTCCCGGGCGATCTCGGCGATCGACAGGCCGGAGGTGTTGGTCGCAAGCAGCGCGTCGGCGGGCGCGTTCGCGTCGAGGTCGGCGAACACCGACTGCTTCACGTCGAGGTCCTCGACGACGGCCTCGGTCACGACGTCGGCGTCGGCGACGGCACTCGCGAGGTCGGCCTCGGTCCGGAGGTTCGACAGCGCCGCCTCCGCCTCGTCGCGGTCGACGTATCCCGCGGCCACCATCGTCTCGAGTGCGGCGTCGACCCGTTCGGGTGCGGCGTCGAGTACCCCCGGATCGGCGTCGAACAGCGCCACCTCGTGGCCGGCGAGCGCGTAGACCAGCGCGATGCCGTGGCCCATGCGACCGGCGCCGACGACCGCTATCCGGTCGATCCCCGGCTCCGGCCGTCCGGTGTCTGACGCCATGGGTCAGGCGAAGTCCGTCGCGTCCCTGCCTTTCAGATCGAGGAAGTCCCGCACCTCGTCGGGTGTGGCGGGTTCGCGTCCGGTCACCTCGCCGGTGAGGCGGACCAGTTTCTCCACGAGCTGTGCGTTGCTCTCGGCGAGTTCGCCGGGCCCGAGATACAGGTTGTCCTCCATACCGACGCGGGCGTGCCCGCCCGTGTTCGCAGCCTGGAGCGCCATCGGGAACTCGGTGCGACCGGCGCCGATCACCGAGAAGGAGTAGTCGTCGCCGAAGAGGTCCTCGGCGACGTCGACCATGTGCGAGAGGTTCCGCGGGTCGGCACCGATACCGCCGTGGATGCCGAGCACGAACTGCAGGTGCAGCGGCGGTTCGATCAGCCCGCGGTCGACGAAGTGTTTCGCGTTGTAGAGGTGGCCCACGTCGTAACACTCCAGTTCCGGTTTCGTCCCGTGCTCGTCGAAGATGGGCAGGATGGTCTCCAGGTCCTCGAACGTGTTCTGGAATATCAGGTCGCGGGTCTCTTCGAGGTACTCGGGTTCCCAGTCGTACTCCCAGTCGTCGTACTTCTCCAGCAGGCCGTAGAGCCCGAAGTTGAGAGAGCCCATGTTACAGGAGGCCATCTCGGGTGCGAGTTCGGGGACGACGCCCACGCGCTCGCTGGGCGCCGCCGTCGGCGCGCCACCGGTGGTCGGCTGGATTATCACGTCCGAGCGGTCGTGGACGCGTTCGGCGACGGCCCGGAACAGGTCCCAGTCGTTGACTGGTTCGCCCGTCTCGGGGTCTCGGACGTGGACGTGGACGATGCTCGCGCCCGCCTCGCCCGCCCCGACGGCCGCGTCGGCGATCTCCTCGGGCGTCACCGGCAGATGGGGCGACATCGTCGGCGTGTGGATCGCCCCCGTCACCGCACAGGAGACGACCAGTTTCTCGCAGTCGCGCATGGCTCATACACCGGCGACGAGGCAAAGTAGATTGGGTTCGGCGAACCCCCCCTGACGACCCTCGCCATCGACGATGCGGTGGGGTCTCTCCGCCGACGATGCGGTGGGGTCTCTCCGCCGACGATGCGGTGGTCTCTCCGCCGACGATGCGGTGGGCCTCGCCGGCGTGACATCGGACACGCCCGACTGCTCCGTTCCACGTGCGCTTTCTCAATTCGGATAATCGCGGGGCTACGTTTATTCAAGAGTATCAGACAGGTAGCGGTATGTCGACGCGTACCGACCGCGGGGCGACCAGTCGCGACTCGCAGGTCGATCTGATGCACGGGTGGGGGGAAGAATCGGAGATGATGATCGACTTCCGCGACGGGTTCGAGCGCCACTCGCCGGGCGTCACACTCAACGGCATGAGCGTCTCGAACGTCTCGCTGGAGGCCAAACAGCGGATACTCACCGAGAACCCACCGGACATGTGGGCCTGCTGGGTCGGCCCGAACCTCCAGCCGTATCACAACGCGGGGGTCCTGGGGGACGTAACGGACGTCTGGACCGACTCGGGGATGGAGCGGGCCTACCACGACGTCGCGACGGACGCCGTTCGGTTCGACGGGGCCTACCGGGGAGTGCCGCTGAACGTCCAGCGGACGAACCTGCTGTTCGCGAACCTGCCCCTCGTCGAGAAGGCGGGCGTCGACCCCGGTCGGGTCGACGACATCCGCGAGTTCGTCGACCTCCTCGCACAGGTCGACGACGCCATCGAGGAAGACCCGATGGTCGTCGGTTTCGTCCAGCCCTTCGCCTCACAGGGGCTGTACATGTGGGAGGCGATCTACCTCGCGATGCACGGCGAACGCGCCTACCGCGACCTCGTCGGCGGGGACGCCCGCAGTCACCGGAGCGAGGTGAAACAGGCGCTCTCCATGCTCGAGGAGATCCTGACCTACGCCAACGACGACGCCATCAACACGACCGAGGGGACCGAGTCCGACCGCTTCGCCCGGGGGAAGGGCGCCTTCCGACTGCAGGGGATGTGGGCGGGGCTGAACCTCTCGCACACGGATCTGGAGTACGGCACCGGGTGGGACGCCATGGCGCTACCGGGGACCGGCGGCCAGCACGTCATCAATATGGACGGACTGGCGGTGGCGTCCGACGCCCCACATCCCGACTCGACCGCGTCGTTCGTCGAGTTCGCCGGGTCCACCGACGGGATCGAGGGGTTCAATCGCGCCAAACGCTCCATCCCGACGCGCACGGACGTTCCCACGGACGGCCTGCCGCCGTTCGTCGCCGAGCAGACCGAGGCGTTCCGGCGCTCGAACAGTCACCTCCCCTCGATCGCCCACGGCCTCGCCGCCCCGCCCGAGACGCTCGTCGACCTCGAAGTCGCGTTCGCCGACTACATCTCCAGTCGCGACCCCGACGCCGCCGCCGGTGACATCGTCGCCGCCTTCGCCGACGAGTGAGACGGCCATCCGACCTTCTGCTTCTCGACCCGTCAGTCCCCGGCGACGCCCTCGCTCGTGACCGCCGACGCGACCGCGTCGTCGGCGACTCGCGCGTCCTCGCCGCCGGGGAGGCGGACGGTGACGACCGTGCCGTCGTCCTCCTCGACGGTCCACTCGCCGCCGAGCGCGCGGACGCTCCACTCGACGACCCACAGGCCGATGCCGGTGCCGTGGGCCAGCGGGGTCTCCCCGTCCCGGAGCGGGTCGAGTTCCTCCGCCGGGATGCCGTCGCCGTCGTCGCTGACAGTGAGTCGCAGTTCGCCGTCGTCGGCGACGGTCGCGGTCACCGACACCGCGGGCTCGTCGACGTGGTCGACGGCGTTCTCGACGAGGTTCGAGACGACGAGCCGGACCCACCGGGGGTCGGTCCGGACGGCCCCGCTGTCGGCAGTGACGTCGATTCGGGCGGCCCGTTCCCGGTGACCGTCGACGGCGTCGGCGAGACAGGCCTCGACCTCGACCGAACGATAGCGCGGCCCCGACTCGCGCAGGCGCTCGAACTCGCGGGCCTTCTCGCCGGCGTCGACCATGTCGGTCGCGGCGTCGTCGATCATCCCGGCGAGTTCGCGGGTGCGGTCGTCGTCGGCCTCGCGCTCGATGAGTTCGGCGTGGCCCATGACTGTCGTCATCCGGTTGCGGAGGTTGTGCCGGAGTACCCTGTTCAGGACGTCGAGACGCTGTTCGCGCCGGCGCTCGCGGGTGACGTCCTCGAAGACGAGTGTCGCCCCGACGCGGTCGTCGCCGGGGTCGGTCAGCGGCGAGCGTGAGACGCGGTACTGGCGGTGGTCGCCGTTGACGCGCGTTGTGACGAGGCGTTCCTCGGCCGTGAGGGTCCCGTCGGCCGCTGGTTGCCCGCCGTCGACCGCTGGTTGCCCGCCGTCGCCCCTCGGGCGCTTCTCGTCGTCTGCCGACCCCGTCTCGAGGACCTCGGAGATACACGAACCGAGCGGGTCGGTTCCGCCGGGGGTACCCGTAGCCAGCGACGCCGCGGCGCGGTTGTACTCGACGATCCGGTCGCCCTCGTCCAGGACGAACACCGGCGTCGCGATGTCGTCGACGGCCGATTGCTCGGCCGCTCGCCGGGTCGCGGGGTTGGTCTCGAACATCCCGCTCTCGACGAAGGCGTAGCCATCGAGGAGGACGTGAGGAACGAACGCGGCGGCCACGGCCGTCAACGTGAGTCGTGCATCGACGCCGAGCAACCACCCGAGCAGGACGACGGTCGGGGCGACGGTACTGAGCGCGACCGCCGTGGCCTCGCGGCGGTACAGCGGGCCGTACTCGACGACCGTCTCGACGAGCACGAGCACGCCGACGCCCGCCAGCGCCGTCCCGAAACTGACCGTCACGAACCCGAGCGGCTCGACGACCGCCGCTTCCGACAGCCCGCCCGCGGGCACCGCCTCCCAGACCAGTCCGTGCAGCGGCGCGGTCGCGACGACCAGCGTGTTCACACTCGACAGCGCCAGTACCGCCGTCACGGTGTCGTTCTCGAAGACCGCGCCGCGACCGGTGTACTCCATGGCGAAGGCGAAAAACAGCGGCCCGGTCGCGACGAACGCCGTCCAGGCGACCGTCGCCAGCACCAGCGCACTCACCCCGCCGGCGAACGGGTGGGTCGCGGCCGCCAGACAGAAGACTGCCTGTGTGGCCAGTCCGACGACGAACCAGTTCGCCCCCGGCTTGCCGCTGTGGCGGCGCAGATACGCGGCCAGCACCAGCGACCCGACACCAGCCAGGCCTGCGGCGACGGCCACCCACGGCGATCCGGCGGCTAACTCTTCCATACGCCTACCACGACCTGTGGGTGGCTAAGCCACTATCCTAACAGGTAAGGTGTGCCCCGCCGTCACAGCCGTCAGTCGTCCGGTCTCCCGGGTGCGGTCACATCGACTCGGGTGCCTCGACCCCGAGGAGTTCGAGGGCGTTACCGACGGTGTGGCGGGCGGCGACGACCAGCGCGAGCCGGGCCTCGCGGGTCGCCTCCTCCTCGGCGGTGAGGACCGGACACTCCCGGTAGAAGGCGTTGAACCGCTCGGCGAACTCGCGGGTGTAGGTCGCCATCCGGTGAGGTTCGAGTTCGTCGGCGGCCGCCTCGACGGCCGCCGGGAACCGGGCGATCGTGCGCAACAGGTCCCGTTCCTCCGCCGTTTCGAGGTGTGTGGGGTCGGCCTCGGCGGCGGGCTCGAGGCCGTCGGCACGGGCCTCGTCGAGGATGCCACAGGTCCGGGCGTGGACGTACTGGACGTACGGCGCCGACTGGGCCTCGAAGTCCAGGGCACGCTCCCACTCGAAGGTGATGGCCTTCCGGGGCTGTTTCGAGACGATGTCGTAGCGGACCGCGCCGATCCCGACCTGCCGGGCGATGCGTTCGACGTCCTCGTCGTCCAGGTCGTCGTCGCGGATGCGGTCGTCCATGCGCGTCTCGACTTCCTCGCGGGCGCGGTCGACCGCCTCGTCCAGCAGGTCGTCGAGGTCGATACCGGTGCCCTCGCGCGTGCTCATCCCCTCGCCGCCGGGGAGGTTCACCCACGAGTAGAAGACCTGGTCTAACTGGTCGGTCTCGTGGCCGAGCAGTTCCAGCGCCGACCGGAGCTGTGCGAACGTGAGCTGGTGGTCCTCGCCGATGACGGTGATCGCGCGGTCGAAGTTGGCGAACTTCCACTCGTGGTGGGCCAGATCCCGCGTCGTGTACAGCGAGGTGCCGTCCGAGCGCAGGAAGACGAGGTTGTCGTCGAAGTCCGGGAGGTCGAGTTGCCAGGCGTCTTCCTCGTAGACGGCCTCGTCGAGTTCCTTCAGGCGGGCGATCACGTCGTCGGCCGACCCGTCGCGCATGAACCGGGTCTCCTTGACGAACTCGTCGAAGTGGGCGGGCAACCGGTCCAGCGTCTCGGTCATCCCCGCGAGCACCTGGTCGACGACCTCGCTCACCCGCTCGTAGGCCTCGTCGTCGCCCGCCTCCAGCCCCTGCATGATCGCGGCGATCTCCGCTTCGGCCGTTTCGACAGTCTCCTCGTCGGCCTCCTCCAGGTAGGCGTTGCCCTTGCGGTAGTAGCGTACGAGGTCGTAGTCGGGTTTGTCCCGCTCGGGTTCGGGCAACTCGGACTCGTCGAAGGTCTCGTAGGCCCAGGTGAAGACGGCGATCTGGCGGCCGGCGTCGTTGACGTAGTAGTGGGTCTCGACGTCGTAGCCGGCGAAGTCGAGCACGCGGACGAGCGCGTCGGCGATGATGGGGTTGCGCGCCCGGCCGACGTGGACCGGTCCCGTCGGGTTCGCCGAGGTGTGTTCGACCACCACCGAGGTGTCGCGGTCGGGCAGGCGGCCGTAGTCGGCTTCCCCGGCGCGGGCGACCGTCTCGCCGAAGTACGCGTCGCTCGGGAAGAAGTTGACGTAGGGACCCTGCGTTCGCACGTCCGCGATGTACTCGAGGTCGTCGGGGTCGAGCGCGTCGGCGATGTCGGCGGCCACCTGCGGCGGTGGGGCGCCGACCTCGCCGGCCAACCGGAAGGCGACGCTTGTGGCCAGCACGGCGTCGACGTCTTCCGGCGGGCGTTCGATGCCCAGGTCGTCGGTCGGGGCGTCGAGGGCGGCCAGCGCGTCGGCCAGCGCGGCCTCGACCTCCGACCGCATCGCGAGGAACATACTCCCCGGTTTTCGACCGGCGGATATAGGAATGACGAATTTCGGTGTGCGAGCGGCCAGTACCTTCGGTGTGCGAGCGACCGGTGGACGGTCGCTGTCGCGGGGACGTCCTCAGCCGAACCGTCCGAAGAGGCCGCCGCCCTCCTCGTCGTCCTCGTCCTGTTCGGCCTCGTCGACGAACCACTCTGTCTCCATGATGGGGTCGACCTCCTCGAGGGTGAGCCCCTCGAAGAAGACGCCGGCGAGCAACTCGCTGAGTTGTCGGAACGCCTCGGCGGCGGGCGAGTCGGGCGCGTTGAGTACCAGGGGTTCGGTCTCGGTCGCACCGATGTCGTCGGGGACCACGGCGAGCAGGGGCTCGTCGAACTGGTCGGCGATGTCCTCGACGTCCGTCTCGGTGGTGACGCGATTGAGTACCGTGCCCAGCACCTCACCGCCGACGCGGTCGGCGAGTTCGGCGGTCTTGACGGCGTCGCCGATGGCGACGTCGTCGGGGGTGGTGATGAGGACGATGCCGTCGGCCAGGCCCAGCGGGACCGTCGTCTCGTGGCTCAACCCGGCACCCGTGTCGACGATGACGACGTCGTAGGCGTTCCGGAGGGTTCGCACGACGGACTTGAGTTTGGCCGGGTCGGCGTCGGCGAACGCCTCCAGGCTCTGCTCGCCCGGGACGATGGTGATCCCGCCCTGGACGTCGGTGAGGGCGGCACTGACGGCGTTGCCGCCGGCGAGTACCTCGTGGATGCTCGTCTCCGGGTCGACCTCGAGCATCGCGCCCAGGTTCGCCATCCCGAGGTCGGCGTCGACGACCACGACGTCGTAGCCCGCTTCCTCCATGGCCGCCGCGATGTTGACGGCCGTGGTCGTCTTCCCGACCCCGCCTTTGCCCCCGGCGACGGTACAGACGTAACCAGCCATTGTCCCTACGAGTGGCCGGGAGTCACATAAACCCGCCGCTGGCCGGGCGGCCCGCCGACAGAACTCGTGGCCCCGATCGGCGCGTGACGGCTCCCACCGACGCTCCCCCGCCTCCCGCTCCCGACCGTCGCCCCGTTCCCACGCGGCTGTCGGCAGGTGGCACGCTCAGGACCCGACCGACAGGGCGACGTGGCCGCCGACGCCGCCGACGAAGAAACTGACCGGGAAGGAGACGAAGAAGGCGACGAAGCCGAAGGGCGAGAGCAACAGGAAGACGTCGAGCGGGTACGTCGACAGCACGACCGAGACGCCGGCCATCCAGCAGAGGATCCCGACCGGGAGCGCGGCCGCGCCGGCGAACGCGCCCTCGCGGAACGGTTGCATCCGTTCGCGACTCGTCCGTGCGGCGACCACGCCCGCCGTGAGACTGATCACGGGACTCGCGAGCACGACTGTCTTCACCCACTGGTCACCGAGCGCGGCCGTCACGACCGTCGCGAGCGCACCGACGGCCGCGCCGGCCGCCACCGCTCTGCGGTCTGGGTCCCCCAGTTTTGCCCCCATACTGTCAGGATGTTCGACGCCGGCCCAGATAGTGATTTCGGGCGTCCTACCCGCCGAGACCGGGTCCGACCGTCGGTGGAGTGTACGGACCGGCAGGTCGACGGCGCGTCAGGGCAGGCGGGTCGCGACGTACTCGCGGGCGAGCGCGACGACCAGCGCACCGGACAGCGCCACCGTCGCGAAGTGGGTCACGGTAAAGCCCAGTCCCGTCGGCCGGAAGGGGTTGCTCGCCATCGTCTGCGTGTACCACGCGAGCGACTCCTCGCCGCCCAGTCCGAGGGCGAACAGACAGAGCGTCACGGCGACGACGAACCCGCCGGTCCCGAAGCCGACGTAGGTGGCGAAGTTCTCGACGTTGAACGCGCTGATAGCCTGGCTCTCGGTCAGCGGCGCGTTGCGAGCGCGGTAGAGTCCGGCGGCGACGAGCAGCGCCGCCGTCCCGAACTCGATGCCGGCCCCGACGGTCCCCAGCAAGACCACGGTCGGCGACGCGAGTCCGGGGTCGGCCGAGGGCGCGTACGCCGCGACGTCCGCCGGGTAGAGGCTGTACAGCGGGAGCGCGAGCGTCAGCGACCCGAGCAGGAGTCCCAGGATCGCCAGTTTCCGGGGGATCGGCTGCTTGAAATGCGAGAACCGCTCGACCCTGATGCGGTCGTACGCCGAGTCACTCAACGCCCGTCGCGTGATGGTATCGTCGATGTCGTCCGAGTTCTGGTCCATGTGTGCTCCGCGAGTTCGTCTCAGTGATCCGTCTCCGGTACTGCTATATCAGCGTTGCGCCCCCGGACTCGGACCTGGTACCGGCCCGGGTGTCTGGAACCGGCATCGACCCGGGCGTCTGGAACCGGCATCGAGGCCCGCCTTCCGACGAATTAAGCGGGCGGTGGGTCTGTGGTGTCCATGGCCACCCCGAACGTCGTCTGGATCGCGATGGAGGACGTCTCCCCCCGTTTCGGCTGCAGCGGCGACGACGTCGCACGTACCCCCCGGATCGACGCCCTCGCGAGCGAGGGCCGGCGCTACCCCAACACCTTCTGTACCGCGCCGGTGTGTGCGCCGAGTCGCTCCGCGGTACTGACCGGCTGTCACCAGAACCGCATCGGCACCCACCACATGCGCACCGACACCCACGACCGCGCGGGCCTGCCCGACTCCTACGACGCCGTCCCACCGCACTACGTCACGGGCATCACGGAGTACTTCCGGCGGGCTGGCTACTTCTGTACGCTCGACTCGAAGACGGACTACCAGTTCGGCGAACCCGTCACCATGTGGGACCGCCACGGCGACGGCGCCGGGTGGTGGGACGACCAGCGCGAGGACGACCAGCCGTTCTTCGCGATGTTCACCAACGGCGTCACCCACGAGAGCGGCATGTGGGACCCCGACCTGCAGGACTGGCGTGCGGGTGGCGCCCCCGAAGCTCTCGACACCGACCCCGACGCCGTCGAGGTCCCGCCCTATCTGCCCGACACCGGCGCGACCCGCGAGAGCATCGCCCGCCACTACGACAACCTCGCCGCCTCCGACGCGTGGATCGGCGACCTGCTGGACCGACTCGCCGCCGACGGCCACGCCGAGGAGACCATCGTCGTCCTCTGGAGCGACCACGGCGAGGGACTCCCCCGGTGCAAGCGCTGGCCCTACGACTCGGGGACGAACGTCCCCCTGGTCGTGCGCTGGCCGGGCGAACTGGACGACGGTGACGTCGACAACCGCCTCGTCTCGCTGCACGACCTCGGCCCGACGATGCTCGAGCTGTGCGGCCTCGATGTCCCGCCGTACGTGGACGGCAGCCCGTTCTACGGCGAGGGGGCCACCGAGCGCGAGTACGTCGTCTCGACGCGGGACCGCTACGACGAGGAGTACGACATGGTCCGCTCGGTGCGGGGCGAGCGCTATCGGTACGTCCGCCACTACCGCCCCGGCCGGCCCTACCGCCAGTGGATCCCCTACCGGAACCGCCATCCGGCGATGCGGGAGTTGCTGGAGCGGGCCGCGAGCGGTGACCTCGAGGGCGCAGAACAGTGGTTCGACGCCGACCGACCCGCAGAGGAACTGTACGATCTCGAATCGGACCCCCACGAGACGGAGAACCTAGTAGAGGACCAGGCACACGCAGACGCGCTGGAACGGCTCAGGAGAGCGCTCGACGACTGGCGCGAGCGCGTCGACGACGTCGGTGACGTCGCCGAGACGGAGATGGTCCACGCCCGGTACGAGGGCGGGGACCAGCCCACGACGGCGACGCCCGAGTTCGTCCCCAACGCACCGGGCAACCGCGAACGCGAGGCCGTCTCGGGCGACGTCGCGTTCGACGGGCCCGCCACGCTGTCGCTGTACTGCGCCACACAGGGGGCGTCCCTGGCGTACGCGCTCGGTCGAGGGTCCGATGTGGACCAGGGTGACGGCGACGAGGGCGACACACACTGGCAACTCTACACCGGACCTATCGACCTCCCCGAGGGGGAGACGACGGTTCGGGCGAAGGCTATCCGCTACGGCTACGAGGAGAGCGACGCGACGAGCGTGACGGTTACCGTGTCGGCCTGACCGCCGTGGTATCTCTCTGTGCCCACTTTTCACTCCTCAGGGTGTCCTCGGCCGCTCTTCGAGCGGCCTGCGGGCACCCCTCGTCGCAAAAACTTGGGGAAAAACTGCCGGACGACTCGCTCACTTCGTTCGCTCGCGCCCGGTGAACCCCCTCGCTCGGCGGACGTTTCGGTGTTACCTACATCCCCTCTACTGAACGGGGATCCGGACGGATCGCCCCCGCCGTTTTACTCCCTGGGTTCGAACCCCGGGGTATGGAACGCGTCAGCATCGACGGCCCGGACAGGCGGATGGGACCGGCGGCGGACAAGCGCGCCCTCTCGGGTCCACTGGGAACGACCGAGCTCGCGATCAACTACTACGAACTCGCCCCCGGCGATAGCTTCGGCTTCGGGTATCACCGCCACCCGAACCAGGAGGAGGTGTTCTACGTGATGGAGGGGACGGCGACGTTCGAGACCGAGGACGGCGACGTCGCGGTCGGCGCGGGCGAGGCGGTCCGGTTCGGCCCCGGCGAGTGGCAACTCGGACGGAACGCGGGCGAGGAGCGCGTCGTCGCGCTGGCGCTGGGCGCGCCCAAAGACACCGGCGAGACGGAGATGCTCCGCGAGTGTGCCGACTGTGGCGGGCGCACCGAGAACACCATCGAGATGGCCGAAGACCGCGAGTCGCTGGTCACCCGCTGTACCGACTGCGGGGCCGAGACCGGTCGCTTCACCTGACGGGCACGGTCACCGCCGGCACTCTCTGACCGTCGCGACCAGGTCGTCGATCAGGTCGGCCGTCCCCTCGGCACGTTCGACCTCGTCGGGGCCGATACCCCTGTTTTGCACGTCGAGCGCGAGGAGGTAGGTGACGAAGATTACGAGCCACCAGGCGTCGCGACGCCGGTCGACGCCGAGTGGGAGGTCGCGCACGGACTCGTACCCTGCACGGAAGTCGGAGAACGTGGCGGTCGCCCCCGTCCCGGGGTCGTGAAACAGCGGGATCGCCGTCCGCCAGACGTCGTACTCTGCGGGTGCGACCATCGCGTGCTCGAAGTCGATCAGCGCCCCGAGTTCGGGGTCGTCGCCGTCGCGGTCGAGCGCCGTGTGTTCGGGATAGAGGTTCCCGTGACAGAGTACCGGCGTTCCGGCCCCGTCGAACAGGTCGGGGCAGTCGTCCAGGAGCGAGAGCACCTCGTCGGCCGGATCGGCCCACCCGATGGTCGCGAGGTAGTCGCGGGTCTCCCGGAGGGACTCGCTGGCGACGGTCTGCCAGTCCGGCCGGTCGTCGACGGCGAGGACCGGTGTGTCCCTGAGTTCTTCGGCGTCGAGTCGCCCGTCCGGGCCCCACGCCGGACCGAGCGTCGGGAACCCGGGTCGAGGGAACGCGTCGGCCGTCGCGGCGTGGAGGCGGGCGAGACCACGACCCAGCGCCCGGGCGTCGGCCGGGTCGTCCGGGTCGACTTCCTCGTCGAGGCCGTCGTGCCACCTCGCGACGAACGCGTCCTCGCGGGCGGCGGGTACCGACGGGACGGGCAGGTCGGTGTGACGGTCGGCGTGGGCCATCGTGGCCGCCTCGCCGCCGACGTCGGCCGTCTCGCCGCGGGCGACCTTGCAGACCGCACGGCGGCCGTCGACGACCACCTCGTAGACGGCGTGGGGCGGGACGTCGTGGAGCCGCCTCTCGATCTCGTGCTGTGCGAACCAGGTTCCGAGCGCGTCGTGGACATCCTGTGTCATGGGTTCGCCGCGTGACGGGCGGCGGCCGGTCGGAGACAGTGCTGCGGCTCCGACCCGGCTGAGAACACGACTTTCACTGGCCGTCCCCCGACTATAAATCTGCTGCACGGCCACAGGTCACGCCTCGCGACCGGCCAGTCGAACGAGCCCGAACCCGACCACCCCGGGGCCGAGCGTCACCACGAGTCCCATGACCGTCCACGCGAGTGCGGCTTTCCCACCCGAGAGGAAGGTGATGTTGTACCGCGTGGGCCCGCCGGGCGCGACGAAGACGCCGAGACTGACGAGGAGTGCGACGGGCCACCCGAGGACGGCGAAGACGAGCGCCCGGTCGGGCGGGAGGTCGGTCCACCGTTCGAGGAGCTGGCGGCCGATGTAGAGGGGGAAGGCGGCGAGGACGACTCCCGCGGCGAGCGCGAGGACGGCGAAGAGTCCGCCGGCGAGGGGGTCGACGAACAGCGCGAGCGCGGTGGCGCCGGCGAGGACGACGCCGACGACGACGGCACCGACGTATCCTGTCGCGATGTCGACCGCTCCGAGCCACCGCGTGAGGCCGTAGCAGGCGAGCGCGAGCGGGACCGAGGCCGCGACCCAGCCCACGTAGACGGCGAGTGCGAGCACGCCCGTGAATCCGTTCGCCACGTCCTCTCCCGTCGACGGCCACAGACATAACCGTTGGGCGAGGCAGGACAGCCCGGGTCGGAGTCTGCGACCGGTCGGCCCGGGTCGAAACCGACGTAATCGGGGAGGACGACGGTCCTCCATGAGCGACACCGGCGAGGCGGTCCGCGCAGCGGTCGTCCGGTACGTCAGCGTCGATCCCACGGCGCTGGACGGGTCAGAGCTGAAACCGATCCGCAACGGCGAGGCGTTCCGCGACGAGGACGGCACCGTCCGGATCGGCGGGTGGCGGCTCGAGGAACATGCGGACGGCGCCGTACTCGTCCGCCAGCAGGGCGTCGGCAGCGACCGCCGGACCGTCGTCTCACTGACCGAACGCGACGGCGACTGGCACGTGACCGGCGTCGCGGAGGAACCCGTCGAGTGTGGGTGATCGGCACTTTTCAACTAGCCGAAAATACTTTCCCGCGAGTGCGTGATAGACGGGACGAACGCGGTCTGCGCTCTGGCCCCATCGAATCCATGAAACGAACGACGACCGGATCCGACCCGGATCGACGACGACGATCCGACAGGCACGAAGTTGCCGACGACTCGAGCGGCGGTACTGGTCGGCAGTCCGTCGCCGCGCTCCACGGGGCGGTGGGCAATCAGGCACTCCAGTCGAACGGTACCGGTCGTTCACGCGCGACACCCGACGAGGAGGCGTCGGCCGCCGGACCTGTCGAGCGCACGGCGACAACTGTCCAGCGACAGTCGAACGACTCGTCGTCCGCCGACGTGACGGCGACTGACGCAGACCGTGACGCCACGAACGCCCTCTGTCCCAGGTGTGTACAGCGGTATCGGACCGGGAAATCACTGGACTGCCCGGACTGTGAGGCGGCGCTCCAGCGGTCGGTGGACCCCGCCGGACGGATCGAGACAGGCGGCGACGTGGTCCAGCCGAAACTCGAGGTGGGCCGGCCTGACGACCCGGCCGAACGGGAAGCCGAGCGGGTCGCTCGCCGAGTCGTGAGCGGCAGCGATTCCGCGCGGTCCTCGTGTCCGTCGAACGAGTGCGGCGGTCGGCCGACGGAGGGCATCCGGCGTGCCACCACCGGAAATGACGCGACCAGTCTCGACGACGAACGGGCCCGGCAGGTCCGTTCGGCGATCGACGGCGGGCAACGGTTGCCGTCAGCGGAACGGGAGTTCTTCGAGTCACGGTTCGATCACGACTTCTCGGACGTGCGCGTCCACACGGGGCCACGGGCAGATGACGTTGCCCGGTCGATACACGCCGAGGCGTTCACCCTCGGGTCGGACATCGCCTTCGCCGACGGGAACTACCGTCCCGGAACGCGCCGCGGCAGGGAACTGCTCGCTCACGAGCTGACACACGTCGTCCAGCAGGCGGACCAGGGGGGTGAGACGGCGTCACTTCAGCGACTCGTCTCCGCTAACCAGGTCTCGTGTGCCGACTACCCGGCAGACCACCCGACCTACGACGTCACCGGGACGAGTGACCCCGTCGGGAGGATTCAGGAGGCCGAAAAGAAAGCGCTGTTTCTCCTGGACAATGCGACGCAGAGACTGAACCGGTACGCCGAAGCGATCGAGAACGATCCCGCTGCGGTCGACGACGTCCCCACTTTCATCTCGGAGGCAGTCCACGAGGAGCTCGACATCGAGCCCACCGACCCGTCGAATTGGACGGAGGCGGGCGCCGGGACAGTTTCGCTGGCGGTTCACCGACTCGAGCGGGTGCGCGAGTTGATGGACGCGAGCAACTACGAGTACACCTGCGTGGGAGAGGTGGGGGTCTGTGAAGGGGCAGTCGACGCCAACGCGTACGCCGACTGGGACCACGCGAGCGGGTCGCCCGAGCCCGAGATCTACCTGTGTCGCTCCTGGTGGGAGGACGGTTCCATCCGTGACAACGCCCGAACCCTGATCCACGAGCTGTTGCATTTCGCCTACTGGGGCCTGTTGGGCCACGATCTGGATGTCGACGCCGACAGCTACGACGCCCTCGTCGACCGGGTCGCTATCGAGATCATCCGCCTCAACTGACCGGACAGCGTCGACTGCACCCGCGGACGGAACTCAGTTCCCCACCAGGTCTCGGTACTCGCCGAACTCTTCGGGGTTCACCAGCCGTCCCGTCTTCTGTAACTCCCGCCGCAGCGCCCGGACGACGTGGCGCATCTCGACAGTCCTCGGCCCGTCGTCACGCTTGTCGTCCGCCGCGAGAAAGGACGCGGTCAGCGCGACGTTCTTGATGTTTCCCCCAGTTATCTCGAACCCCGAGAGGAAGGCGATATCCAGGTCCCCGACGGGCGCCCCCTCGGGGAAGATGGTCTGCCAGATCTCCGCGCGGGCCTCGCGGTCGGGCCGGGGGAACTCGACGTTCGAGTTGATCCGCCGGAGGAAGGCGTCGTCGATGTTCTCCCTGAAGTTCGAGGCGAGGATCACCGCGCCGTCGTGTTCCTCCATGCGCTGGAGCAGGTAACTCACCTCGACGTTGGCGTAGCGGTCCTGCGAATCGGAGACCTCCGAGCGCTCGCCGAAGAGGGCGTCGGCCTCGTCGAAGAAGAGGACCGCGTCGGTGTGTTCGGCCTCGTCGAAGATCTCCTTTAAGTTCTCCTCGGTCTCGCCGATGTACTTGCTGACGACCGTCGCGAGGTCGATCTTGAACATGTCGAGGCCGGCGTCGGCGGCGATGATCTCGGCAGCCATCGTCTTGCCGGTCCCCGAAGGGCCCGAAAAGAGGACGTTCATCCCGGTTCCGAGGCTGAAGCGGTCCTCGAAGCCCCAGTCGCTGTAGACTGTCCCGCGGTGTTTGACGTGGGCGGCGACCTCGCGGAGCTGTGCCTCCGTGTCCTCGGGCAGGACGATGTCGTCCCAGTCGTAGGCGGTGTCGGTCCGCCGGGCCAGCGCCCCGAGCGTCTCCCGGGACTGGACGCGACAGCCCCGGTAGAGCGCCTCGGCGGTGTACTCGTCGCCGTTCGCGTCACCCGTTCCGCCCCCGCCCGCGAACGCTCGCGCCGTCCCGATGGCGTCGTCCATCGCCCCTGCCGTGAGCCGGAAGGTCGCCGCGAGTTCGGCCGGGTCGACGTCCCCGGGGAGCGCGTCGCGCCGGCGCTCCCAGAGTTCCCGGCGGCGCTCGTAGCCCGGCCGCGGGAGGTGGACGGAGACGAACTCGTGGGTGTCGAGGGCCGGGCGACCGGTCCAGGCGTCCTCGCCGGTGAGAAAGACCGGTCCCTCGAAGCGGTCGAGTCGGCGCACCACGGCGTCGGCCGAGGCGCTCGCCCCGTTCGAGGGGCCACCCTCGCTGTCGAGCGCGTCGACGTTCGCGACGTGGATGGCTCCACCGCGGAGCCGTGCCTCGCGGACGAGGCGGTCGAACGGGGCCTTGGCGCCCGCGTGGACGAGGTCCGCTGCCTCCGCGCGGACGAGCGAGACACCGGCGAGGCGGCACATCGTCTCGACCGCCGCCGTCCGGCCGACACCCGGCGGCCCGTGGACGTATCGTAGGGGATGGGTGGCCGCCGCGTCGCCGCTGTCGGCCCTGTCCTCGGGGACCGTCGGCGCGAGTCGCTCGATCCGGTCGCGGGTCTCGTCGTCGACGGGCAGGTCCGCCACCGCAGTATCGGGGTCGACGGCCGCGAGGACGTCGGCCAGGTGCGGGTCGACCCCGTCGTGGCCGAGCAGGTAGCCGACGACGCGCTGGTCGGTCGTGACCCGGTGTGCGAGCAGCGGCGCGTCGCCCTCGGCCGACAGCGAGACGAGGCCGCCGGCGACCAGCGGCGCGTCCCGGGCGAACAGTTCGCGGGCGGCCAGTCGGTCGCGCTCGCCCTCGCCGAGGATGTCCAGCACCAGTCCCACCGAGGGGCGGGTCTGCGTGATGTCGTCCTGGAGGTAGGCGTAGACGCGCTCGTACTTGCGGTCGAGTTCCGGTGCGAGACTCACCAGGAGCGCGTCCAGTTCGCGCGGGGAGAGGTCGAAGCGCTCGGCGAGTGTCACGGCCCGGAGTTCCGTCCCGGCGTCGAGCGTGCGTTCGCGCCGGGCCGCGATCCGGTCGGTGACGGCGTCGATCCGCTCGTCGAGCGGTGCCCCGGTGCGCCGTGTCGTATCGGGCGCGAGCAGGTGGTCGACCTCCTCGTCGGCGACGTAGAGGCCGCCGCCACGGTTCTGTCCCGGGTCGCCGGCGCGCACCGCGGCGACCCGACGGCGCAAGAGCAGGTCGACCCGCCGGAGTTCGTCGGCCAGGTGCGCGGCCGAGTCCGCGTACGGTTCGACGTCGCCCGTGTCGGCTTCGCCGTCCGCGCCGGAGGTGCCATCGCCATCCGCGCCCGAACTCCCGTCATCGGGGGTCGTGTCGGTCGTCCCGCCGTCGGTCGCGCGGTCGTCTTCGCCGGTCATCCCTCGAGCGTGACGTAGTGGACGGTCCGAGTGCCCGCGGCGACTTCGAGGCCCTCGCTCGTCCCGCCGCGCTCCGGATGGGAGACGACGAGCGTCGGGTCGGTGCCGTCGCCGTCGGCGAGTGCGGTGCCACCGTCGCTGGCGAGTGAGTCCACGACGACCACGTTTCGTCCCTCGCGGCGGACGACGTGTTCGGCGCTGACCGGGACCCACAGCGCGAACTCTCCCGTCCCGGTGGTCTCGACGACCGGGTCGAACTCTTCGAGTGCGACCGTCGCGCCGGCGACCGGGTCGCCGTCGGCGTCCTCGACGTGGCCCCGCACCGTCGTCGTCGACGAGGGGAACCCGTAGGCCGGCGTCGGACACAGGTCGATCTCGAGGGGGTCGCCCGGGTCGGTCACGACGTGGGTCGGGGGAGTCTCCTCACTCTCGTCTGTGCCACCGTCGGTGTCGCCCGTCCCGGGAGCGTCGTCGGGGTCGACGTCGGGGGCGAGGAGGACCCGTCGTCGTTCGTCGACGTAGCGGTCGCCGCCGTCGACGGTGAGCGTGACGGCGTCGGCGTCGAGGTCGAGGAAGACGTGGTAGCCGCTCCGGTTGGTGACGGGGTCGACGTCGACCGGGTCCACGGCGAACCTCGTGCCCTCCGGGCGGTCACCGGTGAACCGGTCGGTGAGTCGGACCGCGAACGAGAGCGTCGCGTCGCGGTGGGCGACCGTCCGCGGCGGGTGCCAGTCAGTCATGGTCGCGAGTCAGTTGCCCTGTATCGCGAGGGCAGCACCAAAAGTGTTCCTCAGGTGGGAAAGATCCGGGTCCCGCGGGCGTTGGCAGTAGGCTCGACCGTCACCGCTGTCCGCCGTTGCCCCCGGACCCACCACTGCCGCCATCGCTGCCGGGTCCGGTACTGCCCGCACCGCCGCCCTCGGCGTCGCCGCCGCCCTCGCCATCCTCTTCGATCCGGTTGTCGACGGGGCCCCCGCGGACCTTGCTCGTCGCGCGCCGGACGACGGCGTAGACGACGACGAGCAAGACGAGGAAGATGAAGAGCACGACGGCGAGCGAGATCGGGTCGGTGACGGTCTCGAGGGTCGTGAAGAACAGCCAGTTGACCGTCCCGACGCCGACGATGTCGACCCGGTCGTTGGCGTACTCCGTCCGGAACTGCTCGCCGGGCGTCGTCGAGTCGGTGATGTTCCGGAACGCCGGACAGTCAGTGATGATACGGACGCTCGGCGAGGCGGGTTCGCCCGCACTCGCCGAGGTTATCTGGCTGTCGTCGTCCGTGACGAGAGTGAAGTCCCCCCCGTTCGACCCCTTGACGGCGAGGTGGACGTCCGAGTCACTCGTGCGCGCCCTGACGAACGCCGGGACCCGGTCGATACCCTGGTTGAACGCGCCGGTGAAGCCGGTGACGTTGCGGTCACAGACCGTCAGCGGTTCCGACTGGGTGACCGCACCCATCTCGACTGTCCCACCACCCGGTGTCGTCCGCTCCGCTCCCGGTGTCGGACCGGCCGGTGCGGCGGCCCCGGTGGGTACTGCCACCGAACAGAGAACGACGACCGCGAGTGCGAGTAGCGACCACCGGCGCAGGCGTGCCGACGCGACGGAATACCGGTTCCCCATACGTCCCCTTCCTCACTGTCGAGCACCTAATATCTTTCCTCACTCACATGTGTCCAGGGCGGCATCGACACCCCCGTCAGGCCAGTATCGAGGCGGTCGGGTAGGCACTCGCTACCGGGGGCGTTGTCCCCCCGGGTGCCCACCACCGTTCCTGTCAACTGGAGTCATTGGATCACCGATAAATGCTTGATGTTCGAGTTCGACGGGCCAGTATGGCATCCCCATCGCCCGGCAGGACCGATGGTGTGAGGGTTCGAGGTGGGCCGCTGGAGGCGAGCAGGCCGTGAGCGTCAAGAAACTCCCCAAGACACTCAAGCAGGCGAAGCGGCTGGTGATCGTCCTGGTCGGCGCGGCGGTCGCCGCGGCCGTACTGACCGCCCTGCTCGTCGCGACCGGTCTCATCGACCTCGTCCCGGAGACACGCCTCCGGTCTATCGACGCGGTCGTCGCACCGTGGCTCGTCGTCGGCGTGGGACTGTTCATCCACTTCGCGTTCGTCGGCACCGTCTACGTCTTCTTCGCGAAGAAGATCAGGCGCAAGGCCGGCGAGGCCGCCGACCAGTGGTCGGAGATCCCCGACGCCGCGAAGGCGGTCGTCGCCGGCCTGCCCTTCGCCGTCGTCGCGACGCTCGCGCTCGTCGTGACCGACTTGCTCGCCTCGTCCATCCCGCTCGTCGCGCAACTCGTCGTCCCGCTCGTGGTCTGGCTGGTCGTCACCGCCGCCGTGTTCTACCACCTCCAGTCTCACGAGCGGGTCGGCGGCCTCCTCGAACTGTTCGGTACCGGTACCGCCGTCGGCTTCGGCTTCGCGTCCGCCGTCATCCTCGTCGACCGACTCGTCGGCCAGTTCTCGGTCCCGGGCTACCTGCCGCTGGTCGTCCTCTTCGTGACCGCGCCCATCGCGACGGCGGTCCTCGTCCGCAGCGCACAGCGCCAGCGGGGGTACCTCTCCGAGATCCTCGTCCGCTCGGGGTTCGCACAGGTCCGACGGATCCAGTCGGTGACCGTCGCACTCTCGCTCGGCTTTCTCGTCGGCGTCATCGGCGCGCTCTTCGCGAGTCTCGTCCTCGGGAACCTCCTCGTGACGGTGTTTGCGTTCCTCGTAGTGTGGTTGCTGGGAACCTACGCGACGCTGCGCTGGTTCCGGCGAACCGACGTCACCTACAGCGACCTCGTCATCGTCGACGTGCGCGACCGCTCGTCGGGCAACCGGCGCGAACTCGCGGTCGCGAACGAACGCGACGAACGCGTCGACCTGCGCGACGCCAAGATCCGCGACACCGGCTACGACCTCTACCGGACGAACATCGACGTCGTCCTCGGCCCCGGCCAGACCGAGACGTTCGACATCCCGCCGGGGTTCTCGCTCTTTCCCTCGACCGAGGCGATGGCCTCGGACCTCCCGCTCGGGTTTTCGGTGAGCCAGAGCGCCGACGCGCCGGTCATCGTCACCCGCGACGGTGAGAAGTTCAGGCTCCGCTGGGCCGACGGTGTCAGGGAACGCCACGGACAGGCCGCTCCCGGCGGGGGCCCCGCCCCCTCGCCCGAGACCGACCGGCGGGAGGACAACGTGTGACGTCGCTCCCTGTTCGATGACCGACGACAGCGACACTCCCGACGTGGGCGTGCTCCGGCCGGTGAGCGTGCTGACCGACCCGCGCGTCACCGACGAGCCACCGACGGTCACCGACGGACTCCGCTGCCTGCGGGACGTCCGCGTGCTCGGACCGACCCCGGCGGTCGGCGGCGTCTCGTTCGCCGGTCGTCTCGGTCGGCGCGTGGCCGCGCGACGCGACCGCGTCGCGCTGACGCTCGTCCGCCGGCAACTCGGCGTCGCCGGCGAGCGCCGGGACGAGGACGGGCCGACACTCCCCGACTGGAACCCGCAACGCTTCCGCGCGGACACCACCGTCGCATCGGCGACCCGAGAGGGGTCACCGGCCCACGGGGAGCCCCCGTCGCCCGACCACGGGACGCCACCGACCGACCGAGAGGTCGACGCGTCAGACCGCGGAACGACGCCGCCCGACCGGGGCCACGGGCCGGAACAGACCAACGTCGACCCGAGAGGCCGCCCGTCGCGGGTCTTCGCCGTCCCCCGGCGCGACGGTGTCGACCCGGCGCGCGCGACCACGGCGTCGAGACCCGGAGCCGGTACCGGGACGGGGTCGGCCGACGAACGGCGGACCGTCGCCGACTGGTCGTCGATTCCCTCGACCAGCGACGCGGCCGACAGCCCGGACACACGCCGACGGGACGGTGCGACCGACCGGGTCGGTCGCCGTGCAGACCGCGAGGGACCGGCGGACCGAACGGAGCGACGGGATCGTGACGCCACCGACCGGAGCAGCGCCGAGCAGTCGGGAACCGACCGCGGACCGGGTCGACGGCGAGTGGACGAGCGGTCCGGTGACGCGACAGCTGAGCAGCCCCTGTCCGGGGGAGACGAGCGGCCGTCCGGAGCGCAGTCGGACGCACACTCGCCACGGGACCCCGACCGGTCGGTGACCGCATCGCCGGTCAGGCGACAGTCTCGAGAGTCCGTCGCGAGGGCGACCGGTGGGGCGGCGGCGGACGCGTTCACGCGGCGACTCGACCGACTCGCGGGGGCCGGGGCAGACCCGGTCCGGCGGTCGACTCCGGGGAGGGCGGGCAGGTCGAGCGTCGACGCGGGTGTCGGTGACGCCGAGGCGGCTGGCCGGTCCCGAGCGGGCGAGGAGACGTTCAGCGCCGGGACGGCGACCAGTCCGTCGACGCGTGCGGCGGGTCAGCGCTCGGGGTCTGGCGACCGGGTCGCGGCGTTGCACGACGTCTCGGTACTGCACGGGACGACGCCACCCGGAGCGCGTGGCACCGACCCATCACGCGAGTCCGAGCGGTCGGTCGGAACGGCCCCACCCTCTCCGAGCGGTGCGACGGCGAGCGTGGCCGGGGACCGTCCCGGTCACTGGACGCCCACGTTCCGACGGCGGCCGTCGCCCGGGCCGGCGACCCCGGCGGACGCGAGCAGCGGCGACACACCGGCGTCGACCCGCGACCCGCCGTTCGAGGGGCGACCGACAGCGACCGACCGGTCTGGAAACCGACCGACGACGGCCGACGCCCCGGATGGCGAGCGACCGGCCACGGCCGACCGGCCGTCGCCGTCCGGGACGCGGTCGTCGCCCGGGACGACACCGTCCGGGCGCCCGACGTCGGACCGCGAGACGCCGACGTCCGAGGGGGTGGCGTCATCGCGAGGCGAAGTCGTGGATCGATCGAACGACGCGGTACTGCCTGCCACGCCGGCGTCGTCCGTGCGCCCGGACGTCCGGCCGCGACCCCACGACCGGTCCGGCTGGCCGTCGCGGGCGGCCGAGAGCAGTGTCGACCGGCGCGTGGACTGGCGACCGGGGCGCGACCGGGCGACGACTGCCGACCGGCGACGGGCGGTGGGCGACCGGGCGACGACGGTCGACCGGCGACTGGGGGCGGGTGACCACGCCGCCGGCCGGCCGTCGCCCACGACCGGTCCACCGGGAACGGTACGCGAATCCCCCACCAGGAGGGTGGTCGCACCGCCCGACGCGGCCCCGGTTCCCGGTGACGGCACACCCGGACCGGACGAACCCTCCGGCGGGACGAAGCGACGGCGGCACCCGTCCGGGGTCGGTCGTCCGGCCGACCGGCCGACGGCGGCTCGACGCGGGACGGTCCCGGACCGGACGGGGGCGGACCGGACGGGGGCGGACCGGACGACCGCGATCGAACGCGCCGTCACGGACCGGTCGTTCGTCCGGCCCGACCGGAGCCCGCAAAGCACGGGGACGGCGGGCCCCCCTCACGCCCGGACGGTGGTCCGACGGCCCCCCGTTTCGGATGCGACACGGTCGCCCGGCCCGGCCGAGGCGGACTCGTCAGAGAGTAGTACAGCCCCGGAGCGCGACAGGCTCTCGACCGGCGAGACGGGCAACGGGCGTCCGACCGCGCCAGCGCGACGCGCGGCGTGGCGGCCGCGACGCCGCGTTCGCGACGCGACCCCGCGAACGGGTGACCACCCCCCTGGACAGCCACCGGAGCGGACGGTCAGACGCCGACGCGAACCCGCTCCCGGTGTCGTCGAAACTCACCACGCTGCCCCCGCGGTGGGACACTCGACGACCGACCGGTTCGCCGAACCGTCGACCGGGACTCCGGGCGACACGGACCGACGGCGGGACCGTCCGGAACCCGCACGCGGTCGAACCCGGGAGGGCCCGAGTGAACGACCGGTGTCGACCGCTCCGGGTGAATTCCCGTCGTCGACCGACCCGAGTGGGTCGTGGGCGTCGACCGCTCCCGGTGGGTCGCCGGCGCCGAGCGCTCCGGACCTGACGCCCGCACGGACGCCGCCGCTGCACGGAACGCGGGCAGGTTCCGGTGTGGGTGACGTCTCGCCGGAGACGACCGGGTGGGTCCCCTCCCGGGAGACGACGCCCGACTGGCCGACGGGCCCGGACGAAACGGCATCGCGCGACCGCGAAGGGGCGTCTCCCGTCAACCGACCCGCCGACCGGACGGGTCCGGTCTGGCACGCGCCGTCACGGCCCGGCGGGGCGTCCGCACCGGCGCCGGCCGACCTGGGCGACCGCACGAGCAGGGATCCGCGAGTCACTGGCGGGCGAGTCACTGGCGGCCATCCCGCGGACGAAACCGCCCGACCGACAGTGCGCCGGTCGCCGTCGCGTCCCGGCCGTGACGCCGGAACGTCCGCTCGACAGCGACGCGGGGCCACCCGGTCGGCGACGGGCCGCCGGCCGCTCACGCACCGCCTCCCACTGGGTGACGGCCCCAGTGAGGGCCAGCGGAGTCAACACCCCACGAGCGGTGCGCGATCGCCGTCGGGTCGACGGCCGCAGGCGAGGCGCGGGCGCTCGTCGCCGACGAACCAGCGGTCGGACGCGGACGTCGCGTCGGGTGATCGGCCGAGCGCCGGGACGCCAGCGGCGTCGACGCCGGGGGCCGCGTGGCTCCACGAGACGCGGACGGGGAGCGGTCCCGGGACCGGTCGGTCCGGGACGCCGGGTCGGGACAGTTCGGCGGCCCGGTCCGACGCGTCCACACCCGGTCGCACCGGTTCGGGGTCGGGACCACCGGTACACCGAAGTGGCCGGGAGTCGCAGGTGGGGACGTCTCGAATAGGGGCGTTGACAGAAATGCCGACACTGACACACCAGGTCGACCGCGCGAGCGGGCCGGCGACCGACACGGCGGGCGGTCCACAGTCGACGGGCCCACGAGCGGGTGCCGGTTCCAGCGGGGCCGCACCCGGGAGCGGCCAGAACGGGGGCGGGACCCCCGATTCGCCTGCGGGCCAGCGGCGACCGGAGCCTGGTGGACAGTCGACGCGACCGTCCCGGTCGGACGAGGGCGGGGAACCGGTCGGGCGCAGGCAGCGGTCGGACGCCCGGCGCTGGAACACCGCCTCGCTCGCGGCCGCGAGTCGCGGCGGTTCCGGGGCACGCGACGCGACGGGACCCTCGCCCGGACATGGTCGCGAGTCCGATACTCCCGTCCCGGGACTCGACGACCTGGGCGAGGGCCGGTTCCCGGACCTGCACGTGAAACAGCCGGCACCGCGGGTGGACGCGACCCACCGAGAGGCGAGGTCCGGGCCGCGATACGAGCAGCGGCCGGGCGAGTCCGAACGGCGGGCCGACGAGTCGCGAGGTACCGACCCGGTCGAACGCGCCGTCGAGGACGCGTTCTTCGGGCAGGGGTCGGACCTGTCGGCGTACGACGCGGAGGTCGACCGCGTGGTCGACCGACTCTACCGAGAGGTCGAGCGGAAGATGCGGATCGAGCGCGAACGGAGAGGACTCTGATGGCGACCAACAACTCACAGGTACAGAAAGCCGAGATACGCGTGTTGCGGGGCAAGAACAAGTCGTCGGGCAACGAGCCCTATCTGGAGTGTGGGTTCAACCCCCCGGAGTACGGCATGAACAGACAGGTCAACTACGGGGAACTGAAAGCCAGCGGCTCCGGGGCCTCGAGCCAGCAGTTCGTCAACCGCTCGGCGGACACGCTCTCGATGGAGCTGTTTTTCGACACCTCCGAGACGCAGGCCGACGTCCGCAGCGAGTACGTCGACAAACTGGACTACCTGGCCTCGGTGGACCCGGAGTTACACGCGCCGCCGCTGTGCCAGTTCGTCTGGGGCGACGGCCTCTCCTTTACCGCGCTGGTCCAGTCGCTGGACAAGACCTTCACCAGGTTCCTGCCGAGCGGCGTCCCCGTTCGGGCGCGGGTGAACGTGACGTTCACCGAGTGCAAACCCTCGGACTACCGGCGGGAACTCAAACCGGAGTCGACGGACAAGACCAAGGCCTGGACGGTGACGGAGGGCGACACGCTCTGGCTGATCGCCGACGAGGAGTACGGGGACCCGAGTTACTGGCGGACCATCGCGGACGCGAACGACATCGACAACCCCCGGGCGGTCCAGCCGGGCGAGCAACTGGAGTTGCCGCCGCTGTGACGATGGCGCGACCAGTACTCCGGGGACGCGGCCGACCGACCGGCCGGGGTGACGCCCGACCACCACTCCGGAGAGAGCGTCGAAAGGGCGACCGGACGGGAGGCACGGATGTCCGGTAAGGCGGCCCACTCGCCGCGGTTCGAGGTCACGGTCGGCGGCCAGACGTTCACGGAGGCTGGCGGAGGCGTGACCGACCTGGTCGTCGAGACGACGCTGTCGGGCGCGGACCGGTTCTCACTGACGCTGAACGTCCCCTACGACCGCGAACAGCGGGAGTTCACGGGGTTCTCCTGGGACGACTTCGACACGGGGAAGAAAGTCGACGTCTCGCTGGGGTGGGGTGACGGGTCGCTCGAACCGCTGTTCGTCGGGAAGATCCACCGCGTGAGCACGAACTTCGCGCAGGGGCAGGGCCCGTCGGTGGGCGTCAGCGGCTACGGCCTGCTCCACGACATGATGGGCGGCAAGAAAGACCGCTCGTGGTCGGAGACCACGGTCAAGGACGTGGTGAAGGAGGTGCTCTCGTCGTACTTCGGGTCGGTGACCGTCGAGGGCGGCGGGATGAAACGCGACAAGATCTACCAGCACGACCAGAGCGACTACCGCTTCGTCGAGGGGCTCGCCTCGAAGTACGGCTACCAGTTCTACACGAAGCGCAACTCGGTGTTTTTCACGCCGCGGTCGTCGATGGGTGGCGACCCGGTCGCGACGCTGCGCTACGGGGCCGCTCTCGAGTCGTTCTCGGGGGAGATCGACGAGGCCAACGAGGTCCAGACGGTCGAGGTTCGCCACTGGGACATGCAGGCTGAAAAGGAGATCGTCGGGACGGCCTCGACGGACGCGAAGAACAAGAAAAAGGAGGTGTTCCGGGTGCCCTGTGCGTCGAGCGACGAGGCGACGACCATCGCGGAGACGAAACTCGCGCGCCTGTCGGACTCGGTGGCGACGGCTCACGGCGAGACCGACCGGGGCGTTCCAGCACTGACGGCGGGCGAGACGGTCAGTATCGATGACGTGGGGTCGCGTTTCTCCAAAACGTATTATGTAAGCAAGACGACCCACAGGGTAGGCGGTTCGGGCTACCGGACGTCGTTCGAAGCAACGGAGACACCAGCATGAGCAACTACGAGTTCGGCGGCGGCGCGGACGAGGCACCGAAGATCGCGGGCGTCGCGACGGCCAAAGTGACCGACAACGAGGACCCGGAGGGACTGGGGCGCGTGAAGGTGACCTACCCCTTCCGGGACAGCGACGACGAGAGTTACTGGGCCCGCGTCGTCACGGAGATGGCGAGCAAAGACTACGGCACGTTCTTCCTCCCGGAGGTCGGCGACGAGGTGCTCGTCGCCTTCGAGGACGGGGACATCCGGCACCCCTACGTCGTCGGGTCGCTGTACAACGGCAAGCGAAAACCCGCCAAGTCCAACAGCGACGGCAAGAACAACGTCCGCGAGATCAAATCGCGCAGCGGCCACGTCCTCGACTTCGACGACTCCGACGGGAAAGAGAAAGTCGAGATCGAGACCAGCGCCGGCCACAAGATAACCCTGGACGACACGAGCGGCTCCGAGAAGATAACTATCGAGGACAAGTCCGGGTCGAACTCCATCACGATGGACTCCGCGAAGGGCGAGGTCTCCATCGCGGGCCAGAAGAAGATCAGTCTCTCGGCCCCGACGGTCGAACTCTCGGCGGATTCGGAGGTAAAAATTGCCGCCAAGGGGAAAGTGAATATGGAAGGCAAAGGTCAGGTGAACGTTTCAAGCAAAGGACAGCTGAACGTCGAGAGTAACGGGATCATGGGAATCAAGGCGTCGGGCCCGCTGACGGTCAAGGGCGCCATCATCCAACTCAACTAATGCCACCAGCAGCACGCGTCACGGACACGACGGCACACGGGACCCCGCTCGGCCCGGGGCCAGGCAGTTCGAACGTACTCATCGGCGGGATGCCCGCCTGGCGGGTGGGGATGGACTTTCACGCCTGCCCGCTCGTCTCGGGCGTCGTCCCCCACGTCGGCGGGACGGTCGCGATGGGGAGTACGACGGTGTTCATCAACAAGATGCCAGCCGCGCGGATGGGCGACACCATCGTCGAGGCCACGGCACCGAACACGATCGCGATGGGCTGTCCCACGGTCATGATAAAATGACCCGGGACTTCCTCGGCACCGGCTGGGCCCACCCCGTCGGCACGGACCACCGGGGCGACATCGAACTCTCCAGCGCCGAGGAGAACATCCGCCAGTCGGTGCGGATCATCATCGGCACCGCCAAGGGCGAACGCGTCATGCGGCCGGATTTCGGCTGTGCGGTCCACGACTACGTCTTCGCCGCCGCCGACCCGGCGACGCTGTCGATGATAGAGGACGCCGTCGAGGAGGCACTGGTCCAGTGGGAACCACGCATCGACGTCGAGAACGTCGACGCCGCGCCCGACCCGGAGAACCCCAACCGCGTCCTCGTCGAGATCGACTACTGGGTGCGCGAGACCAACAGCAGCGCCAATCTGGTCTACCCGTTCTACCTGAAAGAGGGGGAGGAGTGAGCCGTGCCTGACGGGCCGGTCGTCGACGGCCGCTCGCGGGCGGCGCTGCTCGCCGAACTGGAGGCACTGGCCGACGGCTACGTCGACGAGTGGGACGTCTCTTCGCCCGACAGCGGGACGACGCTCCTGGAGGTGGCCGCCCGCTTCGAGGCGGACGTGGTCCGGCGACTCGACGGCGTCCCCGAGAAACACCGGGTGGCCTTCCTCGACGAACTCGATTTCAGCCGCCGACCCCCCCAGTCGGCGCGGGTCCCGCTCACCGTGCGGACGACCGAGGACATCGACACGAACGTGGTCGTCCCCGGCGGGACACAGGCGGCGGCCGAGACCGAGGACGGCGACACGGAAGTCTTCGAAATCCCCGCCGACGAGGGGTTCGAGGCCACACCGTCAGATCTGTCCGCGGCCTACGCCGTCGACCCGGTGACCGACACCGTCGTCGACCACGGGCCCCCGCTGACGGCGGGCCGGGCGACGACGCTGCTCGACGGCGACGACGAGCAGACCCACGTCTGTTATCTGGGACACGCCGACCTCCTCAACCTCGAGGCGGGGTCGACGGTGACGGTTCGCCTGCTCACCAACGCCGACGAGGCCCTCGTCGAGGACGGACTCGACTGGGAGTACTACGGCGAGGACGCCGAGGGCGAGGAGGGGTGGCACGCACTCCCCCAGGAGACGACGGACGTCGTCGACTCCGAGGCGGGACTGCAGGACCTGCGAGCCGCCGTCGAGGAGCGCATCGAGGCGTTCGCGAGTGCCGACGTCTCCGAGTGGGGCAACACCCCCTTCGAGCTGACCTTCCAGTTCCCGGGGCCGACGGCCGACGCCGAGGTCGCCGGGGTCGAGAGCCGGTGGCTCCGGGTGCGCGCACAGGAGTCGGCGGACGCGTACTTCGACGTGGAGGTCGAGTCGCTGTCCCTGACGGTCGAACGTGGCGGTGACGACGAGGACGCCGGCGCGGCCCCCGAGGAGTTGCTCTCGAACGACGTCCCGCTCTCGGTCGACGGCGACGAGGACGTCTACCCGTTCGGTCGCCTCCCGCAACCGCCGACGACGATGTACCTCGCCTCCGAGGAAGCGCTCACGAAGAAGGGCGCGACGATCCAGGTGCGCTTCGGTGCCCCACAGGACGGCGAGGGTGACGACGGTGGCGAGAGCAGTGGCGGGAGCGACGAGAGCGGCGGCGACGGGGGAAGCGGGGGCGACGACAGCGGTGACGGTGAGGGTGGGGACAGGCGGACGACGGCGGGGACGATGGGTACCGGGTTGCTGTCGGGCGACCCGGAGATCTCCTGGGAGTACTGGGACGGCGACGGCTGGTCGCGCCTCCGACTGGTCGCCGACGGCACCGACAGTTTCCGCGAACCCGGCACCGTCCGCTTTCGGGTGCCACGGGACCTGACGACGACGTCCGTCTCGGGCCACGAGGACTACTGGATCCGCGCGCGACTCGTGGGCGGCAACTACGGCCAGCCCCGCTACGAGATCACCGAAGAGGGCGGGCGGGGCGACCTCGTCGAGGAACCCGACCCGCCGCAGTTCGGCCGCGTGACGCTGGGCTACGGGCAGGAGGGCGAGCCCTTCCAGCAAATCGTCACACACAACAACGCGAGTTTCGAGCACGTCGACACCGGGACCGAACCGCTGGCGCTCTCGCCGTTCGAGCGCGTTCCCGACGACGCCCAGACGGTGTATCTGGGCTTCGACGACGTCCTCCGGAACGGCCCGGTCAACCTGTTCGTGCCGACGAGCGACGAGCGCTACCCCCGGACGTTCGACCCGGGGATGCGCTGGGAGTACTGCCCCGACCCCGAACACGGCCGCTGGGAGAAACTCGAGGTCCAGGACGGCACCGAGGGCCTCACCGAGCGGGGCATCGTCAGCATCAACTTCCCCGAGGCCACTGCGGCGTTCGAACTGTTCGGGACGAGCGCCCACTGGATCCGGGTGCGCGTGACCGGCGACGCCTTCTACCGGGGGCCGACGGGCCCGGCCTTCCGCAAGGAGGGGAAACGGACGATCGAACACAAACGAGAGGACCGCTCGGCGGTCGCGGACCTGCCCCGCCCACCCACGCTCGAGGGCGTCCACCCGAACACGCAGTGGGCGTACAACGAGCGCACTGTCTCGGAGGAGATCCTGGGGTCGAGCGACGGCTCACACGACCAGACGTTCGCCTGTAACGCCGCGCCCGTCACGGACATCGAACTGTGGGTCGACGAGGTCGACGCCCTCTCGGGCTCCGAACGGCGTGCCCTGGAACGCGAGCGGCCCGGTGCTATCGAGCGGTTGCCCGAGAGCGGCGACCCGGTCGAGTTCTGGGTGCGCTGGGACGCGGTCGAGGACTTCCTCGACTCCGACGCCGAGGCGCGCCACTACCGCATCGACCGGACGAGCGGGACCGTCACCTTCGGCGACGGCCAGCGCGGGCGAATCCCGCCGGCGGGCGAGAACAACGTCCGGGTGACGTACAAGACCGGCGGCGGCAGCCAGGGGAACGTTCCGGCGGGTGCTATCGAGGAGTTGCGCGACCCGATCACCCTCGTGGACTCGGTGACGAACCTCCGGCCGAGCGACGGTGGCGCCGACGTCGAGTCGATGGACGCCGTCGTCTCGCGCGCACCGGAACGGATCAAAAACGCCGACCGCGCGGTCTCGCCCAGCGACTTCGAGCAGGTGGCGCGGGCGGCCTCGCGGGAACTCGCCACCGTCAAGTGCGAACCCGAGATGGACGGGAAAGGCGACCGGCGACCGGGCTGGGTCACGCTGCTCATCGTGCCGCGGGGCCAGCGCGACCGACCCGTGCCGTCGATGGAACTGCGCAAGCGCGTCGAAGAGGCCGTCAGCGAGCGGGCGCCGGCGACGCTCGTGGGCCGCGAGGAGGGGCGGATCACCGTCCGCGGGCCCAACTACGCGGCCGTCTCGGTCGAGGCGACGGTCCACACTCGCGGCGTCGAGAGCGTCTCGGCGCTCAAGTCGACGATCGAGGCCGACCTCGACGCCTTCTTCCACCCGCTCTCGGGCGGGCGGACGGGAGACGGCTGGTCGTTCGGCGAGTCCCCACAGCTGTCGGCCGTCTCGTCGCTCGTAGCGGGCGTCGAGGGGGTCGACGCGGTGGACTCGGCGGCGATGACCGTCGAGGCCCGCGGCGAGGAGAAACGCATCCTGACCGAGGGCGACGACCCGACGCTCGACCGCGACACGCTGGTCTGTAGCGGGACCCACGAGGTGACCGTCCACATGCGCGAAGACGGGGGGCGAGCGTGACGACCGACGAACCCAGCGGGAGTACCGCCGGGCCCGGACCGAACGGGAGACAGACATGGGACTAGACGTACCCGAACTGGACGACACGGACTACGAGACACTGCTCGACGAGGCACAGAAACTGCTGCCGGCCTACTCCGAGGAGTGGACGAACTACAACCCCCAGGACCCGGGGATCACGGTCATGGAGACGCTGGCGTGGCTGGCGGACTCGTACATCTACCAGCTCGACTCCGTGACCGACGACCACCGCCGGAAGTACCTCGGACTGATGGGCGAGCGCCCGCGGCCCCCTGCAGTGGCGTCGACCCGGCTCTCGCTGTCGGCTCCCCCCGACCTGACGCCGCTGCGGGTCGAGGCCGGCACGCGACTGACGGTCGTCGACGGCTCGGACACGGAGAAGACCTTCGAGACCGACGAGGGAATCGTCCTGACGGGCGCGAGCGTCGCGGGGGTCGTCGGCGACCGCCGAGACGGGCGGACGGACCACTCACACGCCAACGAGACCGAGGGCATGTTCTACCGGCCGCTGGGCGCGGTCCCCGAACCGGGCGACGCGATGGCGGTCGGGATCGACGGCGACCCCTTCGACGGCGCCGACGCCCTCTCGGTCACCGTGGACTTCCGCGACGAGGACCTCCCCGACCCCGGCAGCCACGGCGAGTCGACGTTCGACCCGTCGGTCTCGCTGGTCTGGGAGTACCCCACCGACTACGCCGACCCCGCGGGGTCGTGGGAACCGTTCGACGTGGTCCGTGACGGCACCGACGAACTCTACGGCGGCGGGACGGTCACGCTCGCCGCGCCCGAGACGTGGGACCCCGGAGCCTGGAGCGTCGACGACGACGCGCTGTTCGGTCACCCCGAGGGAGTCATCTGGGTGCGCTGTCGGGTCGAGCGGGGCGGTTACGAGGTGCCACCGCGGGTCGACGCCGTCCACCTGGGCGAGGTCAGCGCCAGCAACCGCCGGACCGTCGAGGGCGAACCGCTCGCCCGTCTCCGCGGGAGCGACAGCCCGGAACACCTCACGGCCCAGCGCTACCGCTTCGAGTACGCGCCGGTCGTCGAGGCCGAGATATCGGTCGACGGCGAGCGCTGGATGGAGGTCGCGGACTTCGACGCCTCCGGGCCGACGGACACGCACTACGTCGTGGACGCCGCGGCGGGCACCGTCGAATTCGGCGACGGGGTGAACGGCGCGGTGCCCGACCCCGACGCCCGGGTCGTCGCCGAGCGCTACGTCGCCGCGGACGGCGCCGACGGCAACGTGCCCGGGTCGGCCACCTGGCGCTTCGCCGAAGAGACCACCGCCGCGGACGGCACGCACCTCGAGGACGTGACGGTTCGGCCCAGAGGGGCGGCGACGGGCGGGAGCGACGCGGAGTCGGTGGCGGCGGCGTTCCGGCGAGTGCGCCGGGACCGCAAGACACCGGACCGGGCGGTGACGAGCGACGACATGGCCCACCTGGCGCGGGAGACGCCGGGGATCCGCGTGGGTCGGGCCGAGGTGTTCCTGCGGGACCGCGAGGGCGCCACGGCGGGCGCGCCGCCCGAAGCGCGGGTCGTGGTCGTGCCCTACGCCCCTGAGGGGACGCGCCGACCGACGCCGAGCGAGGGGTTTCTCGACGCGGTGCAGGCACACCTCGACGAGCATCGCCTGCTGACCGACCGGGTGCGCGCCGTGGTCCCGACCTACGTGGGTATCGACGTCGAACTCGCGGTGCGGACGAGCGAGTGGCGGCCGGGGCCCGGGATCGAAGACGACGTCGCGGCGGCGATCCGGGCGTACCTCGACCCGGTCCACGGCTTTGAGAGGGAGGGCTGGCCGTTCGGCCGGACGCTCCCCGCCGAGGAACTCGCGGCGGTCGTCGCGGACGTCGACGCCGTCGACAGCGTCGCCGGCCTGTCGGTGTCGGCTCCCGGGAACGCGCGGGTCGACCCCGACGGGAACGTCCGCATCGACGAGGCGGCGCTGTTCGACCTCTCGTCGGTCGAGGTGGAGCGACGGACCGGGTCGCGGCCCGACGACGAGGCCGGCGGGAGGCGACGCTGAATGGACTTCTCGTACTACGCCACGTCGACGCCCGCACAGTGGGCCGAGTGGGCCGGCCGGAACCTCGCCGTCGAGGAGGCGGGGATAACCGTCGAGACCGAACCGACGGTCGACTACCGGGACATGGGCTTCGACGCGGTCGACGTCGCGGTCGACCGCGACGGGTCGGTGTACGCACTGCGCCCCTCGGGCGACGTCTTCCGGTACGACCGGGGCGGGCAGGCCGGACGCGTGTGGGAGAACGGCGACGGCGAGACGGTCGCCGAACCGCGCTCGGTCTGTCTCGCGGGCGACCGCGTGTTCGTCGCCGACGGCGCGGACACGGCGCTGGTCGTCGTCTCCGAGCGCGAGGGTCGGGCCATCGGCCGTATCGACACCGACGTCGAGGACCTCCGGGCGCTGGTCACCGGCGACCGAACCCTCTACATCCTCGACGGCGGCCCGCCCGGTGGCGACGGCCGCGTGGCGACGCTGCGGAGTCGCGGCGCCGTCGGGACGGCCATCCGCGGTCTCGAGGACCCGCGGGACATCACGGTCGACCCGGACGGCAACCTCTCGGTGCTGGAGGTGACCGACGACGGCCCCGTCATCGCCGTCTACGAGGCGCGCTACGTCGCCTCGCCCGACGCCTTCCCCTACCGGCGGACGATAGAGACCTTTCCCGAGGACCCCGACGGCGGGACGCTCGTCCCCCGGTGTCTCGTCGCGCTGAGCGACGAGGAGGTCATCGTCCACGGGCCGCTGTCGACGTCCGGCGAGTCCGCGGTGTATCACTACCGGCTGGAGGCGGAGGTGTGGGAGCCGCGACACGGACTGGACGTGCGGTGTTCGCGACTGCGCGCCGGGCCCCAGCGCGGGAGCAGTCGCTACCCGACCTACTACGGCGTCGCCGACGAGGGCGAACGCGTCTACGCTATCGAGGAGACCAAGAAGTACCGCCGCGACCCCGACACCGACCGCTTCACGGCGACGGCGTTCCGCCGGTTCGACGCCGGGACGGTCGACACGCAGTGGCACCGCCTCACCCTGGGGTTCGACAGTCTCGACTCGAACACGCAGGTACTGGTCAGCTACGCCGCGACCGACAGTCGCGGGACGGACGGCGACGTCACGGTCGTCGAAGATGTCAACGAACACGACGCCGCGGACCTGCGGGGAGCGGGCATCGACACCGTGTGGGACCTCGTCGAGGCGACGCCCGAGCGGATCGCCGAGGTCGCCGACGGCGCGACGGTCGAGCGGGCGGGCGAGTGGGTCGACGCGGCGGTCGCGGTCCTCGACGAGCGGAGCGAGGCGTGGACCCGCATCGACGATGCCAGTCCCGAGGACGCGCTGCTCGCCGAGGCGACCGGCCAGTACCTCCGGGTGCGACTGGACCTGGTCGGCGACGACGACACCGCACCCACGGTGGCGTCGTGTCGGGCGTACTGCCCGCGCCGGACCTACCTGCGATACCTCCCGGCGCTGTTCCGCGAGGACCCCCGGGGCGAGCGCTTCCTCGAACAGTTCCTCTCGGTGTTCGAGAGCGCGAACGCCGGTATCGAGGAGGAGATCGAACGCCTGCCGGCGTTCGTCGACCCCGAGGGCGTCCCGAGCGAGTACCTCTCCTGGCTGGAGGGGTGGCTCGCGCTGGAGGCGGGCGCCGAGTGGCCCGAACCCGCCCGGCGGGAGTTCCTCGACCGGGCACCCGACCTGTTCCGCAAGCGCGGGACCCGCGCGGGGATCCGCTCATACGTCGAACTGTACCTCTCACACGTCAGGGAGCCGGACACGGGCTGGATCCTGGAGTGGCAGCGCCGGCGTATCGAGGACCGCCGGGCGGCCGGCCGCCTCACCGCCGAGGAAACCGCGGCGCGACTCGACGAAGTGGACGAACTGGCCCGGGACGACCCGGTCGACCACCACCTGTTCGTCATGGAGCGGCTGGACCTCGATGGGATCGACTCGCCGGCGGCCCGCGAACCTTACACGATGCACATGCCCGGCCCGCGCTCCTTTGCGGTGTTCGTCGGCCCGTTCACGGACTCGAGCCACCGCGAGGCGGTCGAGGAACTCGTCGCCCGCGAGAAACCTGCCCACACCGACGGCCACGTCGTCCCGATGCGCCAGCAGGTCAAACTCGAGGGGAACTCCTTCCTGGGGATCAACACGACGCTCACGCCCCGAGAGTTCGTCCTCGGCCGCGCGACGCTGGGCGAGGACAGCGTCCTGAAAGAACGCGACCTGCTGTAAGCACCGCGACGGGCCCCGACGCCGGACCCCCGGACCGGGGACGCATTCGACCGGTCGACGACCCGTCGCTCGCCCCCAAGGTTAAATGTGCGAACAGTTGTAGGGGGCATAGAGCAACTAGATATGTCATTCAACGACGAGCAGGGTGACAGGCGGGACGGGCAACTCTCGCAGTTCGAGAAGAACAACTTCTTCCAGGGGAAACTGATGACGGCGCGGGACATGGAGACCGAGCAGGACTACCACGCCGGCCGTCTGCAGACGCTCTCGCGTTTCGCCACCGGGAAGGGGATCGTCCAGGGCATCGAGGTCAGTTCGATCGAGGAAAGCGACACGGAACTGGAGGTCACACTCGAACCGGGGCTGGTGATAGACGGCCACGGGCGGCCCATCGTCATCGAACACCGGACGACCAAGACCTTGCCGCTCCCCTCCAGCGACGACATCTACCTGTTCATCCGGTACACCGAGGCGGAACTGGAGTCGGTGCCGGTCCCGGACGTCAGCGGCGCCAGCAGCGAGGAGTACATGTCCAACCGGCGGGTCGAGTCCTTCGAGTTGACCTACCAGGAGTCCCCCCCGGAGTTCGAGCGGATCCCGGACGTGGACACGGACATCTCCGACAACCCCGACGAGGACACCGCCTACCGGGCGCTGGCAAACCGGTACCACCAGCAGTTCCGCACGCCCGTCGAGAGCGTCGAGGACCCCTCGGTGTTCGTCGGGTCGTTCGAGCGCACGGGCGAGGGGACGTGGATCCCCGGGAGCGACACCGTGCGGCGCCAGCTCGTCTACGACAACGACATGCTCTACGCGGCGCTGGTCAACCACATCACCGACACCGACGACCCACACGGGGCGAGCGGGCGGGCCACAGGAGAGAGCAGCGACCTGGGCGAGGCCGCCGAGCGCCTCGACGAGTTGCAGACCCAACTGGACACGGTCACCCGGTACGTGATGCGCAAATCCCTCAAGGACAAGATCCGCTTTTTCGAGGACGTCTCGGCGCGTTTCGAGGAGGCCGACACCGGCGCCAGCAAGACCGCACAGGAGGTCGTCGAACGGGCCAAGCGAGGGATGACCGAGAGCGTCTTCGACGACCCCGAGGCGTTCCGCGAGCACGTCGGCGACATGCTCGAACTCGACATCACGCTCGGCGAGGAACTGGAAGAGTCCGCCACCGAGGAGAGTCTCGAACGCTACGTCAAGGCCGTCAACGAACTCCAGGAGACGCTGGCCGACGACCGCGGCGTCCTCCAGGTCGCCGAAGCCCAGGACGGCGTCTGTGAGGCCGCCGACTCCCTGGAGATGCTCTACGACATCGTCCCCGAGAACTGACGATCTAACAGCCCACCGACCTGTTTGCGCTCGTCACCGCTCCCGCCGCCCGCGGGCGGTCACGCCACTCTGTCACCGTTTTGCTCCCCCTAACAAATCGCGATCCCTATCTGTCGGAACGAATAGAGGACGAGAAGTATGCCAACCATTCACGCAGTATACATACTATATCTTATGGGATACGGGACCAATCTCCTGCCGATTTCGACGGCTTTGCGACAGCGTTCCGCGATCAGGCCGACGATACCACTCGAAGATCTTTCATGTAGTAGATCCTACTGATGGATAGATTTATGTATTGAGCATTAATGTAGACTAGCGTTCGGTAATTACAAACGAGTGAAAATTATGGCAGAGTACCTTTCCCCGGGCGTCTACGTCGAGGAGGTCGAAGGCGGGACGAAGGCGATAGAGGGCGTGGCCACGAGCACAGCGGCGTTTCTGGGACCGACCGAGCGCGGGCCGGTGGGTCCCCGACTCGTCACGAGTTTCTCCGAGTTCAGACGATACTACGGGTCCAGTCCGGAGTCGTCGGACCTGGACATCGCGGTGGACGGTTTCTTCCGCAACGGCGGGAGTCGGTGTTACGTCACGCGG
>Ga0207770_100205_pt1 | contig 41702 bp, 48 predicted proteins | sample A23E2SouthBayCA_FD_187729 | JGI IMG/M metagenome (GOLD analysis project Ga0207770, IMG submission 187729) | Aerobic enrichment media microbial communities from Eden Landing Ponds, California, USA - A23 E2 (SPAdes) | ecosystem: Environmental > Aquatic > Marine > Unclassified | place: Emeryville...
TTGAACCACCACGACGAGAGGACAGTGTCGTCGTCGCGTTCGATAGTGATGCAGTCGTTACGGAGGACGAGTGGTTGCTCGGTATCTTCGCGTGGGTTCCTGTTCGACCGGACTTTGCCCGCCTGTTGGTCGGTGGCGGAGTAGAGACCCGCGTCCGCACCGTGCACGGCGTCCTGGAACGCACTGTATTCGCGTTCGACGAGTCGGGCTTTCCGCTCGGTCAGCGAGTGGAGTTTCACCCGTACCGTGGTGGTGACGTCGCGGTGCATCGGTCTCGCCCGGTCTGTACGTTTCAGTGACGGGAGGAACTCCTATATCAGGTTGCCAACCGGAGTGAAAGTGGTCACACGGGGGTGTCGGATTCATCCCACGACTGAAGTCGCGGGCTTTCTCCTCGAACCACTGTAACGCGGACTCGCCGCCGCTCTCACTCGTATCTCAGCGCCTCGATCGGGTCGACGCGAGCCGCCCGCCAGGCGGGATACAGCCCCGCGAGTGCGCCGACGACGATGCCGACGACGACGGCGACGGCGAACCACCCCGGTGCCAGCGTGAGCGGGATCTCCGCGTAGGCGGCGGCCGCCCACCCGCCGAGGATCCCCACCGGCACGCCCAGCGCGGCGCCGAGCAGTCCAAGCAGGACGGCCTCGGTCAGAAACAGGCCCATGACCTCGCGGTTGCGCGCGCCGACGGCTTTCATGATGCCGATCTCGCGGGTGCGCTCGGTGACGCTGACGAGCATGATGTTCGCGATGCCGACGGCGCCGACTATCAGCGCGATGACGGCGATACCGGTGACAAAGCGGGTGAGCCGGGTAACGATCTCCTCGACCTGGTCGGCCAGGTCGCCGCTGGTCTGGGCGACGAGCTGGTACCCCTCCGGCACGAGTGCGGCGGCGTCGGTGCCGGGGAGTGCGCGCTCGACCCGCTCGCGGACGGCGGTGGTCTGGGCGGGGTCGGCGACGACGGTCACCTGCGGGTACACCCGCTGGTTGGCGCCCGTCGACGGGCTCTCGACGACCGTGTCGTACAGCGGGTCCGTCGGGACGAACACGCGGGGCTGGGAGCCGAAGGCGTCGAAGGGTACCTGTCCAGCCGACCCCTCGATTATGCCGACGACGGTGAGGTTCCGGGTCCGACCGCCGCCCAGGGTGAGCGTCACGGTGTCGCCGACGGTGGCGTTGGTCGCAAAGAGCGTGGCGGCCCGGCGGTTGAGCACCACCTCCTCGCGCCCGAGTTCGAAGGAGTCGCCGGCGACGAAGGTGGTCGAGGCGAACGCGTCCGGGGTCGTCGCCGTCGCTCTGGTGCGCGCGACGGTGTCCCCCCGGTGGCTGATGGCCGTCACGGCGAGGATCCCACGGGGGACGACCCGCCGGACGCCCTCGATGCCACGGAACGTCGTGAGGTCGGCCTCGGTGAACACCGGCTGGCCCGCTCCGCCGAAGCCGTCGCCGTCCTCGCTGGCGACGAGGTAGACGTTGCTGGCACTGGTCTCTTCGATCTGCCCGACGACGTCGGCCTGGAGACTCGCGCCGAACGTGACGAAGGTGACGACGGCCGCGATCCCGATGAGGATGCCCAGTACCGTGAGCGCCGACCGGAGTTTGTGGGCGCGGATGGCCCGCGCACCGAGTCGGAGCGTCTCGCCTGCGTCCACGGTCAGTCGCCCCCTCGCCTTCGCGCCTCGCTGTCGTCTCTGGCGTCCGGTTCGTCACCGTCGGTGCTTCCGGAGTCGCGCCCCGCGTCGGTGACGTCCTCGATCCGCTGGATCGCGCCGTCTCGGAGGTGGACGATGCGGTCGGCGCGTTCGGCGACGTGGCGCTCGTGGGTGACGAGCAGGAGGGTGTTGCCGGCGTCGTTGACGGCGCCGAGGACGGACATGACGCGGTCGCCGGTCTCGGTGTCGACGTTCCCGGTGGGTTCGTCGGCCAGTACGAGCGTCGGGTCGCCGACAAGTGCGCGGGCGATAGCGACGCGCTGGCGCTGGCCTCCGGAGAGTTCGTTCGGGCGGTGGTCCGTCCGATCGGCGAGGTCCACGTCGGCGAGCAACTCGCGGGCGCGGTCCATGCGCTCGGCCCTGCCGACACCCCGGAAGACCAGCGGGAAGGCGACGTTCTCGGCAGCCGAGAGGCGTGGCATGAGGTTGAACGTCTGGAAGACGAAGCCGACCTCCTCGCCGCGGACGCGGGCGCGTTCGGGTTCCGAGAGCGTCGAGAGTTCGGTGCCGCCGACGGCGACCGATCCCCCAGTGGGCGTGTCGAGGCCGCCCACGAGGTTGAGGAGGGTGCTCTTGCCCGACCCGCTGGGCCCCATGACGGCGGTGTACGACCCCTCGGGGAGTGACAGCGAGATCCCGCGAAGCGCCTCGACGGTGTCGATCCCTCGCTGGTAGCGTCTGACGAGGTCGGCCACGACGACTGCGTCGCCGGGGCGGGCGACGGCGTCGGCTCTGTCGGTCACGATACCCGCGCTTACGGCCGGCCAGTCATGAATCTTCGCCGCGCGACTCCCGTCTCGTCCCCCGTCGCGGGTCGGGCGACCCGGAGGAGCCGTGCTGCCGGCGGACCGCAGCGAAGCGCTCCTCCGCGCTGGTCCACTCCAGTTGTGCCTGGCAGTAGTTACAGACGGTCGCGAGCGCCACCGGTTCGCCGTCGCTCGTCCGGAGCGTCTCGCCGTTCCAGTACACCTCCCGTCGCTCCCCACCGAGCGAGAGGTCCGCGTCCGAGACGTACCGACAGTCGACAGCCGGGCAGTGCCACTTCGCCCCCCCTTCGAGACACTGGAGAATCACGGAGTCGGATGGGGTCATGCCGCCGCTACGCGTTCACCTCCCGAACCTCGGGGCGCCCCCCACTCGGTTCCAGAAACTCCGGCGGGACGACGTGTCCACACGGGAGCAGTGCCGTTCCCGGTCCGAGCACGTCGACCCGCCACGTCGAGCGGCCACACTTCGGACAGTCTGCCATATCGACTGTGATTATGAGACAGGATGTCATAAAAATATGTTATCACCAGCTTACCTATCTCCGACTATATGTTCTTCTGCCATCACATCGACCGAGGGTCTAAGCGCGTCCAGACCCAAGCGACATCGATGAGAAACCGAGGCCGACTATCGGTCACGCTGGCGGCGGTCGTCTTCGCAGTGCTGGCGGTGGGGGCGGCCGCTGGCATGACGGGTGCCCTCCCGTTCGGTCCGGACGGCGACGCGGTCGTCGAGGACGTCCGCGACCGCTACGAGCGCGCAGAGACCTACACCGCGGACGTGACGGTCACGTCGGCCAACGGGTCCGAGACGGTCACGCGGAACCTCTCGGTCGTCACGGCCGAACCGAACAGTTCGCGCCTGACCGTCCACGACGACGCGGGAGACACCGTCCTCGGGACCAACGGGACGGTCGCCTGGGTCTACGACGAGGCCAACGACACCGCACGAGTGTACCCGCTCGACGGGAACCACTCGGAGGCCCTGCCCGGCAACGCCTCGTGGAACGGGAGTCACGCACACGAGGCGAACGAGACGGGCGACTGGAACCGGTCGATGACGACGACCCTCTCGACGTACCTCGCGGAGAACGTCACGACCACCGTCGTCGGCAGCGAGACGGTCCGTGGCACCGAGACGACGGTCGTCCGCCTCGACCCCGTGAACGAGTCCCTCGAGGGGACGACGACCATCTGGGCGACCGACGACGACCGCCTCCTCCGACTGCGGATGACCCGCGGTGAGAACGTGACGACGGTGGACCTGTCGAACCAGCAGTTCGACGCCAGCGTCCACGAGAGTACGTTCCAGCCGCCCGACGCCGCCGCCGTCACGGTCGCCGTCAACGAACGCTACGAGACGTTCGCGGCCGCACAGGACGCCACCGACGTCACACTCGTGGCGCTCGACCGCCCGGGGTACGAGTTCGTGGAGGCCGCCACCGTCACCCGCGGCGGCGTCACCGTGACCTCCCAGCGCTACGAGAATACCGGGACGAACTCGACGGTCGGACTCCTCGCGACCGCCGATTCGCTGCCGTACGAGAGCGAGAACGGGACGACCGTGACCGTCGATGGCGAGAACGCCACGTACGTCGAGCGCGACGGCGGCGGGTTCGTCTACTGGACCGACGACGGCGTCACCCGCGGCGTCGCCGCCGACCTGCCTCGTGAGGGGTTGCTCGACATCGCGGGCGACGTTCGGGAGTGACCCAGACTCTAGCCCAGCACGTCCGGCCGCAGTCGCCCGCGTTCGGTCTCGCGCAACCGGTAGGGCGCGAGCTCCGACCGCAGGTCCCCGAGCGACTCCCGACGCTCCTGGTGGTCCGCGAGGAACTCGCCGATGGCGTCGGCCGCGGCGGCCTTGAGTTCGCCCGAGAGCAACTCGCCAGCGCGGTACTCGCGGGCGAGGCGTTCGACGCGCTCGTCGTCGGGTTCGAAGAACGAATAGAGGTACTGGTAGGCGACGTCGACCTCGGGGTCGCCGCCGTGTTCGCGGTGGGCGTCGACGTCCGCGCGACCCCCTGAATAGGCGTACTGCATCACTTTCTCACGAACGGTGTCGGGGTCGTCGGTGAGTTCGATGGCCGGGGCGTCCGAGGAGGAACTCATCTTGCCCGGACCGTCGAGCGACGGGAGGAATTTGCCCAGGAGCGCCCCGGGCTTGTCGAGGTCGAACCGTTCTTTCCCGGCGACGTCGCGACAGACCCGGACGTGGGGGTCCTGGTCGACGGCGACCGGGACGAGAGTGGGATGACGGCCGTGGACGAGCTGGGGGAGCAGGAGGTGCGTGGCCTGCATCGCCGGGTAGAAGGAGAGGCCGACGTTGACGGGGTCACCGTAGGTCGCGTCGACGGTCGACTGGCGGATCCCGGCGGCGAAGCGGGCGGCCTGGGGGTAGAGCACGTCGGCGTCCAGGCGGTCGACGACGATCCGGGTCCGTTCGGGCTCGAACCCCACGGCCAGGAGGTCGCGCAGGTTCGAGCGAGTCGCGTCGGCGATCTCGTCGAAAGACAGGTCCTTGGCGTAGAGCTTCTCGTCGTCGGAGAGGGGGATGTAGACGTACGCGCCCGTCGCGTCCTGCAATCGCTTCGCGAGGTAGAAGACGAGGACGTGGCCGAGGTGCATCGGCCCCGACGGGCCGACACCGGTGACGATGGAGTGGGTCGCGCCGGTCTCGGCGGCGTCGAGGTAGGCGTCGACGTCGCGACCGGCGTAGAAGACGCGCCGGCGGAGCATCGGGTGGTCCGGGAATCGCCCTGTCTGTTCGTCGGTGAGGCGGTCGGCGCCGAACTGCTCGAGGAGGCGGTCGTAGTCCACCTCGCCCGAGACCTCGTAGGGCGTGACGGTGGCCGCTCGAGAGGTATCTGTCTGTGTGTGCTGGTCGTCGCGCTGTGCGTCGGTTTCTGCGGACTGGTCGTCGTACTGTGCGTCGGTCGCTGGCGTATCGGTCATGGATGTGCTGGTGCTGGTGCGTGGTCGTCGGCCGGTCCCAACCGAGAGAACGTGAGTGAGCACCGCGCCGCGGGCGTCGGGTTAGGCCGCGACGGCCGCGAGCGCGATACTGTCCGCTCCCCGTGTCTCCGTGCGCCAGCGCCACGCGGGAGCGGACTGCATATCCCACTGTAGCTAGTTCCGCGACAAAACAGTTGCGAAGCCGCCGAGCGAGTCTCTCCGATCAGGCGACGCCGACCGTCAACAGGGTCCCGTGGTCGCGGTAGCGCTCGACCATCGCTTCGCGCGTCTCCCACTCCTCGGTCGGGAACGCGCTCTCGTCGGGGATCTCGGTCTCGCGGTCGGGGATGCGGTCCTGACTCGCCACCGCAAAGCCCGCCTCGCGGAACTGCTCGCGGTACTCCCGTTCGCTCCACCGGACCATCGGCACGTCGAGTCGGTCTTCCCAGACGTGCGTGTGGACGCTCTCCTCCCAGAAGTTCACCGCACAGTAGAAGGTCCCGCCGGGGCGCAGGGCCCTGGCGAGTTCCTCGAGGACGGCGTCGGGGTCCCGGGCGTAGAAAAAGGCCTCCATCGACCAGCAGTGGTCGACGCTGTTCGACTCGAAGGGGAGGTGTTCGAAGTCGCCGTTCAGGAACCCGGAGTGTGGGTTCCCGGTGTACTCGCGGGCGTTGCGCGCCATCTCGGGAGAGGCGTCGAGGCCGTAGGAGCGAGCCGCGCCCTTGGTCTCCCGGAGCGCACGCCCGGCGTACCCGCTGCCCGACCCGAGGTCGAGGACGACCTCGCCGGATTCCACGGGCATCCGGGCCAGCGCGTGTTTGGCGGTGTGCCAGTGTCGGTCCTCCATGCCCTGGTCGCGGCCGTCCCGGGCCCACTCGTCGAACTCACGTCCGGCGTTCATGCCCGCATGTGGCCGGCCTGCGCGGAAAACCGTTGTGTCTCCCCCGCTGTTCGCCGTCTCGTCTCTCCTCACGGTCCCCGCGTTCACCCGCGCCGACTTCGGGGACTGCGAGGAAACCAGTACGTGATACGGGCAGGGAAACTCCCCGATCGAGGCAGAAGAATACCCGATGGGACAGAGGAACTACCTGATCGAGACGGCGAAGACACTGCCGGGTGCGGGACGGCGGCCGTCGAAGAGTCGCTCGCGTCCGCCGGAGCGCCAGCGTTTTGGTCGCGCCCGGCGACGGCACGGGCATGGACCGGACGCCGGTGTACAAACTCGCCGACACCGCCCAGCAGGTCGTCGGCGGGTTCCTGCTGGCGGGCCCGTTCGTCGTCACCGAGGAGGTGTGGGTCCTCGCGCGCAACATGAGCTGGGCCCACGCCGCGGTGACCACGGCCATCGTCTTCGCCATCGGCTACGGCGCGCTGTATCGCGCCGACGACGACCGCGATCCCGACCGCGAGGCCGAACTCGCCGGGATCCCCGTCCGCTTCATCTCGCTGATGGCCGTCTCCTTCGGCTCTGTCGCCGTGCTGGCCCTGACGCTCACTGCCCCCAGCACGTTCCTCCCCGACCTCTCCCCGCCCGACCAGGCCCGGGTCACCGTCCGCGCCGTCACCGTCGGCGCCATCTTCAGCGTCGTCGGCGCCGCGACCGCCGACAGCGTGTTCTGACCGGCGTCTCGCCGGTGGTGTGTCTCTGTGGCGTGAATCGCCACGCGAGGGCGCCTGTGACGGGCGAGCGGTGGGCTTAAGACGCACCCGGACCCCCTCACAGACATGGATTATCGCCTCGCCATCGCGGACACACCCGACACTGTACCCGGGGGGACCGGCATCCTCCTCTTGCACCCGAGTACCGGCGAGACCGACCGCATCGACACGGACTTCCTCAAGACCGACACCGACCACATGCTCATCGTCTCGACCCGCACCACCGCCCGCGAGGTCGAGCAGAAGATCGAACACTACGACGTCGACGAGGAGCGCGCCACCATCCTCGACACCATCTCCGTCGAACGCGGCTACACCCGCCGCGCCTCCGAGCACGTCCAGTACGTCTCCGCGCCCGACGACCTCGAGAGCATCGTCGACCGCACTCGCGAGTTCCTCGACTCACACGACGGCAAACTCCGGGTCAGCGTCGACTCCATCACCGAGATGATCTACTACTCCGACGTCGAGCGCACGCGCCAGGCCACCGAGGCCATCCTCGAACTGCTGGCCGAACACGACGCCGTCGGCCTCTTCCACCTCGCCAAGGGCGTCCACGACGACGACGTCATCGAGTCGTTCGCCGACCTGTTCGACGGCACCGTCGACCTCTCCGAGGACGGTTCGGTTTCCGGCGAGTTCTGAGAACCGGCGGCTCTCGTCCCGACGGCCGCGCCGCTGCCAGCGGCAGGTTCAGTCGTCGCCGGACCGTTCCGTCGCCGACCCACTGGTGTCGACGCGGGCGCGGACCCACGCGACGCCTTCGCCGAGTCGGCGGCGGACCGCCCGGCGGTGATACACCAGGTCGCCCAGCGCCCAGGTGCCGCCCACCAGCACGGCGCCGACAGCGCTGGCGAAGGCCCACGGCGACAGCCAGGTCGGGCGGATCCAGGGGATGATGTGTGACCAGCGGGTGGCGAAGTAGGTCACAGGCCCCGAGACGGGCGTCCCCGCGAACGTCGTCTTGAGCCATCCTGCGAACGTCTGGCGGTCGCTCGTGCCGGGCGTGAGACCGGCACTGCCGTTGAGCGCGTACGCGCCTTCCATGTCCTGTTCGCGGATGGTGGGGCCGCCGGGTTCGTCGCCGAGGTTCATCCGCTCGGCGTCGTAGGTGCCCCAGGAGACGTAGTACTCCCAGACGATCTCGCCGGAGGGGGTGACCTCGATGGCGCGGTGGTTGAGCGAGTCGACGACGAGTGTGTTACCGTTGGGTAGCCGGTCGGCGTCGCGGGGCCAGTTCAGTTTGCCGCCGGTGCCCAGCACCCAGGTTTGCTCCCAGCTGCCGTTCGTGCGGGCGTACTCGACGACGCGGTCGTTCTCGCTGTCGGCGACCAGCACCGTCGGGGTGCCGTCTTCGCCCTCCAGGTAGGTGGGGTTGTGCTGCTCGTACATGACCGAGTGGTTGCCGTCCGCGCCCAGGGCCCACTCGATGTCTTTGGTCGAGCGGTTGATCAGCAGCACCTGGTCCATGTTGCGGGGCGAGACCATGAACCCGCCCTCGACGGCGTCGACGTCGTTGACGTGGGTCCAGTCGTCGGTGTAGTCGCCGCCGTCCTCGCGGTCGTAGATCCGTTCGAAGCGGAACTCCCAGACCACCTCGTCGGTGGTGCGGTTGTAGACGAAGATCCGGTCGTCGTTTTCCCCCGTTTCGGGGTCGTAGTTACGCATGTCGGCGACGACGAGTTCGTGTTCACCCAGCAGGTCGGCGTCGTGGGTATCGTCAGTCCCCAGTTTCTCGGTCCAGACGCGCTGGCCGGTCTCGGGGTCGTACTTGACGAACGTGGAGTTGTGCCTGCCGATCGAGACCAGCACCGTGCCGTCGGGAAGCGGGTCGATATCGTAGAAGTACCCTCTGCCGGCCGAGATGTCGTACTCGGACTCGAAGTTCCCCTCGCCGTCGACCTGCACCAGGCGCGTGGACTTCAGCGAGGCGTTGGCCGCGCGGGCCTCGAACCCCTGTGCGGAGACGACGGTCGACCCGTTAGCGGGGTCGTCGATCGCGCCGGGTTCGACGTCGACCGGGTCGTGGGTGAACGCCGAGACGACCGAGGGGACGAGCAACGCGACGACCAGCACGACGACGGCGAGCCGGACCAGTCCGAGGCGGGTGTCGGGGAGGGTGAGTGTGCGGTCCATGCGGACGGTGAGTTGTCGAGTCATGACGTGCAGGCACAGATAACCGTACCGTTCTCCGGTCCCCGGTACCTGGAGACGCCAGTCGCCCTGCGACGGACGGTTTCGGCACGTTCGGGCCGCCAGGGACCTACTACCAGATCACCAACCATTAAGACCCCATACCCGAACAGTTTGGACGTATGCCGGAATGCCAGAACTGCGGTGCTTTCGTTACCGCGGACTACGCACGGGTTTTCACGCCGAATGGGGTCGAGTCGCCACGCGTCTGCCCTCAGTGTGAGGACAAGATCCGCGACGGCGCCGACGTCCGTGAGGCGCGGTCCACGCGACGCGGCTAGTACAGAACGACGGCTGTGCGCCCGCCGGACGGGGGGATCCGATCCGTCGGGCGCTCCCCGCTTTTCGCCGCGCGGTTCCCGGGGTCCGGGGACCATCCCACAGCACCCGCTCGCGACAGCCTCCCCGTGTTCGGCGCTGTGCGAACCCGTCCGTGGTCTCGTGCCCGAGCCCTGCCGGGTCAGTCCTCGACGGCGTCGGTCAGCAGCGTACGAGCCTCGGCGAACACCGCGTCGGCGCGGTCGGCGTCGCGCGCCTCGGCGGTGATGCGGACGATGGACTCCGTGCCGCTCGCACGCAGGAGGAACCAGGCGTCGCCCAGGTCGACGCGCACGCCGTCCAGCGTCGACACGTCGTCGTACTCGTCGGTGACCCGCTCGGTCACTCGCTCCATGACCGCCCGCTTCTCGTCTGTGTGGACGCTGTCGCGTCGTATCGGGTAGGTCTCCATCTCCGCTGCTCGCGCGGCCAGCGGGCGCTCGCTCGCGAGTGCGACGAGTTTGCACGCTGCCAGTGGTCCGTCGGGACAGAGCGTCTCACCCGGCCATATCCACGCCCCGCTGGGTTCGCCGCCGAAGGCCACACCCGGTTCGCTCGCCCGCTCGGCGACGTAGACGTCGCCCACCCGGGTGCGCGTGACCGTCACGCCCACCTCGGCGAGGTGGTCGTCGACGGCGAGGCTCGTGTCGACCGGCGCGGCCACCTCGTCGCCCTCGCTGGCGGCCGCTCGCGCCAGCAACGCCAGCGTGACGTCGCCCGAGAGGAACTCGCCTTCGGCAGTCGCGGCGCGCATCCGGTCGGCGTCGCCGTCGTGGGCGATACCGACGTCGGCGTCCGTCTCGCCGACGAGCGTCGCGAGCGAGGCGCAGTTCCCGGGCGTCGGCTCGCTGGGCCGCCCCGGGAACGACCCGTCGGGCTGGGCGTTGAGCGTCTCGACCTCGCAACCGAGACGCTGGAGTGCGTCGACGGTGACACCACCGGGGCCGTTGCCCACGTCGACGACGACCGAGAGCGATTCGACGAGGTCGACGGCCTCGACCAGCGCGTCGACGTGGCGCTCGCGGCCGTCGCGGCGGGCGCGGTCGCCGAGTTCGTTCCACGGGGCCAGATCGGGGTCGCCGGCCTCGACGCGGGCGGTGATCTCGTCCTGGAGCGCGCTGTCGAAGGCCTGCCCGGAGGGTTGCCAGAGCTTGATGCCGTTGTCGGTGGGGGGGTTGTGACTGGCCGTCACGACGACACCAGCGTCGGCCTCGCGCCAGCCGACGCCACGAGCGACGGTAGGCGTCGCCGCCAGGCCCAGGTCGACGACCTCCGTCCCCGTCTCGCGCAGTCCCGCGGTGAGCGCGTCGAGCAGGGGGTCGCCGCTCTCGCGGGCGTCACGCCCGACGACGACCCTGTCGGTGTCGGCGCCGAGCGCCCGGCCGACCCGGAGCGCCAGGTCCGCAGTCACCTCGTCACCCACCGCCCCCCTGATGCCGCTGGTACCGAACATGGCTGTCCGCTCGGCGGGCAGCGACAAAAACACGACGACGCGCTCGTCGGTCGAAGAGAGGAGATCCGCAGAAGCGCCTGACCGACGTCGCGTCGATACGGTTCGTCGACGTGACGCCGGTGTCTCTCGGTCGGTCCGTCAGTCCGAACCGTGGTTCAGGACGTGGCCGCAGTCCGAACACTGCCAGCCCTCGCCTTCCCAGGTGATCGCGCCCGTACAGGCCGGGCATCGGTACGAGTCGAACGTCGCGCGGGGTTGTGCTGCCATCACCTACTGGACATTCGTCCACCGGGTTAAACCTTCCTATTATCGAGATTTGAGGATATAAGGTGGCACGGTCGTGGTTCGCACGGGGTGATCGTTCGTGGGTCGGTGGTGGACAGGCGCCACCAGACCAGCCGTGTCGGCTGTCCGTGGCGGGTGTGCGGGTGAGGGTGCTCAGCAGCAGCCTTCGTCGGGGGCCTACTGACAGGCGTCGCCCTCCGTGCGGGACTCCTCGTCGACGTACCCGACGAGGCAGGCGACGTTGCAGAACCGACCGATCGTCGAGTTCGGCTCACACTCGCAGAGACAGACCGGGTCGGAGGCGGACAGGTCAGGCCCACAGTACGTGCACGCGCCCATGCTCGACAGTGGGGGCGCGACGGGGGTGAATCTCGTCCTCATCGCCCGTCGGGGGGAGCGTTTTTGACGGGGGGCGGCCATGACCCGGGCATGAACCGGAGCGAGCGCGAGGCAGCCAAGCGCCGGGCGGGCGAGAGCGCGGCCGCGGCCGTCGACGACGGCGAACTGGTCGGCCTCGGCAGCGGGAGCACCGCCGCCCACGCCATCCGGGCGCTGGGTCGAGAGGTCGACGCCGGCCTCGACATTCGTGGTGTGCCCACCTCCTTCCAGGCCCGCGAAGTCGCCGTGGAGGCGGGGATCGAACTGACGACGCTCGACGAGACCGACGGGCGACTGGACGTCGCCGTCGACGGGGCCGACCAGTTCGCCGGCGCGGACCTCGTCAAGGGCGGCGGCGGTGCCCACGCACGCGAGAAGGTGGTCGACTCGGCCGCCGACGAGCTGCTGGTCGTCGTCGACCCCACCAAGGAGGTGGACGTCCTCGATTATCCCGTCCCGGTGGCGGTGCTGCCAGACGCCCGGACGACGGTCGCCGGGGCGGTCCGCGACCTCGGGGGCCAACCCGAACTGCGCCGTGCCGAGCGAAAGAGCGGCCCCGTCGTCACGGACAACGGCAACCTCGTGCTGGACTGTGACTTCGGCGCGATGCCCGACCCCGGGGGACTGGCGACGGACCTCGCGACACTACCTGGCGTCGTCGAACACGGTCTGTTCGTGGACTCGGCCGACGAGATCCACCTCGGGACGGAGTCGGACGTCTCGGTGTTCGAGCCCTGAGCGGCGCCGTCACTGGCCGATTCGAGCTCTGGGGGCACCGTCGCTGGCGGGCGGTGAAAAAACGGAGAAGTTCTACCGGGTCTACAGGTCGCGCGGCTGGACCGTCTTCCGGTCGTTGGCCTGCGCACGTCGGGCGGCGTCGTCGAGGAGGTCGGCGACTTCCTCGTCCAGCGCGTCGTAGAAGTCGCGGGACACGTTCATCTCGTCGAGCTCTTCCTTGACCGAGTTCTTGACAATGAGGTCTGCCATACAGGCCTCCATTCAGAAGGATAGCTTATAAACTTTCCCAATCATACCCGCTCTCGCCGGCTTTCGTGGGGGTTTGAGGCCCGTTCGCGGGTGGTCGGGACCGAACGATCCGTGGGATTTAAGTATTTTGTGGGGCCCGACCCGTCAAGTGGGTCGGGCACGGACGGGGGATATGCGCGAGATCCTGGAGGCAGTGGCGGCGGGCGACCTCTCGCCCGCGCAGGCAGAAGTCGAGCTCGCGGGCTACGCGACGGGCGATGCCGGGCGCTTCGACGCCGCTCGCGAGGCCCGTGCCGGGCTCCCCGAGGCGGTGCTCGCCGACGGGAAGACTCCCGGCGAGATCGCCGACCTGGCCGCGACGGCCGTCGAGACGACGGGTCGGGCGGTCGTCACCCGGAGCGACGCCGAGGACCGTGCGGCGATACGCGACCGCCTCGACACCGACTTCCCCGACGCGACGGTCACGACCGACGACCGGGCGGGGACGCTGGTCGCCCACGCGGGCGACTACGACCCCCCGGACCTGGACGCGAGTGTCGGCGTCGTCACCGCGGGCACGTCCGACACCGTGCCGGCGACGGAGGCGGCGACCATCGCCCGGGAGATGGGCGCGACCGTCGAGCGCGTCGACGACGTCGGCGTCGCGTCGCTGGCCCGGACGATCGACGCGGTCGACGAGTTCCGCGAGCAGGACGTCCTCGTCGTCGCGGCCGGCCGGGAGGGCGCACTCCCCACCGTCGTGGCCGGTCTCGTCGACGTCCCCGTCATCGGTCTGCCGGTCTCGACGGGCTACGGCCACGGCGGCGAGGGCCAGGCGGCGTTCGCCGGGATGGTCCAGTCCTGTACCGCCCTCTCGGTCGTCAACGTCGACGCCGGGTTCACCGCCGGCGCTCAGGCCGGCCTGATCGCCAGACAGATCGACGCTGCCAGGGGTGAGAAACCGTGATATTCGCTCGTCCTGGCGGTGTCGTCGGGGTAACCCAACAGTGTTGGTACACCCACTTTATCAGGTCGACGACAAGGAACTGGTACCGGTTCACACCCGGCAGCAACCAATGCCAACCTGCCACCACTGCGGCGCGCACGTCTCGGACCAGTTCGCTCGCGTCTTCGGCGACGAGTCGGGTCGCGTCCACGCCTGTCCGAGCTGCTCTGCGAACGCCGGCATCGCCGAAGTCGCCAGAGAGCGCGCCCCCGAAGCCTGAACGAAGCCACCGTATCGCCCGACGACCGACCGCCAGATGACCGAACAGCAGTCGCCCGCACACGCCGTCTACGTGCTTCGCTGCGGGGACGACACCTTCTACACCGGGTACACCACCGACGTCGAGCGGCGCGTCCGCGAGCACGCCGCGGGCGACGGCGCGAAGTACACCCGCGGTCGTGGTCCCCTCGAACTCGTCCACGTCGAGGGCTTCGCCTCGCGGTCGGCCGCCATGTCCCGCGAGTACGAGTTCAAACAGCGCTCCCGGGCGGAGAAAGAGCGGGTCGTCGCCGAGGGTACCCTCCCGGACTGGCTCGACGTCCCCGCCGAGTTCGTCGCCGACGACGCCTGACTTCTGGACGCGAGCCTTTTTGATCCCCGCGAGCGACCCGTCGCGTATGGCACACGACGCGGATATCGAGGCGATTTCGTTCGGGACGGACGGCTGGCGGGCGACCCTCGACGAGTTCACCTCGGACCGGGTACGCATGGTGGGACAGGCCGTCGCGACGGCGCTGGAGGGCGACACGGTCGTCGTCGGCTACGACGCCCGCGAGACCTCGCCGGGGTTCGCCGAGGACCTGGCCGAGGTGCTGGCCGGCAACGGGTTCGACGTCCTCCTCTCCGACCGCGACATTCCCACACCCATCGTCGCCTGGACCGTCCGCGAGCGCGACCTGGCGGGTGCGCTCATGGTCACGGCCTCGCACAACCCCCCCGAGTACAACGGCGTCAAGTTCCTGCCACCGGGCGGCGCGCCCGCCACGCCCGAGATCACCGCCGAGGTCGAGGCGGGGCTCGCTCCCCCAGAGGCCGTCCCCGAGGACGAGCAGGGGACTATCGAGGAAGTCGACCTGGTCGAACCGTACTTCGAGCACGCCGTCGACGCCGTCGACGCCGACCTGTCCGGCGCGACGGTCGTCTACGACGCGATGCACGGCAGCGGTCGCGGCGTCACCGACGCGCTCCTCGAACGCGCTGGCGCCGACGTCGAGCGCCTGCGCTGTGAGGAAGACCCCACCTTCGGCGGCGAGTCGCCCGAACCTGCCCCCGAACGGCTCGAAACGCTGGCCGAACGGGTCGCCGGGACCGACGCCACCCTGGGCGTCGCCAACGACGGCGACGCCGACCGCATCACCGTCGTGACGCCCGACCGCGGCGCGCTCGACCCCAACCTCTTCTTCGCCGCGACCTACGACGCCCTCCTCGGGGGTGAAGCGCTCGCCGACCCCGACGCCTACCACCGGAGCGGCGACGTGGTCCGCACCGTCTCGACGAGTTCCATCGTCGACCGCGTCGCGGAGTCACACGACCAGAACGTCCACGAGACGCCGGTCGGGTTCAAGTGGGTCGCCGACGCGATGGCCGACCACGACGCGCTCATGGGCGGCGAAGAAAGTGGGGGATTCGGCCTGACGAGCCACCTCCGCAACAAGGACGGCGTGTTCGTGGCGCTCGCGGCGGCGGCCGTCGCCGCCGAACGGTCCTACGACGAGCGCGTCGCGGCCCTGCTCGACACGCACGGCGGGATCCACCAGGACCGGGTCAGCGTCGACTGCCCCGACGACCGTAAAGAAGGGGTCCTCGCGGACCTGGAGGGTGCACTGCCCGACGCGATGGCCGGCGCGGACGTCGACCGCGTCTCCACCGTGGACGGGTTCAAGGTCTTCCTCGACGACGGGTCGTGGGTCCTCGTCAGGCCCAGCGGGACGGAACCCAAACTCCGGGTGTACGCCGAGGCTGGGTCCGACGAGCGCGTGCAGGAACTGCTCGACGCCGGTCGCGACCTCGTGGCACCGCTGGTGTGACCGCCCGCGCACCCGGCACGCACGCTTAATCCGTCGGGCCGCGTCAGTCCGCGTATGGACCCGGACGTTTCCTTTACCTACACCGAGGGGATGGACCGCGAGACGATCGAACGACGGTTGCGCGAGACCGGAACCGGGGTGCTTTCGCTCGCCGACGGCGACGACGCCTACGGGATCCCGGTCGCCTACCACTACGAGGACGGTGTCGTCTTCCTCCGACTCGGCGAGACACCCGCGTCGGCGAAGGGGGACTACCTCGACGCGACGACGACGGCGACGCTGGTCGTCTACGAGACCGACCCGACCGACGAACCGCGCGAACTCGACTCGTGGTCGGTCCTCGTCCGCGGGACGCTTCGCGAAGTCCCCGACGACGACCCGCACTACGACGCGGCGACGATAAACGAGCAGTTCGCGCCGATCCGGGTGTTCGGGGAGTCGCTCTCCGAACTCGAACTCGTGCTGTACGCGCTCGAACCGGAGAGCGTCACCGGTCGCGAGACGCCCGGATCGGGGGAGACGTAGTCATCGCGGTCGCTCGTCGGGCCACCAGGTGATCTCTCACGAGTCACGTCGTCCGCGATACCGGCCGTCGCCGACTGGTTCGGTCTCGAACCCCAGCGACTCGTAGAAGGGTCGAACGTCGGCGTCGCACTCGGCGACCAGCGCCTCCCGACGGTCGGCGGCCGCCTCGACGAGCGCGGTGCCGATCCCCTGGCCGCGACGGCGCCGGCGGACGGCGATACTGGCGATCTCGTCCCCGTCGAGGACGAGCGCGCCGACGGGCGTGGCGTCAGCACCGCCCGAGCCAGCGCGGTCGTCGGGCACTGCGACCAGCACGTCGCCACGCTCGATACCCGCACGGACGCGGTCGGTCCCGGTCTCGAGTGCGGCGCCATCGAGGATTCCGAGGACGCTCGCGAGTTCGCCGGCCGTCGCCTCGCGGGCGATGGCGTCGGTCACGGGTGGGGGATCTGCGGGTCGGTTCGCGCGGTCGTGGTGGTCACGTGCGGGCGGCCGGCCGACGTTCGGACTCGCGGGCCTCGTCGACGGCAGTTAGCACCTCGTTCGTCGTGGGCCGGTCCTCGACGACCTTGCCGGTGTACGTCCAGGTGATCCGGGGTTCGGCGCCGCGGGCGTCGACGACGCTCACCTTGGGAATGCGACCGAAGACGTCCGCCCAGTCGCTGGCAAACGCGAGGCGCACGGGCTGGTCGTAGGCGCTCGCGACCGTCGAGTCGGCGTCGGCGAGCAGCGGGAAAGGTAGCTCGAACTCGTCCTGCCAGCTCCGGGCGGTCTCGCGGTCCTGGGGCAGGACGGCGACGGGGACGGCGTCTCGAGCACGAAACCCGTCGAGACGGTCGCGGGTTCGTCGGACCTGTGTGCGACACGCGGTGCACTCGTGGTCGCGCATGAAGTAGAAGGCGACGAACGCGTACTCGCTGGCGAGCGCCGACAGCGAGCAGGGGTTCGGGCCGCTCCCGACGTTCGGCGCCTCGAAGGCCGGTGCCACTGGCGCGTCGGTCATCATCGACGAGTACAGCGGCCACCGTCAAAACGACTGCGCACGCGCACCGCCCGGGCGAGTCGGGACCTCACCAGTCGCTACCAGTTGTGGTCGATCCGCGAGAGGCGCGACCCGTCGACGCCGCTCCAGCCGCCGAACTCCAGGAGGTAGAGTTCCCCGCCGGGGCCGACCGCCATGTCGATCGGGCCGGTCAGCGACAGGTCGGGCAGGAACGGGTCGATCTCTATCACGTTCCCGTCCTCGTCGAAGGAGACGTACTTCAGCCAGCCCAGCCCCCACTCGGCGATCAGGTGTTTCCCCTCGAAGGTCGGCGGGAGGGCCGTGTCGGCGGGCGAGTCGACCTGGTGGTAGACCGGCCCTGCGGTGGGCGCACCGCCGGCCGGGAGGTCGGGATGTGGAACCTGTTCGGGCGGCGAGACCGGTGCCCCGCTCGGCGCGTTCAGGTATGCGTCCCAGCCTTTCGGGTAGAACAGTGTCGACTCCCGGGTGGCGGGGAGTTCGGTCATCCCGGTGTTGTTTGGCGACTCGTTGACCGGGTTCGCGGGGTCGAACCAGTCGCCGGCCTCCTCGCTCTCGAAGTCGTAATCGCGGTAGGGGGTGTTGGGGCCGACGCTGTAGGGCCAGCCCTGGTTGCCGGCCTCGCGGATCTGGTCGAACTCGACGACGCCGGGCGGGCCGCGCGTCTCGTCCCAGCGCGTGGCGTCGGGACCGTAGTCGGCGACGTAGAACCAGCCCGTCTCCGGGTCGACGGCGGCCGTGTAGGGGTTGCGCATCCCCATGACGTAGATCTCCTCGCGAACCAGTCCGTCGTCGAGTTCCTCGCCGTAGCCCTGCGCCTCGGTGAAGAGGTTGTCCTCGGGCACGGAGTAGGAGCCGTCGTCGTGGGGGGTGACCCGGAGGACCTTCCCGCGCAGGTCGGCGGTGTTGGCCGCCGAGCGCTGTGCGTCGAAGTTGCGTCGGCCGTCGCGCTCGTCGATCGGCGCGTAGCCAGAGGACTCGAAGGGGTTGGTGTCGTCGCCCGTGGTCAGGAGGAGGTTGCCGTCGGGGTCGAAGTGGAGTTCGCCGCCCGTATGACAGCAGGTCTCGCGCTGGGTATCCACCCGCAGGATCTCCTCCTCCGTGGCGGGGTCGACGGAGCCGCCCTCGACGGTGAACCGCGACAGCCGGTTGTGGGGCTCGTCGACCGCGTCGCCCGGCGGCGAGTAGTAGAGGTAGAGCCAGCCGTTCTCGGCGAAGTCGGGGTCGAGCGCCAGCCCCACGAGTCCGTCTTCCTGTGGCCGGTCGCCGTCCTCGTCGTCGGTGTAGACGTCCAGTTGCATCGCCGTCGACACCTCGCCGTCCTCGACGATCGAGAGCGTCCCGCCGCGCTCGATGAGGAACACGCGCCCCCGGTCGTCGACCTCGATGGCGATGGGCATCTCCAGGACCGTCTCGATGGGCTCCAGCGAGTAACTGTCCCAGATCGTGCCCGTGGCGTCGCCGTCGATGTAGCCCGCCGCCCACTTGATCCCCTCCTTGAGGTGTGTGCGGTAGGCGTCCTCCTGGAAGGCGGCCGCCGTGTGGCCGCGGCCGGTGTACCACGCTCGCCCGCCCTGGAAGGGCTGACACCACGCGATCGGGTGGTCGGCCCGGCCGTTGGTCATGGTCGCCCCGTCGTAGCTGTCCTCCTCCAGCGTCGCGAGAACGTGGACGTCCCCCCTCGGACTGCGCTGGAAGTCGTACCACTCGTCTTCGACCTCCCAGGTCGCCGGGAGGTGGGCCGTCGAGGGGTGGGCTCGGTCGGTGACGTTCACCCGTGCGGTCTGGACCTCGGGGTGGTCCGAGAAGGACGCGCCCAGCAGGTCGCCGTACCACTCCCAGTCGTAGTGGGTGTCGGCGGCGGCGTGGATCCCGACGTAGCCGCCGCCGTCGTCGATGTACGCCTCGAAGGCCGCCTGCTGGGACTCGTCGAGGACGTCCCCGGTCGTGTTGTTCCAGACGACCGCGTCGTACTGCGAGAGCGTCTCGGCGTCGCTGGGGAACTCGCTCGCGTCGCCGCCCGGGTCGTCGACGACGTCGACGGTCACCGACTCGCGGTCGACGTCCGCGGCGATCTCGTCGGCCAGCTCCTGGATCGCCTGATTGCCGGCCTCGATCGAGTTGTGCCGGTAGCCGGCCGTCGCCGAGAGGACGAGTAGCGCGGGTTCCTCGGGGACCTCGGGTTCGAACTCCTCGGGAGTCTCCCGGGGTTCGGCCGTCGCGGTCGGACTCGGCGTGTCACCGGGCGTGTCGCCGCCCGGGCCCGGTGTCTCCCCGTTCGGATCGGGTGTGCCGTCGCTCGTCGGTGTCCCGTCGCCGAGCGAACACCCGGCCAGTCCCGCCGCGCCGACGCCGCTCAGGACGCGCAACAGGTCCCGCCTGTTCGGTCGCTCCCCGTCTCTACCAGTGGAGGGCTCGTCTCCCATATCCGGGCGGGTTTCACTCCCCGGTAAGTAACTGTTCGGATATATTCGCGCCGGTGACACCACTCACACGCCGCGAGCCGCCGAGCACCTGTCCGCTTCGAAAGGGGCGACCACTCAGCCGCCCTTGACCAGTCGCAACACTTCGACGCGCTCGGCCGCGACGGGTTGGTCCTCGGGGACCGGCCGTCCGTCGACCAGCACCGACACCTGGTGGGGGCTGTACTCCAGGTCCCCCAGGAGGTCGGCGTACGTCTCGCCGTCCGCGACGTCGACCTCGTGGGTGTCCTCGCCGACGACCGACACCGTGACGCGCATACCCCCCTTTCGACCCGGTCGATCGAAAGTGTGACGATGGGAGGCCGCCGCGGGCGCCACAACCCGGGAAACCCCCACGCCGCGCGGCCTCTCGGTAGGTTTACGGAGCGGCGTCGCCTCCCCTGAGACATGAGCGACGCCGAACCGCAGGCGCGGGCCGGGCGGGACGCCGTCTGGATCGAGAAGTACCGCCCGCAGACCCTGGACGAGGTGGTCGGCCAGGAGGACAGCGTCGAACGCCTCAGGAGCTACGTACAGCGGCGAGATTTGCCGCATCTGCTGTTCTCGGGGCCGGCCGGTATCGGAAAAACTACATGTGCGTCGGCTATCGCACGAGAACTCTACGGCGAGGACTGGGGGGACAACTTCCTCGAACTCAACGCCTCGGACGAGCGGGGAATCGACGTGGTGCGCGACCGGATCAAGAGCTTCGCGCGGACTTCGTTCGGCGGGGTCGACCACCGAATAATATTCCTCGACGAGGCCGACGCGCTCACGTCCGACGCACAGGGAGCGCTTCGCCGGACGATGGAGCAATTCTCGAACAACGTCCGCTTCATCCTCTCGTGTAACTACTCCAGCCAGATCATCGACCCGATCCAGTCCCGGTGTGCGGTCTTTCGCTTCTCGCCGCTGTCGGACGAGGCCGTCGCCGAGGAGATGCGCCACATCGCCGAGGCGGAGGGGATCGAACTCACGGAGGACGGCGTCGACGCGCTGGTCTACGCCGCGGACGGCGACATGCGCAAGGCGATCAACGCCCTGCAGGCCGCCTCGGTCACGGGCGGGACAGTCGACGAGGAGGCCGTCTACGCGCTCACCTCGACGGCGCGCCCGGAGGAGGTCAACGAGATGGTCGAGCAGGCGCTGGCCGGCGACTTCACCGCGGCGCGTTCGACGCTGGACCGCCTGCTGACCGAGGAGGGTATCGCCGGCGGGGACGTCATCGACCAGCTCCATCGGGGCGTCTGGGAGTTCGACCTGGAGGACGAGGCCGCTGTGCGATTGCTCGACCGGATCGGCGAGACGGAGTACCGGATCACTCGGGGGGCGAGCGAGCGGGTCCAGCTGGAGGCGCTGCTGGCGTCGCTCGCGCTGAACGAGTAGCGAGGCTCGAACGGAGTGAGAGCCTCGTACATGCGAACGGGGAGCGAAGCGACCCGTGAGCAGCGAGGCGCGTCTCCCCGGCCGACGGCGAGGGACGGGCTGGCCACGAAGTTCATGTGTCGGTGCAGTGATCGGAAGACCATGAGACGTGCCCTCCATCGCGGTCTCCTGGGAGCAGCGCTGACGGTCTTCACGGTCGCGGTCACGCTCGGGCCGATACTGGTCGTACCGGCCGTGCTACCGGGGTTCGACGGTCCCGGTGGCGGGTTCGCGATGGTCCTGACGGCCGTCGGGACACTCGGGACGCTGGTGGCGCTGGTGGCGAGTGTCTGGGTCGGCCATCGCGAACAGCGTCGTCACGGTGCCCGAGACAGGTATCGGCGGTTCGCGGCCGCACTCGGCGGTGGCGGCGCGGCGGTCGTCGTTCTGGCGGTGCTGGCGCTGGCGACGGCCGGCACGCTGACGCCCGTCTCGCTCGTACCGGTGGGCACGACCGTTCTCTCGGTGTTCGTCGCCGTGCCAGTGGTGGTCGTCGTCGGGGCGCTGGCGGGGGTCACGCTCGCCTCGCTCTCCACTGCCTGGCGGCGGACCGACCGGTCGTTCGGTCGCCCACTGGTCGTCCCGGTCGGTGGGGCGCTCGTCGCGGACGGGTCGCTCGCCGCCGACTCGGTGACGCGACTCGCCGTGTCGCTGACGCCCGCGGTCGGCCTCCCGCAGTGGCTCCCGGGATTCGGGACGGTCGGCACGACGACCTCCGTCTACAGCAGTCTGGATAGCGTCGCCAGCGGCGTCGTGCTCGTCGGCGGAGCACTCGCACTGGGTGCGTACGCCGCGCGACGGCACGGCTTTGCCGACTCGGTCCGGCGGTTCGCCGTGCTGGTCACCGTCGGCGGAGTCGTCGGTGTGACGGTCGTTCCGCCGGCGGTGACTGCTGCCGTGACCGGACCCTCGTTCCCCGCTTTTTTCGGGTCGAACGGCGGCCTCGCCTTCGGCGTCGCCTCGCTCGCGGGGGCCGTCGTCGACGCGGCACTCGTCGGGACGCTCGCGGCGCTCGCGGGACTGGGCATCACGACCTTCGAGGCAGGGAACGACGGATCGACGCCCGCCAGTCCCGGCGTGGGGGAGTCACCGGGTGACGACCCGGCGGCGGTCGACCGCGACGAGCACTCGGAGTTCTCGCCGGCCGAGGGGGCGGCGAGATAGGGCGACGGCGGACGCGGGGCCATGTGGCACCGGTCGGTCCGACGACAGCAGTTATGTGGGCGGGTGACAAACCACACGATATGAAGTTCGTCATCGTCGGGTTCGGTCGCGTGGGGATGCGAGTCGCGCGTATCCTCCAGAGCGAGGGCCACGACCTCGTCCTCGTCGAGAACGACCCCGAGAAGGTCGAACGGGCCGAGACCGAGGGCTTCCGGGTCGTCGAGGGCGACGGCTCCGAGGAGTCGGTCCTGGAGGAGGCGGGGATCGCCGACGCCGACGCCATCGGTGCGCTGACCGGCGACCTCAACACCAACTTCTCGGCGTGTATGCTCGGCAAACACTACGGACTGCGCACCGTCCTGCGCATCGACGAGGACTACCGCCAGGAGATATTCGAGAAGTACGCCGAGGACGTCGACGAGATCATCTACCCCGAACGTCTCGGCGCGGCGGGGGCCAAGACCGCGCTCATGGGCGGCGACTTCAACGTCCTCGCGGACCTGGCGGAGGGGCTCTCGGTCGCGACGGTCGAGATCCCCGCGGGGTCGCCCATCGTCGGCGAGCGCGTCGTCAAGGTCGAGTTGCAGGGCGATGCCCGGATCTACGCCCACGGGGGCCACAGCGAACCGATGAAGATCCCGCTCCCACAGACGGTCATCGAGGCCGGCGACGAGGTGGCCATCCTGGCGCCACACGAGGACCTCCCGGCGATCAGGGCGTTTCTCCGCGGCGAGGAAGCCACCGCCTGAGTCGGCGACCCTGTCGGGCGAGAGCAAAAGTGCGGTCGTGGAGAGACCGCGTGTGGGTATCTCGGAACCGGGCGCTGGGTGGATGGGTGGGGCGCGCGGTTGGGGAGGATGGGAACTGAGGCCGTCGCTGCGCGCCCGTGTGTGCTTGCTCCACCGGCCGACTTAAATACCCGTCAGACAGTCGCATGACGGCGCCGCACTCGCCCGGGGACCCACACGCTTTTCGCGCTCGGTCCGCTCCCCTCGGGTATGTCCTGGGGCAATCTCTTCGAGCGAGCGGCGGAGTTCGACGTCACCGTCGACGACGTCCGGGCCGCCCTGTCGAACCACCGTGGGTCGCCCACCGAACCCACCGCCGACGACACGGACGAGAGCAGGACGATGGCGGACCCGCTGGACCCGAGTCCGGCGCGGGTCGTCGCGGACGCCGACGTGCTCGCGGCGGACCTGCTCGTCGGCGGCGACGCCCGAGACGCCCTCGACACGGTACGCGCCCACTCGTGGGTGGTCTTCGTCGCGAGCGATCCGCTCCTCGACGACGCCGAGGCGGTCGTCGCGGACCTGGCCGACGCCGACCTCGCGGCCGACTGGCGCACGCTGGTCGAGTCGTGGCGCGAGTCGGTCGGCCACCCTCCCGGTGACCACCCGGCGCTGGCCTCGGCGTACCGCGGTGGCGCGATGCACCTGCTCACCTACGCCGAGGACCTGCGCTCGGCGAGGGCGGCCGCGGCCATCCGCGGCCACGTCGAAACGAGCGTCAAACACCCGCGAGCGTTCGCGACGCTGTTCGACGCCCCGTCGCTGTACGAAGCGGTCGAGGGTGGCGAATACCCGGGACCGGACCGGGACCCGCGCGGGTAGCGGGCCCGGTAGTCGAGTCACCGGCCGGTGTCAGCGGTCGGCGGCGGCGTACCACTCGGCGAACTTCGCGAGCGCCCGTCCCCGGTGGGAGATGGCGTTTTTCTCCACGGGGTCCATCTCGGCGAACGTCCGCCCGTCGTGCTCGAAGATCGGGTCGTAGCCGAAGCCACCGTCGCCCCGCGGCGCGACGATCTCTCCCGGAACGCTCCCCTCGAAGAGTTTGACCGGGAGGGTGTCTTCGTCGCCCGGACCGTCGTCGCCGTCTCGCACCTGGTCGTCGGTCGTCGCGGCGGCGCGCTCGTCGTCTCGCTGGTCCTGCCCCCGGCGCTCGCGGTCGACCGGTTCGGGCGTCGCCGCGAACTCGCCGCCGTCGCAGTAGGCGACGACGGCGCGGAAGGCTGCGGCGTGGTCGTCCTCCTCGTGAGCGAGTCGCCAGACGCGCTCTATCCCGAGAGTGTCGTAGACGTACGAGGAGTAGGGTCCCGGGAACCCGTCGAGAGCGTCGACGAACATACCGCTGTCGTCGACGATCACGGGTTCACCGGTGTGGCGGTAGGCCGCCCGGGCCTTGTGAGCGGCGACGGCACCGAGGTCGTCGCTCTGGATCTCGGGGGTGTCGAACTCGAGTTGCTCGACGGGTGCGTCGAGGTACTCCCGGGCCTCGCGGACCTTCCCGGCGTTGGTCGTGACGAAACGCAGTGACATACGCGGGAGGGCGGGCCGCGCGAAAATAGGGGCGTCGGTCCCGCTGCGCCGGCGCGGGACGTCGGCCCGGCGTGGCGACACGCCGTCACGTCTGGAACGCTCCGGGAGGCGAGTTCGACGCGGTCAGTCCTCGACGATGACGTCGACGGCGTCGTCGTCGTCGGCGTCGTCTCTCTCGGTACCCTTGGACTGCCACCAGAGCGAGAGCGCGACGGCCAGTACGACCCAGGACCGCCAGCTCGCCATGTTCAGCGTGTAGCCGATACCGAAGGGTTTCTCGACGAACATCCCCTCGCCGGGTTGCCAGTACGTCGAGAGCAGCCGCCGGAGTCCCGGCCGTTCGAAGTTGTACGGGACGCCGAAGAGCCGCCCGGAGGTCGGTTTCTCTGCCATACTCACCGATACGGCGGGCCGGGTTAAGTCGTTTTTCACCCGACACGGCCCGGCTACTGCTCGCCGCCTTCACTTCCGCCGTCCCGTCCATGGCCGCGCAGACGGTGCAGGGCACCGGCACCGAGGCCCGCGAGGCCGGCGAGGACGCCGAAGCCGGGACCGGTTCCGGTGGTCGTCGGTGTGTCGGTTGGCGTCGGCGTGGCGGTCGGCGTCGGCGGACTCGCGCCGTCGTCGGTGACGGCGTAGACGCGCCCGTCGCTGCTGCCGACGTAGGCCGCGCCGTCGACGACGGCGGGCGAGGAGAGGACACTCGACCCGGTGTCGACGGTAAAGAGCGCCTGTGCGCTCTCGGTGTCGACCGCGTGGAGTTTCCGGTCGCGACTCCCGACGTAGAGGACGCCGTCGGCGACCGCGGGCGAGGAGAGGATGCTCGCCCCGGTCGTGTACGACCACTCGGTGGAACCGGCGTCGGAGCCGCGACCGGCGCTGAAGGCCCAGACGTTGTTGTCGAAGCCACAGACGTAGACGGTGCCGTCGGCGACGACCGGCGAGGAGAGGACGTAGTCAGAGAGCGGGCGCGCCCAGACGCCGTCGCCGGTGTCGGCGTCCAGCGCGTAGACGGCGCCCGCGTAGTCGCCGAAGTAGACCACCCCGTCGGCGACTGCGGGGGAGCACGGCACCGCCCCCTCGGTCGGCAGTTCCCACTGCTGGCTCCCGTCGCTGGCGGCGAGGGCGCGCAAGCCGCCCTGGCCCCCCTCGCGGTAGTCACCGACGTAGACGGTGCCGTCTGCGACCGCGGGCGTCGAGTCGACCCGGTTGCCGGTCGAGGTCTGCCACACCTCTTCGCCGTCCCCGGCGTCGACGGCGTAGGTGGTCCCGGCCTGGCTCCCGACGTAGAGGACCCCGTCGTGGTAGGTCGGCGAAGAGAACACGCGCCCGTCGGCGTCGAAGGTCCAGACTTCCTCGCCAGTTTCGGCGTCGAGCGCGTACAGCGTCTGGTCGTGGCTCCCGACGTAGACGACGCCGTCGACGACCGTCGGCGAGGACATCATCGGCGCGTCGGTCGTCAGCGACCACTGTCGCTCGCCGGTCACGCGGTCGACCGCGTAGAGGGTACCGTTCGTGTTCCCCACGAAGAGGCTGTCGCCGGTGACCGCCGGCGCGGCGACGACCTGCGGGAGTTCCTCGGGCGCAACTCCGGCGGCGGTCGGCGTGTCGGTTCCGCCGACGCCCCCGCTCTCTGTGTCGAACGCCCAGGCGGTCGCGCCCGAACGCGGCCCGGCGGCGGCGCTTCGACCGGTGTTGGCGGCGTCGGCCTGAAACTGCTGCCAGGGGCCGCCCGCGTCGCCGCTGTCACCGCTGGTTGCAGTCCCGGTGTTCGTCGCCTGCGCAGGGCGGTCGTCACTGGCGCCGTCGGCCGACGCGAGGCCGGTCGCGGCCGCGCCGGCGACGCCGGCACCGACCGTCCGCAACACGGTTCGCCGGCGCCACGACTCGCTGTCTGTCATTGCCCGAACGCACTTCGCCGCCGGAGTAAGTCTTGTCTTTCAGTCCAGCAGTGTCGTGACGGGTCCGTCGAAGTTGAGGATCACGGCCTGGGTGCGGTCGCCGAAGACCGCCTTGCCGGTCGGCGAGCGCTGCTGGCCCGAGAGGAAGACGTGGTCGGCGCCGACCTCCTCGGCCGTCTCGAGGATGCCGTCGGCGGCCGCACCTTTGTCGGCGATGACCGTCGTCGTGACGTTCCACTCGAGGTTCAGGTCGCCGTAGTGGTCGCGGACGGCCTCGCGGGCTTCCTGTTTCGCCGCGCTGAGGACCGTGTCGTCGCCGTAGCCGGTGTGTTCCGCGCGGCCCACGGCGTCGAGCGTCTCCGCCACCTCGTCGAACTCGTCTTCGGTCATCAGCGCCAGCACCGTCAGGTGCGCGTCGACGCCGGCCGCGAGTTCCCCCGCCTCTTCGAGCAGTTCGATCCCGTCCTCGTCGAACACCGCGAGCGCTTCGTCCATACCGGTTGGTTCGCCGACGAACACTTAATACCGGCCGGTTCGCCGCCACCCGACGGCGACCCGTCGAATCCGCACGCTGTCTGTCACTGGTATCGGCCGCGCCCCTCGACCGACCGTAACCGCCCCAGTACTGCGTTGGGCCGCTCGCTCGCATCCCGGTAGGCCGCCTCGGCGGCGTCCCGGAGGACCGCCGCGTCGTCGGCCGTCCCCGCCAGACTCCGCCCGAAGACGTGCAGGTCCACCGCGTGGTCCTCCGCCGCGCGACTCGAATACCCCAGACCGAAATCGACGAGGTAGACACGGCCGCGGCCCGACCCGACGACCGAGCGCTCGTCGGTCGCGACGCGAACGTTACGCGTCGTCGGGTCACCGTGGACGATCCCGGCGTCGTGCAGCGTCGCGAGGTGTCGCCCGACGGCGCGAACGTGGTCGGTCGTCAGCGCCTCGCCCAGATCACAGTCGCCCACGAAGTCGAAGGTGATCGTCGCCTCGTGCGTGTCGACGTCCCGCACGACGGGCGTCGGGACGCCCTGTCGACGCGCTTCGCTCGTGAGGCGGGCCTCCCGGCGGGTGCGCTCGCGGCGCAGTCGCTCGTCGAGTTCGGGGTGGCGATACGTGCGAGGCAGGCGTCGCTTGACGACACGCCCGTCGGTGAACTCGACCGTCGCTTCGGCGCCCTGCTGGGTCGGGTGGTCGTCGTCCCCGGTTCTGTTAGTTGTGCCGGCCGCGCCGGCCGCTCCGGTGGTACCGGCCACGACGCGAGCGGGGTCAGGTTCGTCGCGCCAGGTGACCGCCACCTCGTCGGGTCTGAAATCGGCGTCGATGGCCGACTCTTCCACGGCGAGCGTGTCGCCGGCGGCGGCCATCTTCGCACCGAGGACGGCGATCATCCCGGCGTTGTCCCGCAGAAAGCGGTCCTCGGGGACGTAGATGTCAGCCCCGCGCTGTTCGCACATCTCCCGGAGCATCCCCTGGAGGCGCTCGTTCTGGCCGACGCCACCTCCCAGCACGAGTTCGTCCCGGCCAGTCAGCGAGAGCGCCCGCTCGCTCACCTCGGTCAGCATGGCGAAGACCGTCTCCTCGAGGCCGCGACAGACGTCGTCGACGGGGACGCCGTCGTCGACAGCCTGCTTCGCGGCGGAGGTGATCCCCGAAAACGAGAAGTCCATCCCCTTGACGACGTAGGGGAGTTCGTGATACTCGCCCTCGCGGGCGTGCGCCTCGACTTTCGGGCCGCCGGGGTGGGACCAGCCCAGGTGACGAGTGAACTTGTCGATGGCGTTGCCGACGCCGGTGTCCATCGTCTCGCCGACCATTCTGTACTGGCCGTTGCGGTAGGCCAGCACGTGTGCGTTTGCGCCGCTGGCGTTCAGACAGACCGGGTTGGCAAAGCCCGCGTAGTGGCGACCGATCTCCAGGTGGGCGACCATGTGGTTGACGCCGACGAGGGGGACGTCGAAGCGCTGGGCGACCGCCCGCGCGGCGGTGCCGGCGATCCGCAGGCAGGGGCCCAGTCCCGGTCCGCGCGAGAACGCCACCGCGTCGATCGGGGTCCCGGCGTCCTCGTCACCCTCGGCGGCCTGCTCGCGGGCCACGCCGAGGGCGCGTTCGACGACCTCGGGGACGGCGTCGCTCATGTGCTCGGCGGCCTCGCGGGGGTGGATCCCGCCGCTTTCGGGCTGGTAGGCGTCGGTTTCGATCGTCACGTCGTCGGCGGCGACGTCGTAGACGGCGGCGCTGGCCGCCCACGCGGTCCCCTCGATACCCAGCACTCGCCGGGGGGCGTCCCGGTCGTCGGCGTCGGCGGGCGGCGCCATCGGTTGCCGGGTGTCTGCCCCCCGCGAAAAAGACGGCTTCGGTTCGCAGTCGTCTCGTGACCTGGATCGCTGGTTCCCGAAACACCAACACGCTCGGACGAGAGGGGAACAGTATGTTCGACATTCACGCGACGAAGTGGGCGACCTATCCCGACGCGAGCGCGACAGAGTTCGTCGAGGCGGTGGCAACGGCGGGAGCCGACGCCGTCGAGTACCTCGGCTGGCGCGACGCCGACGTCGAGGAACTCGTCGCCGCCTGTGACGAACACGGGGTCGACTGGGTCAGTACCGGCGCGGGCGGTGCGGCGGGCAACGTCGGCCACGACGCACCCGCGATCACCGACCCCGACTGTCACGACGACGCCGTCGCCGCCATCGAGGAGACCTGCGAGACCGTCGGCGAGTACGTCGACCGCGTCGTCGTCACCGTCGGCCCCGACCAGACGGGGCTGGAACGCGCGACACAGACGAACGCGGTCGTCTCGGTGTTGCGAGCGGCCGCCCCGGCCGCCGCCGCGGCCGACGTCACACTCGTCGTCGAACCGCTCAACACGCGCGTCGACCACCCCGGCTACTTCCTCGAGACCGTCGACCACGGCGTCGAGGTCGTCGAGAGCGTCGACCACCCGAACGTCCGCCTGCTCTTCGACGTCTACCACCAGCAGATAACCGAGGGGGACCTCGTCTCCCGGATCCGGACCTTCGGCGAGTACGTCGGGATGTACCACGTCGGGGACGTGCCCGGCCGCCACGAACTCGGCACGGGCGAGGTGAACTGGGCGACCGTCTTCGAGGCCATCGCCGACACCGGCTACGAGGGCAGCGTCGGCCTGGAGTACGTCCCGCGCGAGGACGCCGACACCGGCGAGACCATCGCCCACGCCGTGTCGCTGCGAAACGACGCCTGCGAGTAATCGCGGGGCCTGTTCCGAACAGTCTCCGTCGAAAACAGGAGAACCGGGTGGGCCACCCGGCGGTGTGACGAACGGGTCAGTCGCGGTCGATGCCCCGAGCGGAACGGGTCAGTCGCGGTTGATACCGAGTGTCTCGAACGCACACGCGCTGTCGCCGTCCATCTCTCCCAGGAGGGAGACGACGCGCTCGCGGATCTCGTCGCCGACGGTGACGTGGACGACGCCCTCGTCGGGTTGCCCGTACAGGACGCTCGCGCCGTCGAGGGCGGCGGCGATGGCGGGGAGTGCACCGAGGTCCTCCTCGCCGTCGACACGAACGAGGGTGGTTCCGTCACCGAGACCGGAGACGATGGCGTCGAGGAGGTCCGCGGTGAGGGTGGCGGGTGGGTTCTCGACAGTCACGACGCGGTCGAAGCGCTCGTCGGCGACGGCCTCGCTCACTTCGTCGTCGACGGTGGCGCGCTTGGTGCGCTCGTCGACCAGCGCCAGGTCGGGGACGCGACCGGCCTCGAGGACGTGGTAGGTGACGATGTCGCCGACGGTCACGAGGGGGGTGCCCGCGTCGGCGAGGACGGCGACGGTGTCCGTAGAGACGGGGCCGAACGGCTCTTTGAGGCGGTCTCTCAGCGCGGGCTGGAGTTCGAGAACGGACACCTTAGCGGACCTTCAGCGCGTACTTGCCGGGTTCGGTGACGCCCATCTCGGCGGCGATCTCCGAGCGGTCGGGGTGGGTGATGACGACGTACCCCGCCCAGTCCTCGGTCAGCGACGACGACCCGCAGGCGACGCAGGTGTCGGCCTCCGCGGAGTCCTGGACGCGGTGACACTCGCGGCAGACGAGTCGGTCGGCCATCAGTCCTCACCCGCTTCGCTCGCCGTCTCGCGCTCCTGGCGGTCCTCCTCGAGCCAGCCGTGCTTGCCGAGGCCGACCTGCTTGGCCGTGAGGCCGATCTTCGAGTCCCGTGGGTTGCGCTCGTCGATGCTCTTCGTGACGATGCGCGCGCGGACGGCGTCCCCGACACCGAGGGTGCGGTTCGTATCGCGGGAGGCCAGCATCTGGCCCTCCTCGTCGTAGGCGAGGTACTCGTCGGAGATCTGCGAGACGTGCAGCAGACCGTCGACGGGGCCGATGCCGACGAAGGCACCGAAGTTGACCACCTCGACGACCTCGCCGTCGACGACCTCCTGCATCTGGGGGTCGAACGTGAGCGCGTCGAACTCGGCCGTGAAGTAGACCCCCTCCTCGCCGGGGACGACCGAGCCCTCGCCGATGTCGTGGACCTCGATGACCGAGACGATCGAACCGACGTCTTCGTCCATCCGTCCCTCCAGATTGTCCTGCAGGAGCTGTTTGACCAGCTCCGGCGTTACGTCCGCCAGATACGCCGGCGGCACTTCCACCGTGTCGCGAAGCCTAACCCGTTTGTACATGTTATGGTCGAGTGACTGCGAGTTTGTTCCCGCCCCGTAAACTAATTACCGGAACGCCGGCGTCTATGAGCCGGCTTCGCAGGGGCCTGTCGTTCGTGACCGCCGCCCGCACGCCCTCCCGGGTCGCGCATTCGTAGACGGCGGCGTCGCCGTGGTCGGCGTCGTGGTCGACGACCCGGCAGTGCGTGGCTGCGAGGTCGAGTCCGACGCCGGCCGCCGTCGCCGCCTCGCCCGCGCCCGCCGCGAGCCGTTCGAGTTCGTCCATCACCGCGCGCGGAACGACGTAGTCCGTGCTGTCGCCGTTCTCTCCTGTGCCGACGTCCGTCAACTCGCCGGCGACGCGTTCGAGTTCTTCGAACACGCGGACGTCACATTCGACGGGCATCGTGAGTGCGTTTGCGTCCAGCACGATCATTCCCGGAGAGTGCCGATGCCGATGAGTCGCCACCGGCCGCCCAGGCGGCGGTTGATCGCGACCGTCGCGCCCTCGCGGGCACAGACCGGTCGCCGGAGTGCTACCTCGCACTCGCCGTCACGGGCGCTCGTGACCGACCCCGCGGTCTTGGCGGTGCCGACGATCATCATCAGCGGTTCGCCCGTCGAGATCTCGTCGACGGTGCCCTCCTCCTGCCCGACGATACGGTCGAGCAGGTCGACGTCCATCGTGAACTCGTGCTGGGTCGGGGGCAGCGTCCCGGGTTCGCCGGCGACCTGGCCGGCGAGCGCGTCGCCTTTCGTCGTCGCCGGGTCGAGTCCCGTTCCGACGCCCAGCAGGCCGCCGGGCGTGGCGGTGTCGACCGTCTCGCCGCCGGCCTGGAGCGACCGGACCGTGGTCTCGACGGGGACCCACTCGGTCTGGCCGCCCTCTTCGACCTCGCGGCCGGGGCGCAACTCCAGGTCGTCGTCGGACTCGAGTTCGCCCTGGACGAGCGAGCCACCGAGGACGCCGCCGACCAGCGAGCCCCACGTGGTACCGGGCCGGTTGATGTCGAAACTGCGTGCGACGAGCATCTCCGGGTCCGCGTGGGGGTCCCTCTCGGGCGTGGGGATCTCCCGCTCGACGGCGTCGATGAGCACGTCGATGTTGACGCCCTGCTGGGCGCTTATCGGGACGATCGGGGCGTCCTCTGCGACGGTACCCTCGATGAACTCCTGGATCTGTTCGTAGCTCTCGCGGGCCCGTTCGGTGTCGACGAGGTCGATCTTGTTCTGGGCGACGACGACGTTGTCGATGCCGATGATGTCGAGCGCCATGAGGTGCTCCTCGGTCTGAGGCTGGGGGACCTCCTCGCTGGCGCTGATGACGAGGACGGCGCCGTCCATGATGGAGGCACCGGAGAGCATCGTCGCCATGAGCGTCTCGTGGCCCGGCGCGTCGACGAACGAGACGGTGCGCAACACCTCTGTCTCGACGTCGTGCTCGGGGCAGGTCTCCTCGACGGTGAACGCCTCGGGTTCGTCACACTCCGGGCAGCGCCGGAACGTGGCGTCGGCGTAGCCGAGTCTGATGGAGATGCCGCGTTTCATCTCCTCGGAGTGCTGGTCGGTCCACTCGCCTGAGAGGGCCTGGACCAGCGTCGTCTTGCCGTGGTCGACGTGGCCCACGAGGCCGATGTTCACCTCCGGGTGTTGTGTGTTCGTCATCTCGAGAGTAATCTTGGAGAATCTTCGCCCTCTGCGCCTGATAAACCTACTGTTTGCGATGCTCCGGACGCGACCCGCAGTCGGTCTCGGGTCCTCACCCGCCTTCGCCGAGTGCGTCCGCGACGCGCCCGGCCAGTCGGTCGAAGCCGCCGGCGGGCCCGTCTTTCGGGAGGTAGGCCGCGTCGCGCTCGCGGGCACACCGGGCGACCGACTCGTCGTCGGCCGCGGTGAAGAGGACGAACGGCACGGCGGCGTCGGCCTCCCGGACGGCGGCGAGCAACTCCAGTCCGTCCATCGCCGGCATCTCGTAGTCGCTGACGACACAGTCGACGTCGCCGACCTCGAACCGCGCGAGGGCGTCGCGCGGGTCCCGCACGACGACCACCGTGACGTCGTACTCCAGTCGCTTCAGGTACGCCCCCGCGAGCGAACCCACCTGCGGGTCGTCGTCGACGACGAGGACCGTCGCCGACGCCGCCTCCGTCTCGGCGACGCCGCGGGTCAGCGTGCTCGGACCGTCAGGACACCGCTGACGAGACGCACACATCGACCGTTCAGTGTGGTCCGGGCCACTTAACCCCGCAGGCGAATTTTCTCGCTGTGAATATACCACCAGTTGACAGAATTGGTGACGGAAGAGCAACAAAAATCGTGTTCAGCGAACCCTTTAGTGGATTCCGGCGGATCACTCGCGCATGAGCGGTATTCGGGAAGAGCCGGGCGACCCGTCGGACGTCGACCCGGCCGAGGCGTTCGGTGTGGTCGCCAGCGAGACGCGTCTGGACATCCTGGAGGGACTGTGGCGGGCCGAGGAGCGGCCGGTCGCGTTCTCGGAGTTGCACGACGCCGTCGAACTGCGAGACAGCGCGCAGTTCAATTACCACCTCCAGCAACTCACCGACCAGTTCGTCACGAAGACCGACGACGGCTACGACCTGCGCCACGCCGGCGCGCAGGTGGTGCGGGCGGTGCGGGCCGGCACCTTCACTCGCCGACCCGACGTCGACCCCTTCGCCGTCGAGGGGGCCTGCACGCGGTGTGGCGGCGGCCTCGAGGCGAGGTACGCCGACGAGCAGTTCCGTATCGACTGTCTCGACTGCGGGAAGTCCCACGGCGAGTACGAGTTCCCCCCCGGCGGGCTGGTCGACCGCACGCCCGGGGAGGTGGCGACGGCCTTCGACGAGCGGGTGCGCCACCTCCACTGTCTCGCCGCCGACGGGGTCTGTCCGGCCTGTGCCGGGCGTATCCACACCGAGATCACCCGCGGCGGCGACTGCTGTCTCGACGTCTCCGTTCGCGCCGAGCACGTCTGTGAGCGCTGCCGGAACGAACTCTGCTCGCCCGTCGGACTCGTCTTGCTCGACGAGTCGGTCGTCTCGGCCTTCTACGAGGACCACGGTATCGACCTCTCCGATCGTCCCTACTGGACGCTGCCCTGGTGTGTCGACGACGAGTACACGGAGGTCCGGAGCAGCGACCCGTGGCGGGTCGCCGTCACGATCCCGCTGGTCGACGAACGCCTCACCGTCGTGCTGGACGGGGACCTGCAGGTCGTCGAGACCGACCGACACGCCTGCCACTGACGGAAGGCGACGCCTTGGCCTCCCCGCGTTCCCGTTCGCAGAGGCGCCGTTCCGGCCGAAACACCTATTGTCTTCCTGCCACGATCATTGTGGAGAGCAGTATGAGTGAGCGGGGTTCGCGGCTGGGGTCGCAACAGACAGTCAGAGCACAGTCGAACGTGGTCGCCGTGGTGTTGCTGACGGGGATGGTTCTGACGGGTGCAACCGTCGTCGTGTATGCCGGAACGACGGCGCTCGACGAACGTGAGCAGTCGCTCTCGTTCGAGAGCGCAAAGGAGTCGATGCAGTCGTTCGACACGACGGTCGCCCAGGCGGCAAACGGCGACCAGTCGGGAGCAACGGCACCACTGGATGGCATAGATGGCGAGTTCGCCCGACTAGACGAGGACGCTGGCGAGATCGCGATAGAACTCATCGATCAGGAGACAGGCTCGACAGTCGATTCGAACTCGAAACAGTTCGGGGCGGTCGTCTACGAACGCGAGGGAAGAAACGTCGCCTATCAAGGCGGTGGCGTCTTCACGGCCTCCGGGGGCGGATCTGCCGTCGTGTCACCACCGCCGGTCGAGTATCGTATCAACGGCGGCGAACCGACATTGACGCTTCCGGTCATCGCCATCGAGGGTGACAGCATCCACAAAAACGCCGAAATATCGCGGACCGACACAGACAATTTCCTCTCGGTGGCGAACCCAGTTCCCAGAGACCACAAGGTGGTCATCACCGTCCAGAGTGAGTACTACCGCGCCTGGGGATCGGTCTTCGAGGAGCGGGTGGGCGCGAGTGTCACGTACAACGACGCCGCACAGACGGTCTCGTTCGAACTGGTCCGGCCCGGGTCACAGGGCGGCGTCGGATCGGTGGTTATCTCCTCGGATACAGCGTCGAACGTCAACAATCACGGGTCCAGTGATAGCTACGATTCGGCCGTGGATAATTATGCCGACCAAGCCCCGGGCGACAGCGGAGACATTCGGATCGACGGGGCGATCGAAATCAAGAAACAGACCATATCCGGCGCACTCCACGCGACAGACGGGATCTCGGACTTCGGGAACGGTGGACAACCGACCATCATCGAGGGTGAAACGCGCCTCGGGACCTCCAGTGACGGTGAGCTCGACATCACCGCCAAGGACGTTCGGTTCGGAGACACGCTTTCCACGAAAGACTCGCTGCTCGTGGACAACAACCGCGACCCCCGATTCGACGGGAAGGTAATCGTCGGCGGTGATCTCGGGACGTCAACAAGCGCGGCCACGACGACCGATGGTTTCGGCGGTGACGTTCACGTCCACGGAAACGCCTTTGTCGGCGGTAACACGGACATCGCTGGTGACCTCATCGTCGACGGGGACGTCGATCTCGGTAGCAACGTCGACGTCACGGGCGATATTATCGCGAGCGGGCAGGTCGACGGAGACTGTAATCCGACGACCGACGGGAGCGCCAGCACGGTTTACGCCTGTGATTCCAGCCGCGTCTCGAATCAAATCGACGCGCCGCTCACGCCGCAGGTCCCGACCGAACCGCACGCGAAAGACCGCATCCAGCAGAAAGGCAACGCCTACGACGGTGGGGAGAACGACAACGACGCCGACGCCGATATCGACGACAGCACGAACACGCTCACCTGCAATAGCGACTGTACGCTCGATTCGGGCAACTACTACTTCGATTCGCTGGACGTCGACTCGGCGCTGACGCTCGATACGGCCAGCGGGGATATCGAGATCTACGTCGACGATACGGTAGACATCTCCAGTGACATCACGGTCAAGGGTCCGAACGAGGTCAGGATCTACACTGCCGGGGACGGAACGGATAGCTTCTATCTCGACGCAGACGTCATCGTCCGTGACCAGAGTGGGTTCCGGACGGACAAGGCGACCAAACTGTGGGTCTATGCCATGCCGGACGCCGACGTCCATATCCACACCGGATCGACGTTTACTGGTGCGATATACGGTGCTGCGGACGACTCGACGGGCGTCCCGGGTGCCAGCATAACCGTCCGGAACAACGTGGACGTTTACGGTGCGCTCGTCGGTCACTTTGTTGATTGGTCGAATCACGGGGCCGTCCACTACGACGAGGCGCTTCAAGACAAGACCGTGCTGGATCGGGGCGTCAGCGGTGGGCCGCCGAAGATTGCCTACATCCAGTCGACATCGCGGACCGTCACGGTCGACTGACTGCGGTCGGGTAGCTTCCGATCGCCACCAACCTATCCGCCGCCGGTCAGAAGTCGTACTCGACGGTCACGAAGGAGACGACCAGCGTGTCGGTCTCGAACTGGCACTGTACTTCAGTGTCGCTTGGCCCGCCAGGACGGGAACACCCGGGACCGGGCAGTCCTTCGAAACGTGCGCTGAGTTCCCGTTCCCAGACGTCAGCACGTTTCTCTGTCGTCAGGACCTCTAGCGTCACACTGACCGGACTGGCGCCGCTCTGCCGTACCACCGCGCCGGTGCTCCCGTTACGGCGCAGCCGCACGCCGGTCGTGGAACCGGCACTCGCGTTTTCGTCGACCGGTACCGTCAACACGACCGGGAGGACCACCTCCTCTGTCGACGTAGTGACCAGCGACTCGGTCACCGCGACGGCGCCGTCCGTCTGTGTTCGGGCCACCAGCGTGTTCTCGTAGGCGATGGCCGCGTCGTCGGTTCGGTAGACGATCGGACGGAACGAGCGTGTCGCGTCGAGTTCGGTCGTTCCGCCGACCTCTGCATCGATACGTATCGTCGTAGTCTCGCCCGATTCGATGCTGGCCTGTGCGGCCGAGATCTCCGTTACGCGCGTCGTCGCGCTCCCGCGATAGAGCGCGTGGAGGTCGCTCTCGAGGGTCTGCATGGCGAACTCACCGCTGTCGGTGACCACCGACGAACGGGCCTCGTCGAGCGCCCCAACGCCGAAGAAGACGACCGTCGACAGTGCCAGGAGCGTGATCGCGAACATGAGGACGTATCCGACGACTTCCGAGACGCCGCGGTTATCCATTGCGCACCTCCAGTGACGGACTCGCTGTGGGGTCGTAGACGATTCGAATCGTCCCACCGTTGACCCGCGTCTCGGCCAGACCACTATCGACGCGGAGCGGGACGGTCGCCGTCGCATCGAGGTCGTTGGCGTCGACGCGGATTCGCGGCCCGGGCCCGCCAGTCCTGACCGCGATCTTGTAGCCGGTCCCGGCGATGCGCGTCGGGAACCGGCGCGTAAGCACGACGGTCTCGGGTTGGGCCTCCGTTCCACGGGCGAGACGGTCGGCGGTCATCACGCTGTCCGCGAGTCGCTCGGCGATGACCGTCACCTGTGAGCGAGCAGTCCCCTCGCGCTGTTGCTCGACCAGTGCTCCGGTTCCGAAGATGAGGCCCGTCGTCAGCGCGAGGGTTATCCCGATGAGCAACGTGTAAGATATCACCGACGAGACGGCGCGACGGTCGAGGATCACGACAGTTCACCCGGCACTACCCTAACATCTGTTTCGTAGATGACACTTGACGAGACGTACCGAAAGTCCAGTGTCGCGCTGTAGAGCACGTCGTCGGCGTTGTCTGAACTGTACGTTCGGCCGATACTCGACTGGGTTCCTTCGACCGTCAGCCAGTATCGTCCACGGACCGCGTTACCGTTCTCGAACCAGATGTCGTGAGTCGACGTCGGTTCGAGAAATGCCAGTGCTTGGCAGGGGTCGCCATCCATCGTCGCCGCGTCGATGTCGACGGTCATTTCAGCTCCGGTAATCGGGACGGGACGAGTACACGTCCGCGATGTCCCAGAGGGTCCAGTCACCCTAAGTTTCCAGTCGGTGCCGTCGCGGAAGAGGGTCACTTCCCACGCGGCGGTATCCGCCGACCAGTCCCCGAGGACGAGGGTGACTCCGTCATCGGGGTCCGTAGCCAGTACGCCCGGACTCGGCTGTTTCTCGAGGACAAACGTCGCGTTTCGGACGTTCGTCGACGAGGCGAGTCGCCACTTAGGGTCGCTGTCCACCGGGTCATGAAACGGTTCGGAACCGGACCCAGTCTGCTTGATCCGTACGCCCGGCGTGAACGGACTTCCAGTCAACGTGGCCGAAACTCGTCGACCGTCGTCGCCGTGATGCGCCGCGACTTCCTCGTCGATTACCGGAACGGCGCTCGACAATATCGTCTCACGGGGACTGCGCCCGGTCTCACCCCCATTGGCTCGTACGATGAGTCGCTCGATGTCCCGCTCGACGCTCTCGCGAACAGCGATTGTATGTCCGCCCTGTGAAATCTCGTCCGATTCGGTCGCAAGCGTGCCGGTATAGTTGCTGGCGGTGAGCGCGACGGTCAGCGCGACGAGCGTGATCGCGAGCGCGAACGCACCGAGTAGGAGGAGTTGCCCTCGCCCGTTCAGGTCTGCCACACGACCACCTCCACTTCGAGAACGGCATAGACTGAGGTCCCGGGACTCGTGTCCTCGGCGTAGAATACGCTCGGCGCTACGGTCGTTGACGTCGGTCCAGACGGGGAGTACAAGACGTCGTCGTCGTAGACCGTCAGGGTCGTCGCCGCCCTGACGCTCGTCTCCCCGGGCGAGCCCTGATACACCATTCGCTGGCCATGTCGGTCCCCAGCACTGTCGCGGTAGGTGATAATGACGTTGACGCCGAGCGTGTCGTCAAGGGCGGTATCGAGTGTCCGGAGGAAGGTGGGAGCGGTCCCCAGGGATCCCAGCGGACTGGTGTAGAACTCTTCCGGGTTAGCCCCGTGGAAGCCACTACTCCAGAACAGCACTGCTCGCTTGAGTGATCCGCTCTGTGCCGCGTCCGATACGACGCTGCTGAGATCGCCTTCATCGACTGGCTGGCTCGTAGCGCCGCCCGCACCGGGCGACAACACTGCCGCTTGGAGAGCGAAGGCGACGCCTGCGAGGACGACCAGCGCAGCGAGGACGCCTTCGAGCGTGAAGGTCTGTCCACGGGTTCCGGTCACGCTACCACACCCTCACGACGACGAACACCCGTGCTCCGCGCAGCTGTGCCGTACGCTTGGCAGCTGTGAAATCACTGTTCCGGTTCGCGGACGGACCGGTGGTATACGGTGTGTTGCAGTCGGAATCCTCAACCGTGACGAGCGTCTTCGTTCCGGCATCCCAACAGAGGCGTTCGAGTTCGGGATCACCGTCCATGTCCGCTTCGACGGTCACGTTCAACCCTGTATTCTCTTCGACCCCGAGGTCGGGCGCGAAACCGTTGCCTGAACCAAACCCACAATCCATCGTATCCGTGAAGAACGCCTGTATACACTCGGTTTCCAGTTCGTTCGGTCGGTCCGCGGAAGCGAATCCGTCCTCCACGAGAAACCCCGCGACCCTGTTGGCGGTGACGCTGTCTGTTTCTTGGACTGATGCATTCGTCCCCCCGAACACCGACGGCACGAATGCGAGGACGCCGATGATCACGATGAGAAAAACGCTCACCCCGACGGCGAAATCGTACACTGTCTGCCCACGCTGATCACCCCAAAGCATCGACCACCGCGTTGGTTCCCGTCTCATGTCTTTCCACCGGCCGTCTGCCGACGCCAGAGTGACCTGCTACCCTGTTCACTCACACTCTCTGAACCCGTCGACCATCGCCGACTGTCCGTCTACGTATCACGTTCCGATCTGTTAGAATAAATCTTGCGACACACGTACTAATTATGTCATTACACACTCACTCGGTAGTCGAACTGGTTTTGTCTGTCGACCGGTCGGAACCGGTACAGCGGAGTTGTGCTTTTCAGGGGCGGCGCCCTTTTACTCACAGCGCTCCGAGGAGCGAGCGTGCAGGAGTTCGGCTTCGAACTCGCGCTGTGTCGGACCCTCGAGCCCGAGCGGTCGGACCGCCTCTACGCCCGGCAACTCGGGGGCGGCGTCCACGGCCGCCGGGTCGTCGACGTCGTCGCGCTCACCCCGGTTCCGAGTTCGACGCCAGCCGGGCGATCACGCCCGAGACGATCCCGCCGCTGGCCGTCGAGAGTCGGCCCGGGAACGGCTGTCAGGCCCGCAGACGCCTTGGACTGTCTGAACCGTGCGGGTCGCTCGGGGGCCCACGCGCTCACTCAGGTGACGTCGACCACACAGCGAAAGCCGATGTTCCCCGTGGAACTGTCGGCGTCGTTCTTCGAGCGGGCCGCCAGTCTGTAGCGGTTGCACCACGACTCGTGACAGAGGTGCGACCCGCCGCGCATGACGCGCTGGTCACCGGTTTCGGGACCGGTGGGGTTGTCGGGGTCGTAGGCGTCGGTCGTGTGGTGGGTGGGGCTGAACCAGTCGGCACACCACTCCCAGACGTTGCCACAGACGTTGTAGAGGCCGAAGTCGTTCGGTTCGAAGGCGTTGACGGGTGCCGTGGCCCGGTAGCCGTCGGCGACGGTGTTGTGCTCGGGAAAGTCGCCCTGCCAGACGTTACACCGGTGTTTGCCGTCGGGTTCGAGGTCGTCGCCCCAGGGGAACTGGCGGTCGTCGTGACCGCCGCGGGCGGCGTACTCCCACTCGGCCTCGGTGGGGAGTCGCTTGCCCGCCCACTCGGCGTAGGCGGCGGCGTCGGTCCAGGAGACGTGGGTCACGGGGTGGGTCAGCAGGTCGTCGTCGACGACGTGCGAACTCGGGCCGCTGGGATGGAACCAGTCGGCCCCCTCGACGGCGACCCACCAGGGTGCGGCGGGCACGTTCTGCAGCGTCCGGTCGCGGTCGGCTCCGGGGAGGAAGTCCTCGAAGACGAACGACCAGCCGAACTGTTCGGCCTCGGTCGTGTAGCCGGTCTCGCGGACGAACTCCAGGAACTGCGCGTTCGTGACGGCGAAGCGGTCCACGTAGAAGGGGTCGACGGTGACGTCGCGGGCCGGGCCCTCGCCGTCCTCGGGAAAGCCCACGTCCTCGTCGGTGCCCATCTGGAAGGTTCCGCCCTCGACGCGGACCATCCCCGTGGTACGGTCGTCGCTGTCGTCGGCCGATGCGGGGGCTGTCCGCCAGTCCGCGCGGTCGGTGTCCGGACCTGTCGTGCCGGCGTCGGAACGTTCGCCGTCGGGTTCGCGCGTCGGCGCACAGCAGGCCAGCTCGTCGTCGGACATGGCTGGACGTCTGGCGGGCGACGGGGTAAACGGTTGCGGTGAGTGGGTCGGTGACCTGCTCCCGGCTACGCTCCGCTGGCGGCGTCTCCCGGTGCGAACAGGGTGTGCGAGTAACAGTTGGTTCAGACCGGAGTCGGGTGGAAGAACGTGACCCGGGAGACCGTACTGCGATCGATGTAGTGCGCTGAAAGCCCTC